>Ga0187892_10004765_pt1 | contig 22291 bp, 13 predicted proteins | sample MA1701073metaG_FD_139345 | JGI IMG/M metagenome (GOLD analysis project Ga0187892, IMG submission 139345) | Bio-ooze microbial communities from a basaltic lava cave in the Kipuka Kanohina Cave System on the Island of Hawaii, USA - MA170107-3 metaG ... | reverse complement strand
GATCAGCGTCGATTTGCGTCCGCGCATGAAGAACCTCCATGTTCACCTGGCAGATTCCATCGACAAGTAGGCAGTCAAAACATCAAGAAATCCGTACTCCTCTTACGGGGTGCTGTACTAAGGCACAAGGCATCTATTGCATTATGCCTGCTGCCAATTGCCAATTGCCTGTTTCGACGTTTCAATGCCGGCGCGCCGGGATTTCGATGTTTCGAGCAAGTGCGATGGATAACACACCCATTGCAGGCAAAGACCCAAGGCGGGTGCGGTGGGTCCTGCCTGGCTGCGGTCCCGGCTGTTCAGAATGCCCGGAATTCGGTCTGGATCCCAGCGGCCCAAACCGACATTCAGAAGCGTGCCCACGATGTTACGTACCTGATGGTACAAAAAGCCGCTGCCCTCGACCTCCACCCAAACCTCCTCGGACGCTTTGTCGATTGGCAATTGGCAATTGGTAATTGGCAATTGGCAATCGGTGACGGATCGAATATCGCAGCGGAAGACGGTCCTGACGGTTGTCCGGGACGTTGAGTCGCGGCCGGCAAGGGCTGCGAAGTCCTTTTCGCCGACAAAATATGCGGCCGCCGCCCGCATTCGATCAACATCCAGGGGGTGCCACACGTGGTAGGTGTATCGTTGCGTCAGGTTCTTGACCGGCCTTATCGGGGCGTTGTGAATGCGGTATCGGTATAGCTTGCTCACGGCGCTGGTCCGGGCGTTGAATTCGGGATGCACATCGCGCACGGCCAGCACGGCGAGGTCGTGCGGCAGCCGGGAACCCACGGCATGTGCTAGACGGTCCGCGGGCAGCGGGCATGTAGTGACAAAGCTTGCCACTTGACCGGCGGCGTGGACGCCCGAATCGGTGCGTCCACTGCCGATCAAATGGATCGGGTGTCGCACGACCCGCTGAATCGCTTCTTCGAGGAGGCCCTGGACGGTCCGCACACGATTGCCGCTTGTCGATTGCCGGTTGTCGATTGCCGATTGCCGATTGGCGTTAGGCGATTGGTAATTGGCAATTGGCAATTGGCAATTGGCAATTGCCTGCTGGCGCTGCCAACCGCAAAAATCCGTGCCGTCATAGGCGACCCAGATGCCAACGACGCGCTCCATGAAAAGAATCGTAAGTGCCGATTGGCAATTGGCCAATTGGCAATTTCCCGGCCTTGACTTCGCCAGCCGTTTTCTTTAGCCTTTCGCGACCGCGTCGGCCGGTGGTGCTGTGGGACCTTATGCCTAATGCCTCGACTATGAACATACTGATCTTGCTGGCACAATGTGGCGTAGTCGGCGCGTGGATTGACTTCCGCAACGAAACCGCCTTTCGACTGATGGCCCCATCCGAGATCGCCGCGGCCGACCCGGAGCAGAAAGCCTATACCTGGGGTGACCTGGACCGCGACGGCGACATTGACGTTGTCTGCGTTCGCAAGCAACCGTGGGCCACCACGGGAAGGCGGACCAACGTTGTCTTCCTCAACGAGGGCACGGCCGAAGGACACGATCGTGAAGGCGTGCTGGTGGACCGCACATTTGAATTCGCCCGTGCTTCCACCGATGGCGGCGGCGGCTTCTATGATCTCACGAATGACCGGGACGTGGCCCTCGTCGATGTCGATGGCGACGGCTGGCTCGACGTCGTCACGGCCGTGACCTTGGGCGATGGTCTACCTAAGCGAATCTCGCACCCGCGAGTGTACCGCAACTTCGGCAAAATCGGTGAAAAATGGGGCGGCTTTGTTCATGAAGAAAAACGGATCCCCTTACTACAAACCACGCCCGGTGGACCGAGCGGTGCGCCGCGCTTTTCGGCCATAGCCGTAGGCGACGTCACCGGCGACGGCTCACCCGATTTGTACTTTGCCAATGATGATGCCGGGCCGGGTGTGCTCCTGGACTTCAACGATCGGCTCTTGGTCAACGATGGGGATGGATCCTTCACGGACTCGTTTGCATCCAGAGGCTCTGCGGTGGCATTGCAATCCACCCGTTCCCATACGGCCTTCTTGGCGGATATGAACGGAGATGACCTTCTCGACCTCATCAAGTCAGAGGCCGACTCCTCTCACGGCGCGGGCATTTGGATCACTTACAATGACGCAAAAGACCCGGGTCATCTCTCGCGGTCGGTCCGCGTGCATGAATCATCCGCCCTGGCTCTATCCGTCGGCGACCTCAATGAGGACGGTCGCCCGGACCTCGTGGTCACGGAAGCGGGTTATGACCGCTATCTCATCAATTTTGGAAACGATGCCAGCAGCGCTGCGACGTTCAGAACGGGCATCCTGTTTTCCGAGGTATACCCTGACGAAGGGGCCGGTGGCGAAAGCCTGATCGTGGACCTCGACCATGACGGGCGAAACGACGTAATCGTCACCGACGTGGACCCGGAGTTTCCCGGCTGCTACCGCCGCACCCATGTCTTTCGAAACTTGGGCGGCCGGCCGATGGTGACTTTTCAAGAACAAGAAGGACTGTCCTGGCTCCCGGATGGCGTGCATGATGTTGCCGCCTTGGATATCAATGGGGACGAGCTGATCGATCTGTTGTTCGGCACATGTACCGGCACGGAGGTTTGGATTCAGCAGCCGCGCGGCGGCCCTCGGTTTCATTATCCAGAAGGGATCCCCAGCCTGTTGACCCCGGACCAAGGCCGTGAATTCACCGTCTACCTTTCGGAAGACAACGGCTCAAAATTGGAACCCGCTTCCATAACCCTGTACGTTTCGCGCGACGGTGGCGTCTTTCTGGCAACCGAGTTGCGCTCGTTGGGCGGGGGGACATTTCAAGGGACGATTCCACCAATCGGTTGCGGCGCCGCGCTGCGCTGGTACGTGCAGGCTGCATTGCCGGATGAAGCGCTTGCAACGGATCCACCGGACTCGAGCACGGGAAACTACTTCACCGCCAGAAGCGGCACACAACCACAACTGATCACGCAGGCCGATTTCGAGGGCGACATTCTGGGATGGTCGATCGAAAACTCGCCCTCCCTTCAACGCGGAGCCTGGGAACGCGGCGACCCACACGAAACGCGCCTCCTCGAACGGTACGTAGCTCCACCTCAGGACGCCACGCGGGGACCGGAGGCGAATCTTGCCTTTATTACCGAGAACGGCTCGGCCGGGGCCGATCCCGCAGTGACCGACGTGGACGGCGGCCCGACTCGGTTGGGTTCGCCTCCGTTTAACCTATCCGACCAAGACGCGACGATCTCGTACAGTTACTGGTTTTTCTGCGACGATGCCGGGACTGCCGAAGGCGATGTACTGGAAGTCGAAATCTCAAACGATGACGGCCACTCCTGGCGAACGGTCTCCCGATGGAGTTCCTCCGGTGGGAATTGGAAGGCGGCTTCTTTTCGTGTAGGTGACTTCCTGGAACCGACTAACGCAGTTCGGGTACGTTTCAGCGTGGCCGACAACCCGAATAACTCCATTACCGAAGCAGGATTGGATGATTTCCAAGTACTGCTTTGGCCTTGCGATTCGGAACGTATCGGCATCCTGGATAGCGATCCGCCTGATGGCGCAGTTGATGCTCGCCAGCCGACGAGCATTACGAGTGAGATGCCCATCGGTTGGGATTCGGTTGTCATATCGTTTAGTCAAGCTTTAGGCAATGTATCCGTGGATGACTTTACTATCGATGTGGCTGGCGGCACGGGTTCTTCTCCCGTCCTAGCAGGTATGAAGCGTGTGGACGACGATACGGTTGCTTTGATACTCACGGCACCCATCGAGGCAGGTGCGTGGACGAAGTTCACTTATTTGGCTGTCCCAATAAGCGTGGCCCTGGGATACCTACCGGGCGACGTCGATGGAAATGGCGTCAGCACCACGTCGGATGTTCAGGTGCTGGTACGCGCCTTGACGGGTGAGGGACCGGCGCTGGGGATCTGGTCCACGGACATCGACCGGTCTGGCCGACCAGGCCCTGCGGATTTGACGCGACAGATTGACCTGCTAAATGGTGCTGGCGCTTTTGAAGCGTGGAATGGTAGACACTTGCCGTAAGGAAGAAGGCAAAAGGCAATAGGAATAGATGCCTTGTGCCTTATGCCTTTGTGCCTTCTGCCTTCGTCCGGGACAAGCACACCCTGTCTCGGATGACGTTTTTTTTCCTGGGCGCCATATTCCACAAGTGAGCCCTTTGGTGTAGAATTCCACCTTGCTAAGGCTGGCACAGTGCCAGTCTGGCACTGGGGGGATCAACCCGGAAGAGTAAGATCAAGATTGAGACTATAGAAGAGGATGATGAACAGGACACGGTGCCGTCCTCGACATGCAGCCCTTGACTCCTGCTCTTGGTCTTCTTCGTAATCAAACTCTTCATCTTCCTCGAACGTGCCTGGCAAGACTTTAAGGGGCTAAAAGAAAAAGAGAGGAGAGGCCATGACAGAACATCGCTGGCTAGAAAGCGGGACGAAGGAACGAAAGCAGAAGGCAGAAGGCAGAAGGCACAAAAGCATAAGGCCTAAAGCACAGGGCATTTCTTACCTATTGCCTGTTGCCTCTTGCCTTCTTCTTGCCTTGTTTCCGCAGAACGCCCTTGGCGTGGAAAACATCGTCCTGAACATCGTGCCGCTGGGGGGCAACACCGTCAACGGCCAACAACTTGTGACCGTGGAGGTGTTCATCACGGCCACGACCTCCGATCAAGTGTTGCGTGGCACGCAGGTGGATTTGCCCTGCTCGTTGCCGGGGGGCTCGGCGGGCACCATCACCACGGGTAACGCGGACGCCGATCCCGCGAGCACGGTGAGCGTGAACGTCAACGACGGGAGCAGCGACGGTACACCGTTTCTCTTCCCGGGCGGATTGGCACCGACGAATCAGATTTTTTGCAGGGCAGCCGCCACAATTCCCATCGGCGGAGACCCTGTGACCTTGATGGCTGGGCAGACGCGGTATTTGGCTACGTTCCGATATCGGGTCTCGGACTGCGCCGGAGGCAATTTCAACATGTACTTCGAGTGCGGACTTGCAATGGGCATGGGCACTCCCTGCAATCCGCCGCCCTACACGATTTCAGACCAAACGCGAGTGCTTGAGCCGGATGGTCCGGACCCAGACACGCTGGACGATCCGGTACCCTTTAAGCTCGATTTCGAAACGTTGGCCGTGCCCACGGCCCAGTGCTGCGACGGCCAGATGTGCTTAGGCGACCTGAACTCCTTCTGTTGCGTGACGGTCAATGGCGGCGAGTTGCATCCTGGCGACAGTTGCGCGACGGACCAATGCCCGTGTGCCAACAGCACAGAATGCGATGACGGTCTTTTCTGCAACGGCACCGAGACCTGCGTGGGTATGGTCTGTCAGCCGGGCAGCAACCCCTGCACCAATCCGCTCAAACCGCTGTGCGACGAAGCCAACGACGAATGCGTCAACTGCTTCAATGACATGGAGTGCGACGACGGCGTTTTCTGCAACGGGGCGGAACTCTGCGTGGACGGCCAGTGCACCGACGCGGCCAATCGGCCTGCCGGAACTCCTTGCGGAGACCCCACGAACAACGACTGCACCGATCCCGATACCTGCAACGGATTCGGAAGCTGCGTAGCCAACAATGCCCCCTCGGGTTCACCGTGCGAGGACGGCCTGTTCTGCACCATTGGATCCACCTGCCTCGGCGGAGCTTGCATGGGCGGTGCCCCACGCGATTGCAACGACAACCTGTCGTGTACGACGGATAGCTGCAACGAGGGCACGGACATGTGCGACCACACGCTCAACGCGGGCTTCTGCCTGATCGATGGTGTATGCTATGCCGATCAGGCCTCCAACCCGGCCAACGACTGCGAGGCGTGCCTGACCAACAAATCGACCACTGATTGGTCACCGAAGGCGGATGGCACCTTGTGCGCCGACGAGGGCAACGATTGCACGGCCGACGAGTGCATGTCGGGGGTGTGCAATCATCCGCCTTTGCCCGCCGGCACACCCTGCAACGACGGTGATCCATGCACGGGCACCGGACAGCCTGGAATCGGCATCGACACTTGCGACGGGACCGGCACGTGCAGCGGTATGCTCGATCCGGAGTGCAACGACGACTGCGCCACCGCCGTGGTGGCTATGGAAGGCAAGACACCGGGCAACAATGAAAACGCGGGCCCGGACGATGCGGAGGCCTCCTGCCAGCCGAATTCCAATCACGACATCTGGTACAAGTACACGGCCACCTGCACGGGTCCGGTCCAGGTGAAGACGGCCGGGAGCAGTCTCCAGCCGTCCAACGATACGGTGCTTAGCGTCTACGACGCCTGCGGCGGGATGGAATTGGCCTGCGACGACGACGGCGGCGTGGGCCTGCTTTCCGCTCTGACATTCGATGCCACGGAAGGCGTCATGTATTTCATTCGCGTTGCGGGCTATGCCAACAACGTGGGCGATATTTCGTTGACGATCCGCACGGTCAACGACTGCGTGATCGACGGCATTTGCTATGCGGAAGGCGATTTCAACCCGGCCAACGAATGCGAACAATGTCTCCCAGACATCTCCTCCTCCGACTGGTCGCCGGCGCTGAAAGGGACGGCCTGCGGCGATCCGACCGATACGGAGTGCAATAGTCCCGACTCCTGCGACGGAGCCGGAAACTGCGAGGCCAATCTCAAACCGGATGGTTCGGCGTGCACCGACGACGGGAACGATTGCACGACGGACGTTTGCCAAGCCGGCGATTGCGCGCATCCGAATCGTCCCTTCGGCAGCCCGTGCGGCAGCCCGGCCGATACGGATTGCGACAATCCCGACACTTGCAACGGCGCGGGGACGTGCCTGAGCAACTTCGAGGCTCCGGCAACACCCTGCGGCGATCCCACGGATGCCGATTGCAACAATCCCGACTCCTGCGACGGCGCGGGCGCCTGCCTGGCGAATCTGGAGCCGGACGGTACGGAGTGCACGGATGACGGCAACCAGTGCAAGGACGATGTTTGCGCGGCAGGTGTCTGTGAGCATCCCAACGAGCCGGTGGGTTTCCCCTGCGGCAGTCCGAATGACACGCAATGCGACAACCCCGATACCTGCAACGGATTTGGAATCTGTCAGGACAACCATGAACCCGATGGCTTCCCCTGCGGCGACGGAGAAAGTTGTACCACCGGCGACGCCTGCGCGGACGGTGTTTGCGTGGGCACTCCGGCGCCGGCCATGCCGCTGGTCACGGCCATCAGCTCTCGGGCGCTGGAGGTCACCGTGCAACCCCCCGGATCGCTCGTTCCCGTGGCCCTGCGGGTGACGTCACCCGACTACCCGTGTCTACTGCAATGGGTCGGCGCGGATGGCGTTCTCACCAACATGCCCGTATATCAGATACCCAGCGCTTGGGGGACTGGCGGCACGATTCAAGTGACCGGCGAGTATATCGTTCCTTCCACGACGTACCATGTTCAGGAAGAGTGCGGTACGTTCCTCTCGGAACCGGGGGTTGCCACCACATTTATCTGGGGCGACGTGAACAAGGATGGCAACGTGGACGTCGGCGATATCAACGCGGTGCTGGCGGGCTTTATGGGAGATTTCTCGTTGGCCACTATGGAAAACCAAGATATCTATCCCTGCGAAGGTCCCGACGGCAACATCGACATCGGGGATATCCTGCACGTGCTCGACGCATTCGCGGGAGAGCCTTACAAGTGCAGTGTGCCTTGTGAATAGCCAGTTGGGCGATTTGGTTTAGGCGTATGACCGGCGGGCCGGCTTGCCGAATGGTGGGCCGGCCCGCCGTCTTTCTTGGCTAAGAACCATGAGGGAAGACGACGTCAATGCGTCGGGTACCGTCGCCCAGGATGTCGGCGACGACGCCATTTGTCGGAAGTGCGGATACGCATTGCGGGGACTTCCCTCTCCGACCTGTCCGGAGTGTGGCCGGCCCTTTGATCCGCTCGACGAGCGCACCTTTGATAACAACAGCCGACGGCGACGCCGACGGCGGAAATGGATCGCCCTTGCCGCTCTAGTCGTTTTCTTGCTCGCCGGCTTCGCCCCGCGCGGCCTGTATAGGGCCAACATCGTCTTCACCTGCGTTTCCTGCCCAGAGAGCTTTACGGTTCACTGGGTGGAGCTGGCGGCGCCGCGCTGGCTGCCGCTGCGCTATCCCGGTTGGCAATGGACGGTTCGATCTCCTACAGCAAGTTCCCCTCCACCCAATACTCCATGCAGTCAACACGTCTACGGCATTCGTGTCGCGGCCCGTTCCGCCATCTGCTCGGTGACGGGTTCGATGATCCCGGCACACGGCGAAGTACCCCTAGTCAACGGACACGCCACAACACCCGAAACAGCCCGCACCGTGCTCAAGGCGCTCACCCATAGCTCCAACACCGGCATTTCGCTTGATTCGGAGCGGGCCGATGCCCAACCACAATAGGCCAACATCCTTCCGATTCGGCCACATCGAATCCTATTGGTCCGCGAAGGCTTCTGCGTGCATTGCGTTTCGGATAATATCTGGGAGGACAGAAGCTCTAAGGCATTGATGACAAAAGGAGCAACGCAATGACAGCAACGGTATCGATTTCGCCCCCCAAGGTCTCCAACCGAAAGATGCTCATTGGAGGCAAGTGGGTGGATAGTGTGTCCGGCAAGACTTTTGAGTCAATCAACCCGGCCACCGGGGACGTGATCTGCCAAGTGGCCGAAGGTGATAAGGCGGATATTGATCTGGCTGTCAAGACCGCCCGGCGCGCCTTTGAGTCCGGCCCGTGGCCCAAAATGAGCGCGGCGGAGCGAGGCAGGCTGCTTTACAGATTGGCCGATTCGATCGAGGCCCACGTTCAAGAACTCGCGGCCCTCGAAACCCTCGACAACGGCAAGCCCATCCGCGATTCGCTTTACCTCGACATTCCCGGTACCGCCGCGGTCTATCGCTATTACGCCGGCTGGGCCGACAAGATCCACGGCAAGCTGCTACCTGCAACGGGTCCGTTCCATGCGTATACGCGTCACGAGCCGGTCGGCGTCGTCGGCCAGATCATCCCCTGGAATTTCCCCGCACTGATGCAGGCCTGGAAATGGGCGCCGGCCCTGGCCGCCGGCTGCACGGTTGTGCTTAAACCGGCTGAACAAACACCCTTAACCGCGCTCCGCATCGCCGAGTTGGCGCAGGAGGCCGGATTCCCCGATGGAGTTATCAACGTGGTACCGGGCTTCGGCCCCACGGCGGGCGCCGCCCTGGCCGCGCACATGGATGTGGACAAGATCGCCTTTACGGGCAGCACCGAGGTCGGCCAGCAGATCATGAAAACCGCGGCGATGACCAATCTCAAGCGCGTGACCCTGGAACTCGGCGGCAAGAGTCCGAACATCATTCTGGCCGACGCCGATCTGGAAAACGCCTCGAAGATGGCCTTCAACGCTCTTTTCTTCAACATGGGCCAGTGCTGTTGCGCCGGCTCGCGGTTGTTCGTCGAAGAAAAGGCCCACGATCAGGTTTTGGACATCCTCAAGCAGCGTGTTCAGAAACAACGAATCGGTGATCCTTTCGACCAGGCCACGACCCAAGGACCGCAGGTATCCAAGGAGCAATCCGACAAAATCCTGAGTTACATCGATAGCGGCAAGAAGGAAGGGGCAGCCTGTGTCACCGGCGGAAGTCGCGTGGATCGAGGCGGCTTCTTCATTCAACCGACGATTTTCGACAACGTGCGCGACGAAATGGCCATCGCCAAGGAGGAGATATTCGGGCCCGTCTTGGGAGTTCTGAAATTCCGCGACCTAGACGAGGTGATCCAACGCGGCAATAAGACCATGTACGGACTCGCGGCTGCCGTGTGGACCCGAGATATGACCAAAGCCCATCGACTCGCCGTCGGCCTGAAGGCGGGAACGGTCTGGATCAACTGCTATAATGTTTTCGATGCCTCGATCCCCTTTGGCGGCTTCAAGATGAGCGGCATCGGGCGGGAACTTGGCGAATACGGATTATCGAACTATCTGGAAGTCAAGGCCGTCGTGGCTGCTCTTGGAAAAGACTAACGAAGCCGATTAATACGTGTCGAAAGGAAGGGGGAAAGGGAACGATCCGAGGCACGGAGAAAGATTATGATGCGCTATGGTTTTCGCCTGATTCCAGTTGCGAGTCTTGGTTTGTGCGTTTCTTGCGAGCACGCGAGCTTCGTCTATCACGAGGACCGCCCGCGGCGCGACGTGCACGTGATCGAGCATCGGCCCGTACAGGAAGTCCACGTGGTCGAGCCGGCGCCGGTGCGCGAAGTGCACGTGCATCACGCGTACCCAGTGACGGAAGTGCACGTCCATAAAGGGCACGTGTGCGCGGCGGGGTGTGACCATCATTACGACGGAGGGAGATGGCTCGTGGTCGGCCACGGGCATCGGCATGGCCCCGGTTGCGGGCACGTGCTCGTGGGTGGACGCTGGACCGTCGACGTGCATGCGCATAAAGGAAGAGCGACAAAGTCGGCCCCCCCGCGCAAATACCGTAATGACGACTAAGAGTGCGTCCCGCACCCGTTCCCCTAATGGGAGACGGGTGAAGGTTTGGCAACTGGAACCTGACCTTCTCCTCGCTGCCGGCAGTGAAGTTCTGAGTTGACCAGCCATCCTTGGGCCAAGACAAGACTGCGTAATCGTTGGCGGCGGAGTCATCGGACTTTCGGTCGCGCGCGGCCTGGCCCGCGAAGGAATCCGAACGACTCTGGTTGATCGCTCGGTCTGCGGCGGGGAGTCGTCGTGGGCAGGCGCGGGCATTTTGGGCCCTTGCAATCCCCATCGCGCCGATGGGCTCGCCCGCTTGCAGCGCAGGAGCCTCGAACTCTACTCCGACTTCTGCCGGCATCTTCATGAGGAAACCGGCATCGACCCTGAATACGACTGCCGCGGCGAGCTCGACCTTCTCTTTACGGAAGATGCCGTGAGAATCGGGCGAGCGGATGAGCTGGCCGGCCGGTCTTGGCCGTCGCCGGACGGACAGCCTCTGTTCGTGCTCCATGGTTCGGACGAAACGTGCCGTTTGGAACCCGTCGTTTCGGACCGGATTCTCGGATCTTTGGAGTGCCGCATCACGGCACAAGTCCGCAACCCGCGTCTGTTGCAAGCTCTCAAGACCGCCTGCCTCCGTGCAGGTGTGACCATCCACGAAATGTCGCTCGTGCGGGATTTTCTCTTCGACCGAGATCGCGTGGTCGGCGTCCAACTGGAAACCCAAGATCTTGCAGCTCGGCATGTCGTTCTTTGCGCGGGGGCATGGTCTTCACGAATCGGGGAGCATCTGAGTCATATAATGCCCGTGCATCCCGTCCGCGGGCAGATGGTACTCATCAAGGCGGAAAGGCGTCTGTTTGGCCGCGTCATCTCGCGCGGAAAGACGTATCTTGTTCCGCGGCGCGATGGCCACACTCTGCTCGGCTCTACGGAGGAGCCCGAGGCCGGTTTCAATAAACGCACGACCGCCAAAGGGGTTTCGGCCCTTCTGGAAAAGGCCATGCACATGGTCCCCAGCCTCGCCGACGCGCCGATTTTGGCGACCTGGGCCGGACTCCGGCCGGCCACGCCCGATGAGAAACCCTACATCGGTCCGGTTCCCGGGATGGAAGGGCTCATTGCCGCCACGGGCCACTTCCGCGCGGGTCTGACGCTCGCGCCGGCCACGGCGGAAGCAGTCACTTCACTGATTCTGACCCGCCCCTTCGACATCGACTTGTCCCCCTTCGCCCCAGGCCGTGCCGTTAGCCCCCACGCGAATAGAGCGCTCCGTTAAGCCCAAACCCCGCATGGCGGCTACTAGAAACGCGAGTCCTAACAAGCCGAGCGGCAGCGCCTCAGCAAGTGCGCCAAGCACTGCTGATGACTCGCACGCAGAAACCGTCGTGCGGCGCCCCAGCCGTCATGGATCACGGCGCCGGCATAATTCCAGCCCAAGGTGTTCGCGGCCATCTCGAATCACAAGTCCGTTGCTTCCGTTTCTTCGTTTCCCTGGCTAATCTATAATCTAGCTGCAGCTGGACATTCTTTGATAGCGATTTAGGATGGGTCCGCGAGCATGAAACATGGGCTTCGGGTGCCCGTAGCACGTTGCGTTTACTTGGATCGGAAGCGAATGGTGGCCAATCCTGACGCTATAGACTGGGATACCCTTCTTGATCGCCTCCAGAGGGGGGAGTGCACGCCATTTTTGGGAGCGGGGGCATGCGCGGGTTTTCTTCCCCTGGGCTTCGAAATCGCCCGGGACTGGGTCCAGCAGCACAAGTACCCTTTTGATCCAAGTGATGAACTGCCCCTCGTGGCTCAGTTCTTCGCGGTCGAGAGAAAGAATCCTCATTGGCCCAAGGAGGAGATGCGACGCCACCTGCAAGAGATGCTCCGCGCGGGCCGCAAGCCGGACTTCAACGATCCATACGATCTGCATGGCCTCTTTGCCGACCTTCCGATCCCGGTGTATTTGACGACCAATTACGATGATTTTCTGGTTCAAGCGCTGATCGCCCGAGGCAAGAATCCGCAGGCGGACGTTTGCATCTGGAATGGACTCATGCGCGGGGCGCGGCACCGCCGGAGGAATCGTCCGTTCGTGGAATTCGACGAGAGGAACCCGCTGGTGTTTCACCTCCACGGAAGTCTGAGCGAACTCCACTCCCTGGTTGTAAGTGAGGATGATTACGTTGACTTTCTAGTTAGTCTTTCGCGAGACCGAGATAGGTTGTTGCCGCCACGAGTACAAGAGGCCCTCACTCTGAGTTCCTTGTTGTTTGTAGGCTATCGACTTGCCGACTGGAGCTTCCGAGTTGTCTTTCAAGGTTTGAGGGGTACGATTGAGTCTAATCAACAAATCCAGAGCCTGACGGTACAGCTTCGCCCGGATGAAACTCGAGAGGATTTAGCGCAGCATAAGCGGGAATACTGGGTCAAATACTTCGGTAGAAGCAACATCGGGGTGTATTGGGGCAGGGCCGAAGATTTTGCTCGCGAATTGCGCGAGCGGTGGGATGCACGGCCCCGATGACCCTGAACGCGGCCAGTTCGAATCCGTATCCGGGCCCTTGGGCATTTGAGGCGAAGGATCGGCCTCGGTTCTTCGGGCGCGAAAAGGAGATCAGTGAACTTCGATCGCTGGTGCTCGCCCACCCGCTGGTTCTGTTGTACGCCGAGTCCGGGGCGGGCAAAAGCTCGCTCGTGAATGCGGGACTTGTGGAGGCTCTCAGAAAGCGGGGGTTCGAGGTCTTGCCCATTGCCCGGGTCGTAGGTCCGGCCGAAGTCGGTCAAGGCACGCGAAACGTGTATGTGCACAATACCCTTCGTTGCTGGGCCACCGACGGGCTGAACGCCAGCGCAAAAGGCCGGACCATGATCGGCTTCCTCTGGCATCGAAAACCTCCAGAATCCCAGGAGGCTGGTTTCAAGGGCCGGGTGCTGATCTTTGACCAATTCGAAGAACTCTTCACGGCGTATCCGGATCGATGGCAAGAACGAGAAAAATTCTTCAAGCAACTGCAACGTGTGTTGGATTACCAAGGCGATTCCGGGATCGAAGCCGCCAACCCCCCCGGGCCGCGGCAACTGGGCCGCCTGCCAGGGCGGTTCGTTCACCGTGTGCTGCTCGTCATGCGGGAGGAGTACCTCGCCGCCCTTGATTCGTACGCCCCTCTGTTAACCGGGCGGCTGCGGGTTCGTTACCGATTGGAGTGCCTTCAGGAGAAACCAGCGCTGGCGGCCATCATCCGCCCTCTGGAAGGTACCGGAAGAAGCTACGCCCAGGGAGCAGCTGAAGACCTTCGTAATGATCTGCTCAAGATTCGGGCAGCCTCGCCAACCGGCCGCGCAGTGGAAGCCAGAGGGGAATTCGTGTCACCCGTTCAACTGCAGTTGGTGTGCCACAACCTATGGAAGCGGCTGAAGCCGGAAGACCGGCAGATTACCCGGAACATGATCCGCGACGTGGGGGGCATCGACGAGGCCCTGCTCGGGTTTTACGAAGAGTGCCTGCATACGACCCGACAGAAAACCGGCGTCTCCGAGCGGGCCCTTCGGCGTCTCTTTGCCCACGAACTGATTACTCCCGCCGGGACTCGCGGGAACGTATTTCGGGAAGAAAAGCAAACCGGAGGCGTCCCCAACCAAGCTGTGGAAAAACTCGAGGACCTACACCTCCTGCGCACCGAGCATCGCGCCGGGGGTCAATGGTACGAACTCAGCCACGATCGATTCATCAAGCCAATTCAAGATTCACAAAGCGCATACGACCGCCGAACAACTCGCGACCGCGTGTTTGTGGGTTTCGTTCTTTTGCTTCTATTGACCATCGGTGTCAGCTGGGCCTTAGCTACGAGAAAGATCGACCGAGAAACCAAGGCGGCACAAGAGCGCGAGAGAGAGGCGGAGCAGAAGACTCTAAAGTTCTTGTTGAACTATCAGCTTACGTCTGCGGACGCATACGATTGGTATCGTCAGTCGGATTCCGATACCCAAATCGAACTCGTTCGCCGCGTCAAAGTGATGTTACAATCTGACCTGTCGCCAGAGCGCGCCCTGGGCGTGCGACTCGCGCCGTGGGCTGCGGCAGGTGATTTCTGGAAAGGTGTCGAAAAACCAGATGGGCTACTCTGGAAGTACGGGGAGTGGCTCGAGCTTGCTACTGTGGACTGGCCTGAGCTCCCTTCGTTTCCGGCGCATCTCGCCGAAAAAGCCACAGAGGGAACGGAGCAGGAAAAATACGTGGCCTTTTGCCTCATCGGCGCCGCCGCGGAACGATTGGCCTTGCGGGCTCGCATCGTGTTGTCCCCACACGAACAGGTGAGAACCCAAGAACTGGACAAGCAGTTTGGCCACTTATGCGTGGATGCCATCGCCAACGAATCCAAAAAAAATCGCGCAGGCGTAGTTTCCGCGGCCTTCTGGGCCGCTGCCCGACTCGGAAGACAGCTTACGCCTGATTTAATGCAAGGCGCCGACATTTATTTCGATGGCGAACCTTTGGGAATGACCTTCGTACGCATTCCCGAGGGCGACGCCTTACCTGGTTCGGCCGACCACGAAAAAGGCCATGAACTTGATGAGGAATATCCCGAAAAGCCCACGCCCATAAAATCCGTCTGGCTCAGCCAGACAGAGGTAACCTTGAGTCAGTTCTTGAGTGGTGAAGAAGATTTCCCGAAGCTCTCTGAAGATGAAATTCTCGCGATCGAGCGACAAGCAGAGTTCCTCGAAGGGCCGGGAAAGGAGTCGAACCCCGCCTTCGTCGCCATTCATTCGATCGCTCCGGTGACGGCGGAGGGCTATTGTCGCTGGCTGACCCGGAAAAGCGCGGAGCGCGGCGAGAAGAAAACTTACCGCCTTCCCACCGAAGCCGAGTGGGAGTATGCTTGCGGGGGCGGAGGCAGTCGGGCGTTTTGCTATGGCGACAGCCGCGAGTATCTGGAGTTCTTCGCTAATTTCGAGGGCGCGAGCGCCTCTTTCGAGGTCCAGCGCAAGATGCCGAATTACTACGGGCTGTTTGACATGCACGGTAATTTGTGGGAGATCTGCTGCACGCGTTACCAGAATCTATACGGCGAACGCGCGCAGGACGCATGCCACCCGGAGATCGATTTGCTCGAAAGAGTCGTGCAGCGCGGTGGGGCAAACTACAGCCCGGCCAAAGCCTGTCGATCCGCGCAGCGTAATTACTTGCGCCCGCGAGACATCCTCTCTAATACCGGATTTCGGATCGTCCTGGAAATGCAGGAACCGTGATCCATGATGTTTCGATTGACCCTGTGTCTTGCCGCGTTGACTCTGGCGCCGTCCTGCGGATTGGACGAGGATATACCGGCGATTGAACGCGAAGTTCTTTATTCCAATCTGACACGGCGCTGGTATGCCGCCATTGGAATTCGCCGGGCCGCAAGCCTCGAGCCGGAACAAGATCGACCCTACCTCTTTCGTGAGCTCCTTCCGCCCGGCGGCGTGATGCGGGAGCCATTCGATGAGCGCGTACCTGATGCGGGAGGCTGCCCGGACCGCGTCGACCTCCACCTGTACCTTTACGAGCGACGCAATCGGGAGGTTCCGATCGGACTTGACTTCGGCGAGGAGATCGACCCGACGCCCGTCATTTCCGCCGAGATGCTCGACGTTTCGGCTTGTGAACTCCTCCTGCCGAAGACGTTTGAAGTGCGGCTAAGGGTGACGGATGAAGATCGATCCACGGAAGGCGCGGAAGTCACCATCGCGGAGGATACGCCCGCCCAACGACGTCAGGCGTTTGCGGACGCGCGGCTTCCCGCGCTGGTCCCCATCCCATTGCTTGCACGGGCCGAACCTCTGATGGGCATGGTCGTAAGCGCGGAGTTCCCCACGTACCGGGAAGGGATCGCCGGAATCGGCGTGCTCCTGCGCACCCGCGTATCGGTCATCGAGAAGAATGAGCGATGTTGCCTGGATGGACCGGAACTCGTCGACGAAATCACCGAGTGCTGTTTCAGCGACCCTATCGATTGGACGCAAACGGAAAGGGACGGCCGGTTCTACTTTCACCGACCACGGGGGACGTACTTACTCGAGGTTTTTGGCGACGGGTATAGATTCCGCCCCGTGGCCACGGCCGTGGAATCACCGATTCAAAACGTCTTATTCGTGGCCGAGAGGACCGAATGACCTTGAACTCAATGCACACATTACCGCGCCATTTCTGGGTAATGTTGGCTGTTCTGTGCTCTTGTGACGCGCTGCAACCGGGTACGGAGAATCCATTTGTCGATGGCCCGCTCATCAGGCCCGACGGAGTCCGTCGAAGTCTCACGGCGGAAATCGTCCGCCTTGGTGACCACGCCAAAGACACCGAGCTCTCTTTTCTCATTGAATCCGCAAGCGATGGCGTCGCCTACATCCTCCGGCCCTATGAGCGGGCAGAAGACGGTTCGGTAGTTCGCGCCGGGGTCATTATTGACGGCGGTCCGATCAACGAGACGTTCTATCATCGAGTTCGCGAACCTTCGCCGCTATTTCTCGCCGTGTACGGGCCCGCGGCCGACAACTCAACCATCGTCGTGGACCATAGTCCGGCGGATTTCCGGCGGAGGCCCTCGGTGCAATCCGTGGAGCTCTTCTTCGAGCCTTCCTTTCTTTCTAGCGCCTTGTTCCGTGAAGGCGAAGACCCGCCGGATTTTCGGGATTTTCTTGAAGAAATCGAGGGCGACGTGCGGGTGGGGATTCTGTGTCGCGTTCGTGAAATATTTCAGAACGGAAGAGGTGGATACCGAGAGTCGGGGAGCCGGAACGGGCTGCCTCCGCCGGTGTACATCCTTTGCGAAAATGAAGTCCATTGTTGTGCAGAGGGGATCAGTCGTCCGCCTTGCTCGAAGATCACTTTTACTCCTAGTCCACCGCCACCAGACGGGCTGGACGGGGTTGTCTTTGAGGTCGAGGAAGGGACGGAAGGCGGCGACCCCTGTGAACAGAAAGTGATATTTGGGGCGGTGGATCGACGTTCCGCTTGTCCTATTGACGCAGGCAACCGATGCCCGGACGATAGCGCCACAGTCTACACCCGCAGTTTTCGCGGGGCTTTGGGGTGCGACCAGGGATTGGCGCTGAATTCAGTGCAGAACCTCATCAACGCGCTGGCCACGTGCGCCGCCCACGAGATCGGTCACCTCATCGGCTTGCAGCACACGGCCCTGGACGGAATTATGGTAGCGACTCCCACGCGTTCCGTGCAGCGCCAACTTTGGTTCCAACCGAGCCAGATCGTGCGGCCATTTAGCATTTCAACTTCGACGGAGATCATCGAAACGCGCGTCTTTCAGGATCCCTGCCTGTATCTGGACCATGTGTTCGAGACTTCGTTCATGGATCGTTGTCACACTGATCCCATGGACCTCCTCTGTGACGTCGGCGCTTTCACTTGCGAGCCCGACGCGGAGTGCGTGACAAGCCCGACGGAACGGAAGTAAAATGATGCCTTTGAGGACGGCCTATCGCTGAAAGCGGCTTCGGCAGGCGGCGCTGGCGGCGGCGTCGTCACCCCTCCGAAAAAAGCCCGATCGCACAAGGTCTTCGCACACCCGGCTCACGGAGTTCGCCTGCGGATTGCGTAGATTTAGGTTAAACGCGCCAGAAACGGACCCCCGTTGAAGATGCGAATTGTCGTAGTCGGTCGGGTTTGGGCCTTGACCACGCCCGAGGCGCGCCGCCTTTTCATCGACCTCCGCGTCGATGTCGTTGCGTTCCGGACCAGCGACCGACGGAGGGTTACGCTTCTTCAGCCGCGAGATTCGTTCCTTGAGTTTCTTGATCGCCTCGTCGCTTGGCAACGGTTGCTTGGCCGGCGGCGGTTCGGCGGTCTGATCCGACATGAAAGCGGCCAAGGTGACGTCTCCCTTGAGACGGCTTGATCGCATGGCCGAGACTCCGATGCTCTCTGCTCCGATATGGCAGGCCCCACACGATGCGAGAATAATAGCGTAGCTCACGGCTTGGCCGCGTGGCAGCCAACTTGCCCGAGCCCGACTTGCAGAGGCGGGAATACTCCAGGCTCGTCGCTTTGATTTGCCCGGCCGTAGGTCTTTGCATTCGTTACCTATTAGAATCGCCATTCAATCTGTATCCCCACGAGAACCTTCTCATAGCGGAAAGGGTCGAGACCCTCCCTCGTATCGACATTGGAATCGGAATTATTCCAAAAAACAAGCCCATGAAGCCATAATTCGCCTCGCTCGGCATCCTCCAAAACCTGCTGCGAGAAGACCAAACCCGCCGTCATGATCAGTTCGGAGCGGTCACCTCCGTATCGGTCAAACTGGCTTCGATTTCGATAGTCATTAATCAAACCGCCGCCCAGTAATTCGAGCCTGGCTTCCTTGTGCGGTAGCATCGGATTCTGAATGGGCACGGCCAACCGAAGGTCGAACAGATGAAACTGCCGGTCGTATTCCGCGCCCTCCGTGGAAACTGAACCCCAGCGATATCCGGCAGTCAGCCTGCAGCGCCAGTCCCCCTTTTGGAGTGGATCGAGCAGGAGACTCTGCTCCAAACGGATGGAGTTTGCCAGGCCATCGCGATCCAGTTCCGGCGAAGTAGACGCGAGGTACTCCACCCATCCTAGACGATATTCGAGAAAGGTCTCCTCGGCCGCCAACACACGCACCTCGTCGGGAACGGGCCACCGATACCTTATCCCCGGCGCAATGCTCTGCGTCGCTTGAAGGGGTTGGTTATCGAGATAGCTAAGGTCGCAAACGCCCCAAAGGTCCAGTTCCCAGGAACTGTTGAGTTTCCGTGTGTACAGGAGGGACGTGGCGTAGTCCTGATAGTTGAACTCTCCGATCGAGAAATGCCAAGAATCCGAGGCCCGTATCATCCAGGCGAGCTTTTGGTCGGCGTCGTTGATCAAGGCATAACCCATTGCCAATTCCGTCGCGAACAGCCCATCGCCTCGCCCGGCAATCAAAACGCCAGTGGGGCCGCCCCCCCGGAAGGTTACGTTGGAATCGTAGGCGAGGCCCATGCGAAGCGATAAGCCGAAGTTGGAAAGCTCGTGCAATGCCTGCTCGTGGGCATCTGCAAGCAATCGCCTGAGTTCGTCCCAATCGCTGGGAACCACTGAAGGGTCTTGGATTCGAGTCATTGCCGCCAGAGCTTCCAAGCCCTCTTCGAAGTACCGAAGCGCTTTCCGCGGCTGACCAAGCTCTAAGTATGCCACGCCGCGGAAATAGCTCAGGAAGGGCTGCGTAGTTTGAGTCAGCGGAACACTATCGAGTTTCGTCAGCGCCTCCTCGATCTTGCCTTCCTGGATAAGACCTGCTGCCTCGTCGAATGGGTTCGCGTCGCCGTTGTGTGGCTGGGCCACCTTCGTCGCTTCCGCCACGAAGGCCGAACAAACGATCGGCGACGGCGCGAAAACGCCGACGATCGGAAGCCAAGGTGCTGAAAGTATCCATTTCATGACTTTGACCACTGTCCGTGGGGACAATAGGTAGTTTGGCATGTTCGCCTTCCTTGTCAAGGGATCGCGATCTACTCTCAATTTGACGGTTGCAGTTTCTGGAAGTTTATCTACGATTTCAAAATGTCAGATGGTCAGGCACGTTCATCGAGCACCGGGTGAACGGCATCAAATTGAAGCGCGGGATGTTTGAATGGCCAAATCATAAATCAGTACGGTGCCGGTAAGAAAAGCGAACCATGTATTCCTCCAAGTTCTTTCGAATCTGCTTCTGCATCCTGGGGATTGGGCTTTCTGGTATGTGTTGCCCTCCCGACTGCCCGCCGCCCGACAATGATAACGGTTGTTCCGTCCCCGATTGCTGTACGTCCAACCCTCAGTGCGAGGCTTATCGAACCGGATACGTTTGTGGCTCTCCGGAAATGCAGTGCAAAGAGCGACTTGAGTGCCCGCCATCCCCAGGCTCCGAAACGGGCACGTGTTGCGATCCCTTAGCCAAGACCGCGACCAACGCGAAGGCCTTTTTGTCCTGCGCGCGATGGGATCAGTCAGTCGTTACCTGGTGGCTGGAGCCTCATCTTGACAGTCAGACCCGCGAGACGCTGGAACGTGAGGCGAGTCGCGCGTTCAGCTCCTGGGACGCAGTCTGCGGTTTGACATTCGCACGATCGGGTACGAGATTCAGGGCCGACGTGGTCATCACCTTTGAACAAGGCGTCCATGGCGACAGCCAAGAGGGCGACGGTGCGCCGCTTCTTCCCGAGGGTTCATCATTGGGCCACGCTTTTTTCCCCTGCACGGACCGTCGCGGGCAGATTCACCTTCGTCGCGACGGAGACTGGTCCAACGCTGAAGTTTTCTTCGGAACGTTGCTGCATGAAATTGGACACGCTCTTGGACTTGAGCACACCTTAGGCGCCGAGGACGTCATGTACTTCGTGTGCGATGGCACAAGGGCGGTACTCAGCGGCAATGACATCGACGCCATTCAACAGCTTTACGGAAGTGACGATGGTTCGCGCCCACCGTCACCGGATCCGCCGCGTGATCCGCGACGTTTTCCCCCGCCGCCGGACTTGTCGCAGACCAGCCAGATCGACAGCGACGGAGATGGAATCCCGGATTCCATCGAGATCTTCGTTTTTGGTACCGACCCTGATCTGGCCGACACCGACGGTGATGGAGTGAATGACGCTATGGAGATTTTCCAGGCGGGCACCTCGCCGCTGGTGCCTGACGACCCGTGTCAAACGGACGAAGATTGCGACGATGACGAAAGATGCACCGAAGATGTGTGCTTCTTTGGAATCTGTAACCGCTTTTTTGCCTGTGAGGACGGCGATGCTTGCACGGCGGACTCGTGCGATTCCCTCACCGGCTGCGTCAACGCACAAGTGGAATGCCCGCGCGGCCAGAAGTGCGATGCGGCAACCGGTAGGTGCGCGGATATTGCGTGTCAAACGCCTGAGGATTGCAACGACAACAACCAATGTACGGACCAAAATTGCGAGATCAGGTCAGGACGTTGCAACTACTTCGATATCCCGTGTCCGGAGGGGATGGTCTGTGATCCACGCACTGGCCAGTGCGGGAGTCCTTGCGAGACGCATGAGGCTTGTGCCGATGACCAGTTCTGCAACGGGGAAGAGCAGTGCACCAACGGCACTTGCCAGCCCGGCACCGATCCCTGTGCCAGCAATGAGCGCTGCGATGAGGAATTGGATGAATGCAGCCCAATCTGTCTAACGAATGATGACTGCCTCGATACCGATGAGTTCTTCTGCAACGGTAAACTGATTTGCGATTCCCCAAGTGGGACCTGCGTTCCAGGACCGTCTCCGTGCGATCCAACTATGCAAACGTGCAACGAAGAAACCGACACCTGCATAGATCTCATCGATGGCGAGCTGTTATTCACGTTGAACCAGGATAACCTCACTGGAACCGCGTCCGACGATGTGTTCATTGCCCCCCTGGCATTCAACCCCACAACCGGTGTCAATGCGCCGACGCTTCAGACCGGTGACATGGCCAATGGGCTTGGTGGCGATACCGACACGCTCAACGCCACGCTCGACGCCGGCGCGAACAACTCGGTCGTTACCCCAAGGCTAACCGGCATCGAAGTCTGGAACCTGACCGATTTCGGTACACCGGGCGGTGGCGCGACCACGCTGTCGGCCATCAACGCGACCGGTTTGACGACAATCAACAGCGTCAACAGCTCGGACGACGCGGTGACCGTTACCAATGTCAACTCGTTGGTGAACTTCGGTGTGAACAACACCACCAGCGACCTGTTGGTGACGCTGATCGCCCCGGCCACCAACGCGAACAACGACGCGTCCACGCTGACGCTCAACGGTTCGCGGGCCGGCGCCACGGTGACCATCACCACGCCGGT
>Ga0187892_10004764_pt1 | contig 22294 bp, 18 predicted proteins | sample MA1701073metaG_FD_139345 | JGI IMG/M metagenome (GOLD analysis project Ga0187892, IMG submission 139345) | Bio-ooze microbial communities from a basaltic lava cave in the Kipuka Kanohina Cave System on the Island of Hawaii, USA - MA170107-3 metaG ... | reverse complement strand
GAAGGGTGAAGGGCAGCTGGAGGTGGCGGTCTTTCAGGAGCCGCTGGCAGAGCCTGTGCCCGTCCGGCCGGCACACGCAGATGGTCCCCGGTTCGCGGCCGGGGATCAGATGGTGGGCCGTACAGGATTTGAACCTGTGACCTTCTGCGTGTCGAGCAGACGCTCTAGCCAACTGAGCTAACGGCCCGAGCTGAGTGGCGTGCGCCTACTTCTTCTTGTTCTTCTTGCGCTTGCGGCGCTTCTCGCGGCGCCCGCCCTGGAATCCAGCTGCCATAATCGCAACGTTGTATCACCGCGCCCCCATCCGATCAAGCTTCATTCCCGGACCCCACGTGGTACGATCATCCTGATGACTTGCCTGGCCCTCGCCGCCCTCCTCCTCGCCCAGCCCCAGGATACCGAAGAGGACAAGGCCGCACGCGCGGCCGTCCGCGCGCTGGCCGAAGCGCTCAAGGACGGCACCCGGAACGACGCCGACGGCCGCCGCACCGCCGTCCTCAAGGCCGGCGAAACCAAACACTGGATCGTCGCCCGCGCCCTCGGAGACGTGCTCCTCAGCGGCACCGAAGGCGACCGCACCGCCGCGGCGCGCGCCCTCGGCGGACTCGCCGGCGTCGGCAACGCGACCGACGTCCTCGTCGCCGGCCTCCGCGCCGACTCCAACAAGAAGCGCAGCGACGTCCGCATCGAGATCCTCCAGTCGCTCGCCAAGCTCGCCGGCAAGGACGCGCTTCCCGCCGTCCACCCGCTCGTCAAGGACGACGACGCCTTCGTCGCCCGCCAGGCGATCATCACGCTCCCCAAGTACAAGAACCCGCCGTCGATCAAGGTCCTCATCGACTGGCTCATGACCGTCGAGCGCCCGCCCGACAACTCGTCCAAGCTGGACCTCGACTTCAACCTCGGCATGGTCGAGCTGCCGGACTTCGACCAGTTCGAATACCCGCTCTGGAACTTCGAGCTGCGCCTCTCCGTCGACGACCAGCAGCGCATCCGCCATGCCGTGCTCCTCGACCCGCTCCTCAAGACGCTGACCTCGGCCACCGGTCAGAAGTTCAAGACGTACAAGGAGTGGTCGGGCTGGTGGCGGCGCGAAGGCGGCTCCTTCAAGTTCCCGTAGCGGCGCCTCGGCATCCGGCGAACGCCCCTTGCCTTAAGCCCGCCGCGCGATACCATTCCTCCGGAGCGGCAGGCAGGAGGAGAGCATGACTGCACGCACCGGCACAGTCGGAGACGCCACCCGGGCCGCCGCCCTCGCCGGCCTCCTGCGCGACACCCCGCGCTGCCCCGCCTGCGGCGAGACGCTCGCTCCCGAACGCGCCGGCGAGTCCCTCCGCCTGCGCTGCGACGCCTGCGGCACCGAGGCCGCGCTCCAGTTCGTCCGCACCGCCGCCCCGGACCCCGGCGCCGAACCCCCCGACGAGGTCCGCCGCGCCGCCCGCGACTCCGTCAACCTCTTCGGCAGATTCGTCCTCCTCCGCTCCGTCGCCCGCGGCGGCTTCTCCGTCATCTGGCGGGCCTGGCAGTCCGACCTCCGCCGCTTCGTCGCCCTCAAGTTCCTTCAGTGCGACGAGATCGCCCGCTTCATCCGCGAGGCGCAGATCGCCGCGAAGCTACGCCACCCGAACATCGTTCCGATCCACGAGGTCGGCGAGCACGGCGGCCGCCACTACCTCGTCATGGAGTACATCGAGGGCGAGACGCTCAACCGCCTGCGCCTCGCCCCCGACCGCGCCGTCGACCTCATCCGCGAGGCGGCCGAGGCGATCCACTTCGCGCACGGACGCGGCATCGTCCACCGCGACCTCAAGCCGCAGAACATCATGCTCGACCGCGCCGGCCGCGTGTGGGTCATGGACTTCGGCGTCGCGCGCCAGCTCGGCGAGGGCGCGTCGCTCACCGGATGCGGCGTCGTGCTCGGCACGCCCGCCTACATGCCGCCCGAGCAGGCGCGCGGCTTCGCCTGCGACTCCCGCAGCGACATCTACTCGCTCGGCGCGACCCTCTACGCGCTCCTCGCCGGCCGCGCGCCGTTCCAGGGGCGCACCCCGGTCGACGTGCTCGCGCTCGTGGCCGCCCAACCCGCGCCGCCGCTCGGCCGGCTCAACCCGCGCGTCGACGCCGCGCTCGAGGCGGTCGTCGCCAAGGCGATGGACCGGGACCCCGACGGCCGCTACGCGAGCGCGCAGGCGTTCGCGGACGACCTCCGCCGCTGGCAGGAGGGCGCGCCGGTCGCCGCCGCCCCCGCGGAGACCGGCGAATGGACGAGCCGCGACGCCGTCCGCCACCACGTGCAGCGCTTCCGGCGGCTCCGCACCGAGCTCGCGGTCGCGCGCGACCCCGGCGACGCCGCGCGGCTCGAAGCCGACATCGCCGCGGAGTGGCGCGAGCTCGAGCTCATCCTCACGCCGCCCCGGTTCGTCCTGCGCCGCGCCTCCGACGGCGCGCTGGCGCTGTGGCTCTCCGACCGCGTGCTCGTGCCGGTGCGCCCCGCAACGCTCGCACGCCTCGGGATCCAGCCCGGCGCCCGCGTGCCGGCCCGCATGGCGCTCGTCGCCATCGAGGACGCGCTCCACCAGGCCGCGCGGGAGGCGTCGGATGCGCGCGGCCGCGTCGAGAAGCTCCGGCGCATCGCGTCGCTGGCGGAGTCGCTGTTGAACGTCGACAGCGGAACGGCCGTCGCGTAGAATCCCCCCCCGATGGCCCGTCGCATCGGCATCCTCACCGGCGGCGGCGACTGCCCCGGCCTCAACGCGGCGATCCGCGGCGTCGTCAAGTGCGCCGTCGGGCTCGGCTGGGAGGTCCTCGGCATCAAGAGCGGCTTCGAAGGCCTCCTCCCGCCGCACAACGTCATGCCGCTCACGCTCGAGAACACCTCGGGCATCCTCACCCTCGGCGGCACGATCCTCGGCGCCGCGAGCAGCGGCAGGTTCTCCGCCAAGACCGGGCACGGAACGGCCGGACAGCTCCCCGCCGGGCTCATCCGCGAGACGCAGGACGCGATCGCGCACCTCGGCCTCTCCGCGATCATCGCCGCCGGCGGCGACGGCACGCTCACCATCGCGCAGCACTTCCACGAGGCCGGCACACCCGTGGTCGCCATCCCCAAGACGATCGACAACGACCTCCAGGCGACCGTCATCACCTTCGGCTTCGATTCCGCCGTCGCGTGCGCGACCGACGCGCTCGACCGGTTGCACACGACCGCCGAGAGCCACGGGCGCGTCTTCGTCCTGGAGCTCATGGGCCGCTACGCGGGATGGATCGCGGTCCACGCGGGCATCGCCGGCGGCGCCGACGTCATCCTCATCCCCGAGATCCCGTTCCGCTACGAGGCGATCGAGAAGCAGATCAAGCGCCGCGAGGCGCTCGGCCGTCGTTTCACCCTCATCGCCTGCGCGGAGGGCGCGCGCGAGGAGGGCGGCGACTTCGCCGTGAAGGGACCGATGCGGTCGGACAAGGAGGCGCAGCTCGGCGGGATCGCCGACCGCGTGTCGGCCGAGATCCGCAAGCGCACCGGCAAGGAGTCGCGCACGGTCGTGCTCGGCCACCTCCAGCGCGGCGGCGGCCCGACGACCTTCGACCGCCTGCTCGCCACGCGCTACGGCGTCGCCGCCGTGCAGATGATCGCCGACGGGCAGCTCGGCATGATGGCGGCGCTGCGGCCGCCCGACATCGTCGGAGTGCCGATCAAGGACGCGATCGGGAAGATCCGCACGGTGCCGCCGGACGGCAATGTCGTGCGCACCGCGCGCGCTCTCGGGATCTCCATGGGAGGGGCCGACGAATGTCGCTGATGCTGGTGGCCGTGCTGATGCTCCAGGACAACACGCTGACCGACGACGAGAAGAAGGCCGGCTGGAAGCTGCTCTTCGACGGTAAGACGACGGAGGGCTGGCGCGCCTACAAGAAGGACAAGATCACCGACGGCTGGCAGGCGGTCGATGGGGCGCTCGCGCGCGTCGGCAGGGGGGGCGACATCGTAACCGTCGAGCAGTTCGACGACTTCGAGCTGGCGATCGACTGGAAGGTCGCCGACGGGGGCAACAGCGGCATCTTCTTCCGCGTGCTCGAGACCGAGGGCGCGTCGTACCTGACGGGGCCCGAGATGCAGGTGCTCGACAACGCGAAGCACGGCGACGGGAAGAACACGCTGACGTCGGCGGGCTCGTGCTACGCGCTCTACGCGCCGTCGAAGGACGTCTGCAAGCCGGCGGGCGAGTGGAACCGCGTGCGGATCGTCGCGAAGGGGGCGAAGGTCGAGCACTGGCTGAACGGCGAGAAGATCGTGGAGTACGAGATCGGGAGCGAGGACTGGAACGCGAAGGTGGCGGCGAGCAAGTTCAAGACGTGGAAGTCGTTCGCGAAGGCGGCGAAGGGGCACCTCTGCCTGCAGGACCACGGGGACCGCGTGGAGTTCAAGAACATCAAGATCCGCGCGATCGCGGAGAAGTAGGTCTCCCCGCCCCAAGGGGCGGGGCTCGAAGGGCTCGAGATCCGCGACGGCTGGGACGGCATCAAGTTCTCCAACGCGCATCACGTCATCCTCAGGGCCAACCATGTCCACGACAACCCCAACCAGGGCATCCTCGGGAACGGGCACCACGTCACGATCGAGGGGAACGTCATCGCCTGCAACGGCCTCAAGGAGGACAACGAAGGGAGCAACCTGGAGCACGGGATCTACGGCACCGGCACCGACTTCCGGATCATCAACAACGTCATCCACGGCAACCGGGCGTTCGGGATCCAGGTGGCCGGATACCCGTTCGCGGAGGGAAGGCACGCGGGCCCCGAGTTCGCCGGCGCGGCACGGTGGCTGATCAGCCACAACACGATCGCGTTCAACCGGAACCGGGCCGGCGTGGTCGTGTGGCAGGCCGGCGCCGTCGACTGCGTCATACAGAACAACGTGTTCTACGAGCACGCGGCGCGGCAGCGGAAGGCCTGCCACGGCGTCTCCCTCTACTTCAGCGGGCCCGGGCACGTGATCCGCAACAACATCTTCCACGGGCCGGGCCGGCGCTCCCTCGAGGACACGCGCGGAGAAAGCGGCGCCGCCTCCGGGAATCTCGAGCTGGATCCGCTGCTCGCCGATCCCGAGCGGCTGGACTTCCGGCTCGGCGAGGACTCGCCCGCCGTGGACGCCGGCACGCGCGAGCTGCCCGTCGAGTCGGACCACGCCGGAACGCCCCGGCCGCAGGGGGCGGGCTTCGACATCGGCGCGTTCGAGCGTCCCGCGCGCTAGGGGGGAATGGCCGTTTCACGTATCAAGTCGCACGTTTCATGTCGTCGATCGTCGGCCGTCCACCGTCCCGCGAGCCGCAAGCGCACGGGAGACGGGGCGACGACAGACGACGGAGAACGGGCGACGACAGGAAGCGTGATACGTGAAACGTGCGACCAGCAGGCTGCCCCTTTTTCAACAGCCTGCTAGGCCGTTGCAACCGTTCCCCGTTCGCGTTGGACCGTTCGAACGGTGGAACGGTCGAACGATCGAACGGGGAACGAGCGCGTCAGCCTCATTCCGACGCGCTCCTAACGCAGCAGGTCCTCCACGTCGCGGCGCCCCTTGTCGACGTTCATCTGCGCCTCGTCCAGCACCATCTTGAGGCGCGACGCCAGGTCCGCCTTCGCCCTGTTGAGCACGTCGTCGATGCGGCGCAGCTCCTCGGTCAACTTGGCGTTGAGCGCCTCGTTTTCGCGCGACATCGCGGCGATCGACTCGATCCGCTCGTTGCACTCCCGGTCGGTCTGGTCGAGGTGGGCGTCGGCCTCGGCGCGCGTGGCGGCGGAGTAACGGTCGGCCTCCCGGTGCTGCGCCACGGAGTAATCGTCGGCCTCCTTGTGCTTCGCCGCGGAGTACTCGTCCCCCTCCCTGCGCTTCGCCGCCAGGTACTCGTCCGCCTCCCTGCGCCGGGCGGCGGCGTCCCTCTCCGCCGCGGCGACGGCGGCGGCCGCGTCCCTCCCGGACTTCGTCAGCATCTCCTCGCACCGGCGCTTCGCGTCGGCGAACTGCTCGGCGGACTTCCGCGCGGCGGTCTGGAGCGTGTCGGCCGCCTCGCGCGCGGCGCCCGTCGTCATCAGCTCCGCCTTCCGGTCGGCGGAGGCGACCGTCTCCCCGGCCTCCTTCTGCGCGGCCGCGATCGTCTCCTGTGCGGTGCTGTTCGCCGCGTTGAGCGTCTCCCGCGCGTTCTCGAGCGTCACTTCGACCTGCGCGGTCGCCCTCTTCACCGCGTCCGCCGTCTTTCGCTCGATCTCCGCCTCGCGCGCCTTGACCGCCTTGTCCAGCTCGCGGAGACCCCTCTCCTTCACTTCCACGTCCCTCTCCCGCGCGGCGATGCCGGCGAGGACGACGTCCCTCTCTTCGACCGCCCGGATCACGGCCTCGATGTCCTTGCGCTTGCGCTCGATCTCGCGGTCCACCTCGCGCATCCGGATCTTGAATTCCGGATCGCCCTCCATCGACGACCGGTTTTTGTACCGCGACTGGAACTCGGCGCGGATGCGGTCCTTCTCGACCTCCACGAGCGTGCGGACCAGCGTCTCCGCCTGCTTGACCATGGCGAGCACGCGCTCACGTGCGTCGGCGATCGACGGGGCTGGGATCGGCCGCGTCTCGCTCATCCGCCGCATTGTACGATTCGCGCCCGCGTCCGCGAGGATTCTTGAATCCGCCGCGCATGACCCGCGGTACTGGCGTTCATGAACGCCCGACCGCCCGCCGCGAATTTCCCAGAGGAACGCGCCGCATCCTCGTATGCAGGACGGAGCGGGCGAGGAGCGTGCATGCAAACCCGGCGATTCGCAGCCCTCGGCCTTCTCCTCGCGCTCACGTCCTGCGTCCAGAAAAAGGGCGACGGAGACGCGCCGCCCGATCCCTCCGCCTTCCTCTTCGAGCCCGCCCACATCGTCCAGGTCTCCATCACGATCGCCCCGGCCGACTGGGACGCGCTCCGCATGCAGGGCAGGTCGCTCGCCGACATCTTCGGCGGGCCGTGCCTCGGCGGCCCCTTCCCCAGCCCCTTCACCTACTTCCGCGGGACCGTGACCATCGACGGCGAGACCCTCGGCGACGTCGGCGTGCGCAAGAAGGGCTTCCTCGGCTCGCTCGACCAGCTCCGGCCGTCCCTGAAGCTGAAGTTCGACGAGTACGTGCCGGGCCGCGAGTTCCACGGCCTCGACCGCATCACGCTCAACAACTGCAAGCAGGATCCCTCGTACATCCGCCAGGCGCTCGCGTACCAGGCCTTCACGCGCGCCGGCATCATCGCGCCCCGCTGCAACTTCGCGCGCGTCACCGTCAACGGGACCGACTTCGGCATCTTCGCGCACGTCGAGAGCGTCGATCGCGAGTTCATCCGGCGCCGCTACTACGACGACCGCGGAAACCTCTATGCGGGGACGCTCAGCGACTTCCGGCCGCAGTGGGTGAACACCTTCGAGAAGAAGACCAACGACGCGAGCCTGGATCGCAGCGACCTCGACGCGGTCGTCGCCGCGCTCGCCGCGCCGGACGCGACCGTGCTGGACGCGCTCGCGCCCGTCATCGACATCGAGCAGTTTCTCACGTTCTGGGCGACCGAGGTGATGATCGGGCACTGGGACGGGTACGCGAACAACACGAACAACTTCTTCGTCTACCGCGATCCCGTCGGCGGCCAGTTCAAGTTCATGCCGTGGGGCGTGGACGGCGTCATGGAGCGCAACCAGCTGCCCGGCAGCGGCGTCCAGCCGCTGTCCGTCTACGCGCGGGCGGCCCTCGCGCGCCGCCTCTACCTCCTGCCGTCGACGCAGGTCCGGTACCTCGACCGCCTGCGCGCGCTGCTCAACTCGGCGTGGAACGAGACCGAGATTCTCGCCGAGATCGCGCGCATGCAGGCGCTCATCACGCCCGTCGCCGATCCGACCGGGACGCTGGGACTCGCGGCGGAGATCGACGGCGTGCGGACGTTCGTCTCGACGCGGCGCGCCGACATCCTGAACGAGCTGGCCGCCGGACCGCCGCCGTGGACGCAGCCGCTCCCGGATCCGCCCTGCTTCGACTTCGTCGGCACCGTGAGCGGGACGTTCTCCACCACGTACGGCACGATCGGCGCGATCAACCCGTTCGCAACCGGCACCGGCACCATCCTGGCCACGGTGAGCGGAACGCCGCTCTCGTATCTCGCGATCGGCGCGACGGCGGGCGCGAGCAATATCCCCGGCATTCCCGGGATGATGACGCAGGTGATCGGCGTGCGCTCTGACGGCACGATCGACCTGATCATTCTCAACGTCGACGCGACGCTCTTCGTCCCCGGAGCCACCGTACCGCTGGACTGGGGCTCGGGCTTCGGCGGGATGTGGAACCTGAACCTCTCCACCGGCGCGGTGACGCTGGTCGGCTTCATCTTCAACGGAGTCATACACTTCGACGCGGCGGCCGCCACGCCCGGCGCGCCCGTCACCGGGTCGTTCCAGGGAGAACTCCTGACCCTCGGCTTCTGAGGAACGCATGATCGCCTGCCTTGTCGCCCTCGCCATCGCGCTCCAGGAGGAGCCCGAGCCGGTGAAGCCCGCGAAGCCAAAGCCCGTCAAGAAGGCCGCGGACGAATGGACGGCGTCGCCGGCCGTGCGGCTCGACGTCGCGTACAACAGCAACATCTGGCAGCTGGACGGCGAGGACCAGGACCGGCTGCTGGCCGACCAGCCCGGCGACCAGATCAGCGGCCGCTACGACGACCTGGAGAGCATCGAGGACTGGATCTTCACCCCCTCCGTGCGGCTCGGCGCCAAGGGCCCCAGTCCGTTCGGCGGCAAGCTCGAGGCGTACGCCGAGCTCGAGTGGCAGCAGTACGCCGTCAACACCGCGCGCAGCCACCTGCGCGCGCGGCTCGGCGCGGAGCAGAAGGTGGGCGCGAACGGGCGGCTCGGCCTCGACGTCGAGTTCATTCCCGACTACTTCCACGAGAACCGCCTGTCCGACGCGACCGACTTCACCGGCAGCGTGTCGTCGAGCGAACGCGTGTACAAAGCGGCGCACTACCGTCAGATCGAGGCGTCGCTCTCGTACCGGCACACGCTCGTGGAGTCGGACGACTTCTCGCTCGACGGCGTCGCGGCCGTCGGGCTGCGCCTCCGGAACTCCACCTTCGACAGCCGCGACGAGTTCGCGCCGCCGGTCGAGATCGGCCTCCGCGCGCGCAGCTGGAAGCGCGTGAAGTGGAAGCTCGCCTTTCAACTCGAGCAGATCGACTCCCCCGGCGAGCGCGAGGTCCTGCTCCGCGACGAGCCGTTCTTCGGCACCGACCTGAACGGCGACGGCGACCTCATCGACGTCGACGCCCGCGCGTTCGAGACCGTCGACCGCTCGCGCCGCGAGACGAGCGTGATCGCCGGGGTGGAGGTCGAGGTGATCGAGGCGGTGTCGATCGGGCTCGAGTGGAAGCGGACGCGCAAGGACTGGTCGTCCGGCGAGCTGTACGACACGTCGCACCGCGATCGCACCGATACGCACGACGAGATCGAGCTGACCGCGAAGGTCCGCCTCAGCAGGGAGTGGGAGGTCCGCTTCCAGTACGAATACACGCTCCAGGAGTCGAACCGCGACGCCGACCCGTCCGGCGAGTCGCACGACTACAAGCGGAACATCTTTGTCCTCTCCGTGATCTTCCGAGGCTGACCATGACGCTTGTGCAGCTGCCCCGCCTCCGGATCCACACGAGCGAGCGCCGCTTCCTCGTGGCCGATCCGACCGCCGTGGAGTCCCTGCTCCGGGCGCGCGGAGCGCCGATCGAGTACGAGCCCGGCCGGCCGGAGTCGCAGATCACGACGGTCTACTTCGACACGGCGGCGGGAACGTGGTCGCGCGGGCGCTCGGCCACCAAGTTCCGCTGCAAGAATTACGGCGGGACCGAATCGTGGTTCGAGCTGAAGCGGCGCGTCGGGATCGTCGTGGACAAGTGGCGCCGTCCCGTCACGCCGGAACAGCTGGCCGACGTGCTCGACGGCACCCGCCGGAGCGACTCGCTGGCGCGGTTCGTCGGCGCGGATCCGCTGCTGCCGCTGGCGGTCGTCTCCTACCGCCGCACGGCGTTCGAGTGGAGGGGGCTGCGCGTCACGCTCGATCGCGACGTGCGCTTCCACGCGCCCTCCTCCGCCGACGGACCGGATGCCGGGCCCGCTTGCGGGCTTCGTAGGGCAAGCCGGGAGCCGGGCCGGCTGCTGGGCGAAGCCGGCCGCGTGGTGGTGGAGGTGAAGCAGGAGGGGACGCTGCCGGAGTGGCTCGCGGGCCCGCTCGGGTCGAGCCGCGCGAAGGAGTTTTCCAAGTCGAAGCGCGCGCTCGCACTCCTGGGCATCCGGCGAGAGGAAGGGGCCGCGTGAACTGGAGCGAGGTTCCTCCGCTGGTCGCGAGCCTCGCGGCCGCCGCGTTCGTCGGCGCGGCGCTCGCGCTCCATCCGATGCGGCTGATGAAGGAGGGGTTCTCGCGGATCGACCTCGACACGGTGCGCGCGCAGATCCTCGTGGCCGCATCGGGCGCGCTCATGGTGCTGGTGGTCGGCGACAGCGTCGCGCGGGCGTTCGGGCTGGTCGGCATCGGGAGCTTCATCCGGTTCCGGACGGTGATGAAGAGCGCGCGGGAGACGGGCGTGCTGTTCCTTCTCATCGGCCTGGGGATGGCGTGCGGGCTGCGGCAGTGGCCGGTGGCCGTCGTCGGAACGGTCTTCTTCTACCTTCTTCTGTTTCTCATCGACCTCGGAGGCGAGCGGGAGGAGAAGAAGAAGAAGGAGGAGCCGCCGATGCCGCTGGCCGACGAGGGTTTACTGTAGCTCAGCTTCCGCGTTCGGAATCCTGTGCTGACGGCGATCCGCAGACCGTCACCGATCGGACGACGCAGCACAACGCCGGCACGCCGGCCGACGTCCTAACGGAGATGAGGCTCCGAGCGGTTGGCGCCACGATCCTCGCGGTTGTAGCGACCCTGGGGGCGGCCGCGGTCGTCCTGCCCAGCTTGACCGCACGCTGAACGGCGAGCAACATGCGCAACGCGTCGGCGTCGCTCCAGACCATCGCGACCGCGCAGTTCGATTTTCGCGACAACGATCGCGACGGAAACGGCAAGCGCGACTTCTGGCGTGCGGACATCGCGAGCCTGTGCTTCCTGAGCCCGGACGGCAAGCCGATCAAACTGATCGAGCCCAGCGTGGCCCTTGCGGATGCCGCGCCCCTGGAAGCTCCGCCCCCGGAGTGGGGAGCGCCGGGGCCGAAGGCGGGATTCAGGTTCCGCACGCTGCGTCTCGCCGGCGAGTCGTCCGCTGACCCGAACCGCTTCGCCGCATGCGCGTTCCCGGAGCTGTACGAGTCGGGCCGACAGGGAACGTACATCATCGCCGGTCACGACCTCGCCGTGTACAAGAAGGACCTCGGCCCGAACGGCTCCCTGGACGCCTACCCTGCCGACCCGCTGCGGGAGGGGTGGGAGAAGCTGGACTAGTTGCGGCCGCGTCGGCGTGAAGTGCCGGGTGATCGTGATTCGCTATTCCTCCCGCCGCATCATCTGCTGCTCGCTTGCCGTCGCCGGGAAGTCGTTCCAGAACAGCAGCGCGTTCGTGAAGAATCCGAAGTCGTGCCGGTTCTGGTGCCGGTGCAGCGGGTTCCACGAGTAGATCACCACCCGCCCCCTCCCCACCGGCACGTCCAGCACCGCCGGCGCCCGCTCCAGCTTGTCCGCGCCCTTCACCATCCCGCTGCGCACGAACGGGACCGGCTCCTCCTTTTTCGCGCCGTCCTTCTTCGGCTCCTCCGCCGCCGGCACGTCCGCCTTCTTGTCCGCCTCCCGCTCCGCCTGCGCGCGCGTCTTCGTCCCGTACTGCATCACGGTCTGCCCCCAGTCCCGATCCCGCGCCGTGAAGCGGGGATGGTTGCCGCGGAACACGTGCGTCACGCGCGGATACCCCCACGCGATGGGGTGCTCCGGCCGCAACACCTTCGCCGTCACGTGCGAGCCCGGACACAGGAGCCCCTCCGGCCGCTCGCCCGTCACGTCGCGCGCGATCCCCCCGTCCGCCGGCAACAGCCCCGCGCTCCCGAGCGTCACGAGCACGCCCCCCTCGCGCACGAACCGCTCCAGGTTCGCCAGCCCCTCGAACCCCATCCCGCCCGTGATGTCCTCCGCAGAATCGATCTCGCCGTGCGACGGGAATTCCGGCGTCTTCGTGTAGGCGAGCGGGCTCCATTTCGAGTCGACGTCGTGCACGATGCGCTTGAACGTGGAGCCCCCCTGGCTCGGCACGACGATCACGTCGTGCCTCCCGCGCAGCCCGCCCTTCCGCAGATGGTCCTTGTTGATGAGCGCGAACGGGATCTTCATCTGCTCCAGCGTGAAGCGCGCCCATCCCGAGTCCTGCGTGTACGCCCACGTGTGGAAAAGCGCGACGCGCGGGAGGTCGACCTCCACGGTCGGCGGATCCCCGTCGAGCGCCGCCGCGTCGAGGTGATGCGCGACCGCGGCCGCGGCATCCTCGATGACGAGCGACCCGGCCGGGTGCCCGCTCCATTCCGCCGCGAGCGCGCGCACCTTCCCCTTCGCGGCCCAGGCGAGCGATGCGAGCGACGTCTGCGCGCGATGGTCGACGATCCAGCGCTTCCCCGCCGCGGCCGTTCCGGGCAGCTCTGGCACGCCCTTGAGCCGCTCCATCGGCTTCTCGATCGCCGCCTTGTCGTCGACCGCCTTCCCCTCGACGCCGAGCATCAGGTCGAAGCTCCACGCGACGTCGTCGTACGGCGGATGCTCCGCCGACTCCGGGAACTCCTGCCTGCGCAGCACGGAGAGCGCGAAGTTGCGGTACGGCTGGTCCATGCGCACGACGTAGTCGCCGTCCGCGCCGACGTGGACCTCGATGCGGTGCCGGTCGAGCAGCCACAGCAGGTGCCGCAGGTTCCCGCGGTCGCGCTGCTTCGCGGGGATCACGAACGCGTACGGCGGCTTCGTGCGGCCCGCCTCGAGCGAGTTGGCGCCCTTGCGCCAGAAATTCCAGAGGAGCGTCCCGCCGTTGCGCGCCGCGAGCTGGAGCGACGCGAGCACGCCGGTCTGCATGTAGTTCGTGTTGTTGCGCAGGCTCCACTTCAGCTCCTTCTCCGGCGGCCACGCGCGGTACCACTGGCGCGAGTTGATCCGCTTGCCCGCGAACATCGCGTCCTTGAGCTTGCGCGTGAACGTCCCCGGGTGCAGGTTGCCGAACGTTTCGTAGAAGCGGCCGGTCGCGTTGTGGTTGTTCGTGACCCACAGCAGGTACCCCGGGTACCACCCGTCGTAGAAGCCCCACGTCCACACGCCGCGCAGCCCGAGCTTCGTGCACTCCGCGACCTCGTAGCCGCTGATCCACTGCCACTCGCTGACCGTGATCGGGTCGACGGTCGCGTTGTACGGGCCGGTGCCCATCGACACGTAGAGCAGCGGCACCGACTCGTGGAGGTCGAGCGACAGCACCGGCATGTAGTCGTAGTACGCGTCGGTGTAGTTGCGCGTCAGGCGCTGGCTCTGCTGGAGGCCGTCGCGGTTGTTGTCGTGCGCGGTGTAGTCGCCCCAGTACGGCGACATGACCGGCGGCATGTCGCCGAGGTCGGTGACTTTCGTGAGGTGGCGGGTGTACCAGTCGACCATCCGCGCGCGCCCCTCGAGCTCCAGGACGGGTGTGATGAGCGTGACGACGCGGCCGCGGATCTCCTGGATGTGCTCCTGCTCGCTGACGGCAAGGCGGTACGCAAGCTCCATCACCATCTCGGGCGGGCCGGTCTCCGGCGAGTGCAGGCCGGCGGTGATCCAGTAGATCGGCGGCACGGCGCGCACGATTTCGCGGGCGCGCTTCTCGTCGGTGACTCGCGGATCGGAGAGCGCGCGGTGGGCCGCCTTGATCTCGTCGAGCCGCGCGAGCACGCCCGGGTCGGCGATCGCCGCGACGATCATCTCGCGGTCGCGATCCGAGCGGCCGGCGGAGAAGACCTTCACGCGGTCGGACGTCTTCGCCAGCTCGCGGAAGTAGGCGGTGATCTTCTCCGGCTGCGTGAGCTTGTTCGGCGTCCCGATGCCGTAGCCGAGGAACTCGCGGGGGGACGGCACGGTGTCGTGCTCCGGCAGGTGGTCGACCCACTCGGTGAGGAACGACGGGTCGGTCGTGTGCTCGCGGATCAGGCGGGTCGACTCGGTGTCGATGCGGTCGGGGCCGCGCGCGTCCTGCGAGGCGCACGCGGCGAGCAGGATGAGAGCAGGCATGGCGGCCTCCCGGAACATCCCGCGAGCATACCCTGAGGCTTCGCGGGGCCGCCAGCTTCCGCTACGCCAGGGGGTTGGCCCGCGGCACGCCCGGGAAGCGGGCGAAGTCGCCGTCGCAGGAGCAGAGTTCCGCCCCGGAACGAGCTGAAGGGGCGCACGATCCTCGAGCTGCTGCGCGACGGACCCGCCTGAGAGCGAGCGTACGCGTCGGGCGCTTCCCGGCTGTACTGATAAGCATGACGCTGATCACGCTTCTTGCACTGCTCCAGGCGCCGCTCGACGGCGCGGCGCTCGACGATCCCAGCAAGTCGATCCAGTGGACCCGGTCGTGGGGCGACGCGTTCGAGGAGGCGAAGCTCCGCAACGTGCCCGTGCTCGTCTTCCTCACGAGCGACAACTGAGGGCCGTGCCAGGCGCTGGAACGCGGCGCGTTCCAGGACCCCAGGTTCGCGAAGGCGCTCAACGACGCCTGCGTGCCGGCGGTCTTCCTCAACAGCTACAAGAACTGGGAGAAGACCGACGTGCGCGTCGGCAAGGACGTCGTCAAGCGGTCGCTCCACTTCCCCCGCCTGACGGTCGAGGAAATGCAGGCGCTCACGAAGATGACGCCCGACGCGATCACGAAGCTCGGAAAATGGGGCACTCCGACCTACCTCCTCCTCGACGGCGCGCAGGCCCGGATCGGCGACCGCCTCGACCGGGGGACCGTAACGCACCAGAAGATGCTCGAGGACCTCGCCGCGGCGCAGAAGAAGCTCGGCGCCGCCGCCCCGATGGGCGTCTATCGCGACTTCGCGAAGGCGCTCGACGGTCTCGCGGACGACTTCGTCAAGACGGTGAGGGCGCTCGACAAGGTCAAGGGGCAGACCGACGCGATGAGGAAGGCGGCCGAGTCGAAGATCGACGAGCGGATCGCGGCCGCGGAGCCCGAGGCCCTCGGCAAGTGGGCGGATGCCCTCAAGGGGCACTCGGTCGAGAAGAAGATCCGCGAGAGGATGAAGTGATGGTCCGCCAAGACGCCGGGCCGCCCGGCGCGGCGGGGCTGCAGGATCCTGGGTGCACGGCGTCCGCGGAGAAGTTCTGAAGAGCGAACCACGGAGAACACGGAGTGTGGGCACCCCTTCTCCGCGGCTACTCCTTGCGCTTCCTGAGGTCGGGGTTCCGCGCGCCCATGTAGCCGATGCGCCCGAGGCAGCTCGAGCCCTTCGCGTCCGAAGAGTACTGGTTCTTCCCGCCGTCCCTCACGTCGCAGTACGCCCAGTCCGCGCGGTACACGAACGGATCCTGGGAGCACTTCGCGATCATCGCCTTCCAGGTCTCGAGCGCCTTCGCACTGTCCTTCAGATGGTAGTGCGCCAGGCCGAGGTAGTAGCGAGCCTCGGTGGTGCGGTTGCTCGCCTCTTCGATTTTCGCGCACGCGTCCCGCAGCTTCTCGAAGTCCCGCTCCTCCCAGTGGCGGTGCGCGCGCTCCATCGCCACGTCGTCCGCCAGCTTCTCGTCCTTCACCTGGGCCAGCGCCTTCTCCATCGCCTCCCAGTCCTTCTGCCGGCGCGCGACCTTGCCGACGCCGTACCAGTCCCCTTTCGCCTCGTAGAGCCTCCGCGCGTCGTCGAGGCGGTCGAGGTCGAAGGCCACGTCCGGGTCGTCCTTCGCCTCGCCGTCGGCGGGCTTCGCGTAGTCGGGGTTCTTCTCGAGCACGCTCTTCATCTTCGCGAGCACCTTGCCGGCGCCGGCGTAGTTGTCGGCCTCCCCGACGACCTCGCCCGCCGGCGTCATGAAGAGGACCGGCGGGGTCGGCACGCCGCCTCCCGCGAGCTCCTTGCGGACCTTCGTAACGAAGCTCCGCGCGTCCTTGTCGCTGACGTACCCCTGGTTGTTCAGGTCGAAGTAGAAGGGGACGAAGCGCCGGTTCGCCAGGCGCACGACGCGCTCGTCGCTGAGGGGGCCCGCCCTCAGCACCTCGGCCGCCGGTCACCAGCCGCCGTCCTTGCTCGTGCCGAACGCGATCGGCTTGATCATGAGAAGGCGCTTCTCCTTCGTCGCCTTCTCGAGCGCGGCCGTGAAAGGGACGACCCAGGCGACGCCGGTGCGGTCCTTCTGCCTCTCGGCCGCGTCGTCCTGCGCGGCGAGCGCGAGCGCGATGAGTGTGATCATGAGACTGGATACGCGGGCGGGGGCGGGCCGTTAGGCGGGGTCCATCACCCACGAAGTCTCCGGAGGGTTCACCACGGAAAACACGGAAGCCGCGGAAGAGCACGGAAGGCCGTTCCGTGGGTTCCTCCCGTTCCGTGGGTTCCTCGGAAAATGCACCACGGGGCCCACGGAGAAGAGCCACCACGGAGAACAAGGAGAGCACGGAGAGGAGTTGCTCACACTCCCTGTCCCCCGTGTCCTCCGTGGTGTTCTTCCGGAACTCGGTGGTGTCAGGGCTTCGCCTGCGTTTTCATGCGCCGTGGAGAGACCGCCGTCTCATGGGCTGTTCCGTGGTGAACCCACCGGGGACTCCGGTCGATCCACGATGCGGCTTCTACTACTTGTCATCGCCGAGCTTCGCCTTCCAGACGTCGTCCAGCGCGCTGTCGGCGTAGAGCGGGTGGTCCGCGTAGCGGTCGAACTGCTTCCGCGACTTCGGCACGAAGATCGACAGCCCGCACCAGTCCGCCGCCGCCCGACCCCGCTTCCCGTGGCCGACGACGAGCTTCTCGCGGATCCACGACGTGAACTCCTTCGACGCGTCCCCGCACGCCGCCTCCAGCCACGCGACGAGGTCGTAGTTCGCCTCGCCGTCGCACGGAAAGCACGGCTTCAGCCCGGTCGGGAGCGCCGCCTTGTCGAGCGCCTTCACCGCCGGCGCCAGCCGCCCGGGCAGCTCCGCCAACGCCTTGCCGTCCACCCACGCGTAGTTCGTGAAGTGCTCGTCGTCCCCCGCGATGCGCTTCGCCAGCTCCGCGCCGGTCGCCTTCGGATTCGCCGCGAGCCACTTCATCGACTTCTCGTAGTAGGTGTTCGGCGCCCCGACCGTCGTCTGCGACGCCATGACCGTCGCGGCGGCGCCCCGGAACGCGTACAGGTTGTCGATCGATCCTCGGCCGCACTGCTGCAGGAAGAGCAGCTCGACGTTCGCGGACTTCGCGAAGTCGCGCAGGATCGGTCCGACGAGCTTCGCGCTCAGCCAGTGCTTCGTGCCGCCCTCCTTCGGCCACTCGTCCGCGCACATCTCGTCGAGCTTCCCGCCGTGGTCGAGGAAGACGACCGCCAGGCGCTTCGCCGGATGCGTCCTCGCCGCCCACGACAGGTACTCGCGCAGCGTCTCCTCCGACGCGCTGTCGTCCGTCGCGAGCTTCTCGGTCGCGCGTCCCGCGGCCGTGAGGACGTGCCGGTTCAGCCCGTCGCGCCGGCGGTCGTCGTGCAGCACGGTGACGGCGATCGCCGGGTCTTTCACGCCCTTCTCCAGCCCGTCGAGGATGACCGGCCCGCAGCGCTCGAGGTTGTTGTCGTACGACATGTAATACACGACCGTCCACTCGCGCTCGGGGGCCTTCGCCAGCAGCGCGGCGGCCAGCAGGATGCTCATCGCTTCAGCAGCGCCTCCACGTCCTTCCGATGCGGCCATCCGGGCGGCGCGAACCGCAGCGCGGCCTCCCAGTCCTCGACGGCCGCCGCCGTGTCTCCCATCTGCGCGCGGACGCGCCCGCGCAGGTAGTAGACCGTCGGGTACTTCGGGTTCAGCTCGATCGCCGCCGCGTAATGCTCCAGAGCGCCCTTCGGGTCGTCGTTCACCGCGCGCATGCTCCCGAGGTTCACGTGCGCCTTGTACGCCTCGCGGAAGCGCGGGTCGATCCGCAGCACCGCCTCGAAGTCGGCCTGCGCGCGCGGGTACTCCCGGCGCTGCATCCACACGATGCCGCGGTTGAGATGGGCGGGGCAGAGCCGCGGGTTCAGCTCGATCGCGCGGCCCCAGTCGGCGATCGCCCCCTCCGCGTCGCCGCCGATGATCCGGGCGTTGGCGCGCTGCAGCCATGAGAGCGCCTCCTTCGGGTCGAGCTCGACCGCCTTCTCGGCGTCGCGCAGCGCCTCGTCCGCCTGTCCGTTCGCCGCGTGGATCTCCGAGCGGTTGGCGTACGCGAGCGCGCAGCGGGGGTCCGCCTCGATCGCCTGCGTGAAGTCGGCCACCGCGCCGGGCTCGTCGCCGGCCGCGTGCCGCAGGGCGCCGCGGTTGACGAGCCCCGGGGCGTATCGGGGCGCGATCCGCACCGCCTGGTCCAGGTCGCGCAGCGCCTGCGCGGTCTCCCCCTGCTCCGCGCGGAGCAGGGCCCGGCTTATCAGGATCTCGTGCGACCGCGGATCGGCCTGCAGCCCGCGCTCGTAGTCCGCCAGCGCGCCGGCGACGTCCCCCTGGCGCCGCCTCAGATTGCCACGATTGTGGTAGGCGGAGTCGTACTCCGGATCGATCCCGATGGCCGCGTCGAAGTCGGCGCGCGCCAGCACCCCGTCGCCGAGCTTCTCCCGTGCCACGCCGCGGTTGAGGAACGCGACCTTGTTGCGGGGGGCCAGCTGGATCGCCCGGTCCAGGTCCTCGATCGCGCCGCGTCCGTCGCCGGCGAGCATGCGCATGTATCCCCGGCTCATGGTCACGAAGGGGTCGTCGGGCCGCAGCCGCATCCCCTCGTCGAGCGCGCGCAGCGCCCCGGCGACGTCGCCCAGCGCTTCGAGCGCATAGGCGTAAAGCGTGCGCACCGAGTCGAGCGGGTCGATCGCGAGCGCCGCCGCCGCGTCGTCGCGCACTCCCGCCGGATCGCCGAGGCGATGCCGCGCGTGCGCGCGCGCCACGTACGCCGACGCCAGGCCGCGGTGCTGCGCGACCGCCGCCGACGCGGCCTCGACCGCCTCGGCGTGCCGGCCGTCGCGGTCCGCGATCCGCGCGAGCTCGACCTGCGCCTCGACGTAGAGCGGCTCCCGCTTGAGCACGTCCCCCAGGACCGGCACGGCGTCCGCGTCGCGGCCCTCCGCCACGAGCAGCATCGCGCGGCCGAAGAGCGCGTCGACCTCACGGAAGTACGACGAGCGCCCGATCCGGGCGCGCAGGTCCCCGGCCGCCGCCTCCCGCAGCGGGGCCAGCTCGGGATGGGTCGCGCGCCGCGCGTCGACCCCGAGGCGCGTGATGCGGAGCCTGAGCGCCTCGTCCGCGAGCCGCTCCACCCGCACGAGCCCGCGCGTGAGCCGCGCCTCGCCGAGCTGCGGATCGAGCTCGATCGCCCGCGTCAGCTCGGCCTCCGCCTTCGCGAGGTCGCCGCGCTCGAAGAGGATGCGGCCCGCGAAGAAGCGCGCGTGCGCGTCGGGCGACGCCGCGCACTCCTTCATCGCGCGGTCGAGCCGCCGCCGCGCCTCCTCCACGTTCCCCTGCCGCGCGCACAGCTCCGCCTCCCCGAGCAGGCCGGAGATGCGCGTCCACAGTTCCAGCGCCCGCTCCGCGCGCCCCAGCTTCGGGACCAGGAGCGCCGCGCCGCCCGCCAGCGCGGCGATCGCCACCGCCGCCACCGCGACCAGCGCCTTGCGCTTCGCGAGCCGCTTGCGCACGCGGTAGAAGACCGACGTCCGCATCGCGGAGATCGCCTCGCCGTCCAGCCAGCGCGTGAGGTCGTCCGCCAGCTCGCGCGCGGAGGCGTAGCGGCGGCGCGGCTCCTTGTCGAGGCACTTCATCGCGATCGTCTCGAGGTCGCGTCCGACGGCGGGATTGAGGCGGCGCAGCGACGGCGGGTCCTCCTCGATGACCTTGCGCATCACCTCGTAGGGGTCGGTCCCCGTGAAGGGCGGACGCCCGGCGAGGAGCTCGTAGAGCGTCGCGCCGAGCGAGTAGACGTCGCTGCGCGGGCCGATCGCCGCGCCCTGGCCGCGCGCCTGCTCGGGCGGCATGTACGAGGGGGTGCCGACGACCTGTCCGCTGACGGAGAGCGACGCGCCGACGGCGCGCTGCTTGGCGAGCCCGAAGTCGAGGACGTAGACCCGCTCCCCCTCGACCATGATGTTGTGCGGCTTGAGATCGCGGTGCACGACGCCCTGGTCGTGCGCATGCTGGATCGCCAGCGCGGCGTCGCGCATGAGGCGGACGGGCGCGCGCCGGTCGGCGTTCGGGAGCTTCTGGATCGTGCGGCCGTCGACGAACTGCATCGCGATGAACGGGCGGCCGGCGGAGTCGCCCACCTCGTAGATCGCGGCGATGTTGGGGTGGCCGAGCTTCGCGGCGGTCTGCGCCTCGCGCTTGAAGCGCGCGAGGTCCTCGTCGCTCTCGGTGCGGAGCAGCTTGAGCGCCACCCAGCGGCGGAGGTCCGGGTCCCACGCCTTCCAGACCTCGCCCATGCCGCCCGCGCCGAGTTTCTGGACGCGCACGTATTTGCCGATGACGTTGGCGGGGTCGCGCGCGGCCTCGCCGAGGTGCGCGGGGAGCGTCGGCGATTCCTCGGACATCCCGCGTAGTATACGGGCCGGCGGGCTACTTTCTCCCGCGCAGTTCCTCCACCGCCCGCCGGGTCTGCGCGCGGTAGCGCCAGTCGGGCGGCGCGACCTCCAGCGCCTTCTCGAAGTCGCGGAGCGCGCCGTCGGCGTCGCCCTTCTGCGCCCGCGTGGAGCCGCGGTTGGCGAACGCGTTCGCCTCTCGCGGGTCGATCTCGATCGCCCGCGTGAAGTCCGCGATCGCTCCGTCCAGATCGCCGTTCATCCGGCGCACGAGGCCCCGGCCGTCGTGCGCGCCCGCGTTGCGCGGATCCAGCTCGATCGCGCGGGTGAAGTCCGCAAGGGCGCCGTCGCGGTCTCCCGAATTCCTGCGGGCGAGACCCCGGTTGCAATGCGCCAATGCACTCCGCGAATCGAGGCCGATCGCCCGATCGAAGTCGGCCATGGCGCCGTCCGTATCGCCCGACATCGCACGCGCGATGCCGCGGTGGCCGAGCGCGGCCCCGTCGCGAGGGTCGAGCTCGATGGCGCGGTCGTAGTCGGCGAGCGCGCCGGCCAGGTTGCCCGCCTCCAGGCGCGCGTCGGCACGGCGGGAGTAGGGGCCCGCGAGGTTTGGGCGGAGCGCGACCGCCCGGTCGAAGTCGGAGTGCGCGCCCGCCCGATCCCCCTTCCTCATTCGCGCCAGGCCCCGGTTGACATGCGCTCCCCAATGCCGGGGATCGAGCTCGACCGCGCGGTTCCCGTCCGCCAGCCACCCGTCGAGGTCGCCCAGCTGCTCGCGCGCCGCGCACCGGTTCACATACCCCTGCGCCTTCCCCGGACGGATCTCGATGGCGCGGTCGAAGTCCGCGGCGGCCCGGCGGAAGTCGCGCTTCACCATGAACGCGAGCCCGCGGTTGTTGTAGGCGAGCGCGTGGCGCGGGTTGATCTGTATGGCCCGGGTAAGGTCGGCGATCGCCCCGGCGGGATCGTGGTGGACCCGGCACACCGCCCGGCAGAACCATGCGCGGTCGTAGGACGGCATCTTCTCGACGGCCCGGGTCGCGAGCGCGACGCCCGCAAACCCCCGGGAGAAGGCCTCCAGCAGCAGGAACTCCTCGGCGAACGGCTCTCCCTTCCACTTTTCCATCATCGCCTCGGCGAGATACGGCTCCTTCCTCCAGCGCGCGATCGTCTCCGCATAGGCCGTTGCCAGGTCCTCCTCGATCGAGCGGCCCTCCGACCTCGGAGCGAGGGCGATCCACCGGACCGCTTCGGCGGCCTCCTGCTCGACATCCTCGGCCTCGTCCTGCACCACGTGGCCGCGGTGCATCAGCGCCCGCTCGATCCGCAACCGGCCCCGCCGCAGCAGGCTCGACGCGTGCCGCGCGTCGAGCTCCAGCGCGCGGTCGTACGCCTCCTCGGCCCCCTCGTCGTCGAGCGCCACCTCGCGGCACCGCCCGATCAGGCACTGCCCCTGGGCGCTCTCCCCGGTCCGCGCCATCTGCCGCTCGATCTTCACGACCAGATCGTCGTACTTGCGGAACTCGTCGTGAAGATCGAGCGGCAGATGGCGCGGACCGGGGAGAGCGCCCAGGGGCAGTGCCTGAT
>Ga0187892_10004762_pt1 | contig 22302 bp, 21 predicted proteins | sample MA1701073metaG_FD_139345 | JGI IMG/M metagenome (GOLD analysis project Ga0187892, IMG submission 139345) | Bio-ooze microbial communities from a basaltic lava cave in the Kipuka Kanohina Cave System on the Island of Hawaii, USA - MA170107-3 metaG ... | reverse complement strand
GGGGCCTGCTACCCGGTGCTCCGGCGCCTTCCGGGACGGGACTCTCACCCGCTGGAGAAGTGCAGCGGACAGGCTCGGTCTCCTTGCGGGATTCCTCGCCTGCTTCACGACGCACCATGGGCGCGAAGGATACCGCGGAAGGCCCCGCGGATCGCCCGGCCCCGAGGCGACCGGGTCATCGGATGACCCAGGCCCCCGCCTCAGGGCACCGGCAGGAAGAGGTGGTCGACGACCCAGTCGGCGACCAGGCGGCCCTGGGCGATCCCCTCCGTCTTGTCGAAGCTCCAGTGGATGCCCAGGTAGATGCGGCTCTGGCCGTTCTCCTCCTCGGCCTCGGAGAGCGACGAGAAGCTGCGCGGGCGCAGCGCCCGCATGTTGCCCTCGTTGTCGAGCGTCTCGCCGTTCCACTCGTCCGAGACGAGCGTGAACCCGATGTCGTCGGTCCCGTAGAACCGCCGCAGCGTCTGGAAGAGCGCCCCGCCGAATCCCGCGTGGCCGGACGGGTAGGCGGGGAACGGGGGCGTGAAGTTGAGCCCGTCCGAGTTGCTCGCCGGGGCGCCGAGCGGGGTGAACATTTCATCGCCGACGGTCGCGGCGTTGCCGTCGCCCGTCCCCGTGGGCCCGGTGCCCACGTCGGACTCCCGGATGCCGGTGACGGGCCGCCAGGCCTTGTAGAAGTACTTCGACTCCCAGATCGCGATGCCGGCGTCCGCCATCGCGATGTTCACGAGGGCGAGGAGCCGCGCGGTGTCCACGGCGCCCGTGCCCATGTTGGCCGCGATCTCCACCGCGATCTGGTTGTAGAGGCGCGGCGGGGCGCAGAGGCTCGGCAGCCCGTCGTACGCCCAGTAGATGCCGATGAAGGTCTGCTCCTCCGTGCGCTCGGTCGGCGTCGTCACGCCGTCGCCCCCGAGCCGCTGCACCTCGTCGTACGCCGTCGCGTACTCGGCGCTGGTCATGAGAGGGGGCGCGGGGGCCCGGAACTGCGAGGCCGCCGTGAGCACGAAGGGCATGACCTCGGCCCAGCGCGCGCCGAGCGCGAGCGGGTGCGGGCTCACGGGATCCTGCCGCCAGACGCCGGCGTCGGCGGCGGCGACGTAGTCGGTCCCGTAGACCGGCTCCGCGTGCTGGGAGCCGTCGCCCGCGCGGAGCGCCAGGATCGCCGTGGCGGCCGCGTTCCCGAGCGCGATGCCCTGCGTCTTGGCCGGCCCGTCGGAGATGCCGGCGAGCGCGTCGGCCAGCAGCGGATCGAGGCGGGGCGCGTGGGAGGGATAGAGCGCGACGAGGGTCGCGTGGGCGGCCTGCGCCATCGCCGCGGGCATCGACGTGCCGTCCGGTGCGGCGGCGAGGCCGACGTAGCTCGCGTGGCCCCGGTCGATCGCGTTCATCGCCTCGAAGATCGCGACGTGCACAATGGCCATCGCCTTGCTCGCCCTGCCGGGCCCGAGCGCGTGGCCGAAGACGCGGTTCTCGCCCACCTCCACCGGCGTGTGGTCGAGGCCGCTCGTGTCGATCGCGATCTGGTTCCAGTGCCGCAGCGCGGCGAGGGAAGCGTCCCCGTCGCTGCTGTCGCATCCGGCCACGACGAGAGACGCCGCGAGCGATGCAAGCACGCGTACCGCGAACCCTCCACTCATCGGCGGCGATTGGACCCGCGGAACGGATCAAGATCAAGGGTGGCTGCAGAATAGGGCCGGTTGCCTACGCCGTGCACCCGGATGGTGTGCTCCGCCGGGCGGATCCCCCGCCTGAGGTGCGGTCCATGCGGTTTCCTCCGAGCGCGGGGCCGTTGCGCGGTCGGCACTGCGGTTGCGAACCGTGGAGGAGCCGAAACGAACGGGATCCACGGCAACGGAGGCGATTTCGATGCGTCGGACAGTGAAAGCAGAAGGCACACGGGGGCCTCCGACCCGCGCGTGGCACGTGGTCAGGAGACGCGCCGCGGATTGCAGCGGTAGGCGCGTGCGCCGAGGGTAGGCGAGGAAGAATTGCGACATCAGCCAATGCGCAACGGAACGGATGCTCAATCCCCCTACCCCACCGCCGAGCAATCGCCTGACGCGGGCGGATCCGGGATCCGTGCGCTTGGCAAGGCGCCGCCGCTCTCCGCGGCGGCGCTCCTTTCTTCGCTCCGTTGCGACACGTCACCCATGGATCCGGAGCGCCCGTGGTCGCCGCCGAGCAGTCGCCAACCGCAGGCGGACCCGAATCTCCGGAGCCGGCAACTGGCGCCGCCGTCCACGTGGCGGCGGCGCCGCTCTTGAACGCGCGGGTCACTTCGGCTTCGACGGGCGGCGCGGCTCGGGAACCTTCACCACGGTGTCGCTCTCGTCGGCGCCCACGAGGCCGGTCGTCGCGCGCTTCAGGAAGAGGAGCGCGAAGGACGTGTCCACGGCCTCGCCGTAGCCCTGGCCGGTGGTGACCCCGCGCGCGGCGTTGTCGCCCCACATGCCGCTCTCCTTCTGCGCGCGGACGAGGATGTCCGCCCCCTCGTGGTACCAATCGAAGTCGTTGAACGCGCGGGTGCGGGTCAGGATGCAGGCGCGCTCGACGCCGTAGAGGGTGTAGATCTCCTGGTCCTTGAAGCCGTCGTTCAGGAGCAGCTCGCCGAGCCGCCGCTGGCCGCTGGTCACCTGCTCGTGGCGCCCGACCTCCTTCACCGCCTCCGGGCCCCTGAGCGCCTCGGCGCAGATCGCCAGCGTGCTGATCCCCGCCGCGGTCATCGACATCTCGTGGTGGAACGACCCCTTGGGCCCGTAGCCCCACCCGCCGTAGGCGTTCATCGCGAAGAGCCAGAAGTCGCGCGTCCGCTCGATCACGCCCTCCTCCTCGCGGACGCCGCAGCGGCGGAGCGAGCGCAGGCCGAGGATCGCGAACTGCGTGTTCGAGTTGTCCCCGGTCGCCGGGCGCTCGCCATACCCGGGCCGGCGGCAGTGGTACGTCCACTGGCCGTTGGGAAGCTGCCCCTCGCAGAGCTGGCGCGAGATCGCCTCTTTCACGACCCGCATCCCGGTCCGGTCCACGCTCTCGAGCGCCATCGCGAGGAGCGAGAGCGCGTACGTGTAGCCGTCGAGGTCGTCGCGCATCGAGGGCTCGCCCTCCTTGGGCCACACGAGCAGCGTCGTCTTGAGCGCCGTCTGGATCGCGGCGTCCTCCTTGGGGACTCCCGCGGCCCGCAGCGCGAGCACCGCGAGCGCGGTCGCCCCGACCCGCGTCCCCGGCCAGTCGGGGTTCTGGGGCCACGTCGCGACGCCGTCCTCGAGCACCTCCTGCCTCAGCGCGGCGCGTCCGCGCAGGATCGCCGCGGTGACCGGCCCCGGGTCGGAGACCGCGGGCGGCTTGTACGCCCCCTGCTTCGACGTCACCCACGAGCGCCAGATGTCCCGGTCGGGCGGGAGGTCCTTGTCGCTCACCGAGAGGAGCATCAGGTGCGCGCCGTCGCGGAGCTCCGGGTCCTGGAGCAGCTTCATGAGCTCGTCGACAAGCTCCCAGTCCTGCTTCTCCGAGAACTGCTGGAGGAACGCGAGCCCGGCGCGGCGGGAGAACCCCTGCTGCGCGAGCGACTTCGCCAGCTCGGGCAAGTGCTTCGCATCCGGCCTCGCGTCGCGGGCGAGGAGGAACTCGCGCGCATCCGCCGCCAGGACCGCGTCCCCGCCGCAGCCGCGCGCGACGTCCTCCGGGAGCCCGCGCCAGGCGAGCGCGCGGAAGAGGTCGAGCCGCTTGTCGAGCGGCGACTTGAGCTGCTCGTGCAGCAGGTCGGCGTTCTCCGGGTACGCGTCCGAGAGCTCGCGCGCGATCTCGAACCGCACCTCGGGCGCCTTCACCCGCTTGTAGAGCTCCGCGAGGAGCGCGCGCCGCTCCAGCTCGGGACCCTCGGCGAGCGCGCGGACGACCGGCAGCGCGGCGTGCGGCTTCTTCGCCGCGAAGTCGCGCACGAGCGCCGCGAGCTTCTCCCAGGCCTTCGCGTCGCGGGAAGAGAGCTCCCGCGCGGCGACGAACGCGCCGGGCGAGAGCGGCGCGTCCTTGATCGTGGCGAGGAGCTTGCCCTCCGTCTGTTTGTCGAGGGGGCGCGGGGGCCGCGGCGGCTCGTCCATCTCGAGGGTCAGCTCGATCGCGTCCACCGAGAGCTTTCCGCCGCCGCCCCAGAGGGTGAGGCGGCGCGGCGCGGCGATCTCGGCGGCGCCCTCGCGGTAGAGGCTCCCGACGCGCACGAACGCCGTGCCTCGATCGACGAGCAGGGCCACGTCGGCGTTGCCCTCGGCGGGAAGCTGGAGCTCGATCGCCTCTCGCGCCGCGCGCGCGACATCGCGGACATCCGGGACGCCGCTCTTGCCGTAGCCCTGGAGCCACGCGAGCATCAGCCCGCCGTCGCGGTAGAAGCGCCGGTCCGTGAGGTCGAGGAGGAGGGGCGCCTGCCCGCCCTCGATCACGGTCCCCCCGTCCCCCCCGTTCTCCAGCCGCAACTGGATCCGCGCGCGCAGGAGGCCCTGCGACGCGAGCCGGTGGCGCACCGCGGCGGCGCCCTCAAGCACGAGGAGCCCCTTCTCCACGCGCGCGGCGCCGGCGGCCGCCCTCTCGAGCCTCGGCGGCTCCGCGGGCTCGAAGTCCTCGAGCTGCTGCGGGTCGTCGAACTCGTACTTGAGGGTGACGACGCGGCCGCGCACGGCCACGATCTCGCCGCGCGGGTCGAGCGCCGCGGCGGTCGCGACAAGGCAGAGGAGCAGGACGAGAGGCCGCATGCGGGGCCATGAGGATAGCGTCCGCCTCCGCCGTTGCGCAGCGAGCGCCGGGTCCCTCCCGACCCCCCGCCTCGCACGCGGGAGGTCGGGCGGTTTCGCGAGCAAGAGTCGGGCGAAACCCCTACCCCTTGGCCGCGCGCTCGACCGCTATGGTGGCGACGGGAAAGGAGTTCCTATGCCGCGCATCGCCGCACTCTCGTTCGCCCTGGCGCTGGTCTCGGCGTGCGCCGCGCCGCCGCCCGAGGAGGAGCCGGCGGCGCGGTCGTTCAAGCCGCACACGATGAACGTGCTCGTGGGCGGGAGCTTCGACCGCGCCGGGGACGGCCCCGCGATCGGCGCGAACTACGAGCACGGGCTCAGCCCCAAGGTCGGCGTCGGCGCCTTCGGCGACGTCGCGTTCGGGGGCGACGCGTCCACGATCCTCGGGGGCGGCGTCTTCGTCCACCCGTGGGAGCGCTGGACGCTGCTCGCCGGCCCCGGCGTCGAGTTCGTGGAGGGCGACGCGGACGTGATCGCCCGGATCGGCGGCTGGTACGCGTTCCCGATGGACAAGTACACGATCTCGCCCACCGCCTGGATCGACTTCGGCAACGGCACCGCGTTCTTCCTCGGCGTGAGCTTCGGATTCGATCTGTAGTCAGAGCGCCGGGAACCGCTCCCGCGCGAGCTGCCTCCCGTACTCGTAGTTGCGGCGGATCCCCTCGGGCGCGAAGTCGAGCGCGTTCGCGATGATCTCGTCCTTGGGCGCGACCTCGACGAGCGTGGCGGTGCGGATGTTCTTGAGCGCGTCGTCGATCTCCGCCTTGGCCGCCGGGTCCGTGACGGAAGTCCTTGCCTTCAGCCAGTTGGCCTTGACGCGGTTGAGCAGCTTCGCCCCGTCCACGTCGTTCAGGTAGATCTCGTCCGAGAGGATCTCGATCGTCCGGCCGAGGAAGTCGAACGCGTTGACCTTGGTGCCGAGCCAGTTGTCCTTGAGCTCCTTGGGCTTGAGCTCGAACGGCGACGCGTAGAGGACGTAGATCTCGTCGGGGGGCGGCTCGGCGCGGAAGGCCTGCCCGAGCGGGGTGACGTCGCGGAGCCCGCCGTCCACGAGGTGCTCGCCCGCGACCTCGACCGGCGGGAAGAGGAAGGGCATGCTCGACGAGGCGAGGACGTGGTCGAGGATCCTCGGGTCGGTCTCCTCGACCGCGTGGATCACGCCCGTCTCGAGGCTCACGTACTGGATGCGGAGGTCCCGTCCCGACGACTTGAGCCGCAGGGGATCGATCGACGCGGCGATGAGCCTCCTCAGGGGCGTCGAGTCGTAGAGGCTGTCCGAGCCGCTGACGATGCCGGCCATGCCGCCGAGCCGCTTGCTGAAGACGGCGCTGTTCCCGGTGATCCTCTCGAGCCAGACCGCCCGCAGGCGGCGGAACACCTCCTGCAGGTTCGCGAGGCTCCTCGCCTCGTCCGCGGGCTTCGGCGCCTCGGCCTGCGCGAGGAACGCCGCGTTCAGCGACCCGACCGAGACGCCGCAGAAGATGTCGAAGTCGATCCCGCGCTCGAGGATGAGCACCTCGAGGACGCCCACCTGGAAGGAGCCCTTCGCGCCCCCGCCGCTCATGACCAACGCGCGCCGCGGCCGAGCCATGCATCCCCTCCTTTTCGTTCCCGCGGATTGTAGCGCGCGCGGAGGGGCCGGCGCCTGTCACATCCGCTTCGCGTAGGCCACGAGCTGGTCGAGGCAGGTGCCCCAGCCCTCGTGGAACCCCATCTCCTCGTGGCGCTTCCGGGTCGCCTCGTCCGAGTGCATCGCGATCGCCGTGTACTTCGTCCCCTTGCCGCGCGCCTCGAGGAGCAGGACCGCGGTCAGCGCCGGGTTCTCCGCTCCCGCCCGGTCCGCGGGCGAGGGCCGGAAGCCGGGGCCGAGCACGTCGGTCCAGACGAGCCTCTCGTTCGGGACGATCTCCAGGTAGCAGCACACGTGCGGATAGGTCTTCCCCTCCGGCGACCGCATGACGAAGCGGAACATCCCGCCGGGGCGGAGGTCGATCTCGCACTCCGCGGTCTCCCACGGCGCGGGCGTGAACCATCTTGTCACGTGCTCCGGCTTCGTCCAGGCGGCCCAGACGAGCGCGGGCGGCACGTCGATCACGCGTTCGAGCACGAGGTCGAGCTTGGGATCCGGGCGGTAGATCTTCTGGTGGCTCACGGTTCTTCTCCTTCAGTTCGATCAGGTAGCGGTCCAGCTGGTCGAGGCGGCGCTCCCACAGGCCGCGCTGCCGGACGAGCCACTGCTCCGCCGCCTTCAGGGGCCGCGGCGCGATGCGGTACGTCCGGGTGCGCCCGCTCTTCCGCGAGCGGACGAGGTTGCACTCCTCGAGGACGCCCAGGTGTTGCGTGAACGAGGGCAGCGCCATGCGGAACGGCCGCGCGAGCTCGGTGACGGACGCGGGGCCGCGGCTCAGCCGCTCGAGTACGCCCCTCCGGGTGGGGTCCGAGAGCGCGCGGAACACGCGGTCGAAGCGGGTCACCCCCCCATCGTAGCGCGGCGAATACTAAGGTTAATACCTAAGTTTCTCAGGAAGGGAGGGGGTCTGGGGGGCCGCAGCTGCCCGAGCCGCTCGCGCCGCCGGAGACGTCGATGACGCCGCGGGTGCACCCGAGCGCGAGCAGCATCGCGAGGAGAGCGATCCGGCCCATGCGCCCCATTTTGTCCCCGGCGGCCCCCGAGGCCCCCCCCTTCCCGCCGCCGGTACCATCTGCCCCCGGTGACGGCCTCGCGCGGGCTCGTGGCGTTCGCGGCGATCGTGCTCTTCCTCATCTGGAGCAACAGCTTCGTGGCCATGAGCTACCTTCTCGGCCGCGAGGCGGATGGGCAGCGTCTCGACTGGCTCGCGCTCACCACCTGCCGGTTCGCGCCGGTGACGGTCCTCGCCGCGCTCTACTGCTTCGGGCTCAGGCGTGCGGAGTCGCTCGCGCTCCTGCGCGCGCACGGGCCGCGGCTCCTCGCTTGCGGCCTCCTCGCGGGCCCGCTCTACGGGTTCGCGCTCTACTGGGCGATGGAGCAGGGGGTCCCGGCGCCGGTCGCGTCGCTCATCACGGCGCTCTCGCCGCTCTTCCTCCTCGTGCTCGGCGCGGCGTTCCTGAAGGAGCGGGTGACCGCGCGCAAGGTCCTCGGGTTCGCGATCTCGCTCGCGGGCATGGTCCTCATCTCCCTGGCCCGCCGCGACGGGGTGCGCGCGACCGTGCTGCCCGTCCTCGTCGCCTGCCTCGCCCCGGCCTGCTGGTCGCTCCAATCGGCGCTGTCCAAGCCGGTCGCCCGCGAGGTGCGGCCGTTCCTCTGGACGTCGCTCTACCTCGTCGCCGGCGGGCTCCCGCTGCTCCTCGCGCTGCCGTGGGCGGGCGGGCGCGAGATGCTTCGGCTCGACGGCGCCGGGTGGACGGCGCTCCTCTACCTCTCTCTCCTCTGCTCGCTCTTCGGTTTCGCGGTCTGGGCCTGGCTCGTGAAGCGGCTCCCGGTCTCGACGGCAGGGCTCACGACCTTCCTGAACCCCCCGCTCACGCTCGCGAGCAAGGCCCTTCTCGCCGCGCTGTTCCCGGCCACGTTCACGTTCGGCGTGGTGGCCGGCGAGGTCGCGGGCGGGGCGGTCGTCCTCGCCGGCCTCGCGGTCGCGATCCTTCAGAAGTAGTCGGCCGACGAGAAGCGCGCGCTCTCGGGGGCGTCCACGCCGAGGAGCATCGGACGGGTCTTCGCCCGGCCGCGATCCTCGAAGTGCTCGAAGAGCAGGGGGTCCGGGGGCAGCCACGTGGTGATCTTGCGTCCCTCCGCGATACGGGCCGCGGCGCGCAAGGCGCCGTCGGGGTCGGGCGTGCAGCGCTCCACGACATCCAAGGCGTCCTTCTCGAGCGTGACGCGCAGGTAGCCGCCCGCCTCGACCGAGAACCACAGATCGTCCGGCCCCGTCTCGAGCGTCGCCCGCCAGCGGTCCTCGTCGCGGTCGACGTACCAGCCCTCATGCGCCGCGTCCCAGGCCGCGGCGAGGCGATCGACGTCGCGCCGCGGGTCGAGCGGTTTGAGCTCCGCGCGGGGGCCCGACTCCGCGAGAAGCCCCGGGCGGTCGCAGTGGAACTCCCACGCGGGCACCGCGACGTAGCCGAGGCGCTCGTAGAACGCGACATCGATCGCGGAGAAGAGCAGCCCGGCGCCGCCGTGCCGCTCGGCGACCTCTCGGCAGAGCCTCGTCGCGAGGCCGCGCCGCCGGAACTCGGGATGCGTCCCCACGCTGCCGAGGCCGAAGGTGCGTTTGCGTTCCTTGCCCCGTCGCAGCGTCAGCTCGTAGCAGAGGAGGGACGCCGCGGGAACCCCGCCGACCGTCAGGAGCCACGCGTTCGCGCGCGTGCAGACCGGCGACCGGAGCCGCAACGCGCCGTGGACGAGCGGCGACAGCGATGTCCGCCCGTACGCGACCCGCGCGACCTCGGCCACGCGGAGGCGGTCGTCGGTGGTTTCCGCCCGGAGGATATGGACATCCATCCCGGGACTCTACCGCACCCGCGGCCCCCCGGGCCCCTCCGCTTCCGCCTACTCGAAGACGTAGGCGGCGACGAGCGTCCGGCTGCGGGCCGCGTCGATCTCGAGGCCGCGCGGTTCGACCGGCTCGGGCCCGGTCCCCATGCTGTCGTCGGACTCAGACTCAGCTCTTCGTCCGGCGCGGCGGGACCGCGAGCGACTCGACGCGCGCCGCGAGCTCGAGGACCGCCTCGCCCCGCGGCGTGAGGGCCGCGCCCCCGCCGCCGCGGCCGCCCCGCCGCCGCTCGACGAGCGGCGCGCCCCACGCGCGGTTCGCGCGCGACGCGCGGAGCCAGGCCGTCCGGTACGTGACGCCCTCCGCCTCCGCGGCCGCCGTGAGCGACCCCGTGTCACGGATCGCGCGGAGCATGCCGAGCAGCGCCGGAGAGAGCACGCCGTTTCGCCCGACGACGCTCGCGAGCAGCCGCCCGCTGGCCTCGTCGCGCACCCTGACCGAGCTCGCCTTCACCACCGCGTAGACCGGGCGGCGCGGCGCGAGCGAGAGGTCGCGCACCGCGCTCCGCGTGAGCATCGCGACGAGGCGGGGCGACGCGTCGATGGTCACGTAGACACCCTCGGGCACCGCCCGGAGCGAGTGCACGCACGCGGGCAGCACGTTGCGCGCGCTGACGAGACCCGGCGGCGAGACGCAGAGGAGGACCTCCTCGGGGCGAATCTCGACGCGCACGCGGTCGCCCTTCCGCGCCCCTCCCCAGTAGCGAGCGGCAAGCCTTCCCTTGGGGACGCGGAGCCATACGACCGACTCCTTGGCCGACACGGACTCCACCACGGCGTCGAACCGGTTCATGCGGAACCAAGGTACGCGATCGACGTGCTCTTCACGACGGCGAAGACCGCTGCGCCCGGCGCGAGCGCGAGCTCGCGCGCGGCGTCCGCGGTCACGAGCACGCGGAGCGGCGGCTCCGCGAGCGTCGCGAGGATCGCATCGCCCGCCTCGCCCAGCTCGCGCACGACCGCGGGGAAGACGTTGCGCGCCGAGATCGACGCCGGCGCCGCGCGGGCGAGGAGCACCTCGTGGGCGTAGCAGCCGAGCCGCACGGCCCCCGAGGCCCCCTCAGGCAGCGGGACCGAGAGGTCGACATCGCCCGTGCGGACGCGGCCCGGCCCGATGACGTCCGCGACGAAGTAGTTGTCGATCGACGTCTCGCCGGCGCGGAGGAGCGACGCGCTCGGACCCTCCGCCACGACGCGGCCCCCCTCAAGCCGCACCGTGCGGTCCGCGAGCCCGAGCACCTCGGCGGGCGAGTGGCTCACGAGCGCCATCGGGACAAGGGTCTCGCGGCAGACGCGGTGGAGCAGCGACATCGCCTCGCGCCGCCGCGCCTCGTCGAGCCCCGCGAACGGCTCGTCGAGCAGGAGCAGGCGCGGGCGGCTCGCGATCGCGCGGGCGAGCGCCGCGCGCCGGCGCTCCCCGCCCGAGAGGTGGCGCGGCATCCGGTCGAGCAGGTGCGCGATGCCGAGGCGCCGCGCGATCTCGTCGATGCCCGCCGCGCGCGGGCCGTAGGCGAGGTTCGCCCGCACGGTCATGTGCGGGAAGAGCGGCGCGTCCTGCATGACGTAGCCGATGCCGCGCCGGTAGAGCGGGACGCGCGTCAGGTCCTCGCCGTCGAGGACGACGCGCCCGGGCTCGATCCCCGCGATCACGTCGAGGAGCGTGGACTTCCCGCTCCCGCTCGGCCCGACGATCGCGAGCCGGTCCGACTCCGCGCGGAGCGACGCGTGGAGCCGGAAATCGCGGCGGCGGATGTCGACGAGGACCTCGAGGATCACCGCTCCATCTCCAGGCGGCGCCGGTGCCGCCGGTCGAGCGCCTGCGCGAGCGCGACCGACGCGATCGCGATCCCGACCGAGGCGAGGACGAGCTTCGTGATCTCGCCCTCGCGGCGGGGCTGCGCGAGGAGATCGTAGATCGCGAGCGAGATCGTGTCGGTGCGGCCGGGGATGAGGCCCGCGAGCACGATCGTCGCGCCGAACTCGCCGAGCGCGCGCGCGAACGAGAGGACGGCGCCCGCGAGGATCCCGGGCCACGCGAGCGGGAGCGTCACACGCAGGAGGGTAAAGACCGGGCCGCGGCCGCAGGAGCGCGAGACGATCTCGAGCCGCGGGTCGATCGAGCGGAGCGCGAGGACGATGAACATCACGAGGAGGGGGAAGCCGACGACTGCGGCCGCGACCACCGCGCCCGCGCGGTCGAAGGCAACCGTGATGCCCAGAGCCCTTAGGGCGGAACCGAGGGGGCGTCGGGGGCCGAGGAGCGAAAGCAGCAGGTAACCGGTGACCGCCGGCGGCAGGACCAGCGGCAGCCACACGACCGTCTGGAGAAGCGTCGCCCACGGTTTCTTCGAGCGCGCAAGCGGCACGGCCACGAGGAGCGCGAACGGCAACGAGAGCAGCGTCGCCAGCGCCCCGATCCAGAGCGAGAGGACGACGCTGTGGCTCACGGCCCCCGGAACCCCCTCCGCTTCGCCATCTCGAGCGCTGCGGGCGCGCGGAAGGCGTCGTAGAGCCTGCGCCCGCGCTCGGTTAAGAGCGCCACGGGATAGACGATCTTCGGCTGCGCGGCGGCCGGCAGCTCGAACGCCGTCTCCACGCGCGGATCGACCGCGACGTCGGTCGCGTAGACGATGCCCGCCTCGGCCGCGCCCTCCGCGACCTTGGAGAGGACGTCGCGGACATTGCTGCCGTAGATCGTCCGCGCGGGCGGGGTGATGCCGAGCGCCTTCAGGGCGGCGATGGAGTAGCGCCCGATCGGGGTGCCCTCGCTGCCGAGCGCGAGGCTTTGGGCCTTCGCGAGGTCGTCGATCGTCGAGCCCTCGAGCCGGACGCAGACGAGCCGGTTCCCGATCCACGGGAAGCTGTCGATCGGCTTCACCTCCGCGACCCATTTGGGGTCGGCGGAGAGGAAGAGGTCCGCCGGGGCCCCCTCGCGGATCTGCCGGGCGAGCGTGTCGGAGGACTCGAAGCGGTACTCGACTTTCGCCCCCGCCGAGCGCGCCCAGGCGTCGCCGATCTCGGTCGCGATCTCGCGCAGGCTCGCGGCCGCGCAGACGGTCACGGTCTCCTGCGCCGGCTTCCCGCCGCCGCAGGCGAGGCAGATCGAAAAAAGGGCGAGACAAGTCGCGCGCATCCATCGATATATACCACAGGACATAACACATGTGACTCGATATCGATACGGCTGCAAAACGTGCGGCGGAGCGCCGGGCCCGGTATCCTGCCGGCCGGCGACGAAGGAGACTTGGATGACCCGGACGCTCGCGATCGTGCTCGTCTCGCTGCCGATCCTCGCGACGCTGGCGCGGGCGGAGGAGACGGCCGACCCGTCGCTTGCGAAGGAAGTCGAGAGCTACCTCGCGGACGCGCAGGCCGCGGCGCCGGGCGATTCGGCGGTCAAGGTCGAGTGGAAGGTCGGCAAGGGCCTGACGTTCGGGACGGCGGACGGCGCGTTCACGATGCACATCGGCGGGCGCATCTTCTGGGACAACGTCTGGATGTCCTCGGACGACTTCGACTCGTCGCTGACGCAGGACACGTCCTACTTCCGCGCGGTGCGCCTCGAGGCGGACGGGACGATGTTCGTGAACGCGTTCTACAAGGTCCAGGTGGACTTCGTCGGCGCCGAGGTGTCTCTCAAGGACGTCTACCTGGGGCTCCGGAAGCTGGGGGTGGTCGGGACGTTCACCGCCGGCCATTTCAAGGAGCCGCTGAGCCTCGATGAGATGACGAGCAACCGGTACATCCTGTTCATGGAGAGATCGGCCGCGGGCGTCGCCTTCGCGCCGTCGCGCAACAACGGCTTCATGGTCAACAACAACTTCCTCGAGGATGGGCTCCTCGGGGTCTGGCTCGGCATCTTCAAGGAGGCGAACGACCAGGGCGTCGCGGCGGACGACGGCGGCTACGCGTTCACCATGCGCGTCGCGGCCTTCTTCCTCCACGACCAGGACACGAACCGGGTGTTGCACGCCGGGTTCGGGTACAGCCTTCGCAACGCGGTCAACGACACGTTCCAGTTCCGCGCCCGCCCGGACGTCGGGACCGGGACGCGGTTCGTGGACACCGGGACGTTCACGTCGAACGAGGAGAACCTCTTCAACTTCGAGCTGGCCTTCATGCTCCGCACGGTGCACGTCCAGGCGGAGTTCTTCATGGTCGATTGCTCGGGCGCGGGCGGCCCGGAGCCCACCTTCACCGGCTGGTACGTCGAGGTCGGCTGGTTCGTGGTCGGGGGCCGGGACGTCTACAGCACCGACAAGAAGGTCTTCGAGCGCCCGAAGCTCGATCGGACGCTGCACGCGGGCGGCGGCGGCTTCGGCGCCTGGCAGATCGCGATCCGGTACGACACGATCGACCTCACCGACGCCGGCATCGCGGGGGGCGTTCAGGACTGCATCACCGCGGGCGCGAACTGGTGGTGGAACCCGCACATGCGCGTGATGTTCAACGTGATCTTCGCGGACGTCCGCGACGGCGGCCCGTTCGGCGAGGGCGACCTGACGATCTTCGCGACGCGATTCCAGGTGGACTTCTGAGGGCTCCGGCCGGGGGCGCCGCGTCCGCCTGAGCTCGACGCGACGGGCCCGGCCGGGACACGGGGGGGCGTCGGGGGCTCAGTCGCCCTCCTCGAACGCCTCGCGCTCCTGCGGCAGGAAGTCACGCACGCCTCCGAGCTCGCGCGGGGAAGCCATGATCGGCGACGCGGGATCGTGCGAAAGCCCGTGCGCATGACCGATCTCGTGCGCGATCGTGACCGCGATCTCGCGGCCCGAGTCGGCGGGACCGCCCGCGACACGATGCGGCCCGAGCCAGATGGTCCCGTTGCAGCCGCCCGCATCGCACTCGATCCAGCCCGCGACGCTGTTCCAGCCGTTCACGAGTCGGAGAGGCGCCCCACCCTCGCCGAAAGAGACGGAGAGCCCCGAGAAGATGCGCTCCAGCTCGGCTGTCATCGCCATTTCCTCGACGGGATCGAGCAGCTCGAGGCCTTCGATCGTCCAGTGCGAGGGGCTCTCGGTCGGGACACAGGAGCCGAGGAGCGCGACGAGCAGGGTTGCTCGCGTCACGGATGCGAAGCGCGACCGGAGGCGCGAGACGCATGCACGAAGACACAGCCCGGCGGAAGGGCCGGGGTTCGCGGCAAGGGAGATCGGGGCGTTCCGCATGGTGTCACCTCATGGAAAAAGGCGCCGGCGCGTGGAGCTGGAACCCACGTCGGCGGACGGCTCTCGCCCCGCGGGGAGTCCCGCCGGGCTGCGCCGGATGGGCCGCCGCGTGGGTTCGCAACAGCCATGCCCGAGGCACGGTTGGCGACGTTCCCAGAGCTACCAGCGTGGAACCGTGGGGCTTACTAGGAACCAACCCAATAACAGTTGAGGCTCCTTTCCGGTGCAATGCGCTCCAGCCGCGCACCGCGGTGCACCTGTGAGTTCTTCGAGTCGGTCCATCGCGGACGGGGTGGACCGGAGCGCGAAGCACGGCCCCCGAGGCCCCCTCTCTTCACGCCCGCGTGGGTCTCGCTAGGCCCGTTACACTGGTGTTCGCGACGGAGGGCCGCTTTTCATCGGGGTCATGCGCTTTAGAGGTCGCATCCGGTTCGCGCTCATCGTGGTGGCGGCGCTGGCCGCCGCGGCGCTCGTGGCCCAGTGGGCCTTGGGTCGGGGACGGGGCGCGTCTTCGACGCCGCTCCCGCCGGGCCCGGCTCCGCGGCGGCCCGTGGACACGAGCGCGTTCAGCCTCGTCGGAAAGCTCATCACGCCGTGGGATTCCCGCGCGTCGCTCGCGGACGTCGCGGCGATCTGGGACCGGGTGGGATTCCGCCTGATCGAGTCCATGAAGCTCGCTGAGCCGGCGCCCGCGGGGCAACCGGGCGGGGAGCGGATCAGCGGCCAGCTCCTGAGGGCATCGTTCCTCAACTTCGAGGGCGACGTGGCGGGCGCGGCCGCGGTGCTGACCGACCTCCGCGCCACCGTGGAGCCCGACGAGGCTCTCGCGCGCGACTGGCTTGCGACGATCGCCTACGTCCAGGGGGTGACCGGGCTGCGCCGCGGGGAGAACGAGAACTGCGTCCACTGCCGGGGGGCCAGCGCGTGCATCCTGCCGATCGGGGCGCAAGCGGTCCACCGCGAGCCGACGGGCTCCCGGGAGGCGGTGCGCCACTTCACGGAGCTCCTCGAGGCGCAGGTGCGGGACGGGCTCCCGGACGACCTGGAGGTCCGCTGGCTCCTGAACCTCGCGCACATGACGCTCGGCGAGTGGCCCGAGGGCATCGATCCGAGGTTCCGCCTGCCCCTCGACAGGTTCCTCGCGGGAGAGGCCGGGATCGGACGCTTCGAGGATGTCAGCCACCTCGTCGGGCTCGACGGCACCAACCAGGCCGGCGGCGCCATCCTCGAGGACATGGACGGGGACGGGCTGCTCGACGCCGTGTTCTCCACGATGGAGCCGACGAAGCACCTCTCGGTCTACCGGAGCCGCGGCGACGGCACGTTCGAGGACCGCACCGCGGCCTCCGGGGCCCTTGACCAGCTCGGGGGCCTCTACTGCGTGCAGACCGACTACGACAACGACGGCCGGCCCGACATCTGGGTCGCGCGCGGGGCGTGGCTCACGTGCCCGATCCGGCAGTCGCTGCTGCGCAACCGCGGCGACGGCACGTTCGAGGACGTGACGGAGCGCGCGGGGCTCGCGGAGCCGGTGGATTCCAACACCGCGACGTGGGCCGACTACGACAACGACGGGTTCCTTGACGTGTTCGTGTGCTCTGAGCAGCAGCCGAACAAGCTCTATCGCAACCGCGGCGACGGGACGTTCGAGGAGAGGGCGTCGCTCGCGGGCGTCGCGGGGGGCGACCGGATGGTCAAGGGCGCCGCGTGGATCGACTACGACAACGACGGCTGGCCCGACCTGTTCGTGAACATCCTGCACGGCAGCGCGCGGCTCTATCACAACGAGCGGGACGGCTCGTTCCGCGAGGTGACGCGGTCGATGCGGATCGACGGCCCGCAGGTGGGGTTCTCGTGCTGGGCGTTCGACTACGACAACGACGGGTGGCAGGACATCTTCGCGAGCTGCTACGACCGCTCGACGTCGGACGTGGTGAAGGGGCTCATCGGCCAGCCCCACGGGCTCGAGACGTGCCGGCTCTACCGCAACCTCGAGGGCCGCGGCTTCCGGGACATGGCGAAGGAGGCGGGGCTCGATGCCGTGTACGCAACGATGGGCAGCAACTTCGGCGACTTCGACGGCGACGGCTTCCTCGACATCTATCTCGGCACCGGGGAGCCGGGGCTCGGGATGCTCGTGCCCAACCGGATGTTCCGGAACGTAGGGGGCAGGCGCTTCGCGGACGTCACGTCCCCCTCGGGCACGGGCCACCTCCAGAAGGGGCACGGGGTGTCGTGCGGAGACTGGGATCGCGACGGCGACGTCGATCTCCTCGTCGAGCTCGGGGGCGCCGTGCCGGGGGACCGGTACCACAATGTCCTGTTCCGGAACCCGGGGTCCGGGAACGGCTGGATCACGTTGAAGCTGGTCGGCGTGAAGACCAACCGCGCGGCGATCGGCGCCCGGATCCGGATCGTCACGGACGGCGGGCAGACGGTCCACCGCCACGTGTCGACGGGCAGCAGCTTCGGCGCGAACCCGCTGGAGCAGACGATCGGCCTCGGCAGCGCGAAGCGGATCGCGACGCTCGAGATCCGCTGGCCGACGAGCGGCACTACGCAGGTGTTCCAGGACGTCCCGATCGACCAGAGGATCGAGATCACCGAGTTCGCGGACTCGTGGCGGCCGGCCGCCGTGCCGGCCATCGCGCCGCCGGGCTGAACGCGCGCGACCACGACGGCACCGGGGCGCGCCCCCGTGCGCGGCGCAACGAGCGCAGCGCGGGCGCGCCAGTTGCCGTAACGTGGGGTGGCCAGCCCGTCCGACGGCCCGGCCGCTGGGAGTTCGTCGGCGTGATCGCCGAGGACCGCGTCCGGAAGAGGTACGTGAACCGCTTCGTCGGCTTCGCGCCGGGGGCGCAGAATCCCTTGTCCTACGCGAACCTCGATTGAGCTGTAGCTGAGCCAGCCTTTGCGCGACCTGCTACTGCGCGCGACCCCGCGCACGGTCATTCCAGATAGCTGCGTCAAGGTGCCGGAGCCTCAGACCGGTGCGCCGGGCCGCCTGCTCAAGCAACCTCAGAGCCTCGATATCCGCCACGGGACGGCCGATCGCGTCCGCCACGTATCGCCTGATGTGGATGTCGGGCTTCGTGGTGTCCGCGCCGAGCTGCATCCGAAGGTACTGGAACCCGGAGAGGCCGAATCCGCGGACGCCGACGCTACGGTAGTCGTCGGGCAACGCGCGGATGGCCCACCGGCGGAGCCGATGGCGCTGAGACGGTCCGGTGAACTCGTGCTCAACTCTCTGTAGGTAGGCGAGCACACCCGCGAGCGTCTCAGCACGTTCCTCGTGGTTGTAGCGGAGTTCCGCGAGCATGAAGGCGGCAGGCGATCCATGGGTGCGCATGAGCTGGGTCAGTGAATCCAAGCTCGCGATCTGCGGATGGGCCTCTTGGAACTCACGCACGCGCGGCAGCACGAATCCGTCGTAGCGGCGATTCAACGAGAGAACGCAGTCCAAGACACTCAAGGCGGGGTTCTTCCAGCCAAGGCCCGGAACCTTGGGCTGGCGAGGGAACTGCGCCTTGAGTGTTCGGGCGAGCGCGGTGACGTCTGCGTCCATCGTCTTCTGCGGTGGCGACTTGGTCGGGCTATCGTACCGACCCGCCGTCTCGGAGAGGCCGCTGCACGCGACCACGCCGGAGAGAACCGCTCGCCTGGTAGAGCCAGTCGGCAATCTGAACTAGGGGCAACAGAAGGGCCGCGGTCACGTTGTAGCTTGCCTCTCCGATCCCTGTGGCGAGGCGGATCAGCGTCCCAACGAGCCGCATCGACTTGCCGATCAGCGGGCTGAACAGCAAGAGCACGACCAGAACGTCGCGTCGTCCACGACCTTGCCTCGATTGTAGGGATTCTCCGGAAACTCCTAGCCCCCCGCAACTCGTCTGCCGACGCGGGTCGCCGCGCGGTTCACCTACCGGTTCGGTCGCGCCAGATACCGGTTGGCTACGGAGCGTAGCGTGACCAAATGCGCGACCGGCGCGGCACCCACGCCGCCGCCGCGCACCCGCCAGTTGCCGTAACTCCCGCCCCCGCCTACACTAACGTTCCCGACGGAGGGGTGCCGGAGTGGTCGAACGGGCCGGTTTTGAAAACCGGTAGCCCGCAAGGGCTCGGGGGTTCGAATCCCTCCCCCTCCGCCATGATTCGACGCACCTGAGGACGGCAGAAGGCGGACCGGCCGACGCTCTTTGGGTCCGCCTTCCTTCTTTCTGTCGCGTTCCCTTGTGCGCCGACGCGATCCCGTCGGCGACGTCGCGCGACAGCGCGGCTAGCAGTCCAGATAGCACGCCAAGGGCTCGCCCGGTGGCGGCGGCGACCCAGTCCGGGAATGGCCACGCAATCGACGCGCTCGACGCGGCGAGGAGTTGTTGAGCCTATGACGAGACGCGCATATGATCCATCTTGCGTCTTCGGGGCTTCGGCCTTGAAGGCTGCTCGCGTCTAGCCACCCTCTTCGCGGGGTGCCCGAAACTCTGGCGGCTCTCTTTTCGCCGCCCCTACCAGAAGGGCACTCCGTACATGCACAACGACGACGCGCTCAAGAACCTGCCGGACTTCATCACGAGCGACATCCTCGCCGGTCTCCTCGGGATCACCGAGGGCGGTGCTCGCAAGCTCATGCGGAAGCTCGGGGCGAGGAAGCTCGGTCGAAAGCTCGTCCTGCTGAAGACCGACCTGATCGCCTACCTCCGCATCAACCCCGGATCGGTCATCGGCTGATGGGTGGCCGTTTCGACTTCCACGCGGCCGCACGACGGGTCGCGACCTACTACGGGACGGATGCCGTTGCGGTCTACGAGGACGACGCCGGCTGGCTCAAGTTCCGGATCGGGCGGGTAGTCCGTAGGCTCGGACAGGCGGGGTTCCTGAAGCTGCTGCGGGCGGGGAAGTTCTTCCTGAGAGGACCGCGATCCGCATCCAGGGTTAGGGACGAGGACGGAAACCCGGTGGTTGAGCCCGCTGCACGATTCGAGGAGTCAGAAGCCGCTCTAGAGAGGAGAAAGGAGTCCGCAAGGAGGCCAGTCATGGCAAGGCGGACTTTCGGTTCCGTGTTCAAGCGAAAGGGACGGGCAGGTTGGTGGATTCAGTTCCACCACCGCGGGCAGCGCTACCTCCGCTACGGCGGGTCCACGAAGGGCCAAGGCGAGAAGAAGCTCGGCAGGATCGACCATCTGCTGCGCGGGGACGGCAAGAGCATCCGGGAGGTTCTCGCGGAGGTGTTCCCAGACAGCGACGGGTACGACCAGCCGACCAAGCTGACCTTCGAGGCCGCGAGCGAGCAGTACCTCGTCCACGCCCGGCACAACAAGAAGCGTTCGACCTTGGAGTCCGACCGGCAGCGTCTCGCGATCATCCGGAAAACGTCGTCGTGGGGAAGCCGGCTCGTCAGCCACCTCGAGACAGAGGAGATTCAGCGCTGGGCGGACAAGCGCCGCGAAGACGGAACGAGCGGTGCGACGATCAACAGGGACCTATGCCTGCTCAGGGCGTTCTTCCGTTGGGCGGACACGAGGGGCCACTGCTACCGGAACCCGGTCAAGCCGATCCGGTACTTCAAAGAGAACCCCGCCCGGGACATCTGCCTCAACTTCGAGGAGGCGAACCGGCTGATCGCGACGGCTGACCCCGATGTTCGACCGGCCATCGTGTTCGCGATCGGCACCGGCATGAGACGAGGCGAGCAACTGACGCTCTGCTGGCGGGACGTGGATACGGAGGCCAAGGTGATCCGCATCCGGCCCGAGAACGACAAGGTCCACGACGGCCGCGAAGTGCCCATGTCGGCCCCGGTCCTTGAGGCGATCGAGGATTTCCGCTCCCGTCTCACGGTTAAGCAGATGGACGGCCTTGACCCCGTATGCGTGAGGATCGACGGCGAGAAGATGAGGCAGGAGTGGTTGCGCGGGCGCTTCCTCGCCGCCCGAAAGGCCGCGAACCTGCCCGAGGACAAGCAGGGACTCCGTTGGCATGATCTCCGTCGAGTCGCCGCTACGCTGATGCTCGACTCCGGCAGCCAGCTCCCCCACGTCTCTCGCGTTCTAGGGCACAGAGCCGTCACGACGACGATGCGCTACCTCAAGACGGGAGAGGACCAGAAGCGAGCTGCGGTCGATGCGCTGGGTGCGAGGCTCCATGTCCCCAAGGGCCTCACGGCGGCGTCTTGACGTGTTCACGCCGCAGGCATCTGGTGGAAGTGGAAGCGGGGGAGTCGGGAGACGACTCCACGCCGGAGCTTGTTGATCTACTTCGCCAAGGTAGGTAGGGCGGTGCGGCTCAAGCTCATCCTCGTTCGAGAGAAGAGTCCTCCGTACCACATCGGCAGACCTGTGGGTTCTCCTGCTGCTGCTGCTCAGCGATTCGGTCCTATCCTCGCGACCGAGGCCCAGGAGGTGTTCATCGCGGTCGCGGTTGACGGTCGCCATCGCTACGCCGGCCACTACGAGGTAAGCCGAGGCTCCCTGACTACTTCGATCGTTCACCCCCGGGAGGTCTTCAAGCAGGCTATCCTCAGGAACGCTGCGGCGATCTTCCTCCTCCACAATCACCCGACCGGCGACCCCACTCCGAGCGAGGAGGACGTAATGGTGACGCGACGGCTCGTGCACGCAGGTGAGGTTCTCGGCATCCGCGTCCTCGACCACATCATCGTGGGAGAGGACGGGAGCTACGCGTCCTTCAGGGAGAAGGGGTTGCTCTCATAGATGCAACGTGGGGTGTTCGCCGGGTCCACCTACGCATGAGCCAGCGGCGGTTGTTCCTGCACGAGCCAGTCCACGCCAAGGCGCGCAGGCACCCACACGGCGAGAACCGGAACTTCGTTGGCGACCACCGCATCTCCCTCTGTGAGCGCTAGCCAATGGACCTGGATGGAAACACGATCCGCCGCGTGTATCTCCTTGTCGCCGGGGTAGATTGAGCCGCGACGACTAAGAGGACTGACGGGGAACGCGCCCTGAAAGAGGTACTTCAACCGACCATTCGCATCGACTCCACGCTCACGCTTGTACGCTGGGCTCATCCTGTAGATCGTGCAGAGTTCTCCGGGCACACCCTCCAGTGCTCGCGACAACTGAAGCAGCAGACCCGTGCGTTCCTGAGAGTCATTGGCATCAATGAGGCGGTACGGGATCAAGAGTTCTTCGAGTGCGCGGCGGAGCGGAACATCCGCAGCCATCTCGTGTCGCTGAGCCAGTTCTCGATCATCACTGCCGGCATCCGGGCGTAGCGTTAGCGTTCCTAGGAACCTCTGCACAACGGAGCGATTGTCGCGCAGAATGTCCGCGGGAGCGAGGGCGCCACGAGGCATGTACCAATCGTTGGAGTAGCGACCACGCGCGTAGTTGTACTGCACCACGTTGGCGCGGCATGGCTGAAGTGCGGGCGAGAGGATAAACGCCCGCTTCCACTCGGACAGGGGCGTTCCGGCATCACGGACGGCCTGCAGTTGACGGCGCATGTCCTCTTCGTGCGCCACGTACTCCTCGAAAGCGACAAGGGCGTCCTGTTCAAGATAGATGCGACAGTAGCCGAGATACGGCCGCTTGTAGCCGAAAAACCTGGCTCGCTGTTGGAGCGTGTCCGCCTGTCCAGTGCCCGGCCCGCGGGGCATGTAGGTGACCGTAAGCCCCTCCACGGTGAATCCGCGGTCCATCGCCTGACCTCCAACGAGGATCCACCCATACGCCCGGCGCCAGTCGATTAAGAGCCTATCCAAAAACCCGCGACCTCAGCCGATCTGTAGGAAGTAGCCGCCCAGCACGCGCCCCGAGGAGGGTCGCGAGGTGATTGCGCGCCGAGAGATCGCCGACACGTTCCGGATCCC
>Ga0187892_10004760_pt1 | contig 22312 bp, 18 predicted proteins | sample MA1701073metaG_FD_139345 | JGI IMG/M metagenome (GOLD analysis project Ga0187892, IMG submission 139345) | Bio-ooze microbial communities from a basaltic lava cave in the Kipuka Kanohina Cave System on the Island of Hawaii, USA - MA170107-3 metaG ... | reverse complement strand
CGCCCGCCGGCGGGTGGCCGGGGCCGACGCCGCCCTCCTGGGCCGCTACGGGGCGCCCGACATCACCGACGGCGAGGTGTCGGCCATCCAGGAGCTCCTCGAGCGCTGCGGAGCGGTGGCCCGGGTCGAGGCCGCCATCGAGGACCTCGTGGCCTCGGCGGTGGGGGCGCTGGAGTCCGCCCCCCTCGCGCCCGCCGCCCGCGCCGCCCTGGGCGACCTCGCCGCCTTCGTGGCCGGGCGGGACCACTAGCCGTGCGCGTCGCCATCGTCGGGGCCGGGCTCGGGGGGCTCTCCGCCGCCTGCCACCTGGCGCCCCACCACGACGTCGTCGTGCTCGAGCGGGGCGAGGTGCCCGGGGGTCGGGCCGGGGTGCTCGAGGCCGACGGCTACCGCATCGACACCGGGCCCACCGTGCTCACCATGGTCGACCTCCTGGCCGAGACGTTCGCCGCCGCCGGCGCCGACATCGCCGACCACCTCGAGCTCGTCCCCGTCGATCCCATGTACCGGGCCTGCTTCGCCGACGGCAGCGAGATCCGGGTCCGCCACGGCCGGGAGGCCATGACCGCCGAGATCCGGGACACGTGTGGTGCCACCGAGGCCCGCTCGTTCGGCCGGTTCTGCGACTACCTCACCGAGCTCTACCAGCTCGAGCGCCCGAACTTCATCGACCGCAACTTCGACTCGGTCGCCGAGCTGGCCTGGCCCCCGGGCCCGGCCGTGCGCCTCGTGCGCCTCGGGGGCTTCCGCAAGCTCTCCGCCGTGGTGGCCTCCTACTTCGAGGACTACCGGCTCCAGCGCCTCTTCTCCTTCCAGTCCATGTACGCCGGGCTCTCGCCCTTCGAGGCGCTCGCCCTCTACTGCGTCATCACCTACATGGACACCGTGCAGGGCGTGTTCTTCCCCAAGGGGGGCATCCACGCCGTGCCCCGGGGCCTGGCCGCCGCCGCCTCCGCCGCCGGAGCCGAGCTCCGCTACGGCGCCTCGGTGGACGGCGTGGTGCGCTCGGCCGACGGCCGGGCCACCGGGGTGCGCCTCGAGGGCGGGGAGGTGGTCGACGCCGATGCCGTCGTGCTCAACCCCGACCTCCCCGTCGCCTACGCCGAGCTCCTCCGGCCCCTGCCCGCACCCCGGGCGGCGCGCCGGGGCCGCTACTCACCCTCCTGCGCCACGTGGGTGGCGGGCGTGCGGGGGGAGGTTCCGGCCGAGGCCGAGCACCACAACATCCACTTCGGCACCGCCTGGGAGAGCTCGTTCGAGGCCCTCATGGACCGGGGCGTGCTCATGGACGACCCCTCGATGCTCGTGACCGTGCCCACCACCTCCGACCCCTCGCTGGCCCCGCCCGGAGGCCAGGTCGTCTACGTGCTCGAGCCCACCCCGAACCTCGACGGCAAGGTCGACTGGGCCCGCGAGCGCCCGGTCCTGCGGGAGCGGATGCTCGCCCGGGTCGCCGACCTGGGCTACCCCGTCTCCGACGTCGTCGTCGAGCGCTTCGTCGACCCCACCGACTGGGAGCGCCAGGGGATGGCCCGGGGCACCCCCTTCGCCCTGGCCCACACGTTCTTCCAGACCGGCCCCTTCCGGCCCCCCAACGTCGACTCGCGCCTGCCCGGGGTGGTCTTCGTGGGCTCGAGCACCGTGCCCGGGGTCGGGGTCCCCATGGTCCTGCTCTCGGGCCGCCTGGCGGCCGAGCGGGTGCGCGCCCTGGCCTCGGGCTGACGCCGACGGTGACCACGCTCGAGCAGTCCTATGCCCGGTGCCGGGAGCTCAACCGGCGCTTCGGCACCACCTACTACGCCGCCACTTGGCTCCTGCCGGCGGTGAAGCGCCACCACGTCCACGCCCTCTACGGCTTCTGCCGCCACGCCGACGACATCGTCGACGACCTCGGCTCCGGCGCCCCGATCGACGTGCGCCAGAAGGCCCTCGACGACCTCGGCGAGCGCTTCTTCGCCGACCTCGAGGCCGGCCGATCCGACGACCCGGTGCTCAAGGCCGTCGTGCACACCGCTCGGGCCTTCGGCATCGACCCGGACTGCTTCCGGCGATTCCTGCGATCGATGGCCATGGACTTCACCGTGGCCACCTACGAGACCTTCGAGGACCTCTGCGGCTACATGGACGGCTCCGCCGCCGTCATCGGGGAGATGATGCTGCCCATCCTCGAGCCCACGAGCCCCGACGCGCTGGGCCCGGCCCGGGACCTGGGCAACGCCTTCCAGCTCTCGAACTTCTGGCGAGACGTGGGCGAGGACCTCGACCGGGGCCGGGTCTACGTCCCCCAGGAGGACCTCCGCCGCTTCGGGGCCGACCCCTGGTTGCGGCGGGCCACCCCCCAGTGGTGCGCGGTCCTGGCCTTCGAGATCGACCGCACCCGGGCCCTCTACCGCTCGGCCGACGAGGGCATCGCCCTGCTGCCCGGGCGGTCGGCCCGCTGCATCCGGGGGGCGCGGGTGCTCTACGGCGGCATCCTCGACGAGATCGAGGCGGCCGGCTACGACGTCTTCCGCCGCCGCGTCCGGGTGCCCCGGCGCAAGAAGCTGGCGGTGGCCGCCGGCCTCTGGCGACCCTGAGGTGGCCCGGCGGCTCACCGCCGACGGGCGCCGGCGGGCCTGGGCCGCCGTGGCCCTCGTGGTCGTGGGTGGGCCCGCCTTCCTCGTGGGGGGCCGGGCCTGGGTGGGCGACGTCACCCCCGACGAGGCCGTGGCCCGGTTCCGGGCGGCCGGGCCCGATGCCGCCCGGGCCGTGCCCGGCCTGCCCCGGCCCGGCGTGTACACCTACGACACCACCGGCGGCGAGCGCGTCTCGTTCCTCGACTACCGCCGCGACTACTCCGCGGTGACCACCCGCATCGTCACCCGCCAGGGCTGCGGGGTGCGGGAGTCGCAGTGGTTCCTCGTCCAGCACCTGGAGTACTACGACCGGTGCGGGTCCGAGCTCGTGGCCTACGGCACCGACATCGCCTACTGGTGGACGCACGGCACCCAGGACTTCACCTGCGAGGGCGGCTCCTTCGACGCTGCCGACCTCGATCCCGGCGAGCGCTCGTCCTGGGAGTGCGCCGACGAGGACACCAGGGCCCGCCAGGTGACCGAGCACCTCGGGAGCGCCGTCGTGGAGGTGGGCGGCGTGGAGGTGGAGGCCCGCCGCACCCGCTGGACGACGACCTTCAGCGGCGCCACCACCGGCGTGGCCGTGGTGGAGGACTGGTTCCATCCCGAGACCGGGCTCGTGCTGGCCGAGACCCGCTCCATCGCCCTGGAGATCGGCTCGCCGTTCGTGGGCCGCCTCGACTACGCCGACACGAGCGAGTTCACCCTGCGCTCCCTCGAGCCCCGGCGCTGATCCCGCCGTCCGGCCCCGGCCGCCGGGCCGCACGTTGCGTCGCGGCCGTGAGGCGGGCGAGGTCGTCGGGCCCGTTGAGGTTGACGAGGGCCTCGGGGTCCACGGCCACGCCCACCGTCCCCGGGCCCAGGAGCGCGCCGGCCGGCGTGCCCGGTCCCCGGCCCGCCAGGCGGGCCCGAAGGGCCGGGCCCCGGTGGGCGGCCACGAGGGGCTCTAGGCCGCCGCCGGGCCTGGTCGCCGCCGCCGCCGTCGCTCCCGGGGCCGCGCCCAGCGCCATGACGAGCTGGTGGAGGACGGCGGCGGTGAGCATGGGCAGGTCGCCGGCGAGGGTGAGCACGACCGCGGGCTCGGCCCCGAGGTCGTCGAGGGCGGCGAGGCCGGCGGCCACGGCCGGCACCGGCCCGCCCCCGGGTCGGGCCTCGGCCACGGTGACGGCCGGGGCCACCGCCGTGGGTCGCGGCGGCCCGACCACGGCGACGAGGGCTCCCGCCCCGGTGGCGGCCAGTAGCACTCGGTCGAGCACGGTGAGGCCCCCGACGTCGAGGGCGAGCTTGTCGACGCCCCCGAGGCGCGAGGCCCGGCCCCCCGCCGCCACCACCGCCGCCAGCTCGCCGGGGCCTCCCGTCACTCGACGATGCCGACGTCGAGTCGGTAGCCGCGCCCGGGTGAGGTGCGCACTGCCCCGCCGCAGGGGCCGAGGCGGCGCCGCAGCCGTCCGATGGTCACGTCGAGCACGTGGGGGTCGGCCCCCGGGCCCCACACCCGGTCGAGCAGCACCGACCGGAAGGTCATGGCTCCCGGGGGGTCGGCCAGGGCTTCGAAGACGGCCCGCTCCCGGCCCGTGAGCTCGGTGACCTCGCCGTCCACGAGCACGGCCGAGCCCTGGACCACGAGCTCGTGCTCGACGCCCTCGGGGTCGCGGTGGGTGAGGTGGCGGCGCCGGGCGGCGAAGTGGTTGCTGAGGGCCCGCACGAGGAGTCCGAGGCGGCCCACGTCGGGCACGACCGGGTCCTTGATGCCGGCCTCCAGCGCGCCCTCGGCGCACACCGGCCCCACGCACCCGACCACGACCCGAGAGTTGAAGGCGCCGACGAGGTCGTCGAGGCGACCCATGTCGGCGGCGATGGCGGCGAGGTTGGCCACCGCCGGTGCCGAGGTGAAGGTGACGGCGTCGACCTCGCCGGCGCAGGCGGCCTCCACGAGGCGCTGGGCCGCCGAGCGGTCCTCGGGCAGGCGCCAGCGGTAGACGGGCACGTCCACCACCTCGGCCCCGGCGGTGGCCAGGGCGGCGTCCACGTCGGGGCTGGGCATGCCGTACTCCTGGATGGCCACCCGGCGGCCCCCGAGGTCCTCGGCGAGAAGCAGGTCCACGGCCGGGCCGAGCTGCTCGTTGGGCGACCGGGCCCAGCACTCCAGGCCCCCGGCGGTGACGGCGGCCGCCGCCTTCGGTCCCCGGGCCACGATCCGGGTGCCGGCCAGGGCGGTGCGCAGGGGGGCATCGAGGTCCCAGGTGGCCGCCGCCTCGAGCCACGCCCGCATGCCGATGCCGGTGGTGGCCACGAGGTAGTGGGGCGGGCGGGCGACGAGGTCCTCGGTGGCCCGGCGGAGGTCGGCGTCGGAGGCCAGGTAGAGGGTCGTCATCGTCGGGCCGTGGACGATCGACGCCCCCCGCCGCTCGAGGAGCTCGGCCTGCTCCTGCCAGCGGCGGTCGGCGGTGATGCCCACGACGAAGCCCTGGAGGGGGCCGAGTTCGGTTGCCGCACCCACACCCCCATTGTGGGCCCTGGCGATGAACTGCTGGTACGGCGGCCGTGCCGGTTCCGAGAAAGGTTCCTGAACCGAACCTGACCACGCCGCTTCCGTGCGCTCGCCGGGGCCGGGCCCCGGACCCGAGGGGCTTCACAGGCCCGGCCCGCGGCTGTGCGCCAGCCGTCGCCGATCGTTCACGAGGGGGCAATCGCCACCACATCCCCGTGGGGTTCCATGGGCCCATGGAGCTCGAGCTCGGAGGCGGGCGCCGCCGGATCGTGGTGGTCGGCAACGGCATGGTCGGCCACAAGCTGCTGGAGCTGCTCGTGGAGCGGGGGGCCACCGCCGAGTGGGACCTCGTCACCTTCTGCGAGGAGCCCCGCCTCGCCTACGACCGCGTCGGCCTGAGCTCGTGGTTCGCCGGCACCTCGGCCGAGGAGCTCTCCCTCGTGGCCCCGGGCTTCCTCGACACCGTCGGCCTCACCGTCCACGTGGGCGACGCCGTGGCCGCTATCGACCGGGCGGCTGGGGAGGTGGTCTCGGTCAAGGGCCGACGGGTCGGCTACGACGCCCTCGTGCTCGCCACCGGCTCGTCGCCGTTCGTCCCCCCCGTGGCCGGGGCCGCCAGCCCGGGCTGCTTCGTCTACCGCACCCTCGAGGACCTGGCGGCCATCCGGGCCTGGGCCGAGGGGCAGGGGAGGGGGCAGGCTTGCCGGCGGGGCGCGGTCATCGGCGGTGGGCTGCTGGGCCTGGAGGCGGCGAACGCCCTGCGGACCCTGGGCCTGGAGACCCACGTGGTGGAGTTCGCCCCCCGCCTCATGCCCGTGCAGGTCGACGAGGGGGGCGGCGCCGTGCTGCGCCAGCGGGTCGAGGACCTCGGCGTGGAGGTCCACACCTCGATGCGCACCGACGCCGTCCTCACCGGGGCCGACGGCGCCGTGCACGGCCTGCGGTTCTCGGCCCCGGCGCCGGGCGAGACCGCCCCCGCCGACCTCGACGTCGACATCGTCGTCTTCTCGGCCGGCATCCGGCCCCGGGACGAGCTGGCCCGGGCCGCCGGCCTGGCGGTGGGCGAGCGGGGCGGGGTGGTGGTCGACGAGGCCTGCCGCACCGACGACCCCGCCATCTTCGCCATCGGGGAGTGCGCCCATGTGGCCGGGCGTACCTGGGGCCTCGTGGGCCCCGGCTACGAGATGGCCCGGGTGGTGGCCGACCGGGTCCTGGGGGGCGACGGCACCTTCACCGGCGCCGACCTCTCCACGAAGCTCAAGCTCCTCGGCATCGACGTGGCCAGCTTCGGCGATGCCCTCGGCGCCGCCCCGGGGAGCCGATCGCTCACCGTCACCGACCCGGTGTCGGGGGTCTACAAGCGCCTCGTGGTCGACGAGGCCGATCCCCCCCGGGTGCTCGGGGGGATCCTCGTGGGCGACGCCTCCCTCTACCCGAGCCTGGTGCAGATGGCCCGGGGCGACATGCCCGCCCCCCGGCGCCTCGATCAGCTCCTCGTCCCCGCCGACGGGGCCGGCGCCGGCCTCGGCGTGGGGGCCCTGACCGGGGCGGCCACCATCTGCTCGTGCAACAACGTCACCAAGGACGCCATCTGCACCGCGGTGGCCCAGGGTTGCACCGACGCCGGGGCGGTGAAGGACTGCACCCGGGCGGGCACGGGGTGCGGGGGGTGCATGCCCCTCGTCACCGAGCTCGTGCGGGACGAGCTGCGCAAGGCCGGCGTGGAGGTCGCCTACGACCTCTGCGAGCACTTCCCCTATCGCCGCCAGGAGCTCTTCGACCTCGTCCGCACCCAGCGCCTCAGCACCTTCTCCGAGGTGCTCGACCGCCACGGCCGGGGCAAGGGCTGCGAGGTGTGCAAGCCGGCGGTGGCCTCCATGCTCGCCTCCATGGCCGGCGGCTACATCCTCGCCGGGGAGCAGGCCAGCCTCCAGGACACCAACGACCACTTCCTCGCCAACCTCCAGCGGGACGGCACCTACTCCGTCGTGCCCCGGGTACCGGGCGGGGAGATCACGCCCGACCAGCTCATCGCCCTGGGCGAGGTGGCCAAGGAGTTCGGGCTCTACACGAAGATCACCGGGGGGCAGCGCATCGACCTCTTCGGGGCCCGCGTCCACCAGCTCCCGGCCATCTGGCGCCGGCTCATCGACGTGGGCATGGAGTCCGGCCACGCCTACGGGAAGGCCCTGCGGACGGTGAAGTCCTGCGTGGGCCGCACCTGGTGCCGCTACGGCGTCCAGGACTCGACGACCCTGGCCATCGACCTCGAGCGCCGCTACCGGGGCCTGCGCTCGCCCCACAAGCTCAAGGGGGCGGTGTCGGGGTGCTCCCGGGAGTGCGCCGAGGCCCAGAGCAAGGACTTCGGGGTCATCGCCACCGAGGCGGGCTGGAACCTCTACGTGTGCGGGAACGGGGGCATGAAGCCCCAGCACGCCGTGCTCCTCGCTGCCGACATCGACGCCGCCACGGTCGTCCGCTACCTCGACCGCTTCCTCATGTTCTACATCCGCACCGCCGATCGCCTCGAGCGCACCGCCACCTGGTTCAACAAGCTCGAGGGCGGCATCGACCACCTCCGCCGGGTGGTCGTCGACGATGCCCTCGGCGTCGCCGCCGAGCTCGAGGCCGACATGGCCCGCCACGTGGCGAGCTACGAGTGCGAGTGGAAGGCGACGATCGAGGACCCGGCGCGCCTGGCCCGCTTCCGCACCTTCGTCAACGACGACGGGGAGGACCCCAACATCGTGTTCGTCACCGAGCGGGGCCAGCCCCGTCCCGCCTACGCCTCCGAGAAGCCCGACCCGGCGGTGCTCGTCGAGGCCGGCCGCCCATGACCCTGGCGGCGGTGGCCGTCGACCGCTGGGTCGAGGTCTGCGGGGTGGGGGACCTCACCCCCGGCCGGGGGGTGTGTGCCCTCGTCCACGGTCACCAGGTGGCCGTGTTCCTCGTCGACGGCCGCGTCTACGCCCTCGGCAACCTCGACCCCTTCTCGGGGGCCAACGTGCTGTCCCGGGGCATCGTCGGGGATCGGGGCGGCCGCCTCAAGGTGGCGTCGCCCGTCTACAAGCAGTCCTTCGACCTCGCCACCGGCTGCTGCCTCGACGACCCCGGGGTGGCCGTGCCCACCTACCCGGCCCGGGTGCGCCAGGGCCGGGTGCAGGTGGGTCGGGCGCCTTCGCCGGTCGGGCCGGTCGGGCCGGTCGCCGCGGGACCACCGGCCTCGTGACCGTCACCTCGGTGCCGGTCGCCCTGGGGCCCACCCGGGGGCGACCGGAGCCGGCCGGGCGCGGTCCGGAGCTCCTGCCCCTGGAGCCGGGCCAGCAGTACCGGTTCACCTTCGCCATGGACGCCTGCGTCGGGTGCCACTCCTGCGAGGTGGCCTGCGCCGAGCAGAATGCCACCGCCCTCGATGAGCCGTGGCGGCGGGTGGGCGAGATCGAGGCCGGGCAGTACCCCACCACCCGGCGGTTCAACCTGTCCATGGCCTGCAACCACTGCATCGAGCCCACCTGCCTCTCGGGCTGCCCCACGAACGCCTACGAGAAGCTGGCCAACGGCATCGTCACCCACCACGCCGAGGAGTGCGTGGGCTGCCAGTACTGCATCTGGAACTGCCCCTACGAGGTGCCCGTCTACAGCGCCGCCCGCAAGGTGGTGAGCAAGTGCGACCTCTGCAAGCCCCGCCTCGAGGCCGGCCAGGAGCCGGCGTGCGTGCTGGCCTGCCCCACCCGGGCCATCGGGGTGGAGCCGGTGGACGTCGCCTCGTGGCGAGCCGACCACGCCGCCGCCGACGCCCCGGGCCTGCCCCCGTCGGCCATCACCCTGTCGACCACGGCCATCCGCGTCCCCCCGGGCCTCGGGGGCGAGGTCCGCACCGGCGATGACCACCGGGTGGAGCCCGAGGATCCCCACTGGCCCCTCATCGCCCTCACCCTGCTCACCCAGCTCGCCCTCGGGGCGGTGGCGGCCACCACCCTGCTCGACGCGGTGGGGACCACGGGCCCGGCCGCCGGGGGGGCGGGCGCCCTCGGCGGGGCGGCCACCGCCGCCTTCGTGGCCGGCTCGGCCGCCCTGAGCGCCTCGCTGCTCCACCTCGGTCGCCCGGCCCGGGCCCTCAAGGCGCTGCGCAACCTCCGCACGTCGTGGCTCAGCCGGGAGGTGGCGCTCTTCGTCGCCTTCGCTGCCGCCGCGCTCGCCTACGCGGCCTCGTCCCACCTCGGCCTGGCTCACCCGGTGCGCCTGGGTGTCGGGGTGGCGGCCACGGCCGCGGGCGCCGCCGGGGTGTACGCCAGCGCCCGGCTCTACCTCGTCCCGGCCCGGCCGGTGTGGAACTCGCTCCGCACGCCGGTGAGCTTCGCGGCCACGGCGGTGGCGGCCGGGCCCCTGCTCGCCCTCCTCGCCGTCGACCGGTCTGCGGCGCCCGCCGGGGCCGTCGCCGCCCTCGTGGCCGCCGCCGCCGCCGGCACCCTCCTCCAGCTCGCCTGCCACCTCCACCTCGTCCGGGCCCTGCGTCGCGCCGGTGACCGCCAGCACCGGGGGACGGCCGAGCTCCTCGGCCGCCGCCGGGACCTCGTGCTCGCCCGCCTCGGCCTCGCCGGGCTGGCCTTGGCCCTGCTCGCCTCGGTGGTGCCCACCGGCCTGGACGGTCCCGCCGCCGGCGGCCGCCTGGCTGCTGCCCTGCTCGCCGTGGCCGCCGGGGAGCTCGCCGGTCGCTACCTCTTCTACGTCACCGTCGTGCCCTACCGGGTGGCGGGGAGCTTCTTCGGCCGATGAGGGCGAGCGGGCGCCGGGGGGATCGCGGGGATCGAGGGGATCGGGGGACGGCGGCCGGCCTGCTCGGCTTGGCCACCGAGTCCGGGCCCGGCCCCTACGAGCCCGACGCCACCGGGGGGGTCCTCCACGCCTCGCGCCGCCCCGAGCGCTGGGTGCGCACCACCTGCGGCTACTGCTCGGTGGGCTGCGGCATGCTCGTGGGGGTCCGCCACGGGTCGGCGGTGAGCGTGGCCGGCGACCCCGACCACCCGGCCAACGCCGGCCGGCTGTGCCCCAAGGGGCTCGCCGAGCACCACATCCTCGCCGCCGAGGGACGCCTCACCGCCCCCCGGTTGCGGCGGCGGGCGGGTGGTCCCCAGGAGGAGGTGGCCTGGCCCGAGGCCCTGGCCGCCGTGGCCGGCGGGTTTCGCCGCCTCGTGGACGCCCACGGGCCCGAGGCGGTGGCCGTCATCTCCACCGGCCAGCTCGTCACCGAGGAGTTCTACGCCCTGGGCAAGCTCGTGCGGGCCGGCCTCGGCCTGGCCCACTACGACGGCAACACCACCCTGTGCATGGCCTCGGCCGTGTCGGGCTACAAGGCCAGCTTCGGCTCCGACGGTCCCCCCGGCTGCTACGAGGACCTCGAGGTGGCCGACGTCATCCTCCTCGTGGGGGCCAACATCGCCGACAACCACCCCCTGCTCGCCCCCCGGGTGCTCGACAACGCCGGGGCGACGGTCATCGTCGTCGATCCCCGGGTGACGAAGACGGCCATGGTCGCCGACCTCCACCTCCCGGTGCGGCCCCGCACCGACATCGTGCTCCTCAACGCCATGGTGAAGGTCGTCATCGACGAGGGGCTGGTGGACGAGGCCTACGTGGCCGCCCACACCGAGGGCTACGAGGCCCTGGCCGCCCACGTGGCCACCTACGACCTCGACGCCGCCGCCGAGGTGTGTGGGGTGCCGGCGGCCGACATCCACGCCGCCGCCGTGGCCTTCGGGGCCGCCCCCCGGGCCTTCGCCGCCTGGACCATGGGGGTGAACCACTCGGTCCAGGGCACCGAGACCGTGACCCTGCTCAACACCCTCTGCCTGCTCACCGGCAACGTGGGCCGGGCCGGGGCCTCACCCTTCTCCATCACCGGCCAGTGCAATGCCATGGGCAGCCGGGAGGCGGCGGCCACGGCCTCGCTGCCCGGGTACCGGTCTTGGGACGATCCGGCCGAGCGGGCCGAGCTCGCCGAGCTCTGGGGCGTCGGGGCCGACCGCCTCCCGACGACTCGGGGCCGGGCCTACCCCGACATCATCGACGGGGTGGCCGAGGGGACGATCCGGGGCCTCTGGGTCATCGCCACGAACCCCCCCGTGTCGTTCCCCAACCGGGCCCGCCTCGAGCACGCCCTCGGCGGCCTCGACCTCCTCGTGGTCCAGGACGGCTTCGAGACGCCCACGGTGGCCCTGGCCGACGTCGTGCTCCCCGCCGCCATCTGGGGCGAGAAGGAGGGCACCTACACGAGCTCGGAGCGCCGGGTGTCGAGGGTGCGCAAGGCGGTGGACCCACCGGGCCAGGCCCGGGCCGACTTCGACATCTTCCTCGACCTGGCCGACGAGCTGGGGGTGGGCGAGGAGCTCTTCGGCACCTGGCGGGGTCCCGAGGACGCCTTTACCGAGTGGGCCCGGGTCTCGGCCGGCCGCCTCTGCGACTACAGCGGCATCACCTGGGACCGCATCGATCGTGCCGGCGGGGTCCAGTGGCCCTGCCCCCGGGAGTCCGCCGACCCCGCCGGCACGCCGCGCCTCTACGGCGACGGGGTGTTCCCCACCCCCAGCGGCCGGGCGCGGCTCCACTGCGTCACCCCCCAGCCCGTGGCCGACGCCCCGAGCGAGCGGTTCCCCTTCGTGCTCAACACCGGGCGCACGGTGGAGCACTGGCACACCCGCACGAAGACCGGCCGGGTGGGGATCCTCGAGCGCCTCGCCCCCGAGGGGTGGGTGGAGGTGAACCCGCTCGACGCCGAGCGCCTGGGGCTGAGCGCCGGGGAGCGGGTGCGCCTCGTCTCCCGGCGGGGCCTCGTCGAGCCCATCCCCGTGCGGGTCACGGCCACGGTGCGCCCGGGCGAGGTCTTCGTCCCCTTCCACTACGACGAGCTGTGCGTGAACCGCCTCACCGTCGACGAGTTCGACCCCGTCTCCCGGGAGCCCAACTACAAGCAGTCGGCCGTCCACATCGAGCGCATCGACTGACGGGCGCCACCGCCCACCGCCACCGCCCGGCCCTTCCAGCGCACCGTGGCCCCCCGGCGGGCCCGGGAGCGACTGGCCAGGTAGTTGGCGGCGAGCACGGCCCGGGCCAGGGGGGCACCGAGGCCGTAGAGGGGGTTCTGCCCGGCGGCCAGGCGACCGCCGGCGCTCGTCACCACCGCCGCCCAGGGCCGGGGTGCGAGCACCGGCCCCAGCAGCCACACCAGGTGGGCCAGGGGCCGGGGGTGCAGGCCGGCCTGGTTCTTCAGCAGGCCGTCCCACAGCGCCGGGAGGTCGCGGTACATCCGGGCCCGGAGCATTCGGGGACCGAGGCGGGCGTCGTGACCGCCCAGGGCCCGGGCCAGGTCCCGGTCCTCCACCGGCGAGGCTCGCACCGCCGGGTGACCGTGGCCGCCCACCTCCCGGTAGGCCCCGGTGCGTACCAGGAAGCAGTGGCCGCTGGCGAAGTCGGCGGGCAGGCCCTCCTGGACGAGGGCCAGGCCCAGCTCGGGGAGCAGGAGGCGCTCCCAGAACGACGAGCAGGCCAGGCCTCCGGCCACCGAGGTCGAGGCCCGGCGGGTGGCCCGGGCCAGGGCGGGCAGGGCCCCGGGAGCGAGCACGACGTCGGCGTCCACGAAGGCCAGCCAGGCGGTGGTGGCGCCCTCCGCCCCCGCCGCGCAGGCCCGAGCCTTGCCCGTCCACCCCGGCGGGGGGTCGCCGGCCAGGCGCAGGACGCGGGCCCCGGCCCCCGCCGCCCGCTCGGCGGTGGCATCGGCCGAGTCGTCGTCCACCACCACCACCTCGGCGGCCTGGGGGAGCAGGGCGGCCACGCAGGCGGCGATGCCGCCGGCCTCGTCCCGGGCCGGCACCACGGCCCGCACGTCGAGGGGGGCCGCCGCCGGATCGGGGCGCACGAACCGGCCGGCGGCGGCGGCCATGCGGGCCAGGCCGGCGGCGGCGAAGGCCGTGGCCGGGAGGGAGGCCAGGCCCACCCACCGGCGGCGGCACCGAAGGGAGGTCACGGACGGGCCATGATCGCGGTGGTGCGATCCGACGACGAGCACCTGCGCCAGTGGGCCGACCTCCACGCCACGGAGCCGCCGGGCGGCTTCGTGGGGGCGTGGCTGCGGGCCTCGGCGGCGGTGGCCCGGCCGCTCGTGCGGGCCGGCGTCACCCCCAACGCCGTGACCGTGTTCGCCCTGGGGGCGGCGGTGGCGGCGGTGGGGCTGGCCGCCCTCGACGGGTGGGTGGGGCCGGCATCGGCCTGCGCCGCCGTGGTGGCCTCGGGCCTGGCCGACTCCCTCGACGGGGCCGTGGCCGTCCAGGGGGGACGGGCCACGAGGGTGGGGTACCTGCTCGACTCGACCCTCGACCGCCTTGCCGACGCCGCCCTCGCCGCCGCCCTCGCCGTGGTGGCGGGCACGACCGTGGCCGCCTGGGCCGCGGTGGCGGCCGTGGCCTCGGCCTGGTTCCTCGAGTACGTCAGGGCCCGGGCAGCGCTGGCCGCCGGAGCCACCGGCGGGGAGGCGGCGGGGGGCCCGGCGCCCGAGCGCCAGCTCGTCACCCCCGGCGAGCGGCCCACCCGCATCGTGCTCACCGCTCTGGGCCTGGGGATCCCGGCCCTGGCCCTGGCTGCCCTCTGGGGCCAGGTGGTCATCGTGGGGGGGTCGGCGCTGCTCCTGCTGGGCCACTCGCTGCGCCGGCTCGGCCGCCTCGACGGGCGCCGGCGCGGATCCACAGCATCAGGGTGAGGACGATGAGGGAGAACCCGAAGAGGTAGTCCTCGACGGGGATGTCGAAGGGGAAGCGCCAGCCGGTGATCTCGTCGGGGTCGTAGAGGACGATGGCTCGCGACGGCGGGAGCTTCGTGAGCCAGCCGTCCACGAGCACCTCGAAGAAGACGATGATGGCGTAGGCGATCCAGAACTGGGCCTTGGCGAAGATGCCCGTGCGCAGCCAGGCGAGCTCCAGCGCCACCACGGCCACCACCGAGGCCACGGCGAGGACGGTGTACTCCACGATCAGCTGCGCCCGGCGGGCTCCCGCCCGGCCGCCCCCGGCCGCCGTGCCCGCCGTGCCAGCCAGCCCACCTCGCCCCGCAGGACCCGGCCCACGGTCTCGTAGGTGAGGAGGCTGGCGACGGGGATGGTGAGGAAGAAGGCGAGCTCCTCCACCGGCAGGTTGCCCGGCAGCCGCCACCCGGTCACGAAGTCGGGGTTGAAGCTCCAGTGGTCCCGGGCGATGGCCACGACGTCCCAGAGGGCGAAGAGGAGCACGGGCAGGGCCATGGCCTCCGCCAAGCGGGCGGGCTGGCGGTAGACGCGGGCCCCGAACACGAGCTCGAGGGGCAGGGTGACGGCCAGGCAGGCACCCATGAGCAGCAGGTACTGGAAGTCGTCGAGGCCCATGGGGCTGCCACGCTACCGGCTGGACGGTGGCTCGCCGAGGCGGCTCCGGCACCGCCGGCGGCGCCGCCAGGCCCTGGGCGGACGGTAGCGTCGGGGCGCATGCTGCTCGACGCCATCGGCTCGCCCGCCGACCTGCGACGCCTCACCCCGGCCCAGCTCGAGGAGCTCGCCGCCGAGATCCGGGACTTCGTGGTCCAGTCGGTCTCGGTCACCGGCGGCCACCTCGGCTCCAACCTCGGGGTGGTGGAGCTGACCCTGGCCCTGCACCGGGTGTTCGACTCGCCCCGTGACATCCTGCTCTGGGACACCGGGCACCAGGCCTACGTGCACAAGATCGTCACCGGGCGCCGTGGGGCGTTCGGCACCCTGCGCCAGGCCGGGGGCCTCTCCGGCTACCCGTCGCGGGCGGAGTCGGTCCACGACTGGATCGAGAACAGCCATGCGTCCACGGCCCTGTCCTACGCCCACGGGCTGGCCACCGCGCTGCACCAGGCCGGCGAGGACGTCCATCGCCGGGTGGTGGCGGTGGTGGGGGACGGGTCCATGACCGGGGGCATGGCCTACGAGGCCCTCAACAACCTCGGCCACAGCGGGCGCCGGGTGGTCATCGTCCTCAACGACAACGGCCGCTCCTACGCCCCCACGGTCTCCCGCCTCGTCGCCGGCGTGACCCGCCTGCGGCTCAACCCTGCCTACGTCCGCAATCGGGCCCGGCTCCAGCGGGTGCTCCGGGGCGTGCCCGGCATCGGCGGCCACCTGGAGAAGGGCATGGAGGGCATGCGGGCCGCCCTGCGGGAGGCGGTGATGGAGCCCGACGGCTTCTTCGAGACCCTGGGCATCCGCTACGTGGGCCCGGTGGACGGCCACGACATCGCCGGCCTCGAGCGGGTCCTGGCCCAGGCCGCCGACCACGACGGGCCCATCGTCGTCCACGCCCTCACCGAGAAGGGCATCGGCTACGGGCCGGCCGAGGACGACGAGGAGAAGTGCCTCCACGACGCCCCCCGCTTCGACCCCGTCACCGGGCCTCCGCCGTGGGCCCCGGCCGGCTACACCCAGACCTTCGCCGAGGCCCTGGTGGCGGCGGGCGAGCGCGACGAGCGGGTGGTGGCCCTCACCGCCGCCATGCCCGGGCCCACCGGCCTCCTGCCCTTCCAGGCCCGCTTCCCCGACCGCTGCTTCGACGTCGGCATCGCCGAGCAGCACGCCGTGACAGCGGCGGCGGGCATGGCCATGGGCGGGCTCCGGCCGGTCGTGGCCGTGTACTCCACCTTCCTCAGCCGGGCCTTCGACCAGGTCAACCTCGACGTCGGGTTGCACCGGCTGCCCGTGGTCTTCTGCCTCGACCGGGCCGGCATCACCGGTGACGACGGTCCCTCCCACCATGGCGTGGCCGACATGGCCCTGTGCACCAAGGTCCCGGGCATGACCGTGCTGGCCCCGTCGTCGGGTCCCGAGCTCGCCGCCATGCTCGCCATCGCCCTGACCCTCGAGGGCCCGGTGGCCATCCGCTACCCGAAGGGTCCGGCCCGGGTGGGCCCGCCTGCCGTGGGCCGGGGCCTGGCGGCCCGCCGGGTGGTGAGAGGCCGGGACCGCCACTGCGCCATCCTCGCCGTGGGCCGCATGGTGGAGGTGGCCGAGGAGGCGGCAGCAGCCCTCGTGGGGGAAGGCGTGTCCACCACGGTGTGGGACGTGCGCTCGGTGAAGCCCCTCGACCCGGCGATGCTCGCCGACGCCGCCGACCACGAGCTCGTGGTCACCGTGGAGGACGGCATCCGCCAGGGGGGGGCGGGCATGGCCATGGCCGACGCCCTGGGCCAGCACCGGGGCGTGGGGCGCCGGGCCGTGCCCGTGGTGGTGCTCGGGCTTCCCGACGAGTTCATCGTCCAGGGGTCGGCGGGCAAGATCCTCGCCGAGCTGGGCCTCGACGCCGCCGGGGTGGCGGCCTCGGCCCTGGCCGCCTACGCCCGGGTGGCGCCCGAGCGGGCCTGAGGGCTCGGGCGCCGCAGCACCCGCTCGACCTCCTCGAGGGTGGCCGCCGCCTCGGCCACCGTGGGGGCGACGGCCATGGCCCCCACCTTGCCGTGGCCGGGCAGGGCGCCGAGGAGGTGGAGGGTGGCCCCGGCGGCGGCGGCGGGGTCGAAGGCCAGGCCCGAGGCATCGAGGCGGGCGATGGCCTCGGCCGGGGCCAGGCCCTCGAGCTCGGGGTGCTTGAGGTTGTCGCTGGCCACGTAGGCCCGGGGGGTGCCGCCGACCACGAGCTCGCCCCGGTCCACGTCGTAGCGGCCCCCGGTGGCCAGGCGGGCCATCGCGAACGGGTGGGTCGTGCCCCCCATGCGGAGGTTGATCTCGCTGAGGTACACGGCGTTGCCACCCGGCCCGTGGGCGACGAGGAAGTCGATCCCGAACGCCCCCAGCACGCCGGCGTCGGCCAGCGTGCGGCCCACCCGCAGGGCCCGGGCCTGGATGTCGAGGCGGTAGGCGACATCGGCGGGGAAGCGGCACCCGAGGTAGACGTGGCCCCGGGGCCCGCCGAGTACCTGGTCGTGGGTGGAGACGACCTCGACGGCGCCCCCGGGCAGGATCCGGAGCTGGACGCTGGGCGAGACCAGCGGCTCATCGCAGGCCAGCTCCTCCACGATGGCGCCCTCGGCGGCGATCTTGGCGGCGAAGCTCGCCCACGTCTCCCCGGCGGCGCAGAACTCGGTGGGGGAGCCCTCGGGCGGCCGGTGGCCGGCGTCGAAGCTCACCACGGCGTTGCCCTGGCCCGAGAACCCGTTGTTGAGCTTCACCACCACGGCCCGGGCGTGGGGGGCGTTGGCCCGAACCTTCTCCATGGCCTGGCCCACGGCCTCGAGGTCCCAGAGGTCCTCCTCCCCCGTGAGCACGCCCACGCCGGCCCGGCGGGCCGTGCGCCGAGACCCGGTCTTGGAGCCCAGCCACGCCAGGTCGGGGGGGCAGCCGAAGAGGGGGAGGCCGAGGCGGTCGGCCAGCTCCCGCTCGGCCCCGGTGACGTTGAAGGTGAGCAGGTGGGCCCGCTCGGGGTCGGCGACGAGGGCCCGGATGCGCGCCGTCACCTCGGGCCGATCGAGGAGCTTGGCGCTCAGGGGCCGGGGCCCGTCCTCGCCAGCGGCGACGAGGTGGAGCCGGGCCCGGGCCGAGGCCGGGTCGGGGGTGAAGCCGAGGTAGTAGTCGACCACGGCGGCGTCCACCGTCAGCGAGGTCACGTAGACCATCCGCAGCTCCGGGTCAGCGAGCTGGAGCGCGAGGCAGAGCAGGCGCTCCTCGTAGTGGACGACGCCGGTGATCTTGGCCAGCTCCTCGACCGAGAACGACAGCGAGGGGACGACCACCACCGTCCCCCGGGCCAGGCCCCCCGGGCCCTCGGCGCGGACCCGCTCGACGAAGGCCGCCTGGCGCTCGGCGAAGGGGGAGGTGCTCAGTCGCCGTCGTCCCCGGGGAACGGCCCCACCACCCCGGCGAGAGCCACGTCGATGGCAGCGAGGACGTCGTCGTCGAGGGTGGTGCCCACGGCTCCGGCGTTCTCCCGCACCTGCTCGGGACGGGTGGCGCCCACGATGGCGGCGGTCACGCTCGGCTGGCGGAGCACCCAGGCCAGGGCGAGCTGGGCCATGGAGAGCCCGAGGTCGGCGGCGATGGGCCGCAGGCGATCGACGGCGCTCAGTACCTCGTCGCTGCGGAACCGGCCCATGAACCGCTCGCCGTCGGGCGAGCTTGCCCGGGTGCCCTCCGGCGGCGGCTGGCCGGGGCGGTACTTGCCGGTGAGGGCGCCCTGGGCCAGGGGAGACCAGACGATCTGGCCGATGCCGTGGGCGGCGCAGTAGGGGAAGACGTCCGGCTCCGGCTTGCGCCAGAGCATGGAGTACTCGGGTTGGCTGGAGACGAAGGGCTCCACATCGGCGATGGCCGACGCCGCCGCCATCTGGTCGACGGTCCACTCGCTGAACCCGAGGTAGCGGGCCTTGCCCGACCGCACGAGCTCGGTGAGGGCCGCCATGGTCTCCTCCAGCGCCACGTCGGGGTCGTAGCGGTGGCACTGGTAGAGGTCGACGTAGTCGGTGCGCAGCCGGCGCAGGGAGGCCTCGGACTGCTTGCGGACCTGGGCCGCCGAGAGGCCTCCCTCCCCGTCGATGGGGAAGTAGGCCTTCGTCGCCAGCCGGTAGGTGTGGCGGGGCCGGGAGGCGAGGGCCTCGCCCAGGAACGCCTCGGCGGCACCGGCCCCGTAGACGTTGGCCGTGTCGAAGAGATCGATGCCCACCTCGAAGGCGGCGTCGACGCAGGCCCGGGCCCGCTCCCGATCCACCGACCGGCCGTAGGTGAGCCACGACCCGAGGGCGAGGACCGACACGTCGAGGTCGCTGGCGCCCAGCCGGCGGTGCTCCATCACCGGTTCCACGCCGATGTGCTACCACGGCCCGGCGGCAGGTCCTGCCGTCGGCAGGCGACAGGGCCCGGCGGCAGCTCCTGCCGTCGGCAGGCGACAGGGCCCGGCGGCAGCTCCTGCCGTCGGCAGGCGACAGGGCCCGGGGCCTCAGGGCGCGACCGCCCCCTCGGGCCGGCGAGGGGCCTCGGCGACGGGCGGCTGCCCCGCCCCCTCCACGTCGAAGCGGGGCAGCCACTCGAGCCAGCGGGGGAGGTACCAGTTGCGCCGCCCGAGGAGCTTCATGCTCGCCGGCACGAGCACGGTGCGGACCAGGGTGGCGTCGACGAGCACGGCCACGGCCAGGCCGAAGCCCATCTGCTGGAAGCTCGCCAGCCGACCGGTGGCGAAGCCGCCGAACACCGCCACCATGATGAGGGCGGCCCCGGTGATGATCCGGGCCGTGGTGCGCACGCCGTGGGCCACCGACTCGGTGTTGTCGCCGGTGCGGTCGTAGTGCTCCCGGATCCTCGACAGGAGGAACACGTGGTAGTCCATCGAGAGGCCGAAGAGCACGGAGAAGAGGAAGAGCGGGAGCCAGGCCTCGATGACCTCCACCTGCTGGAGGCCGAGCACCCCGGCGCCCACCCCCTTCTGGCTCACGAGGACGACGAGCCCGTAGGCGGTGGCCACCGAGAGGAGGTTGAGCACGATGGCCTTGAGGGGCACGACCACCGAGCGGAAGGCCACGGTGAGGAGCAGGAACGACAGGCCGAGCACGAAGGCGAAGACGATGGGCATGTAGCGGTCGGTGATGGCGAAGAAGTCGACGTTGAACGCCGTCTCCCCTCCCACCTTCACCTCGGCCGGGCTGCCCTCGCCGAAGGCGGCGGGTACGTAGTCGTCCCGGATGCGCTCGATGGCGGCCACCGCCTCCTCGCTGGCCGGATCGCCCCGCAGGGGGGCCGACACGAGGGTGAGGTCGCCGGCGGGGTTCACCGTCACGGTAGGCACTCCGAGGAAGGGGTCGGCCCTCAGGGCGTCGCCCAGCCGGGCCACGCTGGCGGCCACGCCGGCATCGGCGGCAGGGCCGTCCACGGCGATCTCCACCGGTGAGCTGAGGCCCCCGGCGAAGTCGGCGGCGAGCACGTCGAAGGCCTCCTTGGAGGCGAAGTCCTGGGGCAGGGTGCTCACCCCCGAGAAGCCGGTGCGCATGTCGGCCCACGACGAGGCGGCCACGAGCATGATGCTCACCCCGGCCACGAGGCTCACGACCGGCCGTCGCATGACGGCTCCCGTCACCCGGTCCCAGAACCCCCGCTCGGCCCCCGTGCCGGCCACCGGGGCCCGCCGGACCCGCAGGCGGTTCACCCGGTCGCCCAGCAGCCCGAGCACGGCGGGCAGGAGGGTGAGGGAGGCGGCCACGGCGGCGATCACGGCGAAGATGGCGCCGCCGGCCAGGCTGCGGAAGATCGTGTTGGGGATGAGGAGCATCCCCAACAGGGCGAGGACGACGGTCATCCCGCTGAAGAGCACGGCCCGGCTCGCCGTGGCCCCGGCTACCTCGATGGCGGCGAGCTTGTCCCGGCCCCGGGACCGCTCCTCCCGGTAGCGGGAGACGATGAAGAGCGAGTAGTCGATGCCGACCGCCAGGCCGATCATCGTGATCATGTTCGTCACGAAGAAGGAGAAGCTCACCATCGTGCCCGCCAGGCCCACGAGGCCGAGGGCCACGACGATGGCCCCGATGGCGATGAGGACGGGCAGCACCGCCGCCACCACGGCCCCGAAGACCACGACGAGCACGACGAGGGCGGCGAGGATGCCGATGGACTCCCCGCTGCGGAGATCCTCCTCGGCCACCTGGTTGAAGTCCTCGTTGAGCGTGCCGGGCCCGAAGACGAGGGTCTCGAAACCCTCCTCCGGGTTGGCCTCGAGCACGTCGCGCACCTCGGTGGCCGCCTCCGAGGCGTCGAAGCGCCCGGCGTCGAGGGTGGTGGGCACGAGGGTGGTGTGGCGGTCGGCGGACACGAGGGACTCGTCGCCGGACTCGTAGAAGCTGCCCACGTCGAGGACGTCGCCGCCGAGGCCCCGCAGGGCGGCGGCGACCCGGCCCACGTAGGCCTCGAAGGTGGCGTCGTCCACGGTGGCAGTGGGCGAGCGCACGATGACGACCTCGGTGTCGTGCTCCGGGCCCCGCAGGCGCTGCGCGATGAGGTCGGCGGCCTGCTGGGCCTCGGGGTCGTTCGTGAGGCCGACGTCGGGGGTGAGGGCGCCGCCCAGCAGGGTGGCCACGAGGGTGGCCGAGGCCACGAGCCCCACGACCCAGAGGGCCACGGTCCGCCACGGCCGGGCGCTGGCCGCCCGGGCCAGCGACTGGGGGGACAGGACGTGGGTGGTGCGGGCCATGGTCGCCTCCGGTTCTCGCCTCGTGCCGAGCGGGTGCCGGCCCTGCGGCCCGTACCCCGGCATGCCGTCCCCGGCAGTGCCGTCCCGGCAGTAGTCGTTCCCGGCAGTGTCGTACGTTGTACGTACGAAAGTCAAGGGCCTACCATGGTCCCCGTGACCATCGCCGACGACCCCGCTCCCGCTCCTGCCGCTCGGCGTCGGCCCCTCGAGCGCTGGGCGATCCTCGAGGCTGCCGTCGAGCTCGTCGACCGCCACGGGCTCGAGGCGCTGAGCATGCGAGCCCTGGCCGAGGAGCTCGGGGTGGGGACCATGTCGCTCTACCACCACGTGCCGAACAAGGACGCCCTCCTGGCCGGCATGAACGAGGTGCTCGTCGCCGAGATCGAGGACCCGGGCGGCGACGGCCCCTGGACCGACCGGGCCCTGGCCATGGCCCGTTCCTTCCGCGAGGTCGGGCGGCGCCACCCCCGCTGCGTCCCCCTCCTCGTGAGCCGGCCCTTCTCCTCCGAGGGGTCGTTGCGACCCTGTGAGGTCGCCCTGGCCCTGCTGGCCGAGGGGGGGTTCGATCCCGAGCGGGCCATGCTCGCCTTCCGCACGGTGGTGGCCTACGTGCTGGGCTTCCTCACCATGGAGTCGAGCGGCTTCTTCGCCGACGAGGGCGACGGCCCCCCCGACGACCTCGCCGGCCTCGGCCTGCCCCACCTCGCCGCCGCCGTGCCCTGCCTCGAGCACCTCGATCCCGACACCCAGTTCGAGGCGGGGCTGGCCATGGTCTTCACGGGCGTCGTCACCGGCGGCTGATCCGCCGGGCGGCGTTCACCGCCCCCGTGCACCCGCCCCCGTCGACCGCCCCGTGCACCCGCCCCGTGCACCCGCCGAGGGACGGGTCCGTCAGGCCGAGAGCCAGCGGTGGAACCACGCGGTACTGGCCTCCACCGCCGGGTCGACGTAGGTCCCCACGTCGTAGAGGTCGATGTGGTTCGTCGTGTCGAGCCAGACCAGCTCCTTGG
>Ga0187892_10004759_pt1 | contig 22317 bp, 24 predicted proteins | sample MA1701073metaG_FD_139345 | JGI IMG/M metagenome (GOLD analysis project Ga0187892, IMG submission 139345) | Bio-ooze microbial communities from a basaltic lava cave in the Kipuka Kanohina Cave System on the Island of Hawaii, USA - MA170107-3 metaG ... | reverse complement strand
TAGTTGGCAGTGGCGAATTTATTCGCTGTCTAATTAGCGGCTGAAGCCGCCACTACGAACGATTAGCGATTGAAGTCGCTAGTTGGTAGTGGCGAATTTATTCGCTGTCTAATTAGCGGCTAAAGCCGCCACTACGAACGATTAGCGGCTGAAGTCGTTAGTTGGTAGTGGCGAATTTATTCGCTGTATAATTAGCGGCTGAAGTCGCTGCTACGAACGGCCGATATTTATACGTATGCTCTCTCGAGAAAATGCGCTCATATATTGTCTAATCGTATGCCTCGTGTTCGGTGTGTCGGGCAAAGCCTGGGCGATCGGTTCGTCGGGTTTTGAGAACGCGTCCTACAGCGCCGAGTCGCTGGCTCAGGGCAATGCCATGGTGGCCCGTCCCGACGATCCGGACGCGGTGGTGTGGAACCCTGCCGGACTCCCGTATCTGAAAAATGTTCAATATTCCGGCAGTTTGGCCGGCATCAACACATTCACCTTTTTCACCAGCAAAGCCACGGGAGACCATGAGAAAAACACGCCTCAGCTCGCTCTCGTGCCCACGAACTATTTGACGGTAAATCCCGGAAAATATCTCGGCAACCGTTTCGGATTCGGTCTTGGAACCACGGTGCCGTTCGGATTGGCCAACCGCTATCATTCCATCGGCAACCTGGCCCAGTACACCGGCTATCACAACTCGCTCAGAATGATTGCCGTAACGGTTGCGGGCGGAATGAAACTTACGGACAATTTATCAGTTGGTGCCGGAGCCGTCGATTACATCACTTACAAATACGCGCAGATTTTCAATTTCCCGAACTCGTTTCTATTGAGCGGAGCCGTTCCCGGAAACACATTCGCCGACGGTTTGGCCCGCACCGACACGCGCGGCTACGGGTGGGGATGGACGCTCGGCGCGCTCGCAAAGCCGTTCAAACACCATCACCTTGGTTTTTATTACCGCTCCCGCGCCACGGTGGACGTGAACGGTAATGTGAAAATCGAGGGGATCAACCCGCTCCTGGCCGGAACGTTTCCGAATGCGCCGCTGTTTCAGACGGGCGTCCATTCCGAAATTCCGCTTCCGTCCAATATCACTTTGGCCTATGCGTATGTGCCTTCGGACAAATGGTCTGCAGAGTTCGATCTGGGGCTCACCCAATGGCATGTATTCAAAGATCAGGATTTCGGTTTCGACAATCCGAACAATATTCTGACCGCACTAGGAACCATTCCGAAGGATTTTCACGACACCTGGAGTTTTCACCTGGGCGGACATTACCGGCTGAACAAAAAAATTGATCTGATGGGCGGATCGTTTTTCTACACTGCCGCGTCGCCGAAATTCCATACTACCAACGTAATTCCGGACTCAAACCGGATTGCAGGGACGCTGGGTTTTCGATGGGATATGTTCGAAAACGCGAGCCTGGACGTTGCCTATTTGGCCATGCTTTATACGCGCAGGTCCGTGGCGAATCCCACGGTATTCGCTAAAACCGGATTAAGCATTGACGGACGTTACACTTCGTTTACCCAGGAATTTATGGTAACGTTTACGTACCGGTTCGACAAAATCCCTTTTCTCGGGAACTCAAAAAAAGAAACGGCGGAAGTGACAGACGCAAGCCGGAAGAGCTGATATGGTAAAGAAAGTCACTACGATTTATCAGACGAAATGGAGACGCAAGCTCCTGGTTTCTTTTGCGGGTTATGTCCGCGATTTTTTCATAAATGTTTGCATTCCCGTGCCTCTCCCGGAATCTTTTCAGAAAATATTTTACGGAGATAATGTTCAATTCGCGTTTTACGTTCATCCCCGCCGTCCGGAAGATATATTCGTCGCCCTTCCGTTCCTTTCTTTTCTGAAATACCTGATCCCCGGAAATATTTTCGCCCGGGTTTTCTCCGCGTTTCCTCCGTTCGTGCTTGAAAAAGTGAAGTGTGAAAACGGGATGAGCGGCGTGGTGATCTCAAGCGTCGCGCTTCCGGAGTGGCTGCTCAGAAACAGGAGGGGAGCCATCCGCGAAGGCGTGCGGGGGCTTCAGTTCGCGAATAAAATAATGAAGGGGAAATTTTTCGGCCTCGGCGGCCTTTGGCCCATGGTCACGCGGAGGGGCCTGGCGCTTCGCCGCTACGGAAAAAAGATGGGCAAGGTGATCACGAACGGCCATTGCGGCACTGCGCTTTCCATATATCTGACGGTGGGAAAAATTGCCCAGATCTGTGAAATTCCGTTGGACGGAATGTCGATTGCAATCATCGGAGCGGGCAAAATGGGCACGAATCTGGCGCGCGTTTTTGCCCCCCAAATCGGACGCCTGACGCTTATCGACATCAGCGACTCCAGGCTCAGGCTGGTCAAGGAAGACCTGCTCGAGAAACATCCCGCGCTCAGCGTGGAAACTCTGAACTCCAAAACGTGTCCGCATATGGTTCCGCATGCTCTGGCCAAGTCGCACGTTGCTGTCTGCACGACGTCCAACGTGAGCGCGATTCTGAAGCCGGTGAGTATTCCGAACAATTTCATCATCATCGACGATTCCAGGCCGGAGGCAATTCCAAGGGTGTTGGATGGAAATTCGAAAGTGGTGCTGGAAGGGGGGCTGATGAAAATCCGCGGTATCAAATTGAATTACGATTACGGATTCGGGCTCGACGAAAATGTGTTCGGCTGTTTCGCGGAAACTTACTTGCTGGCCCTTGACGTGGGCCGAACGCTGCGGCCCACTTTGGGAGAGGTGAGCGGAGAGAATTTCCGGAATATGAGAGAGTTCTGCGACAAAAACCATATTGAAGTGGGGTCTTTCATGTCCTCCAGCGAGAGAATCCTGGCCGACAGAATCCGCAGAATTGTCCGCGAGCGTCACGCACTAATTTTCCCGGACCTGATAAAGGAGAGGGATGTTTAGCTTTTCCGTCGATTCCACCCAGCTTTTGAATTATGTGATCGCCTATTCGTCCCTGGGCGTCGTCCTTTTTGTCATCGCGATTTTTGTTTTTTTGAAACAGCCCAACAATCCGCTGAACCGCATCTTTTCCGCATACTCGTTTTCCATTGCCTGGTGGAGCCTGTTTACGATTCCGATGATTATTTCCTCGAGTCACGACGCCGCGTTCCGCTGGGACCGCATTTGCCTGCTGGGAGCTATTTTTATTCCGACCACATTCATCCATTTTGTGCTGATTTTCCTGAGAAAAGCGGAAAAGCATGCCCGGTGGATTATTGCCTGTTATGCCGTCTCATTTATTTTTCTCGCGTTCGATTTTACCCGCTATTTTGTGGCGGACGTGGCACCCCGGTACAGTTTCAAGTTTTATACGGTGCCCGGCATTGTTTATCATATTTATGTTTCGTATTTTTCCGCTTTGTCCACGCTCGGCGTCTTCCTTTTATATAAGGCATTCCGGAAATCAGGCATCGAAAAAACGCGTTTCGACATCCAGGCCAAATGGCTTTTTTTCTCAAGCCTTCTCGGATACATGGGAGGGGGCACAAACTTCATGATGGTGTACGGCATCGAAATTCCGTTTGTTACGCCGCTCGCCAACTACGCGGTGCTCGCGTACGGGATTTCCGTCGCCTACATTATTTTGCGCTACCGTTTCCTCGACATCGAAGTAATCGTCAAGAAAACGCTTGTGTTCGCCGGACTTTTCGGCTTGGTGATGACCATTATGGGCTTGCTGACGGTCCTGTCCCAGACGGTTATCGGCAGATACTTCGAGATCAGCCCGGCCATTTCCATATCCGTGAGCGTCATTCTGGCCATTGCCCTGTATGAGCCGACGAAAAATTTTCTGATCAATTTGTCGGATCGATATCTGTTCCAGAAGCGCTTCGATTACCGCAAGCTGCTCAAGGACGCGAGCATGGGCCTGTCGCATATCAACAGCCTCCGGCATCAGCTGAAGCTGATGTCGCACTTTTTGACGATGCGCGCGCGCATTAAATCAGTGGCCATTTATATGCCCGAAGGCTTGCGGGGAGAATTCCACCTGAGGGAGTGGCGCTCTTCGAATTCGCAGATACCGCCCGGAGTGATTATTTTTCCGGAATCCGAAATTCTCAGGTATCTGAAGCGCGAGCATAAAAATCCTTACTTGAGGTTTTACGAGGTGGATGAGCTGGCGAAAGGGCATGCGAAAAATCTTGAACTGATAAAATACGATTTCAAAAGCCTGCGCGAAGAAATGCTCCGGCTGAACGCCGAGCTGATCATCTCCACTTTTTATCAGGACCGTTTGAGAGGCATATTGATCCTGGGCGAGAAAAAGTCAGAGGAAATTTATACGGACGAGGATATTCATGTGTTTACGGCCATCGCCCAGGAATCGGCCATTGCCATCGAAAACGCGAGACTTTTCGATGAAAAAATCAAGAGAACCCAGGAGCTTGAACTGCTCAACAAAGAGCTGAAACAGTCCAATGAGCGCCTGCGTGAAACCCAGGCTTCGCTGATTGTCGCTGAAAAAAACGCGACCATGGTGGGCATGGCCAAGGCCATCGGCCATGAAGTGTACAATCCGCTTTGCACGGTGGAAGGCCGCGCGGAACTTCTCGAGCGGAAAATGAAGCAGATCATGCCAAGAGTCCTGAAGCTCTTCGAAGAGATGAAAGATCACGAGGAGCTTGCCGTGAACAAATCCACGTTTGAGACCATGATCGACTACGTTCACCGCATCGAAACGTCGGCGCGGCGCATCAAAGTGGCCGTACAGACACTCACCAACATATTGAAGGAGTCAAAAGGAGAAATGACCGCGCTTAATTTCCTGGTGCTCTGGCGCGAATCGGTGGAGGCGACGCGTTTCTCGACCTACGATGAAAATCTGAGCTATTGCGAATTTAGGGAAAACATTAAAGCAAATCTGCTGATTCACGGCAATCTCGAACAGTTGATGCAGGTATTTACGAATCTGATCAAAAACGCGTACGAAGCGATGGCGTCCATAAAGAACAGGCAGATTTCCATCAAGGCCGATGTGGACCCGGCAAACCCGAAAATGGCACGGATCGTATTTTCCGACAATGGCCCCGGCATTCCGAAAGACGTTCAGCACAAAATTTTCCAGCAGGGATTTTCCACGAAAGTGAACAAAGACAAAGGCATCGGCACGGCGGGGCAAGGCCAGGGACTTTACGTCTGCAAGCACATCATTGAATCGGTGCACAAAGGCGAAATCTCAATCGACAGCGCGCCTGCCAGTGGTCCGCGCTTTACCATCCGTCTTCCGCTAGCGGAGGCGGAAGAAGTGGCTTTTGAGAGGACGGCGTAGATATGAAAGAATTGAAAATTCCGCAAACCTACGATGAGCTTGTGCGAGCCATTCGCAAAGTCCAGGCCCAAAGCAAAAAACGCCTTGAACAGGCATTAAATCGGGAAAAGGTCCGTGAGGCGTGGGAAACAGGCAGGCTGATTGACGCGCATGTGCTTCAGCATAAAGAAAGAGCGGATTACGGAAGTCAGGTGATTAAACGTTTGGCCTCTGATCTTGGAGTCAGCGAGTCTGAACTTTATTATTGTCTGGAATTTGCCCGTACTTATCCAATTTTCCAGCCCGCTGGAAAATTGGGGTGGAGCCATTATCAGGCGCTTCTTTCCATCAACGATCCCGTAGCGCGGAAAGAAGTGGAAGACTTAGCGGTCCGCAATAAATGGACACGCGACCAGGTGCGCGAAGAAGTGGCAAGGCGCCAGTCCCGCTCCCTCAGTTTCAACACAGATAATCTTCCCGAAGTGGAGCCCGGCAAAGTAAATACCTATCGTGTTGTGAAGGCGTCCGCGGGCGTCTATGCCGGACGGCTCGGGGTTGATCTGGGTTTCTCCACTTACTTTCTTCCCGCGGGAATTCGCCGGTTCCGCGAGGGCGATCTGGTTTTGCTTGCGGGCGGCAAATTGAAAAAATCCTCGGGCGGCGAAAGCGACCTATACACCTACATCGCCCATGTCACGCAGGTCATCGACGGCGACACATTCCATGCCCTCGTCAATCTCGGCTTTGGCGTTGTGACGGAACAGAAGCTGAGACTGAGCAGACTCGACGCGGCTATTGTTGAAAGTACCGACGGCCGCGAAGCCAAAGAATTCCTCGAAAGGCAACTTCTCAAAAACAGCGGGCAAATCCTGCTTAGAACCGTGAAATCCGACAAATACGACCGTTACTTGGCCGACGTGTGGATCGACGGAACTTGGGTGAATCAGGAACTCATCGATAAGAGATTAGCGGTACGGGTAAGGAAGTAGCCTGCTTGCCGTCTCTCCTCCTTATAGGAGGTGATCCGCATGAGAATGAAAGATTTTAAACCAGCCAAAAAACACGTCAAAGTTTCGGTGGGCGATTCTGTCAGGATTATCCGGGAGTTTCAGGGCTTAAGTCAACCGTATTGGGATGCACCCGTAAAGTCTGCACCGCTGGCGTCCGCCCCGCAATTCTGCTAAGATACGCGCCCTTTTATCAAAGACAAGTTTATACCGGGGCGTAGCTCAGCTTGGCTAGAGCACCTGCTTTGGGAGCAGGGGGTCGGAGGTTCGAATCCTCTCGCCCCGATTTTTTTGGGCGGGAGGTTCTCCGCCAAAAGACGGATTCGCCTAAGTTGTGCGGCGAAGAATCCACTCGCCCCTTTTTGCTTTTTTCCTCTCCTCGGGCTATCATTAGAGTCAATCAAATCATCAAGGAGGATAAGTTATGAAAGTCAGGATGACATGGATTTCTTTCATCACCGCAAGTCTTCTGCTTGTCTGCGTCGGATTTTTCGGTACGGGCCTTTTCGCCGAGGAACGCCGGAAAATCGATTATTCCGAATTTAAAACGTTTGGATGGATGCCCGAGGGCGTGATCGCCGCGTCTCACTTGACTCCGATCGACTCCCAGATTCACTCGCTTATTGTCAGCGCGGTGAACCGCGAGCTGGAGCAAAAGGGCATGAAAGAGGTTCCTACTTTGGACCAGGCGGATCTGGTGATTGTGTACACCCTTGATATCCAGCAGAAGAAAAATGTTATCGCAAGCGGCTACGGCATGGGACCCCAGTATTTCGGCGCGGGGGCCAATATTGACCGGTACGGAAACGTAAAAAGCCACCCTGTCGGGTTCGGAAGCGACAAGGATTTTGAGGTTTACTACCGCGAGGGAAAGCTGATTCTCGACTTTTATGACGGAAAAACCCGCGCGCTGGTCTGGCGGGGAACGGGCGTCAAAACGATCCAGGAAAAAGCGGATTTAAAGCAGAGAGAGAAAAATATCACGAAGGAAATCGGGAAGATATTGAAGGATTTTCCGCCGGAACAGTAAATAAAAAAAGAAAGAGGAAATTGCCATGAAAAAAATATTCCTGTTTCTCTTGATCGCATGCAATTTAGCCGTTTACTCCGGCGCCGGCCTGGCTGAGCTCGAAGTGAACATAAATCAGAACAAGGAAAAAAATTTCGCCCAGTACCGCACCTTTGCCTGGCTGCCCGAGGACCGGTGGGTCAAGCATCTCCAGAAAAAACCGAATCCCGGTATGTACCGGATCATCACCGAGGCGGTCAATAAAGATTTGGTCGCGAAAGGGTACAGCCCGGCTCCCTTCGAGGAAGCCGACCTGATTGTCGTTTACACCGGCAGTCTGGAGCAGAAGGAAAGCGTGTCCAAGGCGGGGTTCGGCCGCGGACAGGAGTATTTCGGCTCGCGGGTGAGAATCAATCAATTCGGAAACGTGCGCAGCATTCCCGACTCAGTCTGGGACGACCGGGCCTACACGACTTATTACAGCGAGGGCAAGCTGATGATCGATTTTTATGACCGAAAAACAAAGGATCTGGTTTGGCGGGGAACGGGCCTTAAAAACGTCAAAATGGAGACTCCGGTGTTTCAAATCGAAGAGAAGAACGTGACCGATTCGATTAATACGATTATGAAAAAATTTCCCGAAGTCAAAGAAAGCTAGTAATGACCCTCTTTTTATTTTCTATGGTTTTCCCTTGAGGATTTTGATAACTTATCCGCCTGTTTCAGCCGTTTATCTCTAACTCTTCATTGTCAAATAGCTTACGCGCCCGTAGCTCCCGCCACAAAGCTTTGGCGGATCCGTCCTTTGGCGGACAGGTGGATAGAGCAACAGCCTTCTAATCGCAAAGATCAAATTTTCGTAAGTCCCTGTCACGACTCGCAATCCCTTGATCCGCAAGGAAATTCAAAGAAAAATATTCTCATTTTTGATTAGGTCATTTTGGGGCTTTTTGTGCCCTTTTGTGCACGAATGTGGCACAAATTTGGCACATTGAGATCCCATTTTTATCATGCCATTTTTTAATAAGTGCAGGCGATGTAAAAAAACCGGGAGCTTCCCTTTTAATCTGACGCCAATCCCGCGTAATGATTCTTGTTTGGGGGGACGTTCCAAAAATCCTTGTTTGAGAGTTCAGTTTAGGGTGTACTTTCGACAAATATAAAGTATCTGCAAATGTCGAAATATAGATATAGTGCCAGCCGTCTCATTTCTCCTTACGTTAAGGATGATCGCCATTTTATCTACTTGGACGTTGATCGTGATCAATTCTCTAATTTTTTGAAGGAGATGGAATCGCAGCTTGGTTTGTATCAGCTTGTTCAAGGTGGAAATGTATGTTTCAGCGTTCCTTTTTACCGAAGCTCTGTCTTCAGAGATGCCGGAATGATTATAAATTATCCGGTTGTTTCCAATTTGCAGCTTTATTTGGATTTGATGACTTTTCCGCCGACGGGGACAGAGGAAGCCGGACATTTGACTTCTTATTTCAAGAAGAAAGGGCAATCCTTTGTCTGACATTAAAACAATGGAAAAAGGGTTTACAGACTGATCTGCCTTCTTCAGCTTATGATCTTTGGCAGGATAGGGCCACCTTCCATTTTTTAGCGTCTCATGAGTACCGTATGAAATATGTCAATCTTCTTGGGAGTTCATTGAAACCGGGAGGAAAAGTAATTATGGCAACTTTCGGTCCTGAAGGCCCTGAACGATGCAGCGGCCTTCCTGTGATTCGATATAGTCCTGAATCTCTGCTGAAGGAATTAGGGGAGGGATTTAATCTTGCTGAGGCATTTAAAGAAGTTCATAGGACGCCTTTTGGTACAAATCAAGAGTTTATTTATTGTTTTTTTATCCGCTCTGAAAAATCCGTTTTATCCCCCTTTAAATAGTACGCTTTAAGAAATAATCTCAATCTCAAATTTATTCTTGACTCTGGAGTATGCTCCAGAGTGTATCCTTTTAATGGAGAGTAAAAATGGCAGAAAATCAAAAGCGGCATCAAATAGGTGATGTGGCACGAAAAAGCGGCGTATCCGTGGACACGATCCGGTATTACGAAAAAGAGGGATTGTTGAGTCAACCGATTCGATCAGAAGGGGGGTTCCGCATCTATTCGGAGGAAACGATTGAGCGTATCCGATTCATCCGGAAGGCCCAGACATTCGGCCTGACTCTTGCTGAAATTAAGGAAATCATGACAGAAAGCAGGAAAGGGCTTGAGCGGTGCTGCCATCATGTCAATCGAGTATTCAGTCGAAAGCTTGGGGAACTGGAAATAAAAATCAAGGAGCTTCAAGCCATGAAGAAAAGTCTCAGGACCCTTATGAAATCCTGGATCCCGATGGAAGCCGCTAAAAAGGAGAGTTTTATTGTGTGCCCTCAAATTGAAATTAATCTGAAACGAAGAAAAGGAGGAAAACGTCATGTCAAAAAGAAAAGTTGAAGTATTTACAAGCGGTTGTTACTTGTGTCAAGAAACGGTTAAGCTGGTGCAAGATATTGCCTGTCCGGATTGCGATGTGACTATCTATGATATTTCCGAGCCTTGTGAATCCCGGGAATGTCTTGAAAAATCGAAGGCTTACGGTATCACATCGGTGCCTACGGTGGTGGTAGACGGCAAAATTGTGGAATGCTGCAAGCGCGGAAAAACCGACCGGGAAGCATTGATCCGGGCGGGTATTGGAAAAACAGCTTAGCAGAAGGCGGAAAGGTTAAGCGATGAATACAAAATGGACAGCTCAACTGGCCTCACTATTTTCTTCAGTTCTGGCCATCATTTGCCCCTTATGCATTCCGGCGTTGGGGGCATTCCTTGCTTCAATCGGATTAGGATTTGCACTGCATGTGCAATTTCTTCATTCATTGCTGGTCGTGTTGCTCTTTCTGGCTGTCGGATCCCTTGCATGGTCCGTTAAAATCCATGGGAAAGGGTGGATTCTCATTGCGGGCATTTTAGGAGCGGTTTTGATTTATGCAGGCCGCTATATGTGGTTTAACCCCATCTTGATGGGAATCGGGGCCGTCCTTTTGATTGGAGTTTCACTGATTAATCTCAGGCTGAAGGGAAACTGCAAACGATGCCGATAGAATTAAAGTCGGTTATTGTCTGTCCTGAATGCGGCTTTCGCAAAGAAGAAATCATGCCTGAGCATTCCTGCCAGTATTTTTACATTTGCCTTCAATGCGGTGTACGGCTTAAGCCCAAGGCTGGAGACTGCTGCGTTTTTTGCTCCTACGGTTCGGTCAAGTGCCCGCCTAAGACGATATCTGAAAATAAATAGCAGTAGCTTCACCCTAGAATAAAAATTTTAGGGGGAATGGGGTTTTGTGTACGTCTTATGGATAGAACATACAAAGGGGAGGAGATAGCTATGAAATACATGAAAATTATTCCATTAACATTTTTGTTTGTCGGTTTTTTGGCCAGCAGTCTGCTTGCAGCAGGAGAGAAAGGTTCTGCATCTTGGGGATTAACGCAAGGTGAAATTACCACTTTTCCTAAAGGACATGTTGCTACGGTTCAATATAGTCCAAACCGTACTGTGAGCTATGACAAACAGCATATGCCTTGGTTTGAAAGTACGTTGAATCCAAGAAATCTTGCGGAATAGATCAAACGTGAATTTTATTTAAGAACCTCAATATTAAAAGGTAAAGGTGCAGACTCTATAGACACACACTGATAAAAGTATTTCAGTGTGTGTCTTCCCGCCTGTATAATTTTTCATTAAAATTATCCGTTTTTAATTCATTTATTGAGAATTCCTGAAAGGATACGTTTTCAGAGTGGACGGCGTGAATGATTCGTACGAAGACTGGATTGATATTGAAAAAATCCGAAAAGGAGACAAGAACGCTTTTGGTGGAATATTCAAGCGTCATAAATTGAATGTTATTAATTTGGCGTACCGCTTTACACGGTCTCAGTCTGCAGCCGAGGATATTGCCCAGGATATATTCTTAAAAATCTTTGAGGGGAAAGTTCCTTCGGACGCTAGGGCAAAATTTTCTACCTGGTTATACCGTGTGACAGTCAATGCGTCGATAGACCATCTTCGGAAGAATAAATTGACTCCTGTTTCACTGGATGCGCATCGTGAGGAATCGGACGGCCTCAAGATATCACTTCTTGAAATCCTGGAGGATCCCAGCGCTGTTTCACCGTCAGAAAGTTTGAGACAGGAGGAAATTAGGAGCCGGGTTCAAAAAGAAATAGATCGGCTGCCTGAGAAGTTCAGATCCCCCGTTCTACTTTATCAGTTTGAAAAATTATCTTACCGCGAAATTGCCGGGGTATTGAATATTACGGAAAAGGCAGTAGAGCGCCGGCTTTATCATGCCAAAGAAATACTTCGCAAAAATCTGGGGAGATTATTATGATTGAATCGTTTTATAAACGGGGTTATACGCTATGAATTGCAAAGAAACAAGAAGAAAAATATCCGGCTGGCTTGATGATGAATTGGAACATCGTTTGAAAAGGCAGTTAACCGATCATCTTGATATTTGTTCTTCTTGCATGAAAGAAGCAGAATCCCTCAAGGTATTTCAAAAAATCATGATAGAATCTGCCCCTCAAATAAAGTCCTCACCGGATTTTGACGCGGTGTTCTGGAAGAAAGTATCCGGCCGCGAAAAAAGAACTGCAGCTGAAATCTTCTTCGAGAAGATCATATCCCTGATTCCCCAGCCCAGTCTCGCTCAGGCGGCTGCCATGCTTCTTATTGCAATTATGATCGGCGGAGCTGGCGGAGCTGTTTCAGCCATGAATGCTCCTCAAGGAATTCCGGCAGATTCGGGTGCCATAAAATCCTTGTCCGGATTTCAAGAATTTAAGGGCGTTCCGAAGCCGTCCATGGCCAGTACTTATTTGCAAATCCTGGAAGCGAGGGAATTAAAATGAAAAAACTGATTTTTATCATTCTTTTTGCAGCTGTAATTTCCATAGCGGTCTTTACTAGTTTTTGGAGTGTCAAGCATGTCTGTTCTCTGATGATGAGTGGTCAAAGCTCTATTTCGGGTTTAAAAGATTACTCAGCCTTAAATCTAAAGCCGGATCAAGAGTCTGCATTGAGGCAGATGGAAACTAAATATCAGAAAGAGGTGCTTCCTATCTGCATGACAATATGCCGTGAGCGCATGAATTTAGTCAATATGATGGCGGATAAAAACATAGATCCGGCTTTGATCCATAAGAAGATTGAAGAAATTGGAAAGATTCAGATCGGACTTGAGAAAACAACAGCTGATCATATCGTGGAGATTGGAACAATTCTTACCCCGGAGCAGAGTCAGGCTTACTTTAAGGATATACGCAGGGAACTTCAGAATTCTATTGCGCAGAACGGGTATTCAGAAGCTCTGAAATAGCGTTAAAGATGAAAAAAAGCGGGGGATTATCAAGATTAATTCGTTTCATAGTAAGAGGCCTTGATTAGGTTAAAGTGGGTTAGACCTATAAAGGGAGCCTGGCTATGAAGACGAAGAGTGTGTCCCGGTTTCTTATCCTGTTTCTATTGATGACAATAGGGATTACTCTAAGTAATTCAGCTTTTGCACAAAAATACTCAAAGTTCATACGATGGCAGGATAGGACAGTGGGTCACATTACCCATTACCCGAAAGGACATCAAGCGACGGCACCTTATTTGCCGGAGCTGATAGTCCATTATAATAAGCAGCATCTTCCGTATACCGATGAAAGAAACATGTATCCCAGGGGACAGCAGTCCGATGTGCCTTTTACCCCTGAGCTTATTATTAATTATGATAAGCAGCATCATCCGATTTCATCGGAATAAAGTATTTTTAGCAGTTTATAAGCAACCCGATAAATAGGCTTGGCAAGGAAGTTCTATTCATGTATTGTAATAAGTAACTTATGAAGAATACACTCGCTAAAAAATTAGCCATACTGCTTGCTGTAATGTTGATCATTCCTGTTGCGGCGATTTTTTGTTGCTGCAGGGGTGAAGTATCGGCAAACGATATAGCGCCATCCCATGTACATGGTGCTACAGACGCTGATCACTCGCATGATCATGCAGACGCTTCAAAGTCTTCTCATGGACATTCAGAATGTAATCATGACCAAATTATTGGCAGCTTGACACAAAGTTCCAAGATTTTATTTGTGCCAAACATGGAGGGTTTTTGTTTTCAAGCCAAGCCTTTTTTGGTGTCTGATGCGTTCAATCGTTTGCCTTTTACAGCTTCTAGTCCTCCACTGAAAACCGGGCCGCCCGGCTTGGGCGCTTTTTCTACTCCGCTATACCTTCAAATTTCTCTTCTTCGTATCTGAGCAGTTCCTTCGTTTCTTGTGCGCTTTTTCTGCCTGATGATTTAGAAAAAGCGGTCACATCCGTATTCTCTTTCTGTCTCTAAAATTCAGTATTTCTAATTAATTGATTTAATACATTTTGGCTGGTGATTGATATGAGAAAAAAAGTATTTGTGAAATCGTTCATTCTTTTACTGGGTTTGATGGGGGTTAATGCTGTTTCAAACGCCCAGACGGACCCGCCTAAAATCACTCTGGTTTCGCCGGTTGAAAAGCAGGGGGTTACCTTGGATGAAGCGGTTGAAAGAGCCTTGAACTTTAATCCCGAGTTCAAAGCACTTCGAAAAAACGTGGATATTGCCCGAAGTGAAATAACCCGTGCGAATACTTTTTCCAATCCTGAGGCGAGTTTGAATCTTGGCAGAGGGACCAGTTCGGAAGAAGGCGGTGATAAATCCATCACCGGTTATGAAATTTCTGTGGATAAACAAATGAGAGTGGGCTCCTGGTGGTTTAACCGGAAGGCCGCGAAGGCGGGCTTTGATGTCGCAAGGGACGCGCTTCGTTCAGCCGAGCAGGCACTGATTCGCGAAGTGAAATCGACTTTTTACAGCCTTCTTTCTTTGGAAAGAAGCCTTAAACTTGCGGATGAAACAATTCGCTTGAATGATGAACTGGCTAAAGTGGCACGGGCCAGGTTTGAGCGCGGTGAAGTCTCGGAAGTGGAGGCCAATGTTCTTGAAATAGAAAGGGACGGATCCGTCCAGGCAAAAAAGCGGCTTGAGACGGATTATCTCCGGCAGCTTTATTTATTCAGAAATTTGCTGGGGTCTTCTCCCGGCGAAAATCTGAAACCTCAAGGGGAACTTGTTTCGGAATTTTGGTCTTTTTCGGTGAAGGATTTAATTCAATCGGCTCTCGAACGCCGGCCTGATCTTCTGGCGGCCCAAAACCGGATAAAGCAAGCGAAGGCACAACAGAAACTTGCCTGGGTAGAAGTTTTTCCGCCGGTGACCGTGGGATTCGTAAGAACAAAAGAAGTGGCAGGAGAAGAATTTACCGGCATTCGGCTCGGAATCGGTGTGCCTGTTTTTGATCAGAATCGTGCCCGTATTCAGGAGACAAAAGCATTTCGTGAGCAGACCGAAGCCCAGCTTGAAGCCCTTCTCATTCAGGTCAGCCGGGAAGTTCAAACTGCGTATGACAATTTAAGACTGCTTAAGGAGCAAATAGATATTTATGAACAAAGCATTCAACCCAAGCTTGAAAAAACGCTTGAGGTATACAAAAAAGCTTATAGCAGCGGGCAGACCGGAATCATTGAAATTCTGATTAATCAAAGACAGTATTTTCAAGCGAAAGGCAATTATCTGATTACCTTGGGTGAATTTGATCAGGGTAAAGCGGAATTGGAGCAGGTAATCGGAGGAAAGCTGGATGAAATATTTAAGGAAGGCGGTGCGAGATGATGCAATTTTTCAAACAGCTTGGAAAATGGCGGATCTTTCTCATCATTTTTCAGCTTACAGCAGGCTGGAATCCTGCTGCGGCACATGAGGGAGAGCCTCACGGCGAGCCGCCCCCAACGGCTGTCTCGAATATCGGCGGACCTGTGATGCTATCGGGTGAAGCCAAAAAAAATCTGGGTCTTCAATTGGAAGATACGGATCTTCGAACCATTTATTCGCTAATTAAATGTTACGGAATGGTGGATCCGATTCCGACAAAAGTTCACTGGGTTACTGTCCGGATTTCGGGCCGTGTTCTCCAAGTTTTTGTCAATTTAGGGGACAGCGTGGAGAAGGGGACGCTTCTTGCCAAAGTGGAAAGCCGGCAGATTGGAGAACCCCCGCCGCAGATTGAAATTCAATCGCCTGTAAAAGGAATTATTACAGAACATCATGTATTTGCCGGTGAGCCTGTTGAGCCTGACAAAGTTCTTTTCAGGATTATGGATCTTTCGACTGTGTACGTGAAATGTCATATTTACGAGGCAGATATTGCGAAAGTAAAACAGGGCCAAAGAGCAAGAATTTATGTTGAAAGCTTCCCCGACAAGTTTTTTGAAGGTGAGGTTGACATACTGGGGGGGCAGCTGGAAGAAGAAACACGTACGCTTCCTGTATGGCTTAAAGTGGAAAATCCGCGAAGGGAATTGCTTCCGAACATGAGAGCGGAGTCCAATCTGATTACGGGTGAGGCGGCGGATGCGATCACTGTCCCGGTAGAGGCTGTTTTGGGTGATGCGGGTAATTATTTTGTTTTTCTCGAAAAAGGGGAATACATAGAAAAAGGGACTTATTTTGTCAGGCAGCCGGTTGTTGTCGGAATGCGGGATGACCGTTATGTCGAGATCAAAGAAGGGTTGCTTCCTGGGGATCGAGTGGTGGTTAAAGGAAATTATCAGCTTCAATTTATGCCCGCATATTCGCCGGAAAAAGATGAAGATGATGTAAAGGCGAAAGGCAAAAAATAAAGTAAGGATTATGGAATATCCATGCTTAATAAAATAATTGCGTTTTCTCTAAAGAACCGGGTGTTTGTCGTTGCCGGCGCTATTCTTCTATTTATCCTGGGTGTGTTCGTCATTATGGAACTGCCCGTCGATGTGCTTCCCGATCTGAATCGCCCGACGGTAACAATTTTCCTTGAGGCGGAGGGACTGGCTCCTGAAGAAATGGAGACTTTGGTGACTTTTCCGGTGGAAACGGTTATGAACGGAGCCACAGGAGTGGAACGTGTCCGTTCCGTCTCTTCCGTCGGGCTCGGCCTTGTGTTTGTGGAGTTCGGATGGGGGACCAATATTTATATAGACCGCCAGATTGTGGCTGAAAAACTGCAGACAGCGAAAGCTCAGCTTCCTGAAAATGTGAATCCCGTTTTGGGACCCATCTCTTCCATTATGGGTGAAATCATGCTCATCGGTCTTTCAAGTGAAAATCCCGAGATCACCCCCATGGATTTACGCACCTTTGCCGATTGGGTGATTCGTCCCAGACTGCTTACTGTTTCCGGTGTTTCGCAGGTGATTGCGATTGGCGGAGATGTCAAACAGTATCAAGTTCTTGTGAAGCCTGACAAATTAAATGCCCTGGGCGTCACCATTCATGACGTTGATGATGCCCTGAGTCAGTCGAACGTCAATACGTCCGGGGCATTCATATTCGAAGGCGCTAAAGAGTCCATGGTGAGAAATCTTGCCCGTATTCAGACACTGGATGATTTGAAAGAATCGGTGATTAAGCAAAAAGACAGTGTGCCCATTCTTCTTAAGCATGTCGCCGATGTTCGGTATGGTCCCCCTATAAAAAGGGGAGATGCTTCCGTGAATGCGAAACCGGCTGTGGTGATGAGTATTCAGAAACAGCCGGGCGCCAATACGGTGAAGTTAACTAAAAAACTGGAGAAAGTTCTCGAAGAAATCCAGCAGACATTGCCGCAAGGGGTCAGGATCAATCAGGAAATTTTCAAGCAGGCCAATTTTATTGAATCAGCCATTAAAAATGTGGAAGAAGCGCTCAGGGACGGCGCCATATTTGTTACGATTATCCTCTTTTTATTTTTGCTTAATTTCCGGACTACATTCATTACGCTGACCGCCATTCCGCTTTCTTTTATCGTTACTGCGCTCATATTCAAGTCTTTCGGACTTTCCATTAATACAATGACCCTTGGAGGTCTTGCCGTTGCGATCGGAGAGCTGGTGGATGATGCGATTGTTGATGTTGAAAACATATTCCGCCGTCTTAAAGAAAACAGGCATAAGCCCAATCCCGATCCCCCTCTCAAAGTTATTTTTGAAGCCTCTTCTGAGGTGAGAAATTCTATTGTTTTTGCCACAGTCATCGTCATTCTGGTGTTTATTCCCCTTTTCTTCATGGGTGGAATCGAGGGCCGTATCTTCACCCCTCTGGGTGTGGCCTACATTGTTTCGATTCTGGCGTCATTAGTGATTTCGCTTACGGTCACGCCGGCACTTTCCTCCTATTTGCTTCCGAATGCAAAATTCATGAAGAAAGAAGAAGATGGTTTCCTGGTGCGGTTTCTTAAAGGCGTGGACCGTAATTACATTCTGAAATACACGCTGCGACATCCCTATGTTACGTCGCTTGCCGCCACAGCATTACTGCTCATTTCATTATTCATGGCTTTTTTTCTGGGACGTGAATTTCTGCCGTCATTCAATGAGGGCAGTATCACCATCAATGTGCTTTCACCCCCCGGAACATCCCTTCAGGAATCTAACCGGATCGGCACTATTGCGGAAAACCTGATTTTGAGCATTCCTGAAGCTAGGGATACGGGCCGAAGAACAGGGCGTGCCGAAATGGATGAACACGCTGAAGGGGTCCACTCAACCGAGATTGAAGTGGAACTGAAACATTCGAAGCGAAGCAGGGAACAGATTCTTTCCGATTTAAGAGCCAGGCTTTCCCAAATTCCGGGGGTGGTGGTCAATATCGGTCAGCCTATTTCTCACCGGATTGATCATCTTCTTTCAGGAATACGGGCCCAGATTGCAGTCAAGCTTTTCGGCAGTGATCTTTCAATACTGCGTGACAAGGCGGAAGAAATCAGGCGGGTCATGAGCGAAATTCCCGGGGTGGTTGATCTTTATGTTGAGCAGCAGGTTTTGGTGCCTCAAACCCGAATCGAAATAGACCGGATGAAAGTTCAAAAATACGGGCTTCAGGTGGGTGAAATTGCTGAGGTTCTGGAAACAGTTTTGAACGGAAAAGTTGTCAGCCAAGTGCTTGAAGGGATACGGAGTTTTGAGCTTGTGGTTCGCTTTCCCGATGAAGCGAGAGCCAACATAAAAGCGATAGAAAATGTGCTGATCGATACTCCGGATGGGCAGCTTATTCCTTTAAGGACTGTGGCCCGGGTTATTGAAAGCATGGGCCCGAATCAGGTTTACCGTGAGAATGCCCAGCGCCGTATCGTTATTCAATCGAATACATCAGGTCGCGATTTGGCGAGCATCATCACGGATATTCAAAAAGGGATTAAAGAGCATGTGGTTCTCCCCGAGGGGTATTTTGTTGCCTACGGCGGACAATTTGAAAGCCAGCAGAAGGGTATGAGGACGATCGGGCTTCTGAGCCTGGTTTCCCTGGCGGGTATGTTTCTGGTTCTTTACTCTCATTTCAGATCGGCGCGAATCGTCTTTCAAATTCTTTTGAGTATTCCGTTTGCCCTCATTGGTGCGGTAATCGGCATTTATTTAATCGGCGGGGTCATGTCTCTGGCTTCTCTGGTTGCTTTCGTGACGCTGACAGGGATTACGTGCCGCAATAGCATCATGATGATTGCCCATTATCTTCATCTCATGCGGCATGAGGGAGAGAAATTTGATGAGCATATGATTATCCGAGGTTCTCTCGAGAGGCTGGTCCCGGTGCTGATGACTGCGGCGACTACGATGCTGGGTGTGATTCCGCTTATCCTTGCCAAAGGGCAGCCCGGTAAGGAAATTCTTTATCCGCTGGCCATTGTGATTTTCAGCGGACTGTTTAGTTCAACACTGCTTGATGTCTGCGTACGGCCGGCTATTTTCTGGAAGTTCGGCAGGAAAGCCACTGAAAAAATTTTCAAAGAGGAATCTCCGGATTTGCTTTCACGGGTTTTTCCGGATCAATATCAAGAATCAAAATCAACAAACACAACAAAGGAGAAAAATCATGAGTCTTAAACATATGCTTTTTGGGCTGGCAGTACTGTTTACCTTTTTCACTTTTAACATGCCTCTTTCGGCAGATGAGGCGGGGCAACATCACGGTGCTGGCGAGGAAATGCTTATTCCCAATACGGTTCCCGGCATTTGGCATGAAATTAAAGAGCATGAGGAAGAACTGGACCAAATTATTCAATCGGGTGAATTGAGCAAAGTTCATCAGGTGGCTTTTGAAATTCGTGATCTTTCGAATGCGCTCGCAGAAAAATCAACAGAACTTCCGGCCGCTAAAATAGCCAACGTCAAATCTTCTGTGGAAAGAATAGGGGAAGTTGCAGGTCTTTTGGATCAATATGGGGATGCCGGAGATCAAGAAAAAACGCAGGCTGAATTTTTAAGACTCGGCAAGCTTCTTAAATTTATCGAGACGCAATACCCAGAAAGTGCCTTGAAAAGTGCCGGAGATCCACATCATGGAGAAGGAGAACACAAGCATCATCATTAATCTATTCAGCCGCTGATTTTGTTATTAAGGAATCAAAATAATTCTAAAGAGGGTAAATGAAATGATGAATAAAAAATTTATTCAATCTTGCTTTTTATTATCTTTTCTCACGGTGCTCTTTCTTCTTCCTTGGCAAGCCCCGGCTCACGCGCATAATGACGAGATTATGAATAATAAAGCGATAAACGGTAATAATGGTCAGTCAGACTCTTCCTCTGAGGGAATTTCTCACGCCGAGGAAGTTCATAATCATATTTCTTTTCATGGTGGGCAGGTGGGAATGAGCGGTGATTATCACATTGAATTTGTCATCAAAGAAAACGGGGCATACCGGCTTTATATCTCGGATTTTTCGAGAAATCCTGTTGATATCTCAAATGCTTCCGGCACCCTGATCATTAATCCAGAATCGCCAGAGAAGGAAATACTACCTTTGTACGTGGATGAGATACTTCAGGAATTTCTAGCGGCGAAGGGTGCTCGTCGTGAAAATGGGGAAAATATTTATGCTTCCTGCCAAATCCATATTCCGGGCAAAGAATCTATTTTTATTGAATTTCTGGCAACTATTGGTGCGCCTATGAAATTAGGAACGCATCACCAGGAAAACTAAGTTTGAGAGGGATGAGTATCTGGAGGGCGGATATGAAGAATTTATTTCGGTTTATGCTATGGATTGTTTCATTGTCTCTCTTGGGGTGTTCCAGTCAAAGTCTGAATCAAGGGGATATCACCGAGATCCGGTTGAAAGATGTTCAAAATGTTCCGAATTCCTCGCCAGATCATCATGCGTTGGCCGTTACTTATCTGAATAAAGCAAAGGAGCAGGAGAAAGTGATTACTAAAGTCCGCAATGAAAAAAACAGGTTCGAAAAAGGGATTCTTGCCAGAGGAAAGCATTTTCTTCACAGATCGGATGTCGTAGTGAGGTTACGGGATTATGATCAGCAATTAAACCAGGCACAAGAATTAAAATCAGAATATGAAAAGCTTTCTCAAAAACATCGAGAGCTCACAAAGGAAACTTTGTAAACTTAAGTGTTTTTAGAGGAAACCGCACATAAGAGAGCCTATGTGGGTTAAGTGTCCGTTCTGAGAAAAATGGTAAAGAGGCAAATGGATGAAAAATAAGCTTTTTCATTTTGGATTCTGCATCGTTTTTTTATTCGTCTTTAATCTGTACGGTTTTGAAATTTCATGCAGCCCAAGCCAGGATTCGGTTTCTGCCGATCCTAAACTAAAGCATACAGATTCTCATACTCCTCTTCATTCTCATGCGCCAAGGCATAATTCAGATCACCCTCATTCCGACACTCACCACTCTGAAGAAGGGAGTTCTCAAAATTGTTGTTCCTCAAATGATTTAATTCTTAGTTTTAGCAAACTTGTTAGACGAGCGATTTCTAAGAAAGATGTTCGTGATACAGCTTTTCTTTTTTACGAAATGAAACCGCTTTCCGGGGAGGATTCGCGTTATCAAATCAGTCTGCTGCCTGACATTTTGCCTCCCCGATTTTATTTATCTGCGTATTCCAGTCACGCTCCGCCTGGAATCTCCTCTTATATTTTCTAATTCTCGATTAGAAGAATAAACGCAGAATTTTTAAATTTCACCTAGAGGAGAAAATTTATGAAAGCTGTTATTTTAGCCGCGGGCGTCGGAAAACGCCTTTTTCCGATTACTCTCAATACGCCCAAGTGTCTTATCCCGATAGCAGGAAAACCGCTTTTGGGAATTTATCTGGAAGCGTTGAGAGATCTTAAGATTGATTCTATCTCGATTGTAGTGGGGCATCTTAGCGAACAGGTTATCGAATTTACTGAAAAATTTGGACATGACATGCGCATATCATTTTATTTTAGCTCAGATATTCATGGAGGGAGTTTGAGATCTCTTTGGGCGGCAAGAGATGAATTAAAAGAGGAAATTTTAATTATGGACGGGGATGTTTTCTTTCCAAAATCAATGCTTGCCCGCCTTATTGAGTCCCGATGCTCTAACTGTTTTCTCGCCGATCCTACTTCACCTAGAACGGGTGAGGAACAAATGCTTTATGGTACTTATGACCGCGTACTTCACATTTCTAAAGGGCCTTATTCCAGGCACAAACAAATTGGAGAGTCTGTGGGTTTTGTAAAGCTCTCAAAAGATGCAGCCCCTGAGTTAAGAGATATTCTTGAAACATTTGAACTGGAAGGAATGAAGCACCTGGAGCACGAGGAAGCCTACAATCCTCTTATGTCACAAGTCCTGTTTGGTTATGAAATCGTGGATGATCTTAAATGGACGGAAATTGATTTTGACGATGATCTTAAAAAAGCGGAAATCATGGCGAGGAATTCTAATTAGAAGAATGATCTTCTGCGCTCCCCCCATTTATCCTACAGTCTGTAAGTAGAGCATAACTTTTTAGACTAACTACTTTGGTTTGACATTGAAGAAATTACCACTTCCTCTAGAGAAAAAAACCAATTAAAATGCACAGATTGGACACACTTTGGTCACACCGCTAAAAGTGCTTGTCCATTCCAAGTTTTGCATCCGAAGATATCTCATGATTTCGTAATAAGTTACTTTACATGCGCCC
>Ga0187892_10004758_pt1 | contig 22323 bp, 22 predicted proteins | sample MA1701073metaG_FD_139345 | JGI IMG/M metagenome (GOLD analysis project Ga0187892, IMG submission 139345) | Bio-ooze microbial communities from a basaltic lava cave in the Kipuka Kanohina Cave System on the Island of Hawaii, USA - MA170107-3 metaG ... | reverse complement strand
TGACTGTGAGTGTCGATCCCTACCACTGGGGAAGCTGCGGAAACGCCAACAACTTCGTCATCCTCTTCGGCGGCTTCCAGCGTCCCTCACCCCTTCTCATCCCCATCCCACCTGCCTGCGCGAGTGGTTGCTACGTGATGAATACGGCGACGCTGATCGCGCTCGGCCCCACCTTCACCTTCTCGTTCCCCGACAACCCCCAGTACGTGGGAATGAGGCTGTACTTCCAGGCCGGCTGCATCTACTACTATCCGGCGACTTGCGTGACCACCCACACCCCTGCCGAGATCTGGGTCCTGGAGAGGTAGTCCCGACGGGCACGGTGTCGGACCGATGATGGGCTCCGAGGAGTTCGAGTCCAACGCGGGAGGGGTGTGAGGGAAGGGGACCCCGAAGGGGGTTCCCAGCCGCCGGCCTCCGCGTCGACCTCACGAAGTCGTGAGCTATCGGCGGTGGCATCTCCCAGGACCGCCCTTTCCGACTTCGTCGTTCGTCCGCGGACAGGACGCCGTTGTTCAAGAAGCGGTCCCGGAACTCCTCTTGGAGGAACACACATGACGCTCGAAGGACTCGACGAGGAAGTGAACACGTTGAAGGCCACGCTCAAGAGCAAGCTGGCCCTTCAGGCAGTCCGAACCCGATGGCTGCTCCTGGTCGGCGGCGTCCTTCTCTGCTTCCTGGGCTACACCAACTACAAGACGATTCCGGCCGAGGCCCGCGCCGCCGCGGTCAGGAGGGTGGAAGAGAAGATCGGACCCGAGGTGCTGGCCCAAAGGGACCGTCTGATGGAATCGCTCCGCCAGAAGAAGAAGGAAGCGGACGACCTGGTCGCGGCGATGGTCCGTGGCCCCCGAGTGATCTCCAGGAACTGGAACGGTACCGCCTACGGCAGGAGCAGGGAGTGGGCAACGGTGGGGGGACCCGACCGGGCCCAGGCCATGGAAGTCACCCTCGAGGCCCGCCGGAGCACGCTTCTGGCCCTAGGGCAGATCTCCCGGGCCCAGTTCAACGTTGACAAGAAGAACACCGCCTATCGGCTGACCGTGAACGGCAGGCCGGTGTCCGAGGTGAACTCGGGAGACCATGACGGCTCCGACATGAAGCCGGTGTTCCTCCACGGCGTACTGGACGTCGAGCCCGGCGACGTCGTGGTCCGATTGGAGTACAAGGCTCCGGTTCAGGAAGGCAAGGTCGAGGGTTGGGAGCACAACGAGGGGGGTGCGCAGCACAGACTGCTCACGGTCGTGGAGATCCCTCGAACAGACTGAGAGGAATCCAGTCCCCCCCCCCCGCCCCAAGCAGGCGACCCTGCGTGAGGGATCGGTCGAGCGACGGGCCGCCCGCGGGCTCGTCGCTCCAATGAGGGCCCGGGGGGCCTGAGCCCGCGAGATCGCCGGTGCCCCGCCGGGCGGGCCAGTGAGGCCCCGGACGCTCCGGGCCGCGGGTACCGCTTGAGACCCCCGGGCCCGACCTCATAGACTCCCGCCGCATGGCTCCGCGACTCAGCGTCCTGATCCCGACCCGGAACCGCGGCGCGATCCTCGAGCGCGTGATCCAGGGGATCGCGTCGGACCCGGAGGCCGCCGCGCTCGGGAAGGCCGGACTCGAGGTGCTGGCGCTCGGCGACGGGTGCACCGACGACACCGGCGCACGCGTCGAGCGGCTCCGCGGGTCGGTCCCCTTCGCGCTCCGCTGGTTCGCGCTCGCCCAGGGAGGCGCCAACGCGGCGCGGAACGTCGGGCTCCGCGAGGCCGCGGGCGAAGTGGTGCTGATCCTGAACGACGACACGATCCCGCAGCCCGGCTGCCTCGCCGCCCACCTCGCGTTCCATGACCGGATGCCCGACCAGGCGCAGGGCGCGCTCGGACGGGTGACGCTCGACCCGGCGATCCCGGGCACGCTGCTCCGCTCGCTCCACCTGGACCGCTCGTGGCGCGAGCTCGAAGGACGCACCCAGCTCACCTGGCGCGAGTTCTGGACCGCGAACCTCTCGCTCAAGAAACGGTTCCTCGACCGCACCCAGGTCCGCTTCGACGAGTCGCTCCGCTACGTGCACGACGACGTCGAGATGGGTTGGCGGCTCGAGACCTTCGGGCTCCGACTCTGGTACGTCCCCGAGGCGATCGCGCACCACCACCACCCGCTCACGCTCGAGGAGTACCTCCGCATGGGGGACCGCGAGGGCGCGAGCCTCGCGCTCTGGGACCAGCGCCTGGTGCCGCGCTTCCGGCGGCTGCTCCGGGCCTACCGCTACACGCCCGCGCTCCCCTTGGCCGCGCGCGTGTTCAAGTACGGGCTCCTCGATCTCGCGGTGAACCCGCTGACCGAGCCGCTCGTGCTCGCGGCCGCGCGGGCCTCGGAGGAGCGGAGGCCCGCGCTCGCCCGCCTCCTCTACGGCGCCGCCTACGCGCGACGGAAGCGCGCCGCGATCCGGCGCGTCCGCCGCGGCGGGCTGGCGTACCCGTAGCGGCGGAGGCGCGGGCCGCGCTGCCGGCTCAGGGCTGGATCGCGAGGGCGAGACCGTCGGTGAGCCGGAAGCAGGAGGCCACCTCGAAGGACGCCGCCTGGAGGTTCACGCGCTGCCCGACGAGCGCGGGCTCGCCCGGAACCGGGACGCAGAAGCTCGCGGGTTCTCCGAGCACCTCCAGGACCAGCTGTGGAAGCGCGTGCAGGAAGCCTCCGGCGCAGAGGGCGGGCGGCCCGAAGGTCATCGCCGGGCTCAACGGGAGGCCGATCGTGACGAGGTTGAAGCCCGCGGGCAGCCCGGGATTCTGGTAGCTCCCGCACAGGCTGACACCGATGCGCGGCACGGAACAAACGATGGGCCGGCTCCCCAGGCAATGGCCCACGTCGACGACGAAGACCGCCAAAGAGGAGTCCGGGATCCGGTACTCCCAGTTCTGCGGCGTTCCATTGTTGGTCCCATCCGCACCGCCTTGCAGGAAGATCCGGTCGCGCCCGGAGTCGTAGACCATGGCAGGCTCGAATCGAGGGCCGGGGCCGCACACGGACGTGCGCTGCGTCCACGCGCTGCCGTCCCCAGTCCCAGGTGTCGCCGAGGGGTCCGTTACGGCCATAGCCGCCGAAGAGGACCGTGCGCTGGCGGAAGGTCAGTACGCGAGACCGCCAACGCTGCGGTGCGGCGGGAAGCCCCCGATGAAGCGCTGCGTCCAGCTCGTGCCGTTCCACTCCCACGTGTCGGCCAGGTACGCCACGACCGGATGGTACCCGCCGAACAGGACCGCCACGCTCCGGGCCGTGTCGAAGGTCATCATGTGATGGGATCGGATGGGGGGAGAAGTCGCCGGCAATCGCTGCGTCCAGTTGGTTCCGTCCCACTCCCACAGATCAATCATTGGAGAACTGGGGACCGTTGGTGCCGGCGAAGAGGAGCACGCGGGACCGGACGGGGTCCCAGGTCAGCGTGTGTCCGTAACGCGGGGACGGGCTGCTTGCAGGCGAGCGCTGGGTCCAGCTCGAGCCGTCCCACTCCCAGGTCTCGTTCGAACGACCGGGAGAGCCTCCAAAGAGCACGATCCGCTGTCGCGCGGTGTCAGAGGCCAGCGCATGAGAGCGCCGCGCGAAAGGACCATCCGAGTGCTGTTGCCAGGAGAACTGGCCCCAGGCCCGGGAAGGACCGGGTGGCAGGACCCACACGATCAGACCGACGGCGACGTGGAAACTCTTCATCGATGTCTCCCCCGGAACCTCTGACGACTCAGCACGCGGGGAACGCCCGCACGTGTGCCCGAGATGCTATTCCCGGGCGGTGGGCATCAATGATGCCGGGCGTTGTCAGTAGGCTGCTCTCCGCCGCCCGGGTGAGCCGCCGGCACCGCCCACCCCGCCTGCAACTTTTCCGGGGCGCGCCCGGTAGGGTGGGCAGACGATGGAACCACGGGGTCCGGAGGGCTTCCCCGAGCGGGTCGCGGGCCAGCTGCCCCGCGTGCGGGCCTTCCTCGCGAAGCTGCTCGGCCCGGACGACGCCGTGGAGGACCTGACGCAGGAGGTCTGGGTGCGCGCGATCCGGTCGCAGGGCTCGTTCCGGGAGAACGGCTCGCTCCCCGGCTGGCTGCTCCGGACCGCGTTCCGGCTCGCGCTGGACCACCGGGACCGCCGCGCCCGCGCGCCCGGCGCGCTCGAGACCGAGCCGGCCGCCGCCGGCGCGCGCGCCTCCGCCGCCGAGGTACGCGAGGAGCTGGCCCGCGCGCTCGAGCCGCTCTCGAGCGTCGAGCGCGACGTGCTGCTCCGGTTCCACCAGCGCGGCGAGTCGATCCGCGAGATCGCGCGCGCGCTCGGACTCCCCGAGGGGACCGTGAAGTCGTACCTCCACCGCGCGCGGCGTCGCCTCGGCGGGGTGCAGGAGGAGCCATGAGCGGGGCGCTCTGGGACCGGCTCCACGAGGCGTGGGACCGCCGGGCGGACCCGCTCGACGATCCCGCGCTCCGCGCAGCGCTCGAAGGGGCGGACCCGGCGGACCTCGAGGCCTTCGCGCGGGCGCGCGCCGCGCTCGGGGCGGCGGCGCGTCCGCCCGCGGCGCCAGCGCATGGGCCGCGCCGCGGGCTTCTCTTCGCGACGGCCGCGGCCGCAGCGCTGCTCATCGCGCTCGGGATCGGAGAAAAGGGGTCAGGACCCTTTTCCGCGGCGGAAAAGGGTCCTGACCCCTTTCCGCAGGTGCTCCGGTATCGCATCGAGTACTCCACCAAGGGGCTCGGCCGCTCCGAGACCACGGTGATCGAGAACGGACGGGTGTTCCGCTCGCGGACCCACGCGGTCGCCGACGCCCGGATCGAATGGAGCGAGAGGAGGTCGGAATGAACTCGTTCGTGCTGGCACTCGCGTGCGTCCTGGCCCGGGCCCAGGAGGATGGCGCGCGGCTCGAGCTCTACGACATCCGGGACCTGATCACCGGCGGCCGCGAGGAGGCGGAGACCTCCGTCTTGGACCGGAACTCCCAGATCTTCGAGCGCTTCCTCGAGGCCTTCTCGAAGGGCGAGCTCCGGAAGGGGATCAAGTGCCGGAACGGCCAGCTCGTGGTCCGGGCGCCGCTGGCCGACCAGGAGTGGGTCAAGGACCTGCTCAGGCGCCAGCGCCAGGGCGGCCAGGACACGATCGAGGTGGCGGTGCGCTGCCTGAAGCTCCCGCAGGGCGCCTTCGCGCGGATGGGCCTCGAGGAAGGCGTCACGACCGCGCTCCGCGTCCCCGAGCTCGAGGCCTGGATCGCCCGCGCGCGCGCCGAGGGTGCCGAGGTGCTCACCGCTCCGCGGCTCGCCACCTGGCCCCTGCAGCCCGCCATGATCTCGGTGCTGAACCAGATCAGCTACGTGAAGGCCTACGAGGTCTACGAGCGCGTGGAGCCCACCGGCGCCCGCATCGTGGACCCGGTCGTGGAGACCCTGAACGAGGGGCTCATGATCGAGCTGTGCGCGGGGCTCTTCGAAGAGGACGCGATCGGCCTCCAGCTCCAGGTCGTGCGGACCGAGGTGGAACGCCCGATCGCGAAGCTCCAGACCCAGTACGGCGAGATCGCCGTCCCCAACGTCCAGACGCTCCGCGTGGACACCCACCTGAAGCTCGGGCCGGACGCCGCCGCGGTGTTCTCGGTCGCCGGCCACAAGGACGAGCGCCTCGCGGTCGTCGTCACCGCCCGCCGCGCGCCCCCGCCGAAGTAGCCCGCCGCACGCTCCGCCCGCAGGTCGGAGCGTGCGCCTGCCGAAGAAGAGGATCGGTCCCCGGAGGGCCGATCCTCATGGATGCACGCACCAGCGAACCTGCCCTGGGCGCGCCTCGACCGGTCTGGCTCGAACCCGGCGCCCGCTTCGGGCGCTACCGCGTCGTCCGCGAGCTCGGCCGCGGCGGCATGGGGGTCGTCTACTTAGCGGTCCACCTGCCCTCCACCACCCCCACATCGTGCCGGTCTTCGACGTGGGCCGCATCGGCGACCTCCCCTACTACGCGATGGAGCTGATCGAGGGAGAAGGCCTCGACCAGGTGCTCGCCCGCCGCCCGCGACCCGACGCCGCCTGGTTCCGCGAGGCGGCCCGGATCGCGGCGCAGGCCGCCGACGCGCTCGCCTACGCGCACGGTGAGGGCGTGATCCACCGCGACGTGAAGCCCTCGAACCTCATCCGCGACTCCCGCGGCACGCTCTGGGTCGCGGACTTCGGCCTGGCCTGGCGCTCGGACGACCCCTCGCTCACGAGCGCCGGGTCGATGATCGGAACCCCGCGCTACATGAGCCCGGAGCAGGCCGGCGCGGTCGCCCGCCCGGTCGACCACCGCGCCGACGTCTACGGCCTCGGGGTCACGCTCTACGAGATGCTCGCGCGCCGCCCGGCCCACGACGGCCCGACCCCGGCCGACATCCTGACCTGGGCCTGCTCCACGAGGACGCCGGACGGTTCGTCGAGGCGGAAGCGATCTATCGCCGCGCGCTCGGCCGGCTTCCGAAGGGGTCCGAGGACGCCCTCACCGCCTTCCGTTCCGCGTGCGCGATGCTCCTCGAGCTCCGTCTCCAACGCGGCGACGCCGATGGCGCGGCTGCGCTCGCGCGCGAGCGGGTTGCCGCCTTCCCGGGGTCGGAAACGGACGCCTGGGCCGCGGCGCTGTCCCTCTCGCGGTGTCTGGAGCTGCGCTCCCCCGACTCCCCCCCGGCCCGCGCCGACGCCGGGCAGGCGGTCGAGTGGCTCCGCGCCTCGGTCGGCTCCGGCGCCCGCACGCTCCGCGACCTCCGCCGCGAGCCCGAGCTGCGGGCGCTCCGCGCGCGCCGCGAGGGACGGCGCCTCCTGGAGGAGCTGGAGCGCTGACCCACGTTGCGGCCCCATCCGGTGGCCCATAGAATCGCCGCGCATGCCGACGCTGGCGGAGCTCGCGAAGCTGTGCGGCGCGACCCTGGTGGGAGGTGACGGGCAGGCGGTCTCCCGCGTGGCCCCGCTCGAGGAGGCCGGCCCCGGGGAGCTGTCGCTGCTCCTCGACCGGAAACACGTCGCCTCCGCGCGGGAGACCCGCGCGATCGCGCTCCTCACCACGCCGGCGCTCCGCGACGAGCTCGCCCGGCCCGAGCTCGCCTACCTCCTGAGCCCGCAGCCGCGCCTCGCGCTGGTGCCGGTGCTCCGCGCCTTCGAGTCCGTCGAGACCCCGGCGCCGGGCATCGACCCGCGCGCCTTCGTGGACCCGGGCGCGCGCGTGGACCCGTCCGCGGTGGTCGGCCCGTTCGCCTACGTCGGGCCGCGGGCGCACGTCGGCCCGCGCGTGGTGCTCCACCCCTTCGCCCACGTGGGCGCCGCCTCGACGATCGGGGAGGGCACCGTGCTCCATCCCGGCGCGACCCTCTATCCCCGCTGCCGCCTCGGACGGAACGTGGTCGTCCACGCCGGCTGCGTGCTCGGCAGCGACGGCTTCGGCTACGTCCCGGAGGGCCGGCGCCTCCTCAAGGTCCCCCAGGTCGGCGCGGTCGAGGTCGAGGACGACGCCGAGGTCGGCGCGAACACGACCGTGGACCGGGCGACGCTCGGGAGCACCCGCATCGGGCGCGGCACCAAGGTGGACAACCTCGTCCAGCTCGGCCACAACGTGTCGCTCGGCGAGGACAACGCGATCTCGGCGCTCACCGGCATCTCGGGGAGCACCTCGACCGGGCGGAACGTGACGCTGGCCGGGCAGGTGGGGACGCAGGCGCACATCCACATCGGCGACGGCGTGGTCGCCGCGGGCCAGACGGGCGTGACCAAGGACATCCCGGCCGGGATGGCGATCGCCGGCTACTCGGTCCCCCACCGCGAGTGGCTGCGCGCCGAGAGCCTCTACCGGCGGCTGCCGGAGCTGAAGAAGGAGCTGGACGCGTTGCAGGCGCGGATCGCGGCGCTCGAGGCGGCGGCCGCGAAGCGCCGAGCTACCAGCGCACCAGCGCGGCGGCCCAAGTCACCCCGGCGCCGAAAGCGGCCATCAGCACGAGGTCGCCGGCGCTGAGGCGGCCGGAGCGCGCCGCCTCGTCGAGTCCGATCGGGATCGAGGCCGACGAAGTGTTCCCGATCCGGTCGATGTTCGAGAGCACGCGCTCGCGCGGGAAGCCGAGCCGGTCGGCGACCGCCACCGTGATCCGCTCGTTGGCCTGGTGCGGGACGTAGAGCTTCACGTCGGCGGCCGACACGCCCGCGTCCTCCAGGATCCCCCGCGAGACCTCCTCCAGGCTCTTCACCGCGACCTTGAACAGCTCGTTCCCCTTCATCTTGATGAAGTGGCGGCCGGCGCGGACCGTGGCCGCGTCCGCCGGCTCGCGGCTCCCGCCGCCCGGGACCTGGAGGTGGCCCGCGTAGGCGCCGTTGAGCCCGAGGCGCGTCCGGAGCACGCCGCGGGGCGCCGCGACGGGCGCGACCACGACGGCGCCCGCGCCGTCGCCGAAGATCACGCAGGTCTCGCGGTCGGTGAAGTCCACGAAGCGCGAGAGCGCCTCGGCGCCGACCACGAGCACGCGGCGGGCCTGGCCGGTGCGCACGAACTGGTCGGCGACCGAGAGGCCGTAGACGAAGCCGGAGCAGGCCGCGGCGAGGTCGAAGCCGGCGGCGTGCGGGGCGCCGAGCTGCGTCTGGAGGAGCGCGGCGGTCGCGGGGAGCGGCTGATCCGGGCTCGCGGTGGCGCAGATGATCAGGTCCAGCTCGGACGCGCGTACTTGCGCGGCGTCGAGCGCCTTCCGGGAGGCGTCCGCGGCCAGGTCCACGCACCCCTCCCCCGGGCCCACGATGCGCCGCTCGCGGATGCCGGTCCGGGTCCTGATCCACTCATCGGAGGTGTCCACCATCTTCTCGAGGTCCCGGTTCGTGAGGACCCGTGCGGGTAGCGCGGCTCCCGTGCCGACGATACCTGCTCTCGACTCCATGGGCACGGCTCCTGCTGGCAGCGACCAACGACGTCCGCCCTTCGTACCTCCGGCCGCTCGAAGCCCGCGATGGTAGCCGTGGCCGGGACATCGGAGAAGAGGCGAAGCGGCGGCCGTGGCGGCCCGGGGACCGTCTCTTGTGGGCACCCGCGGCCCGTCCTACCCTCGTGCCGATGCGAAACGCGTGGGAGGCCTCGCATTCCCTGCGCGCGTGCCGAGAGGAATGGGATCTGTTCGCAGGAACGGCTCCCCCCGCGGCGATCGAGCTCCCCGACGCCGCCTCGACCATCGAGGAGGTCCTGGAGCAGGCCGGCCGGGCCGGGCTGCCGGGCCGGCGGTCCGCGGCGCTCGACTTCGGCTGCGGCACCGGCCTGGTCACCCAGGCCCTGTCGCGCTCCTTCCCGCTCTGTTTCGGCGTGGACCTCTCGCCCCGGATGGTCACGCGGGCCCGCGAGCGGAACCCGGATCCCGAGCGCTGCCGCTTCGCGCCGGTCCGGGGGACCCGCCTGACCCTCTTCGGCGACGGGGCCTTCGATCTCATCCATGGCAACCGGCTGCTCTGGCACCTGCCCCCGGACCTCGCGATGGGCTACGTCGCCGACCTCCTGCGGACGCTCGCCCCTCGCGGGCTCCTGGTCCTCGACCTGCCCAGCCACCGCCCGCCCCCCGAGGGTCCGGAGCCGGTCCCCCTGCCCGAGCCGGCCTTCCGGGCCCGGATCGCGCTCCGTGAGCCGCCGCGGCCCGCGCCTCCGGGGACCGAGGTCCCTCTGCGGGTGCTGGTGCGGAACACGAGCCCGCTGGTCTGGCCGGGCACTCCGGGTCCCGACCTTCCGGGAACCATCAGCCTGGGCAACCACTGGTTGATTCCGGCGGGGGGCATCGCCGTCCAGGACGACGGACGTGTCGCCCTCCCGAGGGACCTGTCTCCCGGCGAGGAGATCGAGCTCACGCTCCCCGTCCGCGCACCGGAGCAGCCGGGCGACTGGCTGCTGGAGCTGGACCTCGTGCAGGAGGCGGTCACCTGGTTCGCGGCCCGCGGCTCGGATGCCGCGCGCGTCCCCTTCCACGTCCAGGGGCCGTCGTCCGGCGCGTTGCCGCCGCTGCCTCCCCCTCCGGGGGTCCACGGCATCCATCGCGCGGAGGTCCTGGACTTCATCCACCGCGCCGGCTTCCGCGTCCTCGACGTCCACGAGCGCGCCGAGGCGCCGTGGATCGCCTGCCGCTACCTCGTCGCGCCCCCCGAGGAAGGGAGCCTCGCCGCCCTCCCCCCGTCCCGCGGCGGGCCGGAGGAAACGGGGAGCACCGATGCGACGATCGCGGATCTGATCAAGACCTGGACCCCCCATGGGAAGTACTACGCCGACGCGGAAGCCACGATGGAAGCTCAGTGGCGGGGCCTCATCCACCCTCTCATCCAGGACAGCGACTTCACCACGGTGCTCGAGCTCGCGCCGGGCCACGGCCGGAACAGCGCAAAGCTCGTGCAGCTCTCCGGGGAGCTCCACCTCGTGGACGCGGCGGCAACGTGCATCCGGGCGTGCCAGAAGCGCTTCCGCGACTACTCAGGGCCCTGCCGCCTCCACTACCACGTCAACGACGGCAGCTCGCTGGCGCAGCTCCCGGACGGCTCGATCACCTTCATCTATTCCTGGGACGCCGCGGTCCACTTCGACCGGGCGATCATGAAGGCCTACATCGGGGAGTTCGCCCGGGTCCTGGCCCCCGGCGGCACGGCCTTCATCCACCACTCCCACTACGGCGCCGAGGCTCCGGACTCGTACTGGAGGCACAACCCCTCCTGGCGCGGCAACGTGTCCCGGGAGCTGTTCGCCCGGTACTGCGCCGAGGCCGGGCTCGTGATCGAGCGGCAGCAGCTCCTCCCCTGGAACGACCTCCCGGACCTCGACTGCCTCACGCTGTTCGGCCGGCCGCTCTGGCCGTGACCCGGACCCCTAAAGCCCGCGCGCTCGTCTGGCCGACGAAACTTCCGGGTGGTCACGACGAACGGGGACCGGCCCTCGGGGGCCGGTCTCCTTCAGGCCGGCCGGGACGCGGGCGGCTGCCGGCCTGGGGGGACGGTCCACGGGGCGGGCCGGCCCCTCCGACTCACGGCCCGGGAAGGGACGCCGCATGTCGGCTGGAGAGCCTCTCACGGAACGCCCGCATGGCGGGCAGGCGCTGCTCCCCCGTCTCCTCGAGCTCGCGCGCTCGAGCGCCTCGGGAACGCTCCTGATCCGGAGCGCCACGCGCACCCTCACGGTCCTCCTGCGCCGCGGGCGCATCCAGCACGCGGACGGCGGGGACCCCAAAGCCGTGGTCTCCGTGCTCACCACCGCCGGCGTGATCACCAAGAAGATGCTGAAGAAGGGGGAGAAGCGCTCCCGCGTGGACGGCGGCGCGATCCTCCCGCTCCTCCTGGCCGAGGGGGACGTGGAGCCCGCGCCGGCCGCCGCCGTGCTCCAGGTCTGGCTCACGACGCTGCTCTCCAACGCGATCGCCTGCCCGGCCGCCGAGCTGGAGTGGATCGACCACGAGCCCGACCCGGCCGCGGTGAATCCCGAGGCGCGCGCGCTGATCCTCGACGCGGCGTTCGAGAACGTGCTCCGCGAGGCGGCGCGCGTGGGGGGCGCCAAGGACTTCGCGGCCTCCCTCCTCCCGGACCCGGACGAGATCCTGGCCGCCTCGCCGGCGGCGCGCCACTGGTTCGAGGGGGACGGCGAGGCCCACGTCGCGGAGCGGACGCTGCTCGCGCTCACCGACGGGGACCGCGACGTGGACGAGGTCCTCGCGAGCGCGGACCTCCCCCGCGACGCGGCGCTCGAGCTCCTCGCCCGCATGAAGGCCGACGGCGAGCTGGTGGAGATCGCCTCCTCGGACATGCTTTCGCTGGCCGCGGTCAGCCGCAAGCGCGGGCGCCTCGACAAGTGCCTCCGGGTCTACCTGCGCGCGGAGCGTCTCGAGCCGGCGCTGGTGGACCTGGACCTGACGATCGCCCGGGTCTACGAGAACATGTCGGACGACGCGGGCGCCGCGGGCCGCTACCGCAGCCACGCCGAGAAGTGCCTCCGCTCCGGCAAGGCCCCGGAGGCCCGCGAGTCCTTCCGCCGCGCGATCGCCCTCGTCCCGGGCGACCTGGAGACGCGCCAGCGGCTGCTCGGACTGCTCGACCCACGGACGGAATCGGAGGACCTGGAGCGCGAGGCCCGCGCGCTCGCGCTCGAGGCCCGATCCGCGGACGACCTGGGGCGGGTGACCCACGCGCTCGAGCTGCTCGTGAACTCCGGCCGGGCGCTGGCCGAGGAGACGGCGCAGCTCACGGCCCTCTGGTCCCAGTCCCTGGGCGCCGAGGCCGCCCGGACGCGGATCGACGACCTCGCCCGAGCCCGGGAGGCCGAGGGGGACCTGGCCGGCGCGCTGGCGCTGATCCGCTCCTTGCTCGAGGCCGGGGACGCCCCGCCCGCGCTCCGCGAGCGCGCGGCGGCGCTGGCCGGGCGCGTCGGCGGCCCCGTGGGGATCGCGGCGCTGGAGGAGCTGGCCCGCGAAGGGCCGGAGTCCGAACGGACGGCGCGCCTCCAGCAGCTGCTCTCCTGCGCGCCCGAGCACGAGATGGCGCTCGAGGCGCTGGCCCGCGCCTCGTTCCTGCGCGGCGACCGCGCGGAGGCCCGCGCGCTCCTCTCCCGGCTCTCCGCCACGCTCCGGCGCCGGGGAGACCTGACCCGGCTGGAGCGCACGCTCCGGCTGCTCCTGCGTCTCGACCCCGAGGACGCCGAGTCCCGCCGCCTCCTGGCCGAGGGCTACCTGAGGAGCGGACGCTCCGGGCTCGCGGTCGGGCAGCTCGTGCGCGCCGCAGCGCAGGACCTGAACCGGGGGCGGCCGGACGGGGCGCTCGAGGCCACCACGGGCGTGCTCGACCACGACCCGGTGCACGTCGAGGCCCGGCGCATCCGGCTGAAGGCGCTCGAGGTGCTCGGCCGCGGCGCCCAGGCCGCCCGCGAGCGGGAGGACCTGGCGCACGTGCTGCTCCTCCGCGGGAAGGCCGCCGAGGCGGCCGAGCTGATGGAGTCCTGGGGCGACGCCGAGGACGTCCCGGTGGAGCGGCTCCGGCTCCTGGCGCAGGCGCAGGAAGAGTCGGGCGCGGCGGACGCCGCCGGCCGCACCCGGCTCCGGGCGGCCCGCGCCGCGCTGAAGAATGGCGACTTCGGGTGCGCTCGGGCGCTGGTCGCGGAGGTCCAGGCCGTGGACGCGGAAGACCTCCTGGCGTGCGCCGCCGCGGACGCGCTCCGCGACGCCGAGGAGGAGCACGCCCGCAGCTTCCTGGGCGAGACCCTCCAGAGCGGGTCCCGGGAGCGGACCGCGCTCGAGGCGGAGCGCGACCGGCTCCGCGAGGAGAACGAGACCCTCCGCGCCGAGGCGCGGGCCGCGCGCGAGGAGCTCGAGACGCTCCGGGCGCGGGCGGCGGGGCCCGGGACGGCCGAGCGGCTCCACGAGGAGGCGCGCGCCGAGTTCGAGGAGCGGCTGCGCGAGAAGGAGCGGGAGTTCGCCTTCCGGCTCGCCAACCGCGAGAAGGAGCTGCAGGAGTTCTTCCGGCACGACTTCGACCGCCGGAATCCCGACCCGGCGCGCCGTCTCTCGTCGGAGACGCGCCAGGCGCTGGCGGCCGAGCCGGCCACGCTGGTCGCGGCCGCCGGGACGGAGCTGGAGCTGGAGCCCGAGCGGCTCGCGCCCCCGGCGCCCGTCGAGCCCTCGGCCGAGCCGACCGCGGCGCCCTCGATCCTGGACATCGCGAGGAAGCTCTTGAACCTGAAGACCGGAGGTTGAAAGTCGAAAGTTGAAAGTTCAAATCCGGAACGGACTCGGATGGCCCTCTTCCGGTGTCTGACGTTCGACTTTCAACTTTCAACCCGTCCACCGGCCCCAGGGCTCTTCCCCTCCACCGCTATAATCGCGGCCCCCCATGAAGCAGATCCGCACCGCGCACATCGACGTCCTCGAGGCCGACCGGCTCGCCGGCCGGCAGCTCGGACGCGGGCTCTGGGCGCTGGTGCTCGGCAAGCTCCACAACTCGGAGATCCGGATGGACCCCCAGACCGGGGTCATCCACTACCCCGAGTTCATCCCCTTCGAGGAACTGGTGCGGGACGTGCTGCGCCGGATCGACGCGGGAGAGATCACGCCGCGGACCTGCCGGTCCTGCCGCGGCACCTTCGACGTCAACGAGGAGGAGGGGATCTTCGGGGATCTCGACGCGCTCGAGAACTTTCTCTGCCGCCCCTGCTCGGAGACGGTGACCGCCCGGGAGTTCTACGAGAAGTACCTGAAGCTCCCGTGAGCGGCGGGCGCGCCTCCCGCAACGGAGGCCCCGCGTGCGCGAAGAGGCGCTTGACCACGAGCGTCGCGTAGGCGCCGCGCGCGAGGAAGAACCGGAGCCTGAGCTTCCGCCTCCCCGGGTTCGCCTCGTCCTCCTCGTCGCCCGCCACGATCAGCCCTTCGGGCCTCACGAACAGGCGCCGCTCCCCGGCCAGGAAGCGGAACCCCGGGATCGGGAGGCGGCCGAGCTGGTCGAGACGGACTCCCTCCGCGCGGAGCGTCTCCTCGAGGGGCCCGCGCGCCTCGGGGTGCCGCGCGAGGCACCCCGGCTCGGGGAGCGGGAAGGTCCGGTCGCGGAGCTCCGGCCCGGCGGAGGCCGGCGCGTGGAGCCGCCCGGAGAGCGTGGGGAGCCCGAACCCGACGGGACGGAGCCGCCGGAGCAGGCGGTCCACGGCGCCGTTCCAGAGGTGCGACTGCCACGCGTTGAAGTGGAACCCGAGCACCCGCGGCGGGAGCGCTCGGAGCGCCGCCGAGAAGTCCCCGTTCGTGCGATGGAGCGCTTCGAGCGCCGGCCGGAAGGCGGCGAGCCGCACGCGCCGGGAGAGGAAGCGCCAGTCCCCGAAGCGGTGGCGGATCAGGTCGCGCGCCGCCCGGTCGCGGGTGGGGCAGGCGGGGTCCTCGAGACAGAGGTAAGCGCGCACCGCGCCCTCCAGGTCGCCGAGCACGATGCTCCGGGCGATGAACCCCTGGCCGTAGCGCAGCACGCCGAAACGCTGGTCGTCGAAGTAGTTCGGGGAGCCGTCCTCCCGGACCGCGGCGAGGTGCACGCGGAACCGGTCGAGGTCGGCGGGGGCGAGGTCGCGGAGCACGAGCACGAACCGGTTCCCCTCCATGCGGGCGGAGGTGATCGGCTCCCGGGACCGTCCGATGAAACGGAGCTGGAAGCCCGGCCCGCGGACGTTGGCGCGGACCCCCGGGAGCGAGACGAGCTGGGCGGCGACCGCCTGCCGGTCCTTGAGCCCGCCGATCCCGATCTCGCCGGAGGGGATCCCCACCGCCGCCCCGATGCGCCGGAGGGCCTCGGGGGTCGTGATCCCCCGCTTCACCAGGCGGTGGACGAAGTACCTGCCGGCCGGATCCAGCACCGGCCGGCTGATCTCCTCGACCCGGAAATCCCCCTTGCGCTGTTTCAGCCTCATGCGCCGTCTCGCCCTGAGCCCGCGGCGGACCTTGAAACGGAATCGGGTTTGCCCGTATGAATGTGCTGGCCGGGCGCAGGGTGTCGCTCCGGCGACCTCCGGGAGAGGATCGAAAGGATGTCCAAGAAGTTCTTCAGCCTGATCGAAGTCAACCGGATGCTCCCCTTCCTCAAGTCCACCGCGCGGGAGATCGTCGAGCTGAGCCGCGACATCCGGAGTCTAGAGGATGACCGGAAGGGCCACAAGCGCAGCACCGGCGAGGACCCGCAGCTCCGCTCGAAACAGGTGGAGCTGAAGAAGTGCGTCGGCGACCTCGAGCGGCTCGGGTGCGAGATCAAGAACCCGGGCCCGCTCCTCAAGGGCGAGCCGCCGCTCCTGGACTTCCCGGCCGTCGTGGAGGGCAAGGAAGGCTACTTCTGCTGGCAGTACGGCGAAGAGAGCATCGAGTACTGGCATGACGTCGAATCCGGCTTCGCCGGGCGCAAGCGTCTCGCCGTCGGGAGCTGACCCGGCGCGGGGGGCGATCCCCGGCGTCCGGCGCGTGGAGGCCCCACCGCTCACGTGGGCGGAGCGCCTCTACCTTCCCGAGGTGCTCCGCGGCCTCGTCACCACGCTCAAGCACCTCCTCTTCCGGCGGGCCTTCACCGTCCGCTACCCCGAGGAGAAGCGCACGCCCCCGCCGGGCTCGCGCGGCGAGCACTACCTCAAGAAGGACGCGGAGGGGCGGGTGAAGTGCGTCGCCTGCTTCCTGTGCGCGACGGCCTGCCCGGCGGAGTGCATCTACATCGAGGCCGCCGAGTCCCCCTGGCCCGACCGGGACAAGATCCCCTCGAAGTTCACGATCGACATGCTGAAGTGCATCTACTGCGGCATGTGCGAGGAAGCCTGTCCGTGCGACGCGATCGCGCTCTCCCCCAAGCCGTTCAGCATCTTCGAGGACCGGGCGGGGGCGATGTTCGACAAGGAGAAGCTCCTGGCCAACTGGAGCGGCAGCGACCGCGCCGGCGTCTTCCCGCAGTGAGCGGGGCGGACGGCGCACGGTCATGGCGCTGACCGCGCTCCGGCTCTTCCTGGCGCAGTGGGGCGCGGGGACGCTGGCCTTCCTGCTCCTGGTCCCCCGGGGCGCGGGAGCGGGCTTCTTCCGCGTCTGCGGGGTGCTCGCGACCCTCTTCCTGGCCGGCGCCGCGGCGCTCCGGCCGTGGGGGGAGGGCGCGGCGGCGGTCCTCGGCGTGCTCGCCGCGCTCGGCGCGGCCGCCGGGCTCGCTCTCGCCGGGCGGGGCGCGGCCCGCGTGGTGACGCTGGCGGGGACGGCGCTTCTCGCGCTGGCCGCGGCGGCTCTCGAGGCGGGCGGCCCCCCGCTGGTCGCCGCGCACGCGCTCTCCTCCGCCGCGCTCCTGGGGTCGGTCCTAGTGGCGATGCTCTTCGGGCACCGCTACCTGATCCTCCCCGACTTCCCGGTCGCCCCGCTCTGCCGCCTCGCCGCTGCGTTCGCCGCCTCCGCGCTGCTCAAGACCGCGCTCGGGCTCGCGCCGCTCTTCGGGGACGGCCCGGGTCGCGCGCTCCGCGAGGACTTCCTGAGGGAGGGCGGGCTCTTCTTCCTGCCGCGCGCGCTCCTGGGCTTTCTCGCGCCGCTCACGTTCGGGCTCATGGCCTGGCGGACGGCGCGCATCCGGTCCACGCAGTCCGCGACCGGGATCCTCTATGCCGCGGTGATCTGCACGCTGATGGGCGAGCTGCTCGGGAAGTACCTCTACCTCTCCTCCGGAGTGCCGGGATAGACTCCCCGCATGCCCGACCTGGAGCTGGCCCATCCATGCTCCGGCTGCGGCGCGGCGGTCCGCGCCGCCCTCCCGGTCCAGGGCGACGCGATCACCTGCGGCGCGTGCGGCCGGAGCGCCGCGCTCACGGGCGCGGACGCGCTGGTGAGCGAGCGCGTGGTGAACCTCTGCGCGGTCTGCGGCGGCTGGGCCTTCTACCGCCAGCGCGACCTGAACCGGAAGCTCGGCCTCGGCATCATCATCGCCGCCGCGATCCTGGCGGTCCCGACGCACTACGTCTCGCTGGCGGTGGCGGTGGTCCTGGACGTCGCGCTCTGGTTCCTGCTCCCGGAGGTGACGGTCTGCTACGCGTGCGGGACCCTCTACCGCGGGTTCCGGAGGCACCCGGAGCATCGGGGCTTCGACCTCGCCCTGTTCGAGCATCACCGGCGGAAAGCGCCCGCCGCGCAAGCGGCCGCGCCGCCCCCGCGCGGCTGAAAGACGGAGACTCCATGGCCGCCGTCGTTCGCGTGGTGCCGATCTTCCCGCTGGCCAACGTGGTCCTGTTCCCGGGCGTCCCGCTTCCGCTCCACATCTTCGAGCCGCGCTACCGGACCATGACCGCCGAGGCGCTCGCGCAGGACGGGCGGATCGCGCTCGCGCTCCTGCGGCCGGGCTACGAGGCGGACTATCACGGCACGCCGCCGGTCTTCGAGACGGTGGGCGTCGGGGAGATCGCGCAGAACCAGAAGCTGCCCGACGGGCGCTTCCACATCGTGCTGAGGGGGACCGAGCGGGGGACGATCCTCGAGGAGACCCGGGCGCGGCCCTACCGCGTGGCACGGGTGCAGGTCCTCCCGGAGCGCGCGCCTCCCGAGGGGGAGGCGCCCGACCTGAGCGAGAGCCTCGCGACCTTCCGTGAGGTGATCGAGCGGTTGGGGCAGCCGTCGCGGCGGGACACCGAGGTGCTGCTCCGCGAGGCGAGGGTGCCGGGCCAGCTCGTGGACTTCATGGTCTCGTTCCTCCCCTTCTCGCCGCTCGAGAAGCTCCACTACCTCGGCGAGCCGGACGTCCGGACCCGGGCGCGCCGCCTCGCGCAGGCGCTCCGCTCGCTGCGCCCGCTGGTGGAGCCCCCCGCCTTCGACCCGGACGGGGACCCGATCCACCGGGTGTTCCCGAACTGAAGTCGCGCGCCCTGTCAGGGCGCGCAATCTTCAAGGCGGTGGATTCCCCGAGCCTGATCGACGCGTAGAATGCCCACCGTTGCCCGGGCCGGGCCAGCGGAGCGAAGTCCATGCCACACTCCCGCCCGTCCCCTCTCGCCCTCCTTGCGGTCGCGCTTCCCGCCGTCGCCCAGATCCAGTGGAGTCCAGCGCCCGGGCTCGCGCGCCTGGTTCCCCGGACCGGTCACGCGCTCGCCCATGATTCCGTCCGCGGGCGCGCCGTGCTCTTCGGGGGGCTGGGCCTCTCCGACACGTGGGAATGGGATGGCACGACCTGGACCGAACGGCTCCCCCCCACGAGCCCGCCGGGTCGGTACGACTGTGCGATGGCCTTCGACTCCCGTCGCGGCCGCATGGTCCTCTTCGGGGGCTGGACCTTCGCGGGTCCGCTGGCGGACACCTGGGAGTGGGACGGCGCCGCCTGGATCCAGCGATCGCCCTTGCAGAGCCCCCCCGCGCGGTCGGAACACGCGATGGCCTTCGACGCCGGCCGGGGCACCGTGGTCCTGTTCGGAGGTCAGGCCGGCATCTCGCTCCTCGGCGACGTCTGGGAGTGGGACGGATCGACCTGGACGGAGCGGTTTCCCGCGACGGGCGCATGGGCGCGCAAGGGCCATGCCATGGCCTATGACACCGGGCGCGCGCGGGTCGTCCTACAGGGCGGCGGAGGCTCCGACACGTGGGAGTGGGATGGGACGAACTGGACCCAGCGCATGCCCTCGACCTCTCCACCTCCCCTGATCCATCACGCGCTTGCCTACGACGCCCGCCGCGGAAGGACGATCCTCTTCGGCGGGAACCGCTGCGACCCGTCCTACTGCATGGTCGCGGACACCTGGGAGTGGGACGGGACCAACTGGATCCAGCGAACGCCCTCTCGAGCCCCGCCGCGCGAGCGCGTCACGCGATGACCTTCGACGCCGTCCGCGGCCGGGCGGTGCTGTTCGGAGGCGCCACCCATCAGTTCCAGGGTCTGCTCTCCGACACCTGGGAGTGGGACGGGACGACCTGGTCGCCCGCACTGCCCGCGACTTCACCCGGTTCGTTGGGCAGTGGGCTGGCCTACGACTCGTTCCGCGGACGGACCGTGCTCCTCGGCTGGCGCACGAATCCCCCGCTCCCCTGCGAGACCTGGGAGTGGGACGGAACGGACTGGAGCCGGCGTTTCCCGTCCGCCAGCCCGCCCGCCCGGTCCTACACCCCGCTGGCCTACGACCCGGCGCGCCGCCGGACGGTGCTCTTCGGCGGGACGCCTGGCCCCCGGGGGGGCGTCCTCGGCGACACATGGGAGTGGGAGGGCAGCAACTGGGTCCAGGCCTTCCCGGCGACGAGCCCGCCCCCGCAGGCCTGGCATGCGCTCGTCTACGACGCCGCGCGCGGGCGCACGCTCCTCACCGGATACGGATCGGCGCCGAGCATCGACCATTGGGAGTGGGACGGCGTCAACTGGGTGCAGCGGTTCCCCTCCCCGGCCCCGCCGTTCCGGGCCGGCCACGCCATGGCCTATGACGCCGCCCGCGTCCGGGTCGTCCTCTTCGGGGGCGCGGGACTCAGCCAGTCGCCGCTCTCCGACACGTGGGAATGGGACGGCAACGCCTGGACCGCTCTCGCTCCGGCGACGAGCCCTCCCGGCCGGTTCGGCCACGGCATGGCCTACGACGTCGCGCGCGCCCGTACGGTGCTCTTTGGAGGCATCGACGGGAACCAGTCGCCGCTCTCCGACACGTGGGAATGGGACGGCGCGGACTGGCGGCAGAGGATCACTGCGGCGAGCCCGCCGGTGAGCGCATACGACGGCCAGGGTCTGGCCTACGACGCGGTCCGCAGGCGCCTGCTCTACTTCGGCGTCAGCCACGCCCTCTGGCAGTACTCCGCGGCATGGGACACCATCGGGCCGGGACACCCCGGCGGCGGGCTTCCGATGATCTGCATCGATCCCCCGCGCGTGGGCATCCCCTTCTGCCTGGTCTTCGACAATCCCTCCCCCTCTCGCGCGGGCTTCAACCTGCTCCTGGCCGCCGCGGGGCCTCCGCTCGCTCCGCCGCTGACGATCTCGCTGCCGGGGGTCTGCGTGCCGGCCTTCCTCCACCTCATCCCCCGGCTCGTCTTCTCCGCCCAGGGGAACCCCGCGCTCTTCTGCCTCCCGGTCCCGCCGGCTCCGGCCCTGGCCGGGCTCCCGATCTCGCTCCAGGGGGCCTCGCTCGAGACCGGCGTCTGCTTCCGCGCGACCGACGCGGTCGTCGCGACGGTGCAGCCGTGAGCGCGAGAGGCGCGCGACGGATCGGAGCCGTCGCGCTGGCAGCCGCAGCTCCGGGATCAGCTTGTCGGGTGGATCGCGTCTGTCTGAAACGCGCCACTGGCTGCTACCGGTCCGCGGGACGCCGGGTGGCCCGTAGGGCCTCCAGCCGTGTCGCGGCGGCGCGGGTCTGCGGCGCGTCCCTCCCGAACCGCTCGAGCAGGACCCGGTGCGCCTCCTCGAAGACCACCTCCGCCCGCTCCTCGCCCAGCGCCGCCAGCGCCTCTCCCAGGAGCAGCAGCCGCGCGCCGAAACGCGGGTCGGCGGCGCCCCGGCCCCGCCGCGAGCCGTCCACCAGCCGCGAGATCCAGGGAAGCGCCTCCTGGGCCCGACCGGACTCGAGCAGGACCTTGCCCAGGTAGTGCGTCAGGCCCAGCGTATCCTCGTGGTCCGGACCCAGCGCCTTCTCCGCCCTCTCGCGCGCCTCCCGGAACCGCGCCTCCGCCTCCGTCGGATTCCCGAGGGCCAGCTCCGCGAGGCCGATCGATCCGAGGACCGTGGCGACCTTCGGATGGGCATCGCCCAACTGCTTCTGGATCACCTCCAGGACCTCGAGAAGGTGGCGTCGGGCATCCCCGGCGTCCCCCGCGGCGAGCCGGACCCGGGCGAGCTCGTGGCGGCACTCAGCGGTGAGCGTGTGGTCGTCTCCCAGGCGGCCGCGCGCGCGCTCGCAGGCCTCCATCGCACGCGCCGCGGCCTCCGCGAGCTCGCCCCGCTCCCGGAGCGAGCGGGCCAGGTCGGCCAGCGCGGTGATGGTCCTGGGATGGTCCCTGCCCAGCGTCCCCTGGAGCATCCGGAGCGATTGGCGCCGCGCCTCCTCGGCCTCCTTCGTCGCGTCCCGGGCCCGGAGCACCAGCGCGAGGGTGCCGAGCGTGATCGCCTCCTGGGCCGTGCCCGGCCCCGCCGACTCGCGGTAGAGCTCGAGCGCCTCGCGGAGCGAGGTCTCCGCGTCCGCGATCCGCCCCCGGAAGAAGAACGCCTGGGCGAGGTTGTTGAGCGCCGCCGCGACCGCGGTCGGCGGACCGGTCCGGCGGCGGGAGGCGAGCACCCGCCGTCCGAGGGCCTCGGCCGTCCCGGCGTCGCCCTTCCGGAGCGCGACCCCGGCGAGCGCGTTCCACACCTCCACGAGGTCCGGATGCCCCTCGGGGAGCCGGCCCTCGCGGAGCTCCCGCGCGCGGACCAGGTGCCTCTCCGCCTCGTCGAGCGCGTCGAGGCCGAGCCAGGCGCTCCCGAGCGCGTGGCGCACGTCGGCCTCGACCTCCGGCTCGTCCCCCAGGCTCTCCAGCACGCTCTGCGCCGCCTCCTCGAGCGCGCCCCGGAGCGTCGGCTCCGCGCCGCCGGCGAGCTCCGGGCTCCCCTGGATCAGGATCCGCTGGAGGAGCTCGCTCGTGCGGCGCGCGGTGCGGGCCGCCCGCGCCGCAGCGCGCTCCCGCTCCCCCGCCCTCTCCGCCGCCTCGCGCCAGGAGGTCTCCGCGCGCCGGGCGCGGCGGGCCTGGAGGCCGGTGGCGACGACCCCGGCGAGGAGCAGGAGCGCCGCCGCGGCGGCCCCGCCGACCAGCGCGCGGTTGCGCCGGGCGAACTTCAGGAGCTGGTAGGTCGCGCTCGGCGGCCGGGCGGCGACCGGCTCGTCGCTGAGGAACCGCTCGAGGTCCTCCGCCAGCGCCGC
>Ga0187892_10004757_pt1 | contig 22325 bp, 25 predicted proteins | sample MA1701073metaG_FD_139345 | JGI IMG/M metagenome (GOLD analysis project Ga0187892, IMG submission 139345) | Bio-ooze microbial communities from a basaltic lava cave in the Kipuka Kanohina Cave System on the Island of Hawaii, USA - MA170107-3 metaG ... | reverse complement strand
CTGCTCAAATGATATCAAATACTTATATAGTTAAAATGCAATCTATCAGTGCATTGTTGACATGGACCTTCGCCTTCTCCGCCTGCGAGGCGGGGCGCGGACGTCGCTTTCTTCTTTGCGTCTCCATCGATCGCGGTTGGATTCCACGCAGGCGATTCTAAGAGGTCCGGAGAGGTGTCAGATATTAACCATGCTCGCGGGCCGTCTTAACGCTGTATGCTGATGATTTCGTTCGCAAATCCCGAACAGGGCAACTTTCGCCCGGCGGCACATTGATTCGCAATTGTCGTCATCCCGTGCGCGCTGCAGCACGAAGTGCTGCTGCGCAGACACGGGACCCACAGGCCGCAAACCAGGTTTGGCCGGCGCATGGGTCCCGGGTCTGCAGCGCACCGCTTCGCGCTGCGCTGCGCCCGGGATGACGGCGGCTGCTTGGGGTGAGCGGGTGGAGAGATGGGCTTTTTCGAGCGCCGCGATTCGATGTCGTCTGTGTACGGCCGCCTGCAACCGGCAATCTGCAACCTGCGCCCTGCACCTCACGCCGCCTTGACGATGTCGGCCGCCTTCTCGCCGATCATGATCGAGGGGGCGTTGGTGTTGCCGCCAACAAGGGTCGGCATGATCGAGGCGTCGGCGACGCGCAATCCGTCGACGCCCCTCACTCGGAGCTTTGGGTCGACGACGGAGCGCGCATCCGAACCCATGCGGCAGGTTCCGACCGGGTGGTAAATCGTGTCGGCGCGGGCGCGAATGTCTGCGACGATCGCCTCGTCGCCCGGTTTTCGATCGAGATAAAGCTGCGCCCCGTCCACCGGCTTCAAGGCCGGCGCATCAAAGATGCGCAACACCAGTCGAGCGGCCTTGACCAGACGCTGAAGGTCGTCTTCGTCGCTCAAGAAATTCGGATCGATGGCCGGCGCCGCCATCGGATTCGCGCTCGCCAGCCGCACGGTTCCGCGGCTTTTCGGCCGCAGCACGCAGGCGTGACAGGAATAGCCGCCGCCCCAATGTTTCTTTCGGCCGTGATCGTCGACCAATCCCGGGATGAAATGGAGCTGGATGTCGGGCTCGGCGAGCGCCGGATCGGTTTTGATGAAGCCGCCGCATTCGGCGAGATTCGATGTCAGCATTCCCTCGCCGCTCTTCCGGTAGGCGGCAAGCGCTTCCGGAAACCTGCTGATCATTGTCTTGTGAAGGCCGAAAGATTCAACCGAAGGCGAGCGCCGCAAGATCGTGTAGTCGAGATGATCCTGCAGATTGGCGCCGACTTCGGGCGCGTCTGCAAGGACTTCGACCCCGCGCTCGGCGAGATGCGCGGCGGGGCCGATGCCGGATAACATCAAGAGCTGCGGCGACTGGAACGCACCGGCCGCGAGAATGACCTCGCTGCACGCCTTCGCGCGCTTCCTCCCGCCCGCAGAACGATAAACGACCGCGCAAGCGCGTTTGCCTTCGAATTCGACTCGCTCGGCATGCGCGCCGGTGATGATCGTGACGTTCGGCCGGCTCCGTGCCGGCTCCAGAAAGGCCGCGGCGGCGGAGCATCGACGCCCGTTTCGCTGCGTCACCTGGTAGAACCCGACGCCATCCTGTCGTTCGCCGTTGAAATCGTCGTTGGCGGGGATTTGCATCTCGCCGGCGGCTGCGAGGAAAAGCTCCGACAGCGGATTTCTGAAGCGCAGGTCGGCGACGCAAAGCGGGCCGCCGACTCCGTGATAGCCGTTGGGACCTCGGGACTGGTCCTCGGATTTCCGAAAATAGGGCAAGACTTCCCAAAACGACCAGCCCTCGGCGCCGCGCTTCGCCCAGCCGTCATAGTCTGACCGGCTGCCGCGGATGTAGACCATGGCGTTGATCGAACTCGATCCGCCCAAAACCCTTCCGCGGGGCTGGTAGCAGATGCGATTGTTGAGATGCTGTTGCGGCAAAGTCTTGAAACGCCAGTTCGAGCCCGACGGCGGCAGATAGCTGCCGATGCCGATTCCCATCGGCATCTGAATCAAGGGATTGGTATCTGCGCCGCCGGCCTCGAGGAGGCAGACCGAAACCGCTGGATTTTCGCTCAGCCGGCCGGCGAGCGCGCAGCCCGCCGATCCTGCGCCGACGATGACATAGTCGAATTCGCCCGCGTCGCGGGCCTTTTCCCGGCGCTTCATCGCGGACTACATCACTTTCCTGGCGAGATTAAGGATTCTCGCCGTCTTATCCGTATACGGCGGATGCAGCATGGCGCCGCTCGACAGCCGGCTTTGGTAGAACACCGGCTTCATGTGCGAGAAAGCTCGGAAGCCGGCCTCACCGTGATACGAGCCGATGCCGCTCTCTCCAACGCCGCCAAAGGGCAGATGCTCCTGCGCCACATGCCAGAGCGTGTCGTTGACCGTGACCCCCCCGGAAATCGTCGACTTGAGAACCTCGTCGCGGATGCTGGCGTCACGGCCGAACCAGTAGAGGGCGAGCGGGCGCTCCCTCTTGTTAACGAAGTCAACCGCCGCCTTGACCGATTCAACGCCGATCACCGGGAGCACGGGTCCGAAAATCTCCTCCTGCATAAGGCCGATATGCATCGGCGGATCGACGACGAGCGTCAGCGGCAGTTTGCGCTGAGCATCAAGCGCGTTTGGGGAGCCGATCTCGACCATTTTCGAACCAGCCCGCCGAGCTTCGTCAATCAGCGATTTCAGCCGGGAGAAATGCCGGTCGGAGACGATCGACGTGTAGTCCGCAGTCGTATCGATTTCGGGATATAGAGTGCGCGCCGCGTCGGCGATCGCCTCGACGGCCGCGTCAAGGCGCGCGCGGGGCGCCAGCACATAGTCCGGAGCGACGCAGGTCTGGCCGGCGTTGAACATTTTTCCGTGGGCGATCGAGCGCGCGGCCGCGGCGAGATCGGCTCCCTCATCGATGATGGCCGGCGATTTGCCGCCGAGTTCGAGGGTCACTGGCGTCAGATTCTTCGCCGCAGCCTCCGCAATTCGACGCCCGATCGCGGTGGAGCCGGTGAACAGGAGATGATCGAAAGGAAATGATGCGAAAGCCTGCCCGGTCTCGACGCCGCCGACGATGACGGCGAGCACGCTTTCGTCGAACTCGGCGCGAAGGATCGCGGCCAAGGTCTCGCTCGTCTTCGGCGTGAGCTCGCTCGGCTTGATCATCACCCGGTTCCCGGCGGCGAGCGCGGCGACCGCCGGCGACAGAGCGAGCTGCACGGGATAATTCCACGGCGAAATGATGCCGATGACGCCCAGGGGCTGGGGTTCGATGCGGCTCTTCGCCGGCAGCATATGAAGCGGCGTCTTGACGGTTTTCGGCCGCATCCAGCGCTTCAGGCTGCGCTTGGCCTCCCGGGCGGCGGCGATCGAAATCACCGTTTCGGCAAGCAGCGTTTCCGTTCGCGCCCGCGAGCCGAAATCAGCGTTCACCGCATCGACGATTCGCGCCTCATTCATTGCCACGGCGCGAATAAGGCCGTCGAGGCGTTCGATCCTTGTCCGGTAAGCGGGAAACGGCTCTGCTGCGAACGCCGCCTTCTGCGCCGCGAAGACGCGAGCGATATACCTTTCGCCTTGCGTCATTTCGCTTGTCGACCCGCGGGCAGTGTCGGCGGCCATCAGAATCCCTTCCTATAAGAGGGCGCTGCGTTTTGAGAGATTACGCCGGCGCTGTCCACGCCGGGAGGCAGACGCTAATGCCAGCACCGGACCTTCGGCTGGCCTGCCAAGCCGTAGCCCGCAGGGCGAAGGCTGGTGGAGCTGAGGAGGATCGAACTCCTGGCCTCCGCATTGCGAACGCGGCGCTCTCCCAGCTGAGCTACAGCCCCAGAAGCCTTGGGCCGTAATTAGGCGCCGGCCGAAGGGCTGTCAATCAGCGGACTAACGGCCATAATCCTGCGCCCGCCCGAACTGACGGAGCCCCTATGTCCCTCCTCGCCATCGCCCTTCTCGCCGCGTCGCCGGCAACCTCAGGCCCAGAGTGGCGCTGCGTGAACGAAGTCGAAATCTGGTGCGACGCCGAACATTGCGCGGCGACTCCGCCGAGCGAATTCACGCCGCTCGGAATTTCCGCCGATCCAAGAGGCGGGTTCTCCGTGTGCGCCTATACAGGCTGCTGGGAGAGCCAGGCGCGCCCGAAGCGGATCGCCGGCCGCTCGCTCTGGATGGGAGACAATCTGTCGTTCTCGACCGCTCAAGGCGGCGAAATGGCTGCCGACGTCACCTTGCTGATCGTCGATCGAGATGGTGTCGGCTTCGTGCGCGCCGGCGGCCTCGCGGTTCCGCTGAAATGCACGCTCGAGCCGCGGGCGGTCGAATAGCCCTTCTGCATGTTGCGCGGGCAAGCAATGCGGCTTAAGCGGGCCCGCATCTTAAGGATTCCGCGATGGACGTGCTTGCATTCGCCTTCAATCAGGTCGTCGACCTTTACACGTTTGTCGTGATCGTCACGGTCGTCCTGAGCTGGCTTATTCCGATGAATGTCGTCAACCGCAGCAACCGTATTGTCGACGCCATCTGGCGGACCTGCCTCGCTTTAACGGAACCACTCTTGCGGCCGATCCGCAGTGCGCTGCCGAATTTGGGCGGCATCGACATTTCGCCGATCATTTTGCTGATCGCCATTTCGACATTTCGGTATGCGATGAACCGCTACGTGTTCGCTTGACGATCGGGAGCCCGACGCCGCACAAGGCCTTTGATCGCGCCGCCTCCCGCCTCGGCGCTTTCGCGTCGCGACTCGCCGGCCAAAGTTGGAATCCGTGACCGCTCAACTGATCGACGGCAAGGCGATCGCGCTGGAGCTGCGCGGCCGTGTCGGGTCGGCGGCCGCTGAACTCACGCGTCGCGGGGGGGCCCCTTGCCTCGCTGTCGTGCTTGTCGGCCACAAGCCCGCCAGCGAAGTCTATGTGCGCAACAAGACGCGCGGCGCCGAAGCCGTCGGCATACGGTCGATCGAGCGCAGGCTTCCGGCGAACACGGCCCAATCTGAAATCGTCGGCATCGTCCGTGAGTTGAACGCCGACGAGGCCGTCGATGGAATCCTGGTGCAAATGCCGCTGCCGGACCATGTCGATCCGGCGCTGGTTATCGGCGAAATCAACCCCGCTAAAGATGTTGACGGCCTGACTGCCGAGAACGCCGGCCGTCTGGCGCTGGCCCGAAAAGGACTTGTTCCGTGCACTCCGCAAGGAGCGGTCATTCTCGCGAAATCGGTTCGGCCGTCGCTTGCCGGGCTTCATGCCGTCGTCATCGGCCGCTCGATCCTGGTCGGCAAACCGCTCGCTTTGCTGCTCCTCTCCGAAAACTGCACGGTGACGATCGCTCATTCGAAAACCGCCGACCTTGCTGCAGCCTGCCGCTCCGCCGACATTCTTTGCGCCGCGATCGGCCGGCCGCACGCGATCAAGGGCGATTGGATCAAGGCGGGCGCAACCGTCATCGATGTCGGCATCAACCGGATGGGCGACAAACTGGTCGGCGACGTCGATTTCGAAGCCGCCAAATTGCGCGCCGGCGCAATTACGCCCGTCCCGGGCGGGGTCGGCCCGATGACTGTCGCTTGCCTGTTGCGTAATACCCTGCTCGCCGCAGCGCGGCGGCGCGGGCTCGCCGATCCGGACGTCTGAGCCTTGCGGGCGTCTGCGCGGCTTTCCCAAATCGTTAAGGATTGCTGGGAGGTCGGGCATGACCAATCGTTTCAAAATCGGGCTTCTCGCCGCCACGGCCGTCGTTGCGACATCGGCGGCTGCAGCGCCGGCCGCGATCGAGCGCGCGGCGCCGATCGAACACGCCTACGCGGAGATTGCGCCGACTACGCCGATACCCGCCCGCAAAACGGGCCTGATCGCCGCTGCGGCGGCGACCCTGGCTGCGCTCGCCGGCGCGATCGGCTGGCGGCGGATTCGCGCGGCGCTGGCAGTCGCCGCCCCGACCGTCACCACGGCCGCCAGAGCGATGGCGGCGGCGCCGGCGCAAGCGGCCGTCGCCGTTCGTCGCGCCATCAGCTCCCCACTGCGCCAGGTCGCGATACTCGCAGCCGTCGGTATGTTTCTTCTGGCTGGCTTCGGTCTTTATGATGTTGAGTGGGCTGGGGGCGTCCTGGCTGGCGCGATCGCAATCATTCTGACCCGGAGGAGCTGGCGCCCATCACCCTTGGCGCACGCAGGACGACGATCTGGCGTCATTAACCAAAGAAAAACAAACGGTTAACGAGAGCATTGCGGCGGACGGCCCTATTTTCGCCGCAAACCCGGACGAGGATGCCTTCATCGACGCTGGAGCCCCGTTTCGAAGCCCGTTCTCTCTCCTTGCTGCACCCTCAGATGACCGCCGCGCCCTAAAGCGCGGCGGTCATGTTTTATTCGGGTTTGACCCGACCAAACGCACGTCCGAACTGGCGATTTTCGGCCTTCCGGACCCGTGCGCATCACGATAGGCAGCAAACATGTCACTCGTGCGCGTCGCGCCATCAATTCTCTCCGCCGATTTCGCCCGTCTCGGCGAAGAAGTTGCGGCCGTCGCCAAGGCCGGCGCCGATTTCATTCATGTCGACGTGATGGACGGACACTTCGTTCCCAATCTCACAATCGGCCCCGTCGTCATCAAGGCGATCCGAAATCGCACCGCAGTTCCCTTCGACGTCCATTTGATGATCGCCCCCGTCGATCCTTTCCTCGACGAGTTCGCGGCCGCGGGAGCCGATATCCTGACTGTCCATCCTGAAGCAAACCCTCACCTTCATCGCACCTTGCAGCGGATCAAAATCCTTGGCCTCAAGGCGGGCGTCGCGCTCAATCCCGCAACGCCGGTCGCCGCAGCGCTCGAAGTGCTCGACGAGGTCGATCTAATTCTCGTGATGAGCGTCAATCCGGGGTTCGGCGGCCAGGCATTCATCCCCTCGCAACTGAAAAAAATCTCCACGCTGCGTCGGGAGATTGATGCGAGCGGCCGCAAAATCCTGCTTGAGGTGGACGGCGGGGTGAATGTGCAAACGGCGCCGTCGATCATCGCTGCCGGGGCCGACGTGCTGGTCGCCGGCTCAGCGGTCTTCGCGGGCGCTGCAGCCGACTATGCGAGGACCATCGCCGCCTTGAAGGGAGGGCGATGAGAATGGCCGCGAAAAGCGGGGCGGAGCGTTCGTTTTTCGGCGCCGCGGCGATCCGGGTGCAACGGGCGTGGGGCGAAAGTCCGTTCTATCAGGCGAAACTCCGCGGTCCCGCGCCCGATCGGCTTTTGCACGCGCCGGTCGATCCTCTAACTCCAGATCGCGCGCTCGGCCAAGCGGTTCTAAACGGCGCGTTCAGCTTCGGCGTCGCATCTGTCGACAGCCGAGGAGACCTGGGAGGGCTGTGGAGCGCCGCGCCGCAATCCGGACGTCTGTACGAATTCTTGCAGGAGTTCGCCTGGCTCCGACATGTCGATGCATTGGGCGCCGCAGCCGAATCTTCTTCACGCGCGCTCCTTGCCGCCTGGCTTGATCGTTATGAGAAATGGGCGCCGGACGCGTGGGAGCCCGCTCTGACCGCCGAAAGACTGGTTAATCTCTGCTGCAATTCGGCCCTCATCCTCAAAAACGCGGACGCCTTATGGCGCAGCCGGGTGCTCTCCTCCATGGCGCGGCAGACGCGGCATCTCGCCAATGTGGGCCATCGCGCCCAGTCGAGTTGGCGCCGGCTGACGACCGCGTCCGGGCTCTCTCTTGCCGGTCTGTGTCTTCCGGGATGCGAGGAGCCGGCGGAGCGCGGCCTTGAGCTGCTCCGCCGCGAACTGCGCCTGCAGCTTCGACCAGACGGCGGCCATGCGAGCCGCAATCCCTCGCTGCAGCTTCGCCTCGTCATCCGCTTACAGATGATCCTCAAGGCGCTTGATGGCCGCCGCCTGCCGACGCCTCCCTTCCTGAAGCATGCGGCGGTGCGCGCGGCGGCGACGGTCCAGTTCTTCCGTTCGGGAGACGGCCGGCTTGCAGTCTTCAACGGCGGCGGCGAGGACGACGGCCGCGCCGTCGTCGCTGCGCTGCAGGCGCTCGACCCCGGAACGCCGACCGGCTTCGCCCGCCATATCGGATTTCAGCGTCTTGAAGCGGGACGCTCCTTGTTGATTGCCGATGTCGGCGAAACCGGGTCGCAACAGGCCTTCGACGGCGTCTCGTCTTTCCACTTTTCGTCCGGGCGAAGCCGCATCATCGGCAATTGCGGCGACGGTTCGTTGGTGTCGGAAGACTGGCGCAAAGCGCTGCTGCAGGCTGCTGCGCACTCGACAGTGTCTACGGAAGTTGTCGGCGGGGTTTCGCCCTTCCCAGCCGCCCTCGCTATTTCTCATCGTCGCTCCGAGCATGCCCATGGACAATTGCTGGAAATCGAGCGGGCATTCGGCGACCGCGATGGGCCGCGCCATATCCGCAGACTTTACCTGTCGCCGAGCGGTGACAATCTACGGGGCGAGGACGCCTTCATCGCGTTGCCGACGATGCTGGCGACGGGTTGGCGCATTCGCTTCCACTTGCATCCGACGGTCAAGGCGTCGGTCGCGCGAGATGGCAAATCGGTAATTCTCGCATTGGAGAACTATGAAGGCTGGCGGTTTCGCTCGAACGCGCCGGGACTGCGGCTTGAAAGGAGCGTTTATTGCGGCGAGGACGGCGCGTTGTCGGCGACCGAACAGCTCGTTCTCGGCGCTTTCGGCTTGGAAGCTCCGGTCGGGGGCGATATTGTCGTCAAGTGGGCGGTGCAAAGGCTCGAAGCCGCGGGCGCCGGCGCCGCGCCTGAATGAGCGGCGGGCAAGGGGTGGTGCGTGGGCTTTACCTTCCGGTTTCTTGATCCCTTTCATTCCCGTCGCCGCCCCGTTTTCAGGCACAATCCGGAGAAAGATCTCGAAGCGCTGCTGCCGCGGCCGCCGCGCAAGATCGATCAGCGCGCGGCGCGCAAGCTGATCGTCGGCAAACGCGTCCTGATTACCGGCGCCGGCGGCACCATTGGATCGGAGCTCGTCCGCCAGACGGTCGCCTTTGAACCCGCCCACCTCGCGCTGATCGATAACTCCGAGTTCAATCTTTATCAGATCGACCTTGAAATGCGCGAGGCGGGGCGCGGCGATATCGTATCCACGTCGTTGACCGACGTGTGCCGACGCGAACACCTCGATCGGGTCTTCGCAAGAGTGAAGCCGGACATCGTGCTGCATGCGGCCGCGTTCAAACATGTGCCTATGGTCGAGGAGAATCGCTGCGCCGGAGCCCTGACGAACGTACTCGGCGCCAAGAACGTGTTCGACGCCGCCGTCGCGGCGAAGGCTGAATCAGTTGTCTTCATCTCGACGGATAAAGCGGTCAACCCGACGAGTTTTATGGGCGCGACCAAGCGCATCGCCGAGCTTTACGCGCAGGCCCTCGATGTCGCCCAGAACAACACCCGCTTTGTCACTGTGCGGTTCGGCAATGTGCTTGGCTCGACCGGTTCGGTTTTGCCGCTATTCGAGCGCCAGATCGCCAAGGGCGGCCCAATCACCGTCACCCATCCGGACATCTCGCGCTTTTTCATGACGACGCGAGAAGCTGTGCAGCTCGTCCTTCAGGCCGCGAGCCTCGACAGTCATGAAAAAAGCGTCGTCACCCATGACGGTCGCATCTTCGTGCTCGACATGGGCGAGCCGATGAAAATCGTGGACCTCGCTGACCGCATGATCAAGGCGCAGGGGCTCGTTCCCGGCGTTGACATCGAGGTCAAGGTCACTGGCTTGCGGCCGGGTGAAAAACTTTTCGAGGAGATCTTCTTCGACACCGACCGGCTGGTGAAAACCGGCGCCGACGGCGTGCTCCTCGCCTCTCCGGCGATGATCGACCTGCCGCTCCTGAACCCGCGCCTTGCAGACGTGATCGAGCATGCGAAAAACGCCGAACTCGAGGAGCTCGACGAGGCGGTTCACCACCTCGTGCCCGAATTCCGCCCAACCGATGCAAAGAGCGAGCAGGCCCGGCACCGGCGTGCGGCGGAGTAACTCTCGCGCGTTTGTCCGGCGGATTTTGATCCGCTAGAGCGGCGGAATGACCATGCTCACCACTCGCGTGCAACGGGCGCTCATTTCCGTTTCAGACAAGGCCGGCGTCGAGGATTTGGCGCGTCGACTTGCTGCGACAGGCATTGAACTGATTTCGACAGGCGGTACGGCGGAGCTGCTGCGCCGATGCGGGGTCGCTGTCCGCGACGTCTCCGAGGTCACCGGATTTCCCGAAATCATGGGCGGACGCGTGAAGACGTTGCACCCGAGAATCCACGGCGGATTGCTGGCCGTTCGCGACGACGCCGCGCACGCCGCCGCGTTGGCGGCGCATGGCATTCCCGCCATCGATCTTCTCGTGGCCAGTCTTTATCCCTTCGAGGCGGTGCGCGCACGCAATGCTTCTTTTGCGGAGTGCGTCGAAAACATCGACATCGGCGGGCCGGCGATGATCCGCGCCGCCGCCAAGAATCACGCGCATGTTGGAGTCGTCGTCGATCCATCCGATTACGGAGCGGTCGCCGATGAAATCGAACAGATGGGCGGTCTCTCGTTCGTGCTGAGGCGCCGACTCGCGGCGCGCGCTTACGCGCTGACTGCTCTCTACGATGCGGCGATTTCGAACTGGCTCGCGGCCGAAGTCGCGGACGAATTTCCACGCGCGCTCGCTTTCGGCGGCCGCCTCAAGGAGATTTTGCGCTACGGCGAGAATCCGCACCAGAAGGCGGCGTTTTACATCGGCGCCGACGCTCGACCGGGCGTCGCGAGCGCGCGTCAGGTTCAGGGCAAGGAGCTCTCCTACAACAACCTCAACGACACCGACGCTGCATATGAACTGGTCGCCGAGCTTGGCGTCGAAACTCCGGCCGTCGCGATCATCAAGCACGCAAATCCGTGCGGCGTCGCCTTGGGGTCGTCTCTCTGCGACGCTTACGAGAAGGCGTTCCGCTGCGATCCGGTTTCGGCGTTCGGCGGCGTCGTCGCGCTCAACGGGCGCGTCGATCGCGCAGCTGCGGAGAAGATCGTCGAGATTTTCACCGAAGTCGTCATCGCTCCGCAGGCGGACGAGGTGGCGCTCGCCGTCTTCGCAGAGAAGAAGAACATGCGTGTTCTGCTCGCCGGCGCGTTGCCGGACCACGCGGCGCCGGGGCGCACGGTCAAGCCGGTCGCTGGCGGGTTTCTGGTCCAATCGCGGGACGACGGCGTCGTCCGCGCCTCCGATCTGAAGATCGTCACCATGCGCAAGCCGACGGAGCGCGAAGTCGCCGACATGCTGTTCGCGTTCAAGGTGGCGAAGCACGTCAAGTCGAACGCCATTGTCTACGCGAAGGCCCTTGCGACCGTCGGCATCGGCGCAGGCCAGATGAGCCGGGTCGATTCTACGCGCATCGCCGCGCGGAAAGCTGAAGATGCGGGCAAGGCGGCCGGACTCAAGGAGCCGCTGACGCACGGCTCAGTCGTCGCTTCGGACGCCTTTTTTCCGTTTACGGACGGCCTCCTTGCCGCAGCTGAGGCTGGCGCCACCGCCGTCATCCAGCCCGGCGGCTCGATCCGCGACGAGGAGCTGATCGCCGCCGCCGACGAGAAGGGCCTCGCCATGGCTTTCACCGGCATGCGGCACTTCCGTCATTAAGCGAAAAAAAACGCCCGCCGAAGCGGGCGTTAGAGGTCGGGGGCGAACCGGCTCAGGCTTTGACGGCGACCTCGAGGACCTCGCCGCCCTTGATGCTGCATTCGGCTTCGATCGACTTCGCGCCGTCGGCCTTTGGAATCATCAGCACGCTGACGCGGCGCACGGCGCCGCCGCGAAGCTTGAGGAATTTCGGCCGGAACGCATCGGCGGCGGCGATGCCTCTCTCGTTGATCGCAGCGACGCAGACCGCGAGGTCTTCTGCGCTGCTCGCCGCAGAAGCGGCCGCAGGCAGGGCGAAATAGGCGAAGGTCGAAGCGGCGGCGAGCACGCCGGCTAACAGAATCTCTCTCATGGCTGTCTCACTTTCTGGCTGGGTCGGAACGTTGGTTTTTCAGGCTCTCCGCAACCGGTTTATCCGGCTGTTCGTTCATGTACCGTATGGTTTACTATTGGTTTTTCAAGTTTCAAGTATTATTTTTCTGACATGCCGCTGTTTTTTCCTGAACCACCACCAACGCCGCCGCTTGCAGAAGGCAGGGGGCGCGCCGATAAGGCAAGAGTGTCAAGGACTTACAAGCAGGACTGCGTCTTCGCCTACGCCCTCGACCTGCTCGGCGAGCGTTGGACGCTGCTGATTGTCCGCGAGTTGTTTCTTGGTGCGCGCCGATTCGGCGATCTCCACGCCGCCCTTCCCGGCATCGGCACCAATCTCTTGAGCAAACGGCTGAAGGAGCTCGAAGAGGCCGGCATCATCGAGGCGCCGGGGGCCGGCCAATACCGTTTGACCGAGGAGGGCGAAGTCCTGCGCCCGGTCGCTCACGCCCTGATGTTCTGGTCGATCGAGTATTTCATGGCGCGCCCAGAACCGTCGGCGCCGCGCGACTGCATCTTCTCGAACAACCTCCGTCCCGATTCGGTGGCGCTCGCGCTCGAGCTTTTCAGCAACAAGATCCCGGCGCAGTTCTCAAATTACGTCGCGCAGGTGATCATCGACGACAGTCCGTACACATTTTATTTCATGAACGGCGAAATGACGGCCCGGCGCGGCGCGGACGCGCCGGCCGTCGCGCGCATCGAAGCGGATGTCGCGACCTATATGCAGGCGATGCGCAGCGAAATCTATCTCCCGCAAATCCAGGAACGGGCCCAAATGTCCGGCGACGAGGCGGTGCTCCATCATTTCCTCACCGGCATCATGCCCGGCGCACACGCCCACGAAGACGTGGCTCGCAAGATCGCGCAAAGCGCCTCGCATCATGCCTAGCCCTGCGAAGCAATCCGCGGAGTGCGGCGCGTCGCCGGCGGAAATGTGATAGGCTCGTAGGTCAAGCCAATGACCAAGGATCAGAATTCCTTCATCATCAATGTCGAATGGATTCCGGCGGAAGGCGCCGATCCGGCCGGCTACCTCGCTACAAATGACGAGCTTGGCCTCGTGCTCGAAGCGGCGTCCTTGGACGAGTTGGCCGAAAAGGTTCTGCAGGTCGCGCCGGATCTCTTCGAACTTAACGTGCTGCCTCATTTGAAGGATCGCGCCGCTGAAGTTCCTCCCGCGTTTGTCATTCACCATGCGCTAGGGAACAGACGTGGCGGACTATTATCGTGAACTTGTTGCGATTTTGAGGACCAACGGATGCCGCTTGGTTCGCCAAGGAAAGGCGATCACGAAATCTGGTTCAGCCCCATTACCAACAAAAATTTCCCGGTCGACGTCAAATGAAGATCAGACATACGGCGAACGCTTGAAACAGGCCGGACTCCCCAAGGCGTTTTGATGGGCGGTTATGAGATCGCCGGCAATGTTTCCGCACGCGCCTCATCAAGATAGCGCACTGACGTCGGCCTCTGTGACCCCTCCGGAAACTTAAACAGCAAGGGATTACCGGTCGGGATTTCGACGCCGACGATATCGGAATCCGACACCGACAGTAGAGTCTTGACGAGCGCGCGAAGAGAGTTGCCGTGCGCGGCGATGATCAGCGATTCGCCGGCGCTCAATCGGGGCGCAATTTCGCTGTCCCAATACGGCGCGACGCGTGCGAGCGTTGATTTCAATGATTCAGTCAGCGGAAGGTCCGACGCAGAAAGAGCGCGGTATCGCGCGTCGTGCGCGGGATTGTAAGAACTCGCCGGATCGAGCGGCGGAGGCGGCATGTCAAAGCTTCGCCGCCAGATTCTAACTTGCGCCTCGCCATGGCGTTCGGCGATTTCTTTTTTGTTGAGGCCCGTCAAGGCCCCATAGTGGCGCTCATTCAAGCGCCAGTCTTTGGCGACCGGGAGCCACATTCTGTCCATGGCGTCGAGCGCAAGCCATAAAGTGCGGATCGCGCGCTTGAGCACCGATGTGTGGGCGCCGGCGAATTCGGCGCCGCTCGCCTTGAGGAGGTCGCCCGCTTTTCGCGCCTCGTCCCGCCCGGCTTCCGTCAGGTCGACATCGACCCATCCGGTGAACCGGTTTTCGAGATTCCATTCGCTTTGGCCGTGGCGGATCAGCGCAAGGTGGGTCATTGCAGCGCGTCGTTTGCAGTGCGCAGTGCGTAGTGCGTAGTGCGTGGGTGTACAAGCCGTCCGGCTTCTACGCGCTACGAACTACGGTACGCACTGGCGGAACGCAGGCGACGCAGCTAAATCGACACGATGACCAAGTCGCCGACAATCGCTCTTGCACTGCACGGCGGCGCACTGGCGCGCGCCGGGCGCGATTATTCGAGGGCGGAGGCGCATCTCTCGTCGCTCGCTCAGCGCGGCGAGTCTCTCCTGAAGGATGGCGGTTCCGCGCTAGACATCGTCGAAGCCATGGTCGCCGACATGGAGGCTTCCGGGTTCTACGTCGCCGGCAAAGGCTCGGCTCCCAACAAAGCAGGCTACGCCGAACTGGACGCCTCGATCATGGTGGGCGGCCTTCCTGGAGAAGGCGGCGCATCGGCGCGGCGCGCCGGAGCGATCGCCGCCGTCGTCGATATCGTCAATCCGATCAAGGGGGCGCGCGCCGTGATGGAAGCGACGCCGCATGTTCTTCTGGCCGGACGCGGCGCAGAGAATTTCTGCAAAAGCCGCGGGCTCGAATTCGTGGCCAATCCCCGCTCCTACTATTCGGTGCCGATCGGCGTGCTTCCCGAGGAGATGACCGAGAACGAACTGCGCGCGGGCACGGTGGGCGCCGTCGCCCTCGATCAGTGGGGTCGGCTTGCGGCGGCCAGTTCCACCGGCGGAGTCTTCGGCAAGCTTGAGGGCCGAGTCGGGGACACGCCGCTCATCGGCGCCGGCGCCTGGGCGGACGAGTATGTCGCCGCCGCCTGCACGGGCCTCGGTGAATATTTTATTCTGGCCGGCGGCGCGCAGGATGTGGCGAGCCGCGTGCGCTATCAGGGCGCCGCCCTCGCTCAGGCCGCGAGCGCTCTCATCAAGGACGTCGCAAGACTCGGCGGGACAGGCGGAGTCATTGCGGTCTCACGCGAGGGCGACATCGCCTTCGCTTGGAACGGCGACGGCATGAAGCGGGCGGGATTCGGTCCGGACCAGCCGCTGTTTGCAGCCACGTTCTGACCATGGGACGGCCGCAGACAAATCCGTCGCCGGTTGTTCAGCGGGGGCGTCAGGAGGGCCGGCGATGACCCTCGCGATCCGAACCGCGGCGCCCGGCGATGCGGAAGCGTGCGGCGTCATCTGCTACGAAGCCTTCCGCACGATCGCCACCGATCACAATTTTCCGCCCGATTTTCCTTCGGTCGACGCCGCCATCGGATTTACGCGCATGGCGATCGCGCATCCGGAGGTTTTCGGCGTCATCGCCGAAATCGACGGCCGCGTGGTCGGCAGCAATTTTCTGTGGGAGCAATCAGAGGTCGCCGGCGTCGGCCCGATCACGGTCGATCCGCAAGCGCAGGATGCGCAGATCGGCCGCGGCCTCATGCAGGCGGTGCTCGATCGAGCGGAAGAAACGGCCCGACGAAGCGTGCGTCTGGTGCAGGCCGCCTACCACAACCGCTCGCTCAGCCTTTATACGAAGCTCGGTTTTGATGCGCGCGAACCCTTGTCAATTCTGCAGGGATCGCCGATCGGCCGGCGCATTCCGGGCTTTTCCGTGCGCGCCGCTGGACCGGATGACATCTCGGCTTGCAACGCGATCTGCCGCAGCGTCCATGGCCATGACCGGGCCGGCGAGCTGCGCGACGCAATCGGAGAAGGGACGGCCGTCGTCGTCGAGCATGACGGCCGCATCGCCGGTTATTCGACTCCGATCGGCTTCTTCGGCCACGCTGTCGGAGAAACCGACGACGCGGTCAAGGCGCTGATCGGCGCTGCGGCCCGGTTTCGCCGGGCCTGGGTTCCTCCTGCCGACGCGCAACGCGCGCCTCCTGCGCTGGTGCCTCGATTGCGGATTGCGCATCGTGCAGCCGATGACCTTGATGAGCCGCGGCCCCTACAACGAACCGCAGGGCGCATTTCTGCCGTCGATCCTGTTCTGACGATGTTTCCGCTGCGCAAAAATGCTCCGGACCCGAAGGTCCGGAGCATCGCCCGATTGGGCCGCTGGCCTCGCTAATGGATGCGGATTTCCGCCCGGCGCGAGCAATTTCTCGCAGCGATGCGGCGCAGCTGGCCGTGAGAAATGTAGCGCGCATCCGGTCCGCGCGCGCTCACCGTGCAGACGAGCCGCTGTCCGTAACCGGCGTAGAAAAGCTCCTCGACGAGGAGGATTTGCGCGCGATAGCGCGTATCGAACGATCGGCGCTTCACCACGCGGCTTCTGCGGTCGTAGCCGTAGCGATAATCGTCACGATCGCGATCCCGCCAGCGGCGGTCATCGTCGCGATCCCGCCAGCGGTCGCCGTCGCGATCACGACCGCGACCGTCGTCATAGTCGCCGCGCGAATAGCGATCGCCCGGATAATAGTCGTAATACCTCGCGTCGTGCGACCGGTGATCGTGATCGACATCGCACCGCCCCGGCCGTCCTCGGTCGTAGTCGTCGCCGTAACGGCCTTTATCTCTGTGATCGTCGGCCGAGGCTACGCTGAACCCCAACGCCGCTACTCCAAATCCAAAAGCCGCTGCCAGTCTCTTTAGCGCCCGCATTGCGGACCTCCATGCTTGCCCCAGCCGGATGTCCAATTCGACGAATGTCAGGGGCGATTGCGGCGAAATCGGCGCCGTCCGTCGCCTATTTGTCGCCGCAATCGATCAGCGTTGTGCGAGCGCTTCGGCGCGCCCGCCGTCGCAATCTCGGCCACGCTGCGCCTCCGACCTGCGGAAAACGCCCATAAAATGGGGACTTTTTCGCCGTGAAGGCCCAAAAAACGCAGAAAAACCACGCAAATCTCTTGCATCGAGCCGAATCAGGTGATTCTGTTCGCGACAGGATTCGCCTTGAAACGCCTGCAAAACAGAGGATCTGAAATGGCAACCAAGAAGATGACGATGGTCAAGAAACCCGCTTCCGCCGCGAAGAAACCGACCGCCGCGAAAAAGCCGGCGCCGGCGATTATGACCTTGAAGCATTTCGCCGCCGACCTTTCCGGCGCGCACAACATGCCGAAAAAGGACATGGAAGCGGTGTTGAACGATTTCGTCACGTCGATCGGCAAGACGTTGCGGCGCGGCGCCAAGATTCGGATCAGCGGGCTCGGCATCCTGCAGGTGCGCCATCGCCAGGCGCGCATGGGCCGCAATCCCGCGACCGGCGAAGCGATCAAGATCAAAGCCTCGAAGAAGATCGCCTTTCGCGCCGCGAAGGATTTGAAAGAATCAATCTAGGCTGCGACTGATTGGCATTCGAAAAGCGCGCCCGATGCGGCGCGCTTTTTATTTCACGCAGCCGGCTTGCAAATCGCCGCGATTTGCATCGGCTCTGGCGATGTGATGCAATGCCCCATCTTCCGTTGCGATTGTTGTTCGGGGGGAGCGGACGATGGAGTTGTTTGAGGATTTTCTGCTCATTCTCGGATGGGCGTTTTTCCGCGCGCTCATTATTCTGCTGGTCGCCTGGGCGATCTTGTGGCTTCTGCATGTCTTGCTGAAAACGCGAATGCCGTGGGCGTTCATGCACCGCGCCTCCATCTGGTTCGTGATGTTGTGGATTTTTCTCGCGGTCTTGCGATTCGCCCAGATCAATCTGTGGTCGCCCTGTCATCCTGACGACATGCCGGCGAAGGGCGATCCGTGCATTTATGCGGGAACCTGCCCCGCTTCGGAGTGCCGTCGGTAGAGCGCGGCCTTCCGCCTCGGTCAGCGAACGGGCCCCAGACCGCGCGCCAGTCTTGGAGCAACCACTTCTGTTCAAGATCGGAATTGCGGGCGCTCCGCCGATGTGATGAAATTCGTTGCGCCATCGACGGGGGAACGCGGTGGACGGGCTTCTATCCTGGAACGATATCTACGTCGGTTTCTGGACCTGCGTCGCATTCATCGCCGCGGGCTGGCTGATCTGGGCCTTTGCGCCCCGCAGAATGGACTACGACAAGGCGATCGGATTTCTTGTATTGCTTGTGCTGGGCACGATCTTCTTCGCTTTTGTGCACCGTTATGTCGTGGTCCCGCTGCGCGAAGGCCGCCATTACCAGGAGCAATATCGCGAGCGGCTATATTCGGGCGTTCATGGTTTCGTCGAGGCACGCGCAGTCCTCGAGCCGCTCGACCCCCTTGTCGTCGAGATGCCGAGAGAGCGCGGCGGAGAGAACCGCTTGCGTCGTCTGCCCCAGTTCGGCGCATCCAAGCTTTAGCCTCAAGAATTCGCGCACGGTCAGCCGGAGCGTAACCTTGACCCGCTTGGCGCCGGCCGACGCTGACCTCAGCGGACACTCTTTTCGAACGCTTTCCGGGCACGAAGCTCCCTCTGTCGGGGCCTTGGCGGACGATTGGTTGGCGCGGGCGCTCTTTGGCGCAGCGAAGCGCTTGAGGGACGGGGCCGCCTGGCCTTTGCGCGCGAGCAGCGCCGCAGTCAGCGAGGCGACCTTTCCATCGAGCCGGGCGAAATCGTCATTTTGCGGACGATCGTCGCGATCGGCGGCGGCGGTCATTGCGCGAGCCGTCTCCCGAACACGCGCTGCGGGGCGGCGACGGCCGGTTGGTAGGCGTTGGTTTCGACATGTTTGTAGCCGCCGTCCTGTCGCATCAGCCGCTCATGGAGATATTGCCAGAGCTCCTTGACCTCGGAAGCCGACTTGCACACCGGATCGATCTCCATGACGGTGCGCCCGTCGATCATGGCGGCGGCGAAGTCGACGCGGTGATGGATGACGGTTGGCGCGACCGTTCCGTGCTGCGACAAGGCGATCGCGGCTTCCGATGTGATGCGCGCTTTCGGCGTCGCACCGTTGACGACGAAGACGAGCGGCTTGCCCCGGCTTTCGGCGATGTCGACCGTCGGTCCGACGGCGCGAAGATCGTGCGGGCTCGGCCGCGTCGGCGCCACGACGAGGTCGGCGAAGCCGACGACCTCGGAGATCGCGCGCGTCACCGCCGGCGGCGTGTCGATGACGACCATGCGAAAGCCTTCGTCGCGCGCCCGGTTCAAATCCTGGAAGAGATTTGAGAAGACCGACTGGATGAAGGCCGGTTCCGGATCCTGGCGCACATTCCACCATTTCGACAGCGAGCCTTGCGGATCCGTGTCGATGAGCGCCACTGGCCCCGCGCCCTGGCGGCCGGCCTCGACGGCGATATGACCCGAAAGGGTCGTCTTTCCCGATCCGCCCTTCTGCGAGGCGAAGACGATGACGCGCATCGACGCGAGCATCACGGAACTCCCGGAAAAGCGGCGGCGTCCCCCGCCCAATGGCGAGAAGCATCGCGAAACATTGTTAAATTCCCGAAATGGCGACGCCTCGATTTGTCGCGATTGCGTTAGGATTTCGGGAACGCGCAAAAAAAGACGCCGGAAGCAACCTAGATACGCAAGGCCGCGACCGACGCGATCGCGGTTCTAGCGTAGAGAGTCTAAAAAGCGCTTAAGCGGGAAAGAAAATCCTCTGTATAGAGAATAGAGGTACTATCCGTCAGCCTGGCCTAGTCGAGCCCTTGCCCGGCGGTCGCGGCCCGATCGCCGCTCGAACTTTACGTCTTCATCAATGCCGAGAAGGCGCGTGATCGACGCGATCCGCGGATTGCCGTCCCAGTCCCAATAGCGCAGCACGGCGCGGGAGAAGTCGCGCGCCATGGTGTCGAAAACGGCAAGGACCTCATCGGCGCGCTTCGGCTCAAAGGTTGGGCAGGCGGCAGGTTCGCCGCTTGTCACCAGCTGAAAGAAATCGTCGCGGGAGATGCCGAGGCTCTTGCACATGACGGCATAGGCCTCGCCGCCCGCATCGCGAAGGATCCGCGCGGCGAGTTCCCGGGAAACGCCGGCGACCATCGCGACGGCATAGACGATCTCTTGCGCCGCGTGAGTGCGCGCCGCCATCAGCGTTCGTTTGACAACGTCCATCGAGACCGCTTCGCCGTTGACCCCGCGGGGGCGATGGCGTCGTTCGAGGAGGATGAGGATTTCCTTGACGAAGGGATCTGGATTTGGCCCACGAAACGTTCGCGGGTAGAGATCGGCAAGCGCGTCCTGGATGATGCCGCGATCGAGCGCGAAGCGCGCGAGGATGCGGCGGCGGCGCTCGGCGTCGACCCACCAGAACATCATAAAGCCATGAGCAGGCTCGAGTTCGCGCCGGCGCAGAAGAAGCGCCTGCAGATCTTTGTCCTGCGTGGAACGGCTGACCAGAATGTCGATAGACGAAGGCGAAAGCGTGAACTCTTCGCGTTTGAGGAGCGTCTTGGCGACTTCCGGCTCGTTAACGGCGACCAGGACGTCTGCGATCGCCGTCGTGAGGTCCTGCCGGCGCGCGATCATTTCGCGGTGGGCCGTTTTGCCTTCCCGCGCCGCTTCTATGAGAATCGCTTCCGGCAAATGATGGGCGTGCTGGATAATGGGTTTTGCGACCGCCGGCTCGCCGAGCAGCAGCATGCGCAACAAGGCTGGCGGCGCCTCGGGGACGCGCGCGACCCGACGGGCGATTTCAATCCGAAGGCTTTCTTCGACCTTGTCGATGATCTGAAGGAGCACATCGCCGGTCAAGGCGCGCTCGTTCGACGAAATGCGCGCCGGCGGCAGCACGACAATGTCGATGAGTTTGCGGACGAGCAGCTCGCGCGGCGTGCTTTGATGGACGCTTGGACCCTGGGGGGTCAGGCCGTCAACTTGCGCCCCGGCGACAGGAGCTTTTGAAGCGTCCTCTCCCGCCGTCGCCGTCTCCAAGGTCGCCATCGTCCCTCGCGCCGCGTCAGGGCCCGGGCCCCACTGCCGAAACCGGCGTTGTAACTGGATCACCGTTAACGCCCCATTGCGCCGGCGCGGCCGGATTTTGGAGATTTGGCGCGGAGCCTCTGCTAGGCTCAGTCGTAAATGAGGGGGGCGGCGTGGTCGCCCACGATCAAGGGATGACGCCAGTGTCCAAACGCGCGGGTGTTGCAGCTATCGGATTTGTCGCAATCGGCCTTGCTGGCTGCGCCTCGGACGCCGATTTAAGCCTTGCCGAGGAGCCGGGCTATCAGGCTGGTTATGGCGACGGCTGCGTGACTGCGACGGAAGAAGACAAGAGCTTTTCGACCAAACGCCAGCGCGACGATTATCTTTTCGCTAATGACCGCGCCTACGCGGCTGGCTGGCGGCAAGGCTATATCCAGTGCGCGGGCGACAAGCGCGATCCCAACGACGGCGGGCGCATCTTGGGGCAGGATAACGAGTATTAGGGTCGCGATCAGGCGTCGAAGGGAATCCCACGACAGCGAACCGACCTGACGAATGCGTTAACGCCGTTCGATCAACATTCGGCGACGGTGCGCCGATGCCGCAAAACGCATTGATGGGCGCCCGACTATTCGCTTTGATTCTTCTGGTCGCCGCCTGCGCCTCTCCGCCGCGCGCGCCGGCGCCGATCGCCGGCGACTGCGAGATCATCCGCCTGTGGTCGAACGGCTTTCACACCAATATCGCTTTGCGCGGCGAGACCTTGGCCGACGATCATCCCCTGCGCGCGCTGTTTCCCGATGCGAGCCATTTCCTCGTCGGCTGGGGCGAGCGCGATTATTACATGGCCAGCGACGCGACGTTCTCGATGGGGGTGAAGGCGATCTTCCCGCCGAGCGCTTCGGTCGTTCACGTCATCGCCGCGAACGAGCCTGTCGAAGCGCGCCTCTGGCCGGGGGAAGAGCTGCTCGACATCGCGGTGAGCCGCGCTGGCGCGCGCCGACTGGGATCGGCTATCGCGGACTCGATCGCGCGCGACGCCTCCGGCGCGCCGATCCGCGAACGCGACGGCCGCGTTGAAAGCGCAAGCGCCTTCTTGCGGTCGCCACAGGGATTTCACCTGTTCAACATGTGCAATCACTGGACGGCGCGCGCATTGCGTGAAAGCGGCGTCCGCATAAATCCGGCGACGTCGTTCACCGCCGGCGGCCTTGTGAACGCCGTCCGCCGCAAATCCTTGCGCACCTGCCCGACGACGCGCGCTTCAGTGGCATTTCTTGAGGCCGCGTCTCAATAGCAGCCAGTTGACCGGCCACGCCGCGACGAATCCGGCGGGGACGGCGGCGATTAGAGCATCCTGAAGATCAGATGGTTCGGTAGCCGGAGCTTTCGAGATAATTTGCGCATTCCTTTTCGGGGAAGCTTTCGAGGAGCTTTCCGATTTCGTCCCAAAGAGCGTCGACGGTTCGCT
>Ga0187892_10004756_pt1 | contig 22332 bp, 19 predicted proteins | sample MA1701073metaG_FD_139345 | JGI IMG/M metagenome (GOLD analysis project Ga0187892, IMG submission 139345) | Bio-ooze microbial communities from a basaltic lava cave in the Kipuka Kanohina Cave System on the Island of Hawaii, USA - MA170107-3 metaG ... | reverse complement strand
CCGTCGCGCATCTCCTCGGCCACGGAGCGGATGCGGTCGTTGCGGATGTAGTCCATCACCGAGGGCACCGCCTTCGCGAGCACCAGGCTCAGGATCAGGACCGCCAGCATCAGCTCGATGATGGAGAAGCCCTGCGATCGCGGAGCGGCCGTGGTGCAGCGCGACGCGGAGCGATGCGTTGCCGCGCGCGGCAAGTGCGATCTTTCGAGGAACGCAGCCATGTCAGCACTCTCCCTTCTTGCTCATCCAGCAGTTGGCGGGCAGCGTGGGATGATCCGGAAACGCTGTGGTGATGCGCCGGCCGTCGTCGTCGACGGTGAACGCGAAGCCGGCCATGCGGCCGATGCCGTCGGCGCGCATCAGATAGCCCTGTCCGCCGTCGGTGATATCGCAAACGAACGTGAAATTCACGGTGGCGTTGGGAGCGGCCACCGCACAGGCGCCCACGCCGAAGTTGCCGTTGTTGTGGAACGCCTGCTCCATACGCAGGCGATGCGCGGACATGCCGTCGAAGGCCTCGCTCAACTGGCTGCGCTGGACGTAGCCCTGGTAGTTCGGCAGGGCGATTCCGGCGAGGATGCCGACGATGGTGATCACGATCAGCACCTCCGGCAGGGTCAGGCCGCGTTGCATCCTCATAGCGAACACTCCTCTCACCATCCCGCTCGATTCCAAGCACCAGACGACGTACACCGGCATCGCGGGCGCCCGACGGTCGGGGAGAAGCAAAGACAGGGAAGGAAGCGCGGACGGAACCGGAAAGTTCCGTCGATCTACGTCGCGGCTCGCTGCCGCGCACGGCGGTTCCGCTGCCCTGGGCCTCGCTCGCGAGGCCGGTAGGCCGGTGACTTTGCGTCCCCGCCTTTCGACGGGTTTGCCCTTGTCACGAGCCGCCCGTGCGGGGCGGATCGTGAGATGCTGGTGTGCAGATGACTGCTGGCGTCTTCCTCCATTGCGGCGTACGACCGGTGCCGCCACACGCGAGCTACCCTACCATGACACTACCCGCTAAAGGCAATTACGGCCGATGAGCGGCGCGCTTTAAGGAACGAGAGGTCGAGACGCCGCCCGCGCGCCGGTGATCGCGACGCGACTGTCTCAATCGGACGACAAGCGATGGACAGCGCGCAGCGCACCGTCGTGCCGAGCGATGCAAGGAGAGTGCTATCGCCTCTAGAAAGGCATCGACTCCACTTCCGCTGCGGCGAAGAACTCGCGCGTGAAACGCACCGCTTCCGCTTCGTCGAAGCGCTTGCAGCTGTACACGATGATGGAGACGAAGCGCGCCGCGGACCACACGTAAGCGGCGATCCCCGAATCGATCAGCGGCAGGAAGGCGTCGAACCCCTGGTTCTGCGCCTTTCCCCGTCCCGCCGGCGAGTAGATCACCGGCTCGCCGTAGGCCTCGAGTTCCAGCTGCGCAGCGAGGCCCGCCATGTATCGCGCCAGAGTTTCGCGCGTGACGTCGATGCCGTAGAGGCCCTCGATGAGCAGGCGCTGACGGAAAACGTGTGGCGCGAGGTTCCTCACAAGAGCCTCTCGAGCGTGGCCGGAAGGTGGCGAGACGGCGCGATTATCGCACCCGCGCGCTGCGCTGCGCGCGGCGGGGGCCTGCAGCGCGCTGACAATGCTGGCAAGATGCTGCGGGCTCGTTGCGCTGCTCGTTCCGCCGCGCGTTTCCTTTTTTGGGGGTGCAGGTGATCGGCTTTCATCGATTCCGTCGTAATCGCATGCTGACAGGCGCATTCGCCCTGGCGCTGCTCCTGGTGCGCCCCGGCGTCGGCCACGCCGACGACGAAGCCGGCCGCCTCAAGCTTCGCGCGCTGATCGAGGAAGGCGATCTGATCCTGGAGGAGGCACGCGGGCTGCAGCCCGCGGCCGACCAGCTCGCCGCCGACGGCGCCCGGCTCGACGCGGAGGGGACGGCACTGCAGGCCGAGTCCGCCGGCCTGAACGCGACCATCTTGAAGTTCAATGCGACGAACATCGAGCTGCAGCGCGAGGTCAAGGCGCATCAGGCCGAGTGCCCGGGCGAGTCGCAGGACAAGGCGCTGGTCGAGTCCTGCAACGCGCGCGCCCGCGAGCTGCAGCCGACCGTGAGTGCGCACGAGGAGCAACGACCCGTGCTGCAACAGCGCCAGCAGTCGCTGCAGGAGCGCATCGAGGCGCACAACGGCGCACGCCGCGACTGGGCGGCGCGCAAGCGCGACCTCGAGCCCAAGGTTCAAGCCAATCGCAAAGATGCCGATTACTGGTTGGGCGAGGCGCGTGCGTTTCTTGGCGGTGACGCCTTCCGGGCATTGGCGCAAAGGGCCGGTGCTCCGGCGGCCTGCGAACGGCGCGCACTCGGCGACCTGGCCTCACCGCCGGCCGGCGCCGCGGTCGGACGGGCGCACGCCTGCTTGAAAGCGGTGGCCGGCGCGCTCCGGTAGGTACCGCGCCGCCCGGGCGAGCCGCTGTTCGCCGGATCTTGTCGCGGAGTCGTGAGATGTCCTCAACCGATCGCACCGTGAAGCGGCGCCTGGCCGCGCTGGTAATCGCTTGCGCCGCATCGCTCGGCGTTCCTGCGAGTGCAGACGACGCCGCGCGCCTGCGGCTGGCGGCGCTCGCAGAGAAAGCCGACCTGCTGCTGGAGGAGCTCGCGGGCCTGCAGCCCACCATCGAGCGCTTGCGCACCGAAGGCGAGCGGCTGGCCGACGCGGAAGCGGCGTTGCGCGGCGAATCGGTCGCGCTGGAGCGCGAGATCGCGGCCTACAACCAGGCGGCCGGCGCGCTCGCCGAGGCGGCGCAGCAGCACCGCGCGCGTTGCCCGCGGCAAACGGAGGATGCTACGCTGATCGAGGCATGCAACGCCGGCGGCGCCGAGCTGCTGGACCGCTATGCCGCGCTGGAGCGGCAGCGCGTTGAGCTTGCCGGACGCCAGCAGGACCTGAACCAGCGCATCGATCGGCACAACGCGGATCGTCTCACGTGGCAAGCGGACAAGCGCGAGAGCGGCCCGCGCATCGACCGCAACGAATCGGACGCGAACCGCTGGGTCGGGTCGGCGCGCGGCTTCATGCTGAGCGACGACTTCACGGCGCTCGCGAGGCAGGCGGGCGCCCCTGCGGCCTGCGCCGGCCTGCGCCTGTCGGATGGCACGGCCAATCATGGGCCCCAGGGCCTGAAGTCGCTGCACGCCTGTCTGCACGCCGTGCAATCCGCGCTGCGCTAGGTGGAAGCGCACGAGGGCAGGACCACCCCGTCACGCTTCGCGTGCCACCCCTCCTCGGAGAGGAGGGGAATCTACAGCTCCCCGCCTCTCACGAGGCGGGGTGGCGCCGTCAGGCGCCGGGGCGGTGTGGTGTTTGTCCGGGTGCGCCGCCTACTGCCGCGCAGGCAGAGCGAGCACCAGCGCCGCGCCGCCCAGCCCGCTGCGCGCGATCTCGATGCGGCCGTCGTAGGCCGCGACGATGTCGCGTACCACCGCCAGCCCGATTCCCTGGCCGGCGCGCGATTCGTCGCCGCGCGCACCGCGCTCGAGCACGCGCTGCGCGGCGTCCGGGGCGATCCCAGGCCCGTCGTCCTCGAAGCGCAGGACCAGACGGTCCGCCTCGATTGCCGCCTGCACGCGCACGCGTGCGCGGCACCACTTGAAGGCATTGTCGAGCAGGTTGCCGAGCAGCTCGGTGAGATCGCCTTCGTCGCCGCGAAAGCGCAGGTTCTCCCCGACCTCGACGGCGACCGTCACCCGCTTGTCGGCGTACACCTTGGCCAGCGCCTTGACGACGCGCTCCACCGCGGGCCGCAGCGGTTGCGGCGCCATCAACGCGGCGCGACCGGAGGTGGACGCGCGCTGCAGGTGGTAGCCGACGATGCGGTCCATGCGCTCCACCTGCTCCTGCAGGGTGCGCTCCAGCTCGCCACCCGCCTGCGCCTTGCCGAGTTCCGCGCGCACCACGGCGAGCGGCGTCTTCAGGCTGTGCGCGAGATCGGCCAGCGCGTCGCGATAGCGCTTCTGCTGCGCGCGTTCGTGCGCGAGCAGCGCGTTGAGATTGTCGGTCAGCAGCTTCACTTCGCTCGGATAGTCGCCGCCGATCTGCTGCTGCATGCCCAGCTCCAGCCGGCCCAGCTCGGCCGCCACGCGTCGCAACGGCTGCAGTCCCCAGCGCAACGTCAGCCATTGCGCCGCAAGCAGCAGCAGCGCCATCGCCCCCAGCCAGCCCCACAGGCTGCGCCGGTAGGTCGCGAGCTGCTGCTCGAACGGCGCCAGGTCCTCGGCGACGCTGAAGGTGAAGGCGTGATGCCCGTTCGCAGTGGCCCAGTCGACGCCGAAACGCTGCAGGAAGAATTCCTGCCCGCCGCGCGTAACCTGCTCGAAGCGCGCCGCGCCCGCCGGCAACAGCGGGCCACCGGGCGCGTTCACGCCGAGCGCCGAGCGCGAGCGCCACACCGCGTTGCCCGCGGCGTCCAGGATGGTCGCGTACAGCCCGGAGGCGGGCAGCGCAAGCCTCGGCTCCGGCGGTCCGCCGGTGAGCGTGAGGCGGCCGCTCTCGTCGACCTCGGCGGCCGCCATCAGCAGGTACACCTGCGCCAGCAGACGCTCCTGGCGCACGTTGCGGGCGCTGTCGCGAAACGCCCGATCCAGGGCGAAGGCGGACAGCGCCACGAACACCGCCAGCACCAGGGCGGCGCTCAGCGCCACGCGCGTGTTCAGCGAGCGCATGCTGCACCCCTCTCGCTCAATCGCCGAGTACGAACCGGTAGCCGCGCCCGCGCAGCGTTTCCAGCGGTTGCAGCGATCCGTCGGGATCGAGCTTGCGGCGCAGCCGCCCGATCAGCACTTCGATGACGTTGCTGTCGCGCTCTTCGTCGTGCGGATAGAGGTGGGCGGCGAGCTCGTCCTTGGACAGCACGCGGCTGCGGCTGCGCACCAGGTGCTCGAGCAGGCGATATTCGTAGGAGGTCAGCTCCAGTTGTGCGCCGTTCACCCGCACCGTCTGGCTGCCGAAGTCGATCTCCAGCGGGCCGCAGCGCAGCCGGTCGTGGGCGGCGGCCGCAGCGCGCCGCAGCAGCGCCTTCAGGCGCGCGAGCAGCTCCTCGGTCTGGAACGGCTTGGTGAGGTAGTCGTCGGCGCCCGCCTCCAGGCCCTCGACCTTGTCCTGCCAGCGGCCGCGCGCGGTCAGCACCAGGATCGGAAGGCGGCTGCCCTGAGCGCGCAGCCGGCGGATGACGTCGAGTCCGGACAGGCCGGGCAGGCCGAGATCGACGATCGCCGCGTCGAACGGATACTCGGAGGCGAACCAGAGCGCTTCCTTGCCCTCGCCGGTGGCCTGCACCACGTAGGCCTGCGCTTCGAGGTCGGCCCGCACATGCTGCTGGAGCGACGGCTCGTCTTCTACGAGCAGGATGCGCAAGGCCGGTCTCCGTCGCTAGCGCATCGCGCCGGTCCGCGCGTCGACATGCACCACACGCACTTCTCCGCGCCGCGTGAGGACCTTGATCCGATAGCCTCCCGGCACCTCGCGTGCGTCGAGCACGCGCCCGCCGGTGGCGCGTTGCACGTTGCGGATCGCCTGCTCCAGGCTGATGCGTGCATCCTGGGTGGAGTGCGGTGCATAAGCGGGGGGATCGTCGCGCGCCCAGCGGTTGCGGTCCGCCGCAGCCGGGCCGGCCAGCAGCGTCAGACAGACCAGGGCGGCGGCCGGCAGGAAGCGTTTCATCGCGTCGCGCATCTCGCGCCGCATCATGGCGCAGGCGGGCCGTCCGCGCAACCGCAGAGCGTTCGGCCACGATGCGCACGCCTGCGCGCTCGCGCAAGGCGAACCTGCAGTCGCGCAAGCCCGCCGTCGCGCGAGCGCGAGCGCGGCTCAGTCCCAGGCCTCCGCATCGCGCGCGCCGTCGTAGTGCGCGTGCCGATCCTCGGCGGGCACGACGGACACGCGCACGGGCAGACGCGCACCCGGGTCGTAGGGCAGCACCGTGGTGTAGAGGTGACCGCGGTACTCGTAGGTCACGCGGTAGCCGACGATGCGGCTCTCCCAGTTGTCCACCAGCCGGCAGCGGCGCACTTCGCGCTCGTAGTACGCGTCGCCGGCGCGGCGATCGGACAACCGGTCGCCGACGATGGCGCCGATGGCCGCGCCCGCGGCGGCGGCGGCCACCTTGCCGTTGCCCTTGCCCACCTGCGCGCCGAGCAGTCCGCCGGCCACGCCGCCGATCAGCGGTCCGACCAGGCGCTTGCCCCCGTTTCGCTCGTAGCTGTCGTACGGGACGTACTCGGAATAGCACTCCTTGCGCGGGACGTTCACCCGCTCGTACTCCGGGGCGACATCCTTGACGCGGGCGTAATCCTGAAAGCTCCCGCCTCCGGCCAGGGCGATCGGGGCGGCGGCGGCGAGCGCGGCCGCCAGCGCGATTGCAGTGGGCTTCATGGCATGCTCCTTCGATAAGGTCGCTGCGCAGTCGGTCAGTTCAGGCTGCCGCGAAAGATGATGGTGATGTCGTCGCCGCGGTCGGCGTAGCCTTTCCAATGGTGACCGTGCTGGCCACGATGGTAGCGCTGCCGCCAGCCGTGGTCGTGGTAGTGGCCGAACCGGTGGCCGTGCTTCCACTGGTGCTTGAAGTGCCCGTGGCCATGACCGCGGTAATGCCGGGGAGGACTCCAGCGCGGCCCGTTGTCCCGGCCGCGGTCGTGCCAGCCGTGATTGGCACCGCGGTCGTATCGCCCGCGCCCCCCGTCGTCGGCCAGCGCCAGGCCGCTGGTGAGCAGCAGAAGCCCGCCCATCGCGGCGTTCAGAAGCTGCGATTTCATTGCCAGATCTCCTTTCACAAGACCCAGGACCCGCCTGGTTGTGGGCAGATTACGCGAGGGGTGCTGAACGGAAGCTGAACGAAAAGGGTGGCGGCCGGGCTACAATCGCGCCTGGAATCCGACCGCCGGCAACGCATGGACCAGGCATCCGCTCCCCAAGGCGACACCATCGCCGAGATCGATGACGTGCACTTCGCCTATGGCGAACGCCAGGTCCTCAGCGGCGTGAGCCTGCGCATCCCGCGCGCCAAGGTGGTGGCGATCCTGGGCAGCAGCGGCAGCGGCAAGACCACTTTGTTGCGCCTGCTCGGCGGCCAGGCGCGGCCCGACCGCGGGCGGGTGAGCGTGGCCGGACAGGTGGTGCACGAGCTGGACACGCGGCGCCTGTACCAGCTGCGCCGGCACATGGGCATGATGTTCCAGGCGGGCGGCCTGTTCAGCGACCTGTCCGTGTTCGACAACATCGCCTTTCCGCTGCGCGAGCATACGCAGCTTTCGGAAGACGTCATCCGCGACCTGGTGTTGATGAAGCTGCACGCCGTGGGCCTGCGCGGCGCCCAGGGTCTGATGCCGGCGGAGCTGTCGGGCGGCATGTCGCGGCGCGTCGCGCTGGCGCGCGCCATCGCCATGGACCCGATGTTGATCATGTACGATGAGCCGTTCGCCGGCCTGGACCCGATTTCGCTCAACGTGATCGCCAACCTGATCCGGCGCCTGAACGATGCGCTGGGCGCCACTTCGATCGTGGTCACGTACGACGTGTCCGAATCGCTGAAGGTCTCCGACTACGCCTTCTTCCTCTCGGACGGCAAGATCGCCGCGCACGGCCCCGCGGCGCAGATGGGCGCTTCCCGCGACCCCTTCGTGCACCAGTTCGTGCACGCCGAGCCCGACGGCCCGGTGGCGTTTCATTATCCCGCCGGCGCACTGCAGTCGGACTTCGATGTCTCCTCCGCGTAGCCCGGAGGGAACGAAGCGGAATCCGGGAATCCTAGCTCCTCGAAACGAACGGGTTGCCCTTCACGTAGAAGCGCAGCAGCCGCCGGCTCCAGGGCCCGGCGTAGTCCACGCCGATGCGCCGGGCGCGGGCGACGCGCGCGCGCGCGGCCGACGGCTGCGCCGGGGCGATGAACAACGTGTCGCTCAGCAGATCATGCCCGTCCAGGCGCCGGTCGATGTGCATCGCTTTGCACAGCAGCCCGGGGCCCTGTGTGCGCCCGGCGAGGTTGCGCACCGGCTCGAGCGCGCGCAGCAGCACCGCCGCACCCTGGCCTGCGCCGCCGGTCACCACGTTCATGCAGAAGTGCACGCCGTAGATCATGTAGACGTAGGCGTGGCCGGCCGGCCCGAACATCGATCGATTGCGCGCGGTGAGGCCCTTCGAGGAATGCGCGGCGCGGTCGTGCGGCCCCAGGTAGGCTTCGACCTCGACGATCCGCCCGACCCGCTCGACGCCCTGCTGCACGCGGACCAGGTAAGTGCCGAGCAGCTCCCTGGCCACCGCAACGGTGTCGCGCTGGTAGAAGCTGCGCGGCAGCGCGCGCAGCCGGGTGGCGGGGAGGGCATCGCCGTTGGCGATCATGGCGTCGGCAGCTTAGCAGCCGGTGGACGCCTGCGCGAAGACGTGATCTCATAGGCGAGAACGGAATCCCGAACTGTTTCAACCATTGCCACACGTCGGCGCAGTCGCTGTCGTGGATGCCGGCGACCACACCCGCCGAAGTACAGCCCGTCATCGACTGGATCCGGCAGGTCAACCCGGGGCTCGATCAGATCGACCGCCGCGTCGACGCCACGCTGCGCAAGCCGGGCCCGCACATCTTCGGGCAGGGGTTTGCCAGCCCGATCGTCGCCGACCCCGAGCCCGAGGGCGTGGCACCGGCGCGATCGCCGGAAGCGGACCGCTAACCAGCCTTGCCCCAGGAATCTCGCAGCGTCACCGCGCGGTTGAACACCGGTGTTCCGGGTTTGGAGTCCTCGCGGTCGGCCACGAAATAGCCGTGCCGCTCGAACTGGAAGCGCTCCTCGGGCCGCGCGTCCTTCAGCGCGGGCTCCAGGCAGGCGCTCAGGACGCGCTTCGAGTCCGGGTTGATGTCGTCCACGAAGCTGCGATCGCCCGCGCCCGGGTGCGGCACCCGGAACAGCCGATCGTACAGGCGGACTTCGGCGCGGTACGCGCTGCGCGCGCACACCCAGTGGATGTTGCCCTTGACCTTGAACTTGTCGGCGCCGGCGGTCCCCGACTTGGATTCTGGATAGTACTCGCAGTGCACCGCCACGACGTTGCCGGCGGCGTCCTTGTCCGCACCCGTGCACGTGACCACGAAGCCGTAGCGCAACCGCACCTCGTTGCCCGGGAACAGGCGGAAGTAACCCTTCGGCGGGCGCTCCTGGAAGTCCTCGCGCTCGATCCACAGCTCGCGCGAGAACGGCAGGCTGCGCTTGCCCCATTCCGGCTTCTGTGGGTGATTGGGCGCCTCGCAGGTCTCGCGCTTCCCGGCGGGGTAGTTGTCGACGATCAGCTTGACCGGGTCGAGCACCGCCATGCGTCGCGGCGCGCGCTCGTTGAGGTCGTCGCGCAGCGCGTCTTCGAGCACCTGGTAGTCGATCCAGGAATCGGCCTTCGACACGCCGATGCGGTCGGCGAACAGGCGCAAGGCCTCGGGCGTGAAGCCGCGCCGGCGCGCGCCTACCAGCGTAGGCATGCGCGGGTCGTCCCATCCGTCCACGTGCCCTTCTTCCACCAGCTGGATCAGCTTGCGCTTGGACAGCACCACGTAGGTCAGGTTGAGGCGCGCGAACTCGTATTGCTGCGGCAGCGGCTGCCTGAGGATGCCGAACTCGGCCAGCCGCTCGTTGATCCAGTTGTACAGCGGCCGGTGGTCCTCGAACTCGAGCGTGCACAGCGAGTGCGTGATGTTCTCCAGCGCGTCGGACACCCCGTGGGAGAAGTCGTAGCTCGGGTAGATGCACCACTTGTCGCCGGTGCGATGGTGGTGTGCATGGCGGATGCGGTAAGCCACCGGGTCGCGCAGGTTGACATTGGGCGAGGCCATGTCGATCTTCAGCCGCAGCACGTGCGCACCGTCGGGGAACTCGCCGGCGCGCATGCGGCGCAGCAGGTCGAGGCTCTCCGCCGGCGGCCGATCGCGATGCGGGCTGTTGCGGCCCGGCTCGGTGAGCGTGCCGCGGTGCTGCCGGATCTCCTCCGCGCTCAGGCTGTCCACGTAAGCGAGCCCGTGCTCGACGAACGCCTCGGCGAACTGGTACAGCCAGTCGAAATAGTCCGAGGCGTAATACAGGTGCGGTCCCCAGTCGAACCCCATCCAGTGCACCGAGTCGATGATCGAGTCGACGTACTCCACGTCCTCTTTCACCGGGTTGGTGTCGTCGAAGCGCAGGTGGCACACCCCGCCGTAATCGCGCGCGGTGCCGAAGTTCAGGCAGATCGACTTGGCGTGACCGATGTGCAGGTAGCCGTTGGGCTCGGGCGGGAAGCGCGTGCGCACCGCCGCAGCGTCCCTGGGCGCGCCCTGGTGCAGCGCGGCCGGCCCCGGCCGGCCGCCCCAGGTGCGCGCGGCGTAGCGGCCGCTCGCCAGGTCGGCCTCGACGATGTTGCGGATGAAGTTGGTGACGTGGCCCTCGCCGCTGGCGGCGGGGGCCTTGGCCGGAGCTGACATGTGCCGGGGCGTCTTCGACAGTGTGAAAATAACTGCCGGATTCTACTGCACTGCAAGAACTCTGGGCCGCGCCCGGCAAACTCAATACAATCTCAGCCTTCGACCAGCCGCCCGGCGCCCGTGAAGCTCCACATCCTGTCGGACATCCACCTCGAGTTCGCCCCGTTCGAGCCGCCCGACACCGATGCGGACGTGGTGCTGCTCGCCGGGGATATCTGGGTCGGTCCGCGCGGCGTCGAATGGGCGGCACGCGCGTTCGACCGGCCGGTGATCTACGTGCCGGGCAATCACGAGTACTACGGCGGGCATTTCAAGAACACGCTGACCAAGATGAAGCGTGTGGCCGCCGGCACCGGCGTTCACGTCCTGGACGGCGAGACCCTGGTCCTGGACGGGGTGCGCTTCCTGGCCGCGACCTTGTGGACCGATTTCGCGATCACCGGCAATCCCGCGCTGGCCCAGGCCGAGGCCCAGCACAACATGAGCGACTACCGCCACATCCGGGCCGCGGCCTGGCGGCGGCTGCGGCCCTCGGACACCCGCGCCGAGCACCTGACGGCGCGCATGTTCCTGCAGGCGGCGCTGCGCGAGCCGTTCGACGGCCGGACGGTGGTGGTCACGCACCACGGACCGGCGCGGGCCTCGATCGCGGCCCAGTATCGCAACGGCTACTCGCACATCAACGCGTCCTACGTGAGCGATCTCGAGGTGTTGCTCGGTCCGCCGGTGCTGTTGTGGGTGCACGGGCATACGCATTACTCGTTCGACTACCGACTAGGCGGAACGCGCGTGGTGTGCAACCCGCGCGGCTACCTGCCGCACGAACCGAACGGTCGGTTCGAACCCGGCATGGTGGTGGACCTGGGCGCGTAGCCCGGGTGCGCGGATTGCAGCGGCGAGTGCGGGAGTGCCTGGTGAAATATGCAGGCTAGGCGCTTCCGAGCCGCGCCACTGCCGAGCATGCCAGCAGATACATCGCGGCGTTCCAGGACTGGCCGGGCATGCCGCGCGGCGCAGCGGTGCGGCCATGCAGCCATTCGCTGAACGCCCATCCGCCGCGGGCATTCGCTCGCGCCAGGTTGTGCAGCTCGGCGCGGGCCAGCGCGCTTTCCCCCGAATGCGCCAGCGCGCATACCCAGAATCCACCCACGAACGGCCACACGCCGCCGTTGTGGTATTGCCAGGTCAGGTTCTGGCGATGGCGGTGCATGTAGTCGCGCCACAGAGGGTCCGCCCGGGTGATCGGGTCGCACACCGCCCGCACCGGGTACGGCCGGTTCGCCCGCGCGTCGAGCAAGGCACGCAGCACGCGCTGCGACGCCCGGGCGCTGGTCAGGCCCATCAGGACCGCGAGCAGGTTGCCGAACACGTCGCCCTCCTCGCCGAAGAACGAGAAGTTGACGAAGCTCAGATACAGGTCGCGGTTGCGCGCCTTGCGCAGCACGTAATCGGTGAGCAGGCGCGCGCGCCGGTACTCGGCCAACCCGGCCGAGAACGGGTGGAACAGGTGATTGAAATAGCGCTGCGTCTCGTCGGCGCGCGGCAGCCGGTACAGGCGCTTGACGCGATACCACAACGCGTTGCTGTAGAGCACGAAGCCCGAGCGCGGCATGATGTCGGCCCAGTCGCTGGCTTCGCCCTGCATCAGCAGGAAGAAGCGTTGATGCTCCTGGCAAGCGAGCCAGTCGAGCGCGCGGGCGATCGGGCGTGCGAGCCGCCGCCGCAGGTCGCCAAAGGCCGTGCAGCGGTGCAGGAAGTCGACCGCGATCAGCCACCACAGCGTCGAGTCGATGCAGCCGAGGTACCAGAAATCGGCTTCCTTGCGTTCGGGCTGGACGAACTTCGGCATCTGCCCGTTTGGGGCCTGGTGTGCGGCGATGGTCAGCAGTCCGGCGAGCGCACCCCGCTCGAGCCGGGGATCGCCCGACAGGGCCATGCCCAGCGCGCACACCGCGGCGTCGCGTCCGAAGATGGCGGTGTAGCCCCGTGCAGCCGCCCTCGGGCCAGGCGTCGCCGCGAGGATTCCGTGCCGGCCGAGGTTGCGCTCGAGCAAGGCGATCGCGCGCCGCCGGCACAGCTCTGCCAGATCGTCGGGGCGCGCCGCCGGCGCGGCTCCGCGCCGGGGCAAGGCCGTCACCGAGCGCGTCGCCACAGCAGGCCCAGCGGGAAGCGTGCGAGCGCATCGCGGACGCGCAGCAGCCGGGCGCCTGCGTGCGCCTCGATGCGCACCGTGCTGCCGTCGAGGAGGTTCTGGTAGACGTCTCCCGGCAGCGCGCTCGCGTCCACGCCGGTGTCGCCCCACACCGGTTCGCCCACAGGCAGCACGCCGGGCCCTTTGCACAGTCCCGCGAGCAGCCGCGGCGCCAGGGTAATCAGCGCCAGATCTTCGTGCTGCCTAGCGAACGCGCACAAATGCGAGGCGTGTTGGCCCGCGGCCTCCAGCGGCAGATAGCGGCCCCGGCGGAACAGATCCTCGTGCTCGCGGCGCAGCGACAGCGTGCGCCAGGTGAGGTACAGCTTCATGCGCCCGTCTTCCAGGTTGGCGAGCATGCGCTCCAACATGTTGCTCAGCCGCTCGGGGCCGCCGCCCGCGCGGCTGCGGATCTCGTCGAGCAACCGCCGCCGGTGCGCGTAGTCCACCGGTCGGCGGTTGTCCGGGTCCACCAGCGAAAGATCCCACAGCTCGGTGCCCTGGTAGATGTCGGGCACTCCGGGTGAAGTGAGCTTGATCAGCACTTGCGAAAGGCCGTTGAGCATGCCCAGCCAGGCGATGTGGCGCACGCCCCCGGCGAAATCGTCGAGGAACAGGTTGCTGTCGCGCCGGGTGAGCAGCGCACCGACGAAGGCCTGGAGCGCTTCCTCGTACGCCGGATTGGGATTGATCCAGCTCGAGTGACGCTTGGCCTCGCGCACCGCCTTGAGCATGTAGGCCTCGATGCGCGCACGGTATTCGGCGAGAACGGCGGCGTCGAGATCGCCCGGGGGATAGCTGCCCACCAGCGTCTGGTACAGCAGATACTCGTCGGCCCGCGACGGTGCCTGCTCGCCGCTCACCGTGCGCTTGTGCCTGCGGTTGAGCCGGCTCCAGCGCTTCAGCGCCAGGCGCCACGCCCCCGGCATCTCGGACAGCACGTCGATGCGCAGGCGTACGTCCTCGGCGCGCTTGGTATCGTGGGTGGTGGTGGCGAGCAGCGTGTGCGGCCACTTGGCGGCCCGATCCCGGCTGGCGCCGTGGAAGGTGCGCACGCTGGTACCCATGCGGTGCGGGTCGCCGCCCACCTCGTTGACCGACGCGAGCGGCAGGTGGCGGTAGAAGGCGGTGTCCTCGACGCCCTTGGCGGTGACCGGCGCGGTGAACTGCTGCAGCTTGCCGGCGAAGCTGCGCATCGCCTCGCGCAGCGCCGGCGCGGCACCGGTGGGCGCTTCGCCCAGCAGCACGCCGCGCAGGAAATCGAGCAGGCTGCTGTCGGCCGCAAGGCTGCTGCGCTTGGCGCGCGCCACCGCCCACTCGACGTAGCGCCGGTCGCTCGCCGACGGGGGTTGCGTCAGATAGGTGCGGTACACCGGCAGCCATGCCACCACTTCGATCAGCGCCTGGCGCAGCGTGTTGAAGGTGAAATCGCGCGTGCGCCGGTCGGCGCGCGCGATGCGCAGCAGCTGGTTGCTGAGCACGGTCAGCTCGCTGGCGAGCGCGGTGCGCATGATCAGCACCTTGCACTGGTATACGGTGTCCTCCCACGACGCCGGCAGGCCGGTGAACGCGCGCCAGGTGCGCTCCAGCCGCGAGCGCGCCGCGCCGTCCACAAACAGGCCGTTGACTACGTTGGCGAAGCGATAACCGGTGGTGCCGTATACCTGCCAGCTCTCCGGTACGCGCTCGTGGCCCGCGGCGATCTTCTCGATCACCAGATATAGCGGCCAGTCGCGGCCCCCGCCCCCGGCCGCGTCTGCCGAGCCGGGCGCCGCCATGCCGGCCGTCCCCGCGCCCAGCGCAGCGGCGTAGCGCTGCTGCAGGCGGCGAAAGTACTCGGGCGGGTCATACAGGCCATCGGGATGGTCGATGCGCAGTCCGTCCGCCTTGCCCTCCGCGAGCAGCTGCACCACCAGCCGGTGGGTGGCGTCGAACACCGCCTCGTTCTCCATGCGCAGCGCGGCGAGGTCGTTGATGTCGAAGAAGCGGCGATAGTTGATCTCGTCCGAAGCCACGCGCCAGTACGCGAGCCGGTAGGCCTGCCGTTCGATCAGCTCGTGCAGCGCGTCGAAGCTTCCCGGCGTCCCCGGCAGGCCGTTCAGCGCCGCCAGGGCGGCATCCACGGCTGCGGCCAGCGGCGCGTGCGCCTGCAGCAGCGCGGCGAGCCGGCGCTTGTGCGCACGGGCGTTGCGATCGCGCTCGACGCGCTCCTCGGCGCTGGCGGCGTCGCGCGGCGGCAGATGCCCGAAATCCCGGCTCAGGCCTTCGAGTTCCGCGTGCGCCCCCTGCGCCAGCGCCTCGGGCGAGACCAGCCTGAGGGCGGGGTCGAGGATACGTGGATACTCGCGCGGATCGATCGGAAAGCGATGCGCGTGGTACCACAGGCTGACGCTGCCCTGTTGCGCGTCGAGGGCGAGCCTGAGTTCGCCGCCTTCCAGCGCCACCCCGTACTGGCTGCCGAGCACCGGCACCAGCACCTTGCCGGCGAAGCTTGCGTCCGCTGGCTGCCAGTCTATGTCGAAGAAGTCCGCATACGCGGACGCCTGGCCGTTTTCCAGCAGATCCAGCCACCAGGCGTTGTCCGCTCCCATCACCCCGACGTGATTGGGCACCATGTCGAGGATCTGCCCCATGCCGTGCGACCGGAGGGTCTGCACGAAGCGTTCGAAGTCACCGCAGCTGCCGATCTCGGGGTTGAGCGCGTTGTGGTCGATGACGTCGTAACCGTGCGTGCTGCCCGGGCGTGCGCGCAGGTAGGGCGAGCAGTACACGTGGCTCACTCCGAGCTCCGCCAGATAGGGGACGGCGTCGGCGGCATCGCGCAAGGTGAACCCCTGATTGAGCTGCAGCCGGTAGGTGGCGCGCGGGATCACCGCCCCGGGCCTCGCCTTCGACTGCTGAGCGGGGGTCATGCCGCGCATGCCTGCGGCGGGTCGGACTCAGTCATCCTGCGCGCTTTCGTCGCTGGCGGCCGTACCCAGCGACCACGCCACCATCCACGGCGCCAGGCCGCTCCCGGTGAGCGCCGCACCGAACTCGGGATGCGTGGTGTAGATCAGGCGACCGCGCGGCTGCGCTGCGCTCGCGATCGGCCCGTCGGTCAGATTCGAGGTGAGCTGCAGGAGCGAGCCGTCGCCGAGCCGCCAGCGCACCTGCAGATCCCCGCGCTCGCCCGCGAGGTAATCGACGCCCCGGGCACCGGCCAGCCGCGGGGCGATCTCGCGGTGGCGCACGGCGAGCAGCTGGCGATAGAGCCGCAACCAGGTTCGCTGCGTCTCGCGCGCGGCCGCGCGCCAGTCCAGGCGCGAGCGCTCGAACGTGGTCGGATCGGTCGGGTCGGGGATCAACAGGCGCGCAGCCTCGTCGCGGTAGCGCGCGAAGCGGGAGAACTCGCTGCGCCGTCCTTCGCGCACGCTGCCCGCCAGCGCGGGTTCGAAGTCGCAGAAGAACAGGAACGGCTCGGGCGCATTCCACTCTTCGCCCATGAACAGCAACGGGATCTGAGGCGCGAGCAACAGCACGGCGAGCGCCGCTTTCAACGCCTCCGGCCGGGCCAGCTTGCCGATGCGCTCGCCCAGCGCGCGGTTGCCGATCTGATCGTGGTTCTGCAGGAACGACACGAAGGCGCTGGACGGCAGGTGCGCGCTGACCTCGCCGCGCGCACGCCCGTGGCGATAGCCGGACGCCTCACCCTGGTAGCCGAAGCCCTGCGCCAGCGCACGGCCGAGCAGCCGATGCGGGCGCGCGGCGTAGTCGTGGTAGTAGCCGTCGTGCTCGCCGGTGAGAACCACGTGCAGGCAGTGGTGCAGATCGTCGTTCCACTGGGCGTCGAAGCGACCGGGCCACTCCGGATGCGCGCCGAGATACCGGGCCTCGTTGGCGTCGTTCTCCAGCATCAGGTGGACGTGGCGCCGCCCGCCGACGTGCGCGCGCACGCGCTGGGCGATCTCGCTGAGCACGTGCAGCGCCGAATCGTCCCGGATGGCGTGCACCGCGTCCAGCCGCAGGCCGTCGATATGGTACTCCTCCAGCCAGTACAACGCGTTGTGCAGGAAGAAGCCGCGCACCGTGTCGCTGCCGCTGCCGTCGAAGTTGATCGCCGCGCCCCAAGGCGTGCGATGTCGCTCGGTGAAGAACTCGCCGGCATAGGCGCCGAGGTAATTTCCCTCGGGCCCGAAGTGGTTGTACACCACATCCAGAAACACCATCAGGCCGCAACGGTGCGCCGCCACGACCAGGCGCTTGAGGTCCTCGGGCGTGCCGTAACGTGCCTCCGGCGCGAACGGGAGCACGCCGTCGTAGCCCCAGTTGTGCGCGCCGGGACACTCGGCGACCGGCATCAGCTCGATCGCGGTCACGCCCAGGTCGACCAGATGCGCGAGCTTGTCCTCGATTGCGCGGAAGCTGCCCTGCGGCGTGAAGGTTCCGACGTGCAGCTCGTAGATCACGCTCTGCTCCCACGGCCGTCCGCGCCAGGCGCCGTCGTCCCAGTCGAAGGCGGCCGGATCGACCACCATGCTGGGACCGTGTACGTCCTGCGGATTGCAGCGCGATGCCGGGTCCGGCACTTCGATGCGGTCGTCGATCCGATAGCGGTAGAGCGTGCCCGGTCCGCTGTCGGGCAGGTCCAGCTGATACCAGCCCTCGCCTGCGGGCAGCATGGCGGTGCGCGTGCCGCTTTGCGAGCGCACCAGCTCGACACGCCGCGCCGACGGCGCCCACAGCCGGAAGCGCGTGGCGCCGCCGTCGAGCGGCTGCGCGCCGAACGGCATGCGATGCGCTCGCTTCATCCGTTCCCGGTGACATCGCCCAGGGTGATCGCCTCGGACTCAGACGCCGTCATCGCCATGCTCCTCGCGCCGGGCCGGCCACCAGCGTTCCAGCAGCGCGCCGGCCCAGCGCGCGCCGCCGAGCCCGAACGCGAGCGCCAGGGCCAGCACCGCGCCGGCCAGCAGGATCAGGAAGGTCTGGCGCACGATCGCCCCGCCGATGGCGAGCTGGTCCAGGGCGATCAGCACCACGAACACGACGACGGCGTATTGCGCGATGCGGCCCAGCAGCTCGGCGTCCTGCGCGCCGGTGCTGCGCAGGTAGGCCGCCACGGTCTCGCCGGCGAAGCGCGCGAAATAGGTGCCGAACACGATGATCAGCACCGCCAGGATGACGTGCGGCACGTACAGCAGGACGCGTCCCAGCAGGTCGGTGATGTAGGTGAGCCCCAGCCCGTTGAAGGCGATCACCAGCGCGGCGAGGATCACCAGCCAATACACCAGGGAGCCCAGGATCCCGGCGGTATCGGTGCGCACCCCGCCCTGCTCCAGGAACCCGTCTATGCCGGCGCGCTCGGTCAGCACGTTGAAGTTCACGGCACGCAGACCCTTCACTACCGCAAAGCGCACCGCCTTGGCGAGCAGCCAGCCGCCTGCCAGCACCAGCACCGCAACGCCCAGTCGCGGCAGGAAGGCGCCGATTTCCAGCAGCAACGCACGCACCGGCTCGAACAGCATGTCTACGCGTTCCATCGCCATCCCTCCCTCGTTCTCGACCCCGCCTCGCGGCCCGCGCTGGGAATATCCCGGCTAGGCCGTCTCACCGCCCAATTCCAGGATCCCGCGCAGGGGGATCGCCACCCAGTCCGGGCGGTTGGCCAGCTCGTAGCGCAGCTCGTAGGACGCCTTTTCGATCTCGAACAGCGCGATCAGCGCCAGCGCCTGCTCGACCGAACGATATAGCACGCCGCCGCTGGCCGCCTCCTGGTAGGCGCGCAGGAACGTGCGCCGGGCCTCGCTCTCCCACTGGCGGGCCGGCGGTTCCAGCTGCTGCAGGTCCTCCGGGCGCTCGCCGCCGGCGCGCGACAGCGCGGTCGCGCGCGCGTAGGCGAATGATCGCAGCATGCCGGCCACATCGCGCAGGGGCGAATGCTTGGCGCGGCGCTCGGGCAGCGAGCGGCCGGGCTCGCCCTCGAAGTCGGCGATGACGAAGTCGTTGCGGTTGATGAGCACCTGCCCCAGGTGGTAGTCGCCGTGATAGCGGCACTTGATGGCGTCGACCTGCCGCGGTGCGCGGGCGTCCACCGCCGCCAGCAGCCGAACGCGACGCTCGAGCACGACCTCGGCGAGCGCTCGCGCCGGTTCGGCGAGCGCGGCGCGGCGCTGTTGCAGCAGGTCCAGGCTCGCCCCGATCTCGTCGCGAACGCGATTGGTCCAGGCGGCGAGATCCGACGCCGTGGTCGCTTCGGGATCGAACAGCGGATCGCCGGTGCGTTGCGCGAGCGCGCGATGCAGCTCGGCGGTGCGCGTGCCCAGCGTGTGCATCAGCGCGAGGTACACGCCGTGGACGTCGGCGGCCGCCGGCTCGGTGGCGGTGCGGCGTTGCTCGAGGAAACGTGCCAGATAGTCGAGCGTGTACGACCAGGCGTCCCCCTGGTTCTCGACGTAGGCCTGCAGCAACGCCAGAGTCATGCGCGTTCCGTCCGCACCCACATACTCGACAGCGCCGGCCAGCGGCACGGTGTTGCGGAAGCGGGCGACGTCGGTGAGAAAGCGGCCCAGCTCCAGCTCGGGGTTGACGCCCTGGCGCAGCAGCCGGTAGCCCTTCAGGAAGAAGCGCCGGCCCAACGCCACCGTGGTGTTGCTGGTCTGGGTCTGCGTCGGATGCACCGCAAGCTCGTCGGGTTCGTCGCCGCTCAGCGCCTCGAATGCCGCGGTGGGCTCGAAGCGGAAGGTGCCGGAGCCGGCCGGCAACTCCCGCCGCTCGCCGATCGCTTCCAGCGTCGCCAGGCAGAAGGCCTGGTCGGCGAACGCGTCTGCCAGCACGCCGACATTCGCCTGCTGGCGCACGCGCGCCACCGTGGACGGCAGCAGGGCGCGCACGCGCTCCTCCTCGCCGTCTTCCCAGGCGAGCAGCAGCGGGGCGAAGTAGGCGTCGCGCTGCGCGCCGGCATCCACCTCCAGCAGCGCCAGCAGGGCGTTGCCGCGGGCCGTGGCGAGCTGCGCATGATCCTTCAGCGCCACACGCGCGATCGGCGCTCCCTTCGCCGCATACCAGCGCTGGACCGCCAGGTAGCGTGGCAGGGCCTCCCGCTCGAGCTGAGCGCGCATCCTCTCCGCCATGCCGATACGCCAGGGCACCACGCGCTCGCGGAAGAAGCTGTTCCAGCCGTCGAACAGGACCAGCACCGGCAAGTCTTCGCGCGCGCTGCGCTCCTCGTGCCAGCGCGGCACCTCCGCGTGCACCGTCAGGTGGAACCAGTAGAAGCCGTAGCCCGGCAGCGTGAGCAGATAAGGCAGATCGCCCACCGGGGGGAACGGCGTGCGCCCCATCATCTCCACCGGCACGCGGGCGCGAAACCGGGCGAGATCCAGCTCGACCGGCTGCGCGGTGCGCGACATGTTGGCCACGCACAGGATGACGTCCTCGCCGTGCTCGCGCAGATACGCGAGGATCTTGCGGTTGCCGGGCTTGAGGAATCGCAGCGCGCCGCGGCCGAAGGCCTGGCTCGCGCGCCGCACCGCCAGCATGCGCTTCATCCAGTTGAGCAGCGAGGAAGCGTCGCGCGCCTGCGCCTCGACGTTGACCGCATCGAAGCCGTACACCGGGTCCATGATCGGCGGCAGATACAGGCGCTGCGGATCTGCGCGCGAGAAACCGGCATTGCGATCCGGGCTCCACTGCATGGGCGTGCGCACGCCGTTGCGATCGCCCAGGAAAATGTTGTCGCCCATGCCGATCTCGTCGCCGTAGTAGATGATCGGCGAACCCGGCATGGACAGCAGCAGGCTGTTGACCAGCTGGATGCGGTCCGGATCGTTTTCCATCAGCGGCGCCAGGCGCCGCCGGATGCCGAGGTTGATGCGCGCGCGCGGATCGGCCGCGTACATGCGGTACATGTAGTCGCGCTCGCGGCTGGTGACCATCTCCAGCGTCAGCTCGTCGTGGTTGCGCAGGAAGATCGCCCACTGGCAGCCCTCGGGGATGTCCGGGGTTTGCTGCATGATCTCCACGATCGGATGGCGGTCCTCCTGCGCGATCGCCATGTAGATGCGCGGCATCAGCGGGAAGTGATACGCCATGTGGCACTCGTCGCCGTCGGCGAAATAGTCGCGCACATCCTCCGGCCACTGGTTGGCCTCGGCCAGCAGCATGCGGTCGCCGTAGTGCTCGTCGAGGACACTCCGCACCTGCTTGATCAGTGCGTGCGTCTCCGGCAGATTCTCGTTGCTGGTGCCCTCGCGTTCGCACAGGTAGGGGATCGCGTCCAGCCGCAGGCCGTCCACGCCCATGTCCAGCCAGTGGCGCATGGCGCGCACCACCGCCTTCAGCACGTGCGGGTTGTCGAAGTTCAGGTCCGGCTGGTGGCTGAAGAAGCGATGCCAGTAATAGGCCTTGGCGGTCTCGTCCCAGGCCCAGTTGGAGGACTCGGTGTCGGTAAAGATGATGCGCGTGCCGGCGTAGCGGCTCGGCGCGTCGCTCCACACGTAGTAGTCGCGCTTGGTCGAGCCGGGCGGCGCGCTGCGCGCTGCCTGGAACCACGGGTGCTGGTCCGAAGTGTGATTGATCACCAGCTCGGTGATCACCTTGAGGCCGCGGCGATGCGCCTCGTGCACGAACGTGCGGAAGTCCTGCAGGGTGCCGTAGTCCGGGTGAACGTCGTGATAATCGGCGATGTCGTAGCCGTCGTCGCGCAGCGGCGAGGGGTAGAACGGCAGCAGCCAGATGGCGTTGACGCCCAGGTCCTGGATGTAATCGAGCTTCTGGATCAGCCCGGGGAAGTCGCCGATGCCGTCGCCGTTGCTGTCGCAGAAGGCGCGCACGTGCAATTCGTAGATCACGACGTCCTTGAACCACAACGGGTTGCCGGACGGCGTTTGCGTCGCAGCGGCTTGCTCGAGGCGTTCGGGGCGGTCCATGGGCGGCTGATCGTGCTCCTGTCGGGAATCGATCCGTCAGTTTACTCACCCGCAGCCGGCCGCAGACGCCGCCGCGTGCGCTCACCATCCGTAGCCGAGCCCGAGGATGGTCGCCACGTCGGTGCTCTTGCGCCCCGGCGGCGGGTCGTTGTCCCAGTCGATGTTGACCTGCGCCGAGGCAGCGAGCCCTTCGGCGAGCGGAAACCGCAGGCCGGTGCGCGTGCGCAGGATCACGTCCTCCGCCTGCTCCAGGCTCCAGAAGCCGTCCTGCGCGTGGAACAGCACGGCCTTGCCGCCGAACAGCTGCTGCTCGTAGCGCAATCCCCAGCCGGCGGCCGGGTAACTCTCGTCGTCGGCCACCGCGCGCTCCACGTTCACGTAGTCCAACCCCCCCTGCACGGACAGCTGCACGCGGTCGGTGTCGAAAATCTGATACCCGAGTCCAGCCCCGAGAGTGGAGCGCAGGTCGATGTCCTTGAACTCGTCGTGCTCGAGGGTGGCGCGCGTGTAGAAGAAGTTCTTGGGCCGGAAGAAGTAGTTGTACTCTCCGCCGGCCCGCCAGTTGGATACGGTACGCTTGCCGCCGTCCTCCCCCTCGTTGATCTCGCCGTCCAGGATGTAGCGATTCACCCGCGAACGCCACCGGAGTTCGGCGTCGGCATGCAGGCGCCGGCTGTCGGTGTTGCCGCTGGTGGTCGAGGCGCCTAGGTTGACGCGCCCGCCGAAACGCACGCCCTTGCCCCACTGCACCGGGGTCGG
>Ga0187892_10004755_pt1 | contig 22333 bp, 17 predicted proteins | sample MA1701073metaG_FD_139345 | JGI IMG/M metagenome (GOLD analysis project Ga0187892, IMG submission 139345) | Bio-ooze microbial communities from a basaltic lava cave in the Kipuka Kanohina Cave System on the Island of Hawaii, USA - MA170107-3 metaG ... | reverse complement strand
CCGATCCTCGAGAATCACACCGAACGCGGCAGTTTCCGCTTTCCGCGCCAGCGGCCGAGCATCGCGGGCCGACCATATGGTCGGCGGGACACTCGCGCGGATGACTTATTCAACAGGAACTAGTTAGTGACTCCCCTCCAGCTGGAACGTGCCCGCTGGAGGCTGGTTGATCCAGACCACGCGGGGTGGTCGCGGCGGTTCGGGAAGCCCACGGACGAAGCGGTCGGGGTGGGCGGCGTAGGCCGCGTGAAGGACGGCACGACGTTGGGCCAGGACCTCCTCGGTCCGGCCGCGATGGACCGTCGCCGGCGTGAGCAGCCCGAGTCCCGAGTGATGATGCTCGTGGTTGTACCAGTCGAAGAGTCGACGGCCGTAGGCCCGCGCGTCCTGGATGGACCCGAACCGCTCCGGGAAGTCGGGTCGATCCTTGAGTGTCCGGAACTGCGACTCCGAGAACAGGTTGTCGTCGGGGACGCGGGGTCGGCTCAAGCTCGGCACGACGCCGAGCGTGGCCCACAGCTCGGTCACCGACTGGGCGACCATCTGGGGACCCCGGTCGGAGTGGACCTGGAACTGGCCGGGCTGGACGCCCTCGCGCAGGAACGCCTCGCGCAGCAGCCGGCGCGCGAGCCGCGCGAGGGCCTTGAGCGCGATCATCCAGGCGACGACGTAGCGGCTGAAGAGGTCGAGCACGACGTAGAGGTTGAACCAGACACCCCTCGCGGGCCCGGCCAGCTTGGTGATGTCCCAGGTCCACACCTGGTTGGGTGCCGTGGCCACCAGGCGCGGCTTGACCGCCGACGGGTGGCGACGGATGTCGCGCCGCTCCTTCACCTCGCGGGCCTCCTCGAGGTAGCGGTACATGCTCCGGATCGAGCAGAGGAACCGCCCCTCCTCCAGGAGCTCGGCGTAGACCTGCGGTGGCGCCAGGTCGACGAAGCGCTCCTCGTGCAGGACGTCGAGCACGGACCGGCGCTCGGCCGGCGACAGGGCGCGTACGGGCGTCGGGCGCGGTCGAGCCGGGCGCGCGACCCGCGGCCGCCGCTGCCGGTACAGTCCGGCCCGCGCGACCCCCAGGGCCGCGCAGGCCCGGCTGACGTTGCGCAGGTCGGTGGCGAGCTGTTCGACGGCGGCCATCACGACCTCTCGCTCTCGCACGCCTCCGGCAGTGGGATCCCGAGCAGCTCGTGCAGTTTTTTTTGGGCCTCGTTGATGTGATGGAGGCAGCAACCCCTGACCCCTGCGCCGGCTCGGCGACACCTCCGGTGGAGACGATTCGGACAGGCAAGAACCGCGGCGCGACGGCCCCGGCCGCCGCCTCACTCAGGCGTCTGCGCCAGTCGTACAGTCGGGGCAACGGCAGGCCATGCTGCCGCGAAAACGCGGCCAGCGACTGGCCGCTCCGACACTGGGTCTCCAGCAGAAGCCGCGCTTCCTCGGCCGTCCAGCGGCGCTTGCCCGCCAGCCCCGACCAGCGATCACGCCGGCGACGTACACCCGAACGACATCGAACCATGCTGGACCTCCTCGCGAAAAGTCCAGCTTCGCACGTCACGCCGCGCCAGGGAAGGTGTACTCCGTTGGACGGTTACGTCCGAAGGAAGGCGGCGGGAATCGAACCCCGGGGTTCATGCGCAAAGACCCTGACAGAACACAGAGTTGCGTGGTCAGCGTTTCGGTGTTGTGCGATTGCTGTGCTTGGCCGGAGGGTCCACGGGTGCAGTTGGACGCGACAAGGCGGGGTCACTTTGCCTTGCTCATGCCTTTCGTGTCGGAAAGCTGGCTCCCGCAACGGCCAAGGGCTAGCGGGGAGGCCGGCGCCGTCCGTCGGGGACTGTCGAGCTGAGCAAGGACGACAACCCTCGATCCCGCGCGCTGCGGTCCTAATCGCAGTCGCTCGTCGGACTGGCCGGTCCCGCGGTTTCCACTCTCGGTCCCCCCTCTTCGAAGAACGTGACAGAAACCCACGTCGGTCCGGAGTGGAGGTTACACGGGAGAATCTGCACGACGAAGTTCGACACCTCCGGGTTGAGGTAGGGTGGCTGCAGAATCGTCGGCTGATCGGTACCCAGGAGCGGTTCGTCTTCTCGAAGGTAGATCGAGACCTCCATGCTCGCGACGTCGTTCCACACGCGGCGCAGCGCCTCGATCGCGTCCGTTCCTTCGGCGTCCTTCACTGTCGTGACGATCTGATTCGGCGGCGGAAGGACGCTCTCCTGGAACACGAGCACCAGGGTTGGCGGATCGGTGTTCCCCATGGTGTCGTCGATCGGATTCGAATCGGCCCCGCCGCATCCGACCAGCGCATGGACCACGGTCGCCAGCGCGAGGACAAGTCCCCGCAAGTGCAAGTGGCTCCGCTTCATCGTGATTGACCTCGGGCCGCGCCGGTGGGATCCGTGGGGTCCCCCGTGGCGTCCGCCGAGCCTCACGCTTGGCCTGCCTGCTGCCAGGAGCTTCACCGCGTCTTGGGCCTGACCTCGCCCTCGAGGATTCGCAGGAGGTCCGAGAAGTTGCGTTCCGCAACCGTACCCGGCGGCTCAACGCGGAGCGCGGCCTCCAGCGCAGTCGATATCGCAGTGGCGTCCTCCGGCCGCAGTTTCCTGCCCAGGGTCATCCAGAAGAGAGAGGGAACTGCCTCTCGCACGGAGGAATGTTGCGCTGCCTCCTCGGAAGTGGTGGCCTTCGCAAGAAGGTCGATGCCGTACTGCCGAAGGACATCCCCGAGCCGGTTCCGGCGTTCCGGATCCATGGTCCCGAGCTGCTCCCCGGCATAGATCGTGAGTGCCTGGAGAGCACCCGCAGAGACGGCCAGTTCCGTAGGATTGTTGAGGTCCAATCCCCGGAACCTGAGCACCGCCTCCTCGGGACCCAGAACCGCGATCATTGCAGCCGCGGCATGAGCCTTCCAGGCAATGAACAGTTGGATTGGAGTGCCTGCGGGTGGATCCTCTTTGAGCACCGCAGTCAGGTCCTCAACTCTGGCCTTGATCTCCGGGCCAGCCACGCGAGCCAGGCTGGTCAAGGCCATGTGGTACACGGACGGATCGCTCTCGCTGGACAGCAGATCCAGCAGGGCACTACTTGCAACCTGCCGCTTGCCGGACGGTGCTGCGCCAAGCCCGTCGGCCGACGCTGTCCGTACCTTAGGGTCTCCATCGGCGAGACCTTCAAGGTACTGATCGGCCACGTCAGCGCGGCCGTCAGCCTTGAGCTCGTTGAGCAGGTAGTAAAGCTTCAGCTTGCTTCCTGTGCCCGACCTGATGGCCCACCGCAGATGGCCTATCACCTCATCTGGCACCGCTGTGTGTACTCCTACGAGCTCCGCAGCCGCGGTCTTGATGCTGAAGTACGAGTCGTTCTGGAGCCGGTCCAGGACCCTGGCGGTTGCGGGATCTTGCTTCAGCGCAGCCGAGGCTTCGTTGTTCTCGACTACGCCGCTGCAAGAACCGAGTGTCCCCGCCCCCACCGGCGCCGAAACCGCCAGCGCTGCCAGTAGAGAGAGCCTAATCATTCTCATGTCAGTCTCCTCCGGTGCCTGGGACTGCTAGCCACGAAGTGGCCTTGATTTCGTAATCGACGCAGGGACCGAACAGAGCCAGGGGGGTGAGACCCTTGCCACAGACGTCCCACTCATACACGCTCACCGCGTTGTCGGGGTTGGTCCCGACAAGCACGTTGAGCCACGGAAAGCCGTCCCAGTATCCGGACAGTTTCCACTCAACAGGTCCATTGTTGATTTGCCTGAGCTCCACGCTCAAGCAGTAGTCGAAGGGCGGCAGGAACGTCGGCAAGAAGAAGCAGCCGGCGCGGCCGCTCCCGCTGAAGTTGATCTTCACGTGATGTGCGCCGAGCCTCTCGGTGCTGATTTCGGTGAAGTTGAGCCCGTCATCGAACATCACTTGTTCGGAGCACGCTGGGGGAATGACGTTCTGCCCCCAGTACCTGAAAAGATCCTTGCAGGAGCGGTCCTGCGAGTCGTTCGCTGTGTTGTAGCCGTGGCTAATCACCGCGTCACGCTGTTCGGTGCCCACAAGGATGTCTTCCGCCGGATCGACGGTGAAGTATCCGCCGCTGAACATGCGGCAAGCCGATCCATGAGTCGCCGCCACCCCAAGGGGCAGATTGTCGCCGCTCATGTAATCGTAGTGCAGGGGGTCAGGCGGCAGCTGGACAAGGTCCGGCCTGAGGACTCCCCTTACCTCGACCCAGACCTGCTCGAAGTTCTGGGGGAAGTAGCACGAGTTCGGACACGCGTCGTTGTCGTTGTAGTTGCCGTCGTCACAAACCTCCCATGGACTTTGAACGATGCCGTCCGTGCAGTAGCCGCAGACGGCGTTGCACACCGCAGTTCCGCCCGGCGTGGTGACCAGGCTTCCCGGCGGGTCGCAGCGTTCGATCCCCGTGACCGTGCCATTCCCGCAGCAGGAGCCATCGCTGAGCGGAACGCCTCTCACTGTAGCAACTCCGTGCGTGGGCGTCGGTGGTTCCGACCCGACGAAGTACCCGTTCGTCCACTGGAACGGGATGATCACGGGCGTTCCTCCGGACTGCAGGATTTGCCCCTCGGTGATGAGATCGAGGGACTCCTCGCAGCAGTTCTCGATCGACACCTCGGTGACACACAAGCCGTTCTCGTCCGTCACGCAGGGGGTGACGGAGGAGCAGTTGCCCGGAGTCACGAAAATGTGGGATTGGCCTGAATCGGATTCGCCATCCCATTCCTCGTCGAACCAGCAGCCCTTGCGGGCTATTCGGTAGCCCTGACCGACGACGTCCACGGCTGAGACCACAGACCAGCACAGGCTGGCGTGGCAACTCCACCCGAAGGTCGTGCTGAAGGTACAGCCTCCGTACAGAGTCAGATCCGCGGCCCAGACCACCGCCACCGAGATCCCGCCGAGGAGCCGCTGGGTCCCAGGGGGCCCCTGGATGAACGGAGCAAACTCTCCCGTCTCCAGGTCGAACGCCATGGAGAAGAGCCTGGCGTCGAAGTGGACGGACCCGGTCGAGTAGCTCAGCCATTCGGCTTTCGCCCTCACAGATCCGGGCATGCGGCTTTCCCGCACCCGGCTCCTCCCGAGAGTAACCCGAATCACGCGCGGCCCGACAGGCAGGGTCGTGTGATTCGCGGAGTAGGGAGGGGTAGGCGCGTCAGCAGGGAGGCGTATCGATCCCAGGACATGCGACCTGTCCGATTCCGTCGCCGAAGGCTGCGAAACCAGAGCCGGCGTACCTCCCGATAGAACGACCGGAGAGCGCAGAAGTTGCTCGTCAGTCCGTAGTAGCCGTAGTGGCCACGAAGCACCCGGCACAGCCACCGGTGTTGCGCCACTACTGGGGTGTGCATACGGCGGCGAGCCTCGAGCCGTAGCTCCTTGAGCTTCCGCGCTATCCGCCTTCCCTGCGTCTTGCGCTTGACCACGAAGCGTCCGTCTCGGGTCCATCCGCAGTAGTGGGTGAACCCGAGGAATGCGAACGTCTCCGGGCGCCGAAGAGCGCACCTGGCCCGGGTCAAGGCTGGCAGCCTGCCGAACTCGATCAGGCGCGTCTTGGTCTCATGAAGCGCGAGCCCAAACTTGCTCAGTCGCTCCTTGAGATCCACGAGCATCATCCGCGCATCGTCCTCGTACTGGAAGCCCATGACAAAATCGTCGGCGTAGCGGACGAGTACGACCCGTCCGCGGGGCTTCCGACTCCGCCACTGATGCGTCCACAAATCCAGGACGTAATGCAGGAAGATGTTCGCGAGAAGCGGGCTAATGCCCGCCCCTTGCGGCGTTCCCTCCACCGTCTCCGACCACTCGCCGCCATCCAGAATCCCAGCCCGAAGCCATCCTCGTATCAGCCGAAGGATGCGCCGGTCTGCGATCCTATGCGCGAGCATCCGCAGTGGTCAACCGAGTCGAAGTAGCTGCGGACGTCCGCGTCGAGCACCCAGTTCACGCACTCTGTCATCAGTGCGGTGTGCAGCGCCGACAGAGCGTTGTGTGGGCTTCGCCGTGGGCGAAATCCGTACGACAAGCCCAGGAAGTCGACCTCGTAGATGGCGCTTAGAGTCTCGGCGACCGCGCCCTGGACGATCTTGTCTTCCAGGACGGGCACACCGAGTGGCCTCTGCCCGCCGCACGACTTGGGGATGTAAACGCGGCGGACCGGCAGTGGCCTGTATCGCCCCGAGTGGACGCGATCATGCAGGTCCCGGAGGTTCTGTACCAGATCCTGCTCGTAACTCGCGACCGTCTCCCCGTCGACACCTGGGGCAGCTCGCCGCTTACAGCGACGAAACGCCCTCTCCAACGCCGCAGCATCGACGTGATGCAGCAGTGCCGTGAACCGGGCCTGCTTGTCTCGCCGTGCGGCCTCGTTCACCCGCGCGAGGTTCGGTGGCAGAGCGACCCGGCTCTGTGTCCGGACCCTGACCTTTTCGCGAGGGTTCCCCTCGGGCTGGCCCCTTCCCTCCGCACGCCTCGTTTCCTTCGGCGACATCATCGGTAGTATGAGCCAGTCCGACTCCCAGTCTCAGCTCGGCACGGCACTCCGGTTGCCCCTCGTGCTATGCCCCCGTCGCTAACCACTTCGACGGACCCGACTGGGCCTCCTGGGTTCCAAGGATGACCTTTCGCGCGTGATGCGGCCCTCGACCCCGACGGAGCAGCGCCGTCTCGCTTGACGACGACGCACCTGCTGCCTTCGCCCTCGGGAACGGGCTCGGCCTCCGCAATCTTCAGTATTTCGGGGCTGACTATCCGCACCCCACGCGACTCCTGTCTACGCTTCGGACCCCGCGTTGCCACGACGCCCGCAAGACTCGGTCCCGGCCTGCCCGCTACGGCTTTGGCCAGACGGGACTCTCACCCGCAAGTCATTCTCAGCTTTGCCCAGCGCACTCCCGATTCCCGTGGAAAAAGGAAAATGGCGTAACCTCCTGCTGACGAAGCAGATCGCCCGGAGGGGCGAAGGAGGGTTACGCCGTGAGAGAGGATACCACGACCGAGGCTGAGGTCGTCCGTTTCCGCCAGGACATCGGGGCCAAGCTCCGAGCTCGTGTGCAGGCGGCGATCGAGGTCGTCTTGGAGGAGGAGTTGGAGGAGGCGCTGGGCTGTCGCTCGCACGAGCGCACGGAGGCCCGGCGCGGCTACCGCAACGGAGCCGAGAATCGGCTGGTGACGACCGAGTACGGTCCGCGGGAGCTCCGCGTGCCTCGCGGTCGCTTGCACGGGGAGGATGGGACGACGACGGAGTTCCGCAGCCAGGCGCTGCCGCGTTACGCCCGGCGCGCGAAGGCGGTGGACGAGGCGTTGCTGGGAGCCTACCTGGGAGGGGCCAACACGCGGCGGATTCGCAAGATCATGGAGCCGCTGCTGGGCACGTCCCACCTGTCCAAGAGCGCCGTCTCCCGCGTCGTTGCGCGACTGAAGACGCTGTTCGAGAGCTGGTCCCAGCGGGACCTGTCCGAGGAGCGCTACGCGATCCTGTACCTGGATGGGTTCCACCTCAAGGTCCGGGTGGCTCGCCGGGTGGTCTCCGTGCCTGTGCTCGCCGTGCTCGGAGTCGCCGAGGATGGGACGAAGGTGTTGATCGCGCTCAGGATCGCCGCGACCGAGGCCAGCAGCCAGTGGTCCGGCGTCGTGGACGACCTGCAGCGCCGCGGCCTGACGGCTCCGGAGCTGCTCGTGGTCGACGGCCACCCTGGGCTGGGCAAAGCGCTCGAGCGCTGGCCCGGAGTTCAGGTGCAGCGCTGCACCTGGCACAAGCTGACCAACCTCCTCGAGCACTGCCCGGTGCATGCGCGGGCGGAGCTGAAGCGGGACTACCGGGGGATCGTCCACGCCCGGGACGGCCTGGCCGCGCGCAAGGCGTACGAAGCGTTCGTGACGAAGTGGTCGACGCTGTGCCCGGCGGTGGCGCGCTCGCTCGAGGAAGCCGGCACCGAGCTGCTGACGTTCTACGAGTTCCCCAAGGCGATGTGGCGCTCGCTGCGCACGACCAACCCGTTGGAGAACCTCAACCGCGAGTTCCGCCGACGAACCAAGACCCAGGCGTCGTTCGGGACCGAGCAGGCTGGCGTCACGCTGCTGTATGGGCTGGTCGCCTTCGGGCAGATCCGGTTCCACAAGATCGACGGTCATCGCCACGTCGCGGGGCTGCTCCGCGCGAAGGAGACGAACGCGGCATGAGACCCGTGATGGACTCGCGATCGGGCTCGCAGGCGTTCCGACGCCTCGGTGCAACACAAACCGAGCGCGTAGGATGGCTCAGGATCGACGCGCGCGACCTCGGCCATACGATCGGACCCCCCTCGGAGCGCCTTCACGCGGCTTCGCCCGTCGCGACGGTCCATCGACGCTCAGGCTTGACACGAGGTCATCGAACGAGGTACACACCGTCGGCAGAGGTTACGTCAGAACTTTTCCACGGAAGTCGGGACACATCCCCGTAGCACCATCCCTCGAAACATGTGTCCTGGGTGCACGGGATGTCGTCGTCGCAGTCTCCATGTGTGACGCAGGAGCCTGCGGGTTCGAGTTCCCCGGAGGCGATGGTCGACTGCGCGACCACCCAGTTCCCCTGCATCGCCAGGGCCTGGAAGTAGTATCGCACACCGGGCTGCAGCGGATAAGCCCTTGCCGAGATCGTTCCGTTTCCGACCGTTGCAGACTGCTGATAGGTCGCAGCCCCGGTCCCCCAGTACAGCACGTACTTGTCCAGCGTTACTCCGGACGGGGGGATCCAGCTCACTTCCGCATCGCTGTTGCCCAGCAAAGCGGTGAGCGGGAAGATCGGCAAGCTTCCCTGAGGCGGCAGCTGATACGGCGGTCCGGCGTTCCCCACAGCGTCCCGGGCCGCGACTAGGTAGAACTCGGTCGGTCCGGAAAGAGGCCGCGTGGACGTGAGCCCGCTGGTGTTGTCGCGAAGCGTCCACGGGGACATCGGTGGGGGGAAACTCCAGACGTCGTACGACGAAGCCGTCTCGGGGTTTCCTTGCGCATCGACGGTGACGGGCATCCAGGACAGAACCACTTCTGCCCCGCTCTTACTCAGCTCCAGCCAGGACACGGGCCCCGGCGGGATCCCTTCGTAGGGCACCTTCGCAAGCGCGATGTTGGACCGCGCAACCGCATTGGTGCCGACCATGGCGACCACCTGGACGTAGTAATGCCCGGGCGGAAGCACGAGCGTCCCGGCGGAAGTCGCCGTGCCGCCCAACTCCTTGGAGAACTGATACGACGCGGCGCCGGTCCCCAGGTAGACCAGGTACTCGTCGGCCACGATGCCCGGCGGCTGCGTCCAGCTCACGACGGCCTCGCCGTCGTGGAAGGCGACGCTCGCGTCGAACGTCGCTTCGAGCCCTTGCGCCGGAACTTGCCACGGGGGCCCCTCACTCCCCGCCATGTCGGTTGCCGTGACGAGGAAGAAATCGTCGGGCCCCGTGGCGGACGTCACGAAGGTGGTTCCGCTCGGTTGGCCGAGCGACGTCCAGGGGTCGATCGACGGCAGCGAAGGAATCCCGTAAACCGTGTAGTGCGCCACCAATTCGGGGTCGCCCTCGACGTCCATGTCAACCGGAGTCCACGACAGGACGAGCGCCGCAGGGCTGTTCTTGCCGACCTCCAGCAGGGCGACCGGCGCCGGTGGAGTCCCGCAGGTGCCCACGTTGCAGACACCTTCGATGCAATCGACTTGCTGGCACGCTGCGCTCTGACAAACGCCATCATTCGTGCAGTATTCGTGCAGTAGCCCTTCCAGCAGTAGTTGCCGGCGCCAAAGCACTGGGCGTCGCTGGAGCAGGACTTCGCATGGTTCAGAAAGCAGACGTCGTTGCAGTCACTGTCGCTGCCGCATTGTTGGCCGTCGTCGATCCCCCCCACACAGGCATCGGGGCAGTCGGAGACGTTGTTGCACGGCTGGCCGTGGTTGACCCCTCCCACGCAGCCGGCGGCGCAGGTCAGGTTCGAGAAACAACTCTGACCGTTGTCGGGTCCGCCGGCGCAGCGCTTTCCACAGGTGCTGTCGCTCATGCACGTCTGCCCCGGGGTGCCATCGCAGACACCCGCACACTGCCACGCGCCGCTGTTGCAAAGAGCCCCCGGGTTGCCGCCGCCCTGGCAGACGTCGTCGCAATCCGAGTCGGAGCCGCACGCCTGGCCGTCCTGCTGACCGCCGACGCAGTGGGAGACGTAGCCGGCCGCTGCGGAAACGCTCCCGACCGACAGGTACAGCACGGTGGCGGCGATGACAGCTTTCAGATTCATGCAGCTCCCCCTCTCTGGCCGGCCTGCGTCGGGGCCTGGTAGAGCAACTCGCGAACGCCGGGACCGTCGTCCGGTGAGCAGGACTGGCTTGGGAATCTCAGGCATCGAGGGCGGTGCCCTGTGGAGGAGGTCCCAAAGAGCCTGGAATGAAGGGGGATCCGAACGTGTTGCGTACCTGCAACGCGATTCGCTGCTGAATCCGCAAGTTCTTCTTGACACCCCTCTCGACCAACCCATAAGCTCTCCGGGTCAGCGCGTGGTTCGCTCCGCCTTGTACGGCCTCGTGCCTGAGAGAGAAGACGTGGTCGACCGAATCGGACCAGGATCCCGTCCTGATCAGGCCGGGCTCCCGTCCCGCCCGTACCGCCGAGGGCCCTCCCCGCGACAGAACCTGTCGAAGACCGTCGGCGCCATGCTTCGCGCCGCCCGTGAGAGTCAAGGGCTCACGCAGTATCAACTCGCGGAGCTGACCGAAGGGGGTGCGGGTGGCGTCTCCCGCGCCGCGATCAGCGGCATCGAGCGCGGCACGAACCTTCCTGGCCTTGAGGCGCTCGTGTCGTTATCGCGAGTCCTTCACCTGGAGCCGGCCGAGATCCTCGAACGGGTCGATCTCGCCATGACGGTCCCGGTGGATGTGAGCGGGCTGTCGATCGAGGACCTCCGCACGCAGGCCGAACGTTTCGTCTGGGCCGGCGACTACCGACGCGCTCTCTCGATCTACGATGCCATGTTCCAAGTACTGGTTTTGAATCCGCCCCAGGACGAACAGGAACGACGGCGGCTGACGGTCCGGCTCGAGGTCAATCGCGCCGTGATGCTTCGCGAATGCAGTGCCCTCGGCGCGTCCGAGGCCGCCGCGAAGCGCGCCGTTCTTCTTTCCGACGGCTTCAGGGAGCTGCAGGCGGAGGCCTACATGGTGCTCGCCTCCCTTCACTCGCACGACGGCAACTGCGTGCTCGCCGAGGTGATGGCGGAGCAGGCCGTGAAGCTATCGGAAGGTTGCGAGAATGCCGTGCGGGGGCTTGCCTGGTGCCAGAAAGGCGCCGTGCTTCATCGGGGCAAGCGGTTCGATCAGGCCCTCGAGGCGTACGCCCGCGCGCGGGAATTCAGCACCAACGCTCGGGACTCCCGCAACCTCATCGTCGTGGAAGGGAGCATCGGGTCTTGCCTCGTCGACCTCGGCAAGAAGGCCGCAGCGAGGAAGCAGCTCGTCAAGAGCATCGAGCTTGCGCGAAAGCACCACGACCCGGCGGCGGAGTCTTCACGGCTGGTCGAGCTCGGGCGACTTTCGCTCGCAGCGGGCGATCTCGACGAGGCGGACACCCTGGCGCACGCGGCGCTTCGCATCTCCAAGCCCGCCGAGCTGTGCCTCACGATCTTTCGCGCCGAGTGGTTACGGCACTTGATCGCATCCCACAAGAGCCCCAACGCGACCGACCGGCACCGCGTGGTCTACCTCAAGAAGCTTTACCCGCGAGTCAGGGGACATCGAACCGCCGATGCGGTTTCCGAGTTTGAACGGGAGATTCTCGAGTCCAACCCACCACAGGAAGGTGCTCATGACTAGCCGGACGAAACACTCAGGGTCCCTTTGGGCGGCGATCGGTATCGGCGTCGTCGGCATCGGCGTCGGTGTCGCGCACGCCGAAGTATCGGTCGATGGGTTCGGCACGTCGGTCACTACCCTCGTTCTGGCAGGGGTTGTCGATGATCCCCTCCCGATCGGCATCTGGTTCCAGTACCGCCCCGTAGCCGCAGACCAAGTGCTGAATGCCGATGGCCACGCCCGGGGCGACGGCCGCCCCGACATCGTGTGGCGAGACAACGCCTGGCCCGTCGTCACCTGGGCCTACAACGCGGGCGGAGACTTCGACATCGCCTTCTCCGAGTGGGACGGCACGCAGTGGACGGCGACGGCGTTCTTGACTGCGAGCACCGACGACGAGCGCGACCCGCGCCTGTTCGTCGAGTCCGACGGGACGACCCACGTCGTCTGGTGGACGGCGGGCACGACCGAGAGAGTCCATCTCTCCACCCGCCAGGCCGGGTCCTCGACCTGGGGCCTGCCGGTCCTCGTCACCGCGGGCGCGGAGACCGGGCGGCGGCCCGCGGTCGCCGTCTTTGACGGCAAGCTCTCCGTGGGCTACGAGCGGGATGCCATCTCCCCCGGGATGGCCCAGGACATCGTGGTCGCGACGCTCCAGGCCGGTGGCGGGTTCACCTTGGAAATCGTCGGCGCGACGGGCCGACCCGAGGCGCTCGACGTGATGCTCCATGCCGAGCAGGGTCACCTGTGGGCGGACTGGAAGCACGAAGCCAGCGAACTCGGCTGCGCCGAGCACCAGCCAGGCGTCGGCTGGAACGGCAACGCGCCGGCCCCCTGGACCGATCCCTCCTGGGTCGGCATCGAGGAGGCGCGGAAGGCGATCAGGAGTCAGGTCCTCGAGTAGCGGGAGCCTGAGCTCCAAGCTGCCGGCCCGGGCATGCTCCCGGGTGCGCCACCGGGAAGTGCTCGCGGCGTTCCTGCGCGAGATCGAGCAGCCGCAGCGCGTGGGCGGCGCCCGCTCGACCATCGACGGGACGCTCAAGCGGCTGGACGGCCTGGCTGCCTGGTCGAGATCGACCCGTCGGCTCTTGAGAACGGCTCGACCGCGCTCGCGCCCCTGGAGCCCCGGGTGCTGAGCTCAGTACTCCCCGCGCTCCAAGAGTGTGGTGACCTTGTGCGCCCCGTCCTCACGCAACGTCGAGAGATAGCGGCGGAGAGCAACCAGGTCGTGTGTCAGTGAGAAATGCATGTCCAGCTCCGCACCTCGGAAAGCGCGAGCAAAGCCCCGGACGCGCAGGGCAAAAACACGATCAAACAACTTCTCGCGCAGCAGCCTTTCGGCTCGGCGGGCGGAGAGGACGTACCAGTCCGAACCTCGGATCCGTTCCAGCGTCTCGGCGAACACTGGGTGCTTCTCTCGCGCGAGGTACTCAACCACCGTGTCCTCGAGCAGGCGCTTCGACGCGCTGCGGGGTGCCTCGGTAATCAGCGCCACAGTCTCGACGAGGGATTGCGGAATCGTTGCTCCGACGCTTTCGCCTCCAAGCCCCCGGACTCCCACGATGGCGAAGATGTAGGGGAGGCCTTCCTCTTCCTGCTTCTGCAGGGCACTGAACACCTTGTAGGTCGCCAGGGCAAAACAGTCCTCGGGCTCCAGATTCACGAGCTCCTTGGCCCGGCGAAAGAGCGCGCCGTGGAACTTGATGTTGAGCCTGTAGATCGGTCGGCCTTGGCCGTTGTAGAGGCGGTAATCAGTATCGCTTCGGCCCTCACGCAGATCGCGCAACTCGAACTCCTTCGAGTGCATCTCTGCCTCGTAGATCTCCTCGAAGGCGATCTCTGCGCAGCGACCGAGGCGGAGGGAAAACGAGCCGGGTGCACCTTCAGACCCTTCCGGCCGCAGAGCCTGAGAAACTCGGAGTTGCTCTCGTTGTTGCCACGCTCCAAGAGGTTCGCGGGTATGGCACCCTTGTGGCGATTGCCGAACTTCTTGGTGATCACGTGCCCGCTGGGACGCCTCTTCGCTCGATAGCCTTTCTGGATCAGCCGTTCCATGTCGGCGCTATAGCGGACAAGCACGGCGCGGTTGTCGGCGGAGGGCCAAGGCGTAGGGGACAGCCACCAGACGTACTCGACGGAATCCTTGACCCGGATGCGCCGGACGTTCACCCACTCCGCCGGAGCCGGGAGTTTCGCCGGATTGAACCAAAAGCACTCTTGAGCCAAGTGGAAGCCGGCCCCCTCGCAGAGATCGACCAGGAGCTTGAAGTGGTAAAGGGAGCGTGTGGGGACGCCCGGGTTGTAGCTGCCTCCGATGTTGAGGACGAAGCTCCCGTCTTCGCGCAGAATTCTCTTGATCTCGGCGCCGAACGGTCGAAACCAGTTGACGTACCCGTCCTTGTCGACGTTCCCATACTCCTTCTTGAAGTGCAAGGCGTAGGGCGGTGAGGTGATGACGGCCTTGACCGATCGGTCGGGTAGGCTCCTCATCAGCTCCTGAGAGTCTCCGACGTATGCGGCGCCGAGATCAGTCTCGTAGAGCGGCATGGCATTCGGAACCAGCCGGGAAGGGCGAGACTCGGGCGGTAGGTCCAGTAGCGATCTCTGTACTCGCTTGGGGTTGGCCATCGCCGAAGAGACTCCGTGACGAGGCGGCATCCGAGACAGCAGGCAGTCTATCAGATCGCACCCACTGACAGGTCACGATGAACTGCCGGAGCACACGGGCAAAGCCTCGGTTCCCTTCGAGGCCGATCGTGGGCAAGGAGACGTGCGGCGTCCACGACTCGATGCGCCTGATGATGGGCTGAGGACCGGGGACGCTGCCAATCTGGACGGTCGACGACGAGCTGCACGGCCCGGGACCGCTCGAACCTCGAACGCCGTGCGAGGTGTCGGGAAGAACGGCGGTCGCCGTCCGGCACGCCGACACCGGCCTGAACCCGTTGGCACCACGCGAGTTGAGGCGACTTCGCTCGCCTGCCGCTCTCGGCGGTGTCGGGAACGCCGACAGTGCGCTCGATCCCGCAAGCACTCCGACGAGTCGAATCTCCCCGTTTTCCCGTCGTGCCGCCTCGGCACCGGCCTTGCTCTTAGGGGCGGCAGACACGGAAACACAGCCGGGCGCTCTCAACCCGGACGGACGGAGGAGATGAAGGCCATGACACGGAACAACACAAAGAAGGACGTGGTCGGGTTCGGGTTGGCGCTCGCGGTTCTTGAGATCATCGTCGTCTGGAACCCGCTCGCGTGGCTCAACGGCCTCCTCGCCTAATCCTCCCCCCCTCCCCCCGAAGCCGCAAGGCTGGCGAGCGCCCCTCACGGGGCGCTCGTTTTTTGGGGGGACGGATCACCGCCGAGCGCTCGTGCAGCCTCGGGCTCTCCGCGATCCTCGTAGAACCTTCCAAGGCGCGCGCGGGCTGCGTTCAGGTATCGTGGCTCAACCCCGGGCTGGCCACTAAGACTGTCGTAGCCTGAGCGAAGAAGAGGCTCGGCCGCTTCGAAATGGCCTCGAGCAGCGAGGCATGCGCCGAGCAAGCTCTGGGCGTTGGCGACGCGCCAGTGGTCTCGGGGAAGGGCGGCTTCCAGAGTCCTGACGCTCTCGCGAAGCAGCGGTTCTGCCTCGCCGAACCGACTCATTGAGACGAGCACGTCTGCAAGGCGGCTGAGAGAGCTGCCGATGTCGGCCTGTTCACCCCCGGGGAACTTTCGCCGAGCTTCCAGCGACTCTCGAGCGAAGACCTCAGCTTCTCGCAGGTTTCCCTCATCCTGCAGCAGCTCGGACATGTTGTGGGCGAGTTGGGCGACCATCGGATGATCGGGACCGGGCCGTTTCCGCTCGATCTCGATGGCCTCCCGGAGCAGGCCTTCTGCCGGCCCAAGTTCTCCCTGCCGCTGAAGAAGCTTCGCCATGTTGTTAAGGCTCTTAGCCAATGTCGGATGGTCTGGTTCGAGCAGTTCGCGGTACAGATCGAGCGCACCCTTGAGGTAAGGCTCGGCCTCGGTGTACTTTCCCTGCATCCCGAGCACCGCGCCAAGGTTGGTCATGCTCACGGCGACCTCGGGGTGTTTTTCGCCGTGAAGTCTCTTCCGCATCTCCAGCGCCTCTCGTAGCAGTTCTTCCGCGGTCTTCAAGTCACCGGTTCTTATCGAGACCACCGCGAGGCCGTTCCTGCTTTCGATCACCTGCTCGTTTGGTGCGAGCGTCGGCTCCAGGAGCCTCACTCGCTCATAGTATTCAGCCGCCTCTTCGTAGCGGCCTTGCTCTTGGATGGCTTGGCCGAGGCGGTTCAGAGTCGCGGCGACATCGGAGTGCCCACTTCCGAGGAGCCTCTGACGCAGCACGAGCGCGTTGCGGAACAATACTTCCGCGTCCTTTGTTTTCCCCTGTTGAAGCAATACCTCGCCTAGATTGTGCATGGTGTCCGCGACTGCGGTGCTGCCGCCGGGGTACAGCTCGTTCCGAATCTCTAACGCTTCCTCAAGCAACTCTCGAGCACTGTCGTACGCGCCAAGGCTGCGGTACACGTTTCCGATCGCCCCGATCAGCGTCGCGCGCACCTCCGGCTGGTTCTTCAGGTCCTGCTGAACGCGCGCCGCTCCCCGGTCGAGGATCTCCCGCGCGCTGATCTCCTCGCCCCTGGCCTCCGCCGGGTCCGACACCTCGAAGATCTTCTGCATGAACCCCACGACCTGCTCGGCGCGATCGCGCTCGACCTTGGCCTGATCGCGCTCGTGGGCGATCCGCCGCGCCTGCAGCGCCATCGTCACCGCGAATCCCACGAGCAAGAGGACGAACGCCGCCGCCACGCCCACCCCAAGCCAGTTTCGCCGCACGAACTTGGCCGTGCGGTACGACAGCGTGTCCTTGCGCGCCAGGACCGGCAGGCCCTTGAGGTAGCGCCGCACGTCCTCCGCGAGCTGCTCGGCCGAGGCGTAGCGCCGCTGCGCCTCCTTGCGCAGCGCCATCAGCACGATGTTGTCGAGGTCCCCGCTGAGCTGGCGTCGCAACTGCGGCGGCGGCGTTGCGCGGGCCTGGCTCACGCTGTCGAGCGTCACCGGCGTCTCGGGGGCGCGACGCGACATCCCGGTCTCGACCCGCCCGATCGCCGTGCTCGGACGTTCCGGCTCCTGGTCCACGACGAGGCGACCCAGCTCGGTCGGCGGCCGGCCCTCGAGCCGGTACGGCAGGTGGCCGGTCAGCAGCTCGTACAGCAGCACGCCCAGCGAGTAGACGTCGCTCGCCGTCGTGACGAGCTTGCCCTGCACCTGCTCCGGGCTCGCATAGCGCGGCGTCATCGGCCGCACCCAGGTCGCCGTGTGCTCCATCTCGAGCGCCACCAGGTCCGGCCGCAGCAGCTTGGCGATGCCGAAGTCGAGCAGCTTGACCTGGCCCTCGGCCGTGACCAGGATGTTCGATGGCTTGACGTCGCGGTGCACGATCAGGTTCTGGTGCGCGTACTGGATCGCCGAGCACACGGTCAGGAACAGCTCGAGCCGCTCGCGCACTGACAGCCGGCTGCGGTCGCAGTACTCGTCGATCGGCACGCCCTCGACGTAATCCATCACGAAGTACGGCAGCCCGCTCTCGGTCGTGCCGCCGTCGAGCATCTTGGCGATCGCCGGGTGATCGAGACCGGCGAGGATCTGCCGCTCGGTGCGGAAGCGCCGCACGCGGTCCTCGGTGCCCAGATCGTGCCGGATGATCTTCAGCGCGACGCGTTTCTGGAACTCGTCGTCGGCCCGGACGCCGAGATAGACCTCGCTCATCCCTCCCGTGCCGATGCGCCGCAGGATCTTGTACGGGCCGATGCGCTCGCCCGCTGTATGGTCCGGCGCGTCCGCACCCTTGGCGAAGGCCGGGGGCAGCTCGAATCCAGGGCCCAGCGCGGGCTGCTCGAGAAAGCCGCCCGCCGCACCGTCCGCAGCCAGCAGGCGCTCGACCTCGGCGCGCAACTCCGCGTCCCCGCCGCAGGAAACGTCGAGGAACGACGCGCGCTCCTCGGGGCGCCGCCCGAGCGCCTGCTCGAACAGCTCGCGAACTCCGCGGAAGCGTCCGGCGTCCATCGGCTCGCCCCGCCCCGGGACCCGCGACAGGTGTCTCCCGGAGCCCTCCACCGTAGCATACACGCCACGCGCGGATTCAGTCCCCACACGGCGAGGTCCGGCCGCTATCGGCTACCGATTCTCGGTCGAGACGTTCAGGGGCCCAGCACGAGACGCCGGACGACCTTGCGCGTTTCCTCGACACCGAGCCAGCTCGGATCCGGCCACGAGACGAACGCGACCCCACCCCACGCTGCCGGCCCGCGCTCCGCGCAGCCGAAGACCTGGCCCGTGTGCTTCCAGTCGAGCCACAGCTTCACGGCTGTCGCGTGCTGCACTGGGTCGAGCGGGGTGACACGCGTCGTCGAAGCCACGAACTCTTCGGTGAAGCTGCCGCCCGCCTCGCGGCGCAAGGCCACCACGTCCTGGGCCATGCCCGCGGCGAGCGAGTCCCTCTCGTAGGCGATGTGCAGCGTTCCCGCGAAGGCCGCGACCGCCGGACGACGACCACTGGAGACGACCTCGACCGGGGCTTCCCACGCGAACCCCGGCGGCCGCGTGGACCAGTAGACCCGGTCCACCGCGCCGTCCGTCCACCACACGGCGTGCAGTGTTCCGTCCGGAGCTGCGAAGATCCGCGGGTCCAGGTCGTCGCCGGCGTCCGCCGTCAGGAACTCGGTCGGACCCCATGTCCCGCTGTTCCATTCCGAGAAGGCGATGTCATGGTCGGCGCCCGCGTTGTAGGCCCAGACCGCCACCGGTCGGCCGATGGGGTCGGGGTCGTCGACGAGGCTCGGGTAGGCGATGTCCGGCCGGTTGTCATCACGTAGATGACCGGAGCCGTTGAGGATCTGTCCGTGCGCGAGGGAGACACGGTACTGCAGCCAGATGCCGAGAGGGTTCGGATCGTCGCCGATGGCCGCGATAGTCAATGTGCTCACGGTGGTCCCGAGCGGGTCCGTGGAGACTTCGGCGAGCGCGGCGAGGGGCATGAACAAGAAGGCTGCGCCGAGTGCAACTCCACGTGTCCGTCTAGTCAATGGCTCCCATCCTCCGTTGCACCCGACGGCTCGAGCAACTCCCGCTTGATCCGCTCGACGACCTCGAATCCCTCGTGTCCGACACGGCCGAGCAACCTCCGCAGGTATGCTACGCGGTGACGATCCTTGTCGCCCCGGGGGACCTGCGCTTCACGACTTCGTGGCGGATCCACTCCCCGCGAACGACCGTCAGCACGCGGTCGGCGGGCTTGGCGATTTGCAACGCCGCGCGGGCGCGACGATCGGCTGATTCGAGGTCGCCCTCCACCAGAGCTGCCTCCCCCGATTCCACCTGCCAAAGCGCCTCGGCCGAAGGGTCGCCGTGCTTCCGCGCCAGGTCGATGGCGCGCTCGAAGTACTTTCCTGGGCCGGCCACGAGCCATCAGACATGAGCCGATGTGGCCCTCGATGCTGAGCGCGTTGCGATAGTCCCGCGCCGCCCTCGCGAACTTGCGGGCTTCGAGCAACGCTCCGTGCGCCTCATCCGGTCGCCCGGCCCGAACGAGGACGATCGCCAACTGGTTCCATGCCTGGCCCTGGAGCTTTGCGCCGCCCTGCGATGAAAGATCCACAGCCCTGCGCGCGATCGGCTCGGCGACGTCGGGAAGACCCTCGTGTGACCAGAGAGAAGCCAGGACCATCAGCGCTTCGGCTTGGAGCGTGGGCATCCCTTCGCGAGAAAGCAACCGCCCGCTTGGCGGCGGCCTCCGCAGCGCGCAGGGCGCTGCATTGACGTAACGTGACCGCACGGTTGATCTCGACCCGGGCTTCACTACCCGGGCCCGGACCCCACGTCGGCTCATGGGCGAGCCGCTCGAGCATCGCGTCGTACAGCGCCAGTGCCCCCCGTAATCCGCCTCCCAGAAAAGCTCTTCGGCACCGGAGCGCAGCTCCTCCCATCCTTTGTCCGACACGTCGAGCGATGCCCGGACCCCGATGGCAACCCGCTCGAGGATTTCGTTCGTGTCGAGGTCGAGGGAGCGGCACAGTCCCACCAACGCGTCAACGCTGGGCATCTTCCCGTGCTCGATCGCGCCGATCGTCGTCCGCGAAATCGGCCCGAGCGGGCCGTCGGTCAGTTCCGCGAGCTGACCCTGACTCAGCCTTCGCGCAAGACCCGACGACCGGCTCGGATGGAGCGCGTGGCTCGCGCGGGTGAACCTGCCAGTCCGGCCCACCTCGTGGTCTCCGCATGTGGCGACGATCCGTCGAGCTACGTCCTGCGCGATCGTGACCCATCACACTTCAACGAGAGCTTGCGGAAGCAGCTCACGATCGAGTCGGCCACGGGCCCCATCGTCCTGTTTTCCAGCGACTCGACGATCGCTTGGGAACTCAAGTCCGATCTCCGCTCGGCCGTGACCGGCCTGGCCGCCGAGGCGGTGATCGGCGACCTCGAGAGCGCGCGGGATTCGCTGTATGGGTGGATCGACTCGGTCGACCTCCTGACCAAGAGCCTCGACCTGCACGGTGCGCTGGCCGAGCTCGATCGGGTCGGTGATCGCCTCGGCCGGGCGGGCGCGGTGAGCGATCACCCGGACGGTCAGCGTGTCATACGCGCTGCTGCCGACGTCCGGACCTTCCTGTCCTCGATTGACCGCGATGGGGTCAGGGGAGCATCCTTGCGGCGGCGCTGATGTCTGGAGGCGGGGACTCTGGCGAGAGTCCCCGCCTCGTCGAGCTCCGCCCCATCGCCGAACGGGCCTGCGATGCGAGTCTGTCCGGGGACGTCCTCGGAAGGACCGTGACCGTGCACTACGTCTCCGCGCTCGGCGAGCTGACGGCCCGGAGGTTTCTCGACGGGCTGGAGGCGTTCCAGCGAGAGCGCGACGAGGACTACGCGGTGCTCCGCTCGGGCTTGCGGACCCACCTGGGAGAGGAGCTGTTCTCCCGCGTCGAAGGCAAGCGCTTCCTGCGTCCCCCGGAGCTGGAGACGACGTGGTACCTGCTCGTCGGCGCTGAACCTCCGGCCGTGATCTGGCGGCATGGTCCGGACCGATCGCGCCACCACTTCGTGCCCGAGAGCCCCGACGGCGAGTACACGGCCGACCAGTTACGTGTGCGGAGCAAGCTCAAGCTGGAGGTCCACGAGTTCACGCACTGGATGATTGAGTATCTCATAGCCGGGAACGTGGTCCACGAGGTCGACGGCGTAGCGCGCATTTCGTCGAGCGGCCACCTGCCGCGCTGGCTGGAGGAAGGCATCTGCGATTACACGGCAATGCAGTTCGAGCGCTGGCGTGAAAAAAGATGGGATTCGAACCGGGAGATCGTGGCCCGGCTGACCTGGGATCGTCCGGCGGTGCGGGCCCATCTGCTCCAGTGGGTCGACTCGACGGTCGAGCCGCGGAAGGCGCTCCGGAATCCGAACTGGATCGAGTACATCAACTACGAGGGCTCCCTCGGTTTGGTCTTCTCGCTCGAGACCGAGTTGGGCAGCGGTGGCTTGCTCGAACTCTTCAAGCGACTGCTGGCCGAAGGCCGGCAAACGGACGAGGAGACCGTGGCCCTGATCGAGGGCGTGATCGGCAAGCCGCTGCACGAGATCGGTCGGGTGTCAGCCGAGACGCGGGAGCGGTTCCTCTCCGCGTTGCTCGACCGGGCGCAGGTCGCCTGCGGCCGGGAGCCCGAACCGGCGGACCAGATCCCGCTCGCCACACTCGGCCATTTCTTCGACGCCGCCGACAGGACGATCCCCGCGCTCCAAGCTCTCGCGCTCTGCCCGGACGCGCGGATCGCGTCCGAGGGGGTCGATGGTCTGAGGCTGGCCGGCCGGCCCGAACCGATCGCTCAGACGCTGGCTGCGCTCGAACGGTCCGCCGCGCCGGAACTCCTTTCGGCGCTTGAAGCCGACGGCAGCTTGCGCACGGCACGCGAACTCACGCGCTCGGCTTCCCAGGCGTCACGCTGGTTCCAATCGGAGCGCGGGGGCGTGGCCGAGTCGACAACCTCGAATGGCCAGCCGGGGAGGAACAGGTCGGGCCGCCCCCGCGAGGTTCGTCCCTGATCTTCCCGGCCGGGAATGAACGACTGGACTCCTCCCCCGATCGGGTCGTCCCGCTCTCCGGCCCACCTTCCCCGGAGCGGACCCGAAGACCCGAAAGCTGCCCTACGTCCGTGGCCCACGTGCCGACGGCCGACCGAGGCGTTCCATCGCCTTTGCACGTCGGGTCGAGACCCGCTGAGGGACACCCCGTCCTCCTCGATGAGCTGGGAGTAGAGGTTGTAGAACAAGCCCGCTCTCCTCGTTTCGCCGAGCTTCTCATAGTGGTTGGCCAGGTGCTCGACGATCGCTCTGTTGCGTGGATCCAGCCCATAGGCTTTTCGGCTCTTGACCAGAAACTGTAAGGAGACCTGAAAACCGGGGGTCTTGAGGGGCATCACCCATCGTGGAGAATCTCCCTTTCCTGACTTGCCAATCGGGAAGGGAGGTCCAAGGTGGGGAT
>Ga0187892_10004753_pt1 | contig 22337 bp, 15 predicted proteins | sample MA1701073metaG_FD_139345 | JGI IMG/M metagenome (GOLD analysis project Ga0187892, IMG submission 139345) | Bio-ooze microbial communities from a basaltic lava cave in the Kipuka Kanohina Cave System on the Island of Hawaii, USA - MA170107-3 metaG ... | reverse complement strand
GAAGTGCTTCCATGACGTTCTGATGTCGAAAAAGCGCCATGCTCCGCCCGATCGCGTCGTCCGGTATCCGAATGATCTAGGTGACAACCGCCGCTCAACGAGACGAGTGATTCGCCCTGAACTCGCGCGCAGCAACGCGAGGTCAGGCGCGTCGAGAACGACCAACTCGCGGAGTTTGGAGCCGTTCGGGTAAGGGAAACGCAAGGCGCGGTCCCACATGGGGGCTTCCTGGGAGGCAGACAGTGATTCAGCAACCGACCGTCCGCTATGGACGAAATCTTCGAACGCGATGACGTCCGGGACTTCGAAGTTGCGATTCCAGTCGCGGAGGGCGGCTAGATTCCTTTCTAACTCCCTGATTTGGAAGAGACGCCGACTATCCCCATGAGGAAGGTCCTCCAGGCACATAGTTGGCGAGTGCCGACCAAAATTACTGCATCGTCTCGCGACGTCTAGCGCCCTCGTCCGAAACGCCCGCATTCTGTCATGAGCACCCCGTTGTGGTACCGCAGGTGATGCACTTCAGACACGTGCCGTTGCGCACCATCGTGAACTGGCCGCAGTCGCCGCAGGGGTCGCCCTCGTAGCCTTTGAGCTTGGCGATCTCGGAGGCGGTGAGGGTCTTGGCCTGGGCGGGGCCGCTGCCGCCGCTCACCGGCGGGATGGCGCGGGCGGTGACGTGGGGGCTGGTCGGGCACGGAGTGGCATCGGCCACCGCGACGGGGCCCTGGCCGGGCTTGGTGCCGAGGGCGTCGCTGCGGAGGTCGTCGTCGGGGACGTGGGAGAGGTCGGTGCGGCCGAGGTAGGTGAGCGCGAGCTCGCGGAACACGTAGTCGATCACCGAGGTGGCCATCTTGATCCGGTCGTTGCCCTTGACCATGCCGTTGGGCTCGAAGCGCGTGAAGACGAACGCATCGACGAACTCCTCGAGCGGCACGCCGTGCTGGAGCCCGAGCGAGATCGCGATCGCGAAGCAGTTCATGAGCGACCGGAAGGCGGCGCCTTCCTTGTGCATGTCGAGGAAGATCTCGCCGAGCGAGCCGTCCTCGTACTCGCCCGTGCGGAGGTAGATCTTGTGCCCGCCGACGACCGCCTTCTGCGTGTAGCCGGAGCGGCGGTCGGGCAGGCGATGCCGCTCGCGCAGATACTTGGTGACCACGCGCTCGGCCATACGCTCCGCCACCGCCTCGACGTCGGGCACGCCCGCCGCCTCGTCCTCGTCGTCCGCTGTGGCATTGAGCGGCTGCGAGAGCTTCGAACCGTCGCGGTAAAGGGCGACGGCCTTCAGCATGCAGCGCCAGCTCGTCTCGTACGCGCGCTTGACATCCTCGATCGTGGCGTCGCTCGGCATGTTGATGGTCTTGCTGATGGCGCCGGAGATGAAGGGCTGGGCCGCGGCCATCATCCGGATGTGGGCGTCGACCGGGATGAACCGCTGCCCCTTCCTGCCGCAGCGGTTGGCGCAGTCGAACACCGCGAGGTGCTCGGCGCGGAGATGCGGGGCGCCCTCCACGGTCATCGTGCCGCAGCAGTAATCGTTGGCGGCCTCGATCTCGGCCTGGGTGAAGCCGAGCGTGCGCAGCAGGTTGCCGTTCCACTCGGCGAGCTGGAGCTCGTTGATGCCGAGCCGCTCGGCCACGTAACCCTCGCCGAGCGTCCAGCTGTTGAAGGCGAAGGTGATGTCGAAACAGGCCTCCAGCGCGAGTTCGATGCGCCGCAACCCGGCGTCGTCGAACCCCTTGGCCCGCAGTGTGGCGTGATTGATGGCCGGGGCGCCGCGCAGCGTGCCGCGGCCGAGGCAGTAGGCGGCGACGTCGTCGATCTGCGTCTGCGTGTAGCCGAGCGTCCACAGGGCGACCGGGATGCTCTGGTTGATGATCTTGAAGTAACCGCCGCCCGCGAGCTTCTTGAACTTCACCAGCGCGAAGTCCGGCTCGATGCCCGTGGTGTCACAATCCATCACGAGCCCGATGGTGCCGGTGGGGGCCAGCACGGTGACCTGCGCGTTACGGTAGCCGTGGGCCTCGCCGAGCGCGACCGCGCGGTCCCACGTCTCGCGCGCGGCGGACAGGAGCGCCGGCGGGCAATGCCGCGGGTCGATGCCCATCGGCACGATCGTGAGGCCCTCGTACTCGCCGGGCATCGCGTTGTACGCCGCGCGCCGGTGATTGCGCATGACCCGCAGCATGGGCTCGCGGTTGCGCGCGAAGCCGGGGAAGGGGCCGAGGTCGTGCGCGATCTCGGCCGAGGTCGCGTAGGCCTCGCCGTGCATGAGCGCGGTGATCGCGCCGCACATGGCCACCGCCTCGGCCGAGTCGTAGGGGATGCCCTTGCGCATGAGCACCGTGCCCATGTTGGCGTAGCCGAGGCCGAGTGTCCGGAAGTCCCAGCTCCCCTGGGCGATGGCGCGGCTCGGGTACGAGGCCATCAGCACGCTGATCTCGAGCACCAGCGTCCACAGCCGGCACGCGTGGCGGAAGCCCTCGACGTCGAAGCTCCCGTCCTCGCGCACGAACTTGACCAGGTTGATCGACGCGAGATTGCAGGCGGTGTCGTCGAGGAACATGTATTCCGAGCAGTTGTGCACGACGATTCCGGCCGCGACGAAGTGATGCGTGGCTTCCTCGGTGAGGTCGAACACGTCCGCCTCACCGGCCGGCACGACGGCCGCCACCTCGTCGGTGAGCTCGTCCCGGTAGGCCGCGACCTCGGCGTTCAGCCGGGCCAGCGCCGGGGCCTTGGGGCTCTCGGGGTGGAAGCCGATCTCGCGCTCGAAGATGACGCGGGACGACCGGCTGATCCGGAGCGAGAACATCGGCTGTACCGGGTAGTGGCGCATCCCACCGCGGCCATCCGGCAGCAGCGCCGACACCGTGTCGCCGCGGCGGCAGAGCTTCGACTTGATGCCGAACGACAGCAGCAGGAGCTGGACCTGGCGGAGCAGCTCCTCCGAGCTCGAGTCCAGGGACACGTACTGTGACTTCTCGCCGTCGTTGGCGACGGTGCCATCCGCGGTGAAGAGCCCGCGCAGTAGCGCGGCGAGAGTGGGGCGATCCAGCTCGAACACCTCCGGCGTGAAACGCTTCGACTCGGAGCCCTCATCGAGCACCGCGAACCGCGTGAACAGGTCCACGACCGGTCGCGAGCCGAAGGCCAGCCGTGCCCCGCTCGCGGTTCGCGTGACCTGGACGCCATCGTTGCGGCCGACCGAGCCGACCGCCTTCAGCGCGGCCTTCTGACCGTTCACCGCCTCGGCAATTACCGCGAGCACGGGGGACTCCTTGGCGTGCATCGTGAGGATCACGCTGCGCTGCGCCCGGCCCTGGATGTCACTCGTCACCAGGCAACCGTCGCCGACGGCCACGCCGATCCCGAGCGCGACATCGGCGGGCAGTGTCAGGCGACCGAAGCCCGGGCCCTGGAGCAGGAGCCGGTCGCCGGTGCTCAGATCCTTCACCGCCACGTCCCCGCGGTCCGTGGTGAGGACGCGATGATCGCCGGTGATCCGCACGCGATAGCCGGCGCGCGTCGTGAGCTCGAGGATCGGCTTGCGTCCGGTGGGGAACACCTTCGTGACGAGATGCGGCTGGCCATCGGCGCCGATGATCCGCACCGAGCGCCCGACCAGCTCGTCGATGCGGCACCAGCCGTCGGCCGTCGCCACCGGCGTGTCGCCCGTCACGCACGGGTTACTCGCGTTGATCCGCCCGTCGGCCGGGCAGGTGTGCCACTCGTTGATCGTGGTGTCGTACTGCACGCCCGGATCGGCGCACGCCCACGCGGCGTACGCGATCTCATCCCAGATCTCGCCGGCCCGGACCTTCCTCGACGGGGCGCCGTCGGTCCGGCGCTTGAGCGTCCAGTCTCCGCCGCGCTCGAGCACGTCGAAGAAGTCGTTGGGCACGCGCACGCTGTTGTTCGAGTTCTGCCCCGAGACGGTGAGGTAGGCCTCGCTGTCCCAGTCCGTGTCGTACTCGGGGAAGTGGAACCGGGACACGCCCTGCTTGGCGAGCTGCAGGACCTTCTGGATATAGGCGTCCGGCACCATGGCGGCGCGCGCCTCGCGGATGGCGGGGCGGAGCGCGGGGTTGCTCTTGGGATCGACGTCGATCTTCGGGGCGGCCCCGTTGCCGTCGGCCACGCGACAGGCGGCCATCACCGCCTCCAGCCGCCGCCTGCCGAGACGCGAGCCCGCCACCAGCGCGGCCACCTTCTGCTCCTCGATCACCTTCCAGCGGATGAACTGCATCACGTCGGGATGGTCGAGGTCGAGGCACACCATCTTGGCCGCGCGCCGGGTGGTGCCGCCGGACTTGATGGCCCCGGCCGAGCGATCGCCGATCCTCAGGAACGACATGAGCCCGGACGACTTGCCGCCGCCCGAGAGCGGCTCGTTCTCACCGCGCAGCGCCGACACGTTCGAGCCCGCGCCTGATCCGTATTTGAAGATGCGCGCCTCGCGGGTCCAGAGGTCCATGATCCCGCCCTCGTTGACGAGATCGTCCTGGACGGACTGGATGAAGCAGGCCGAGACTTGCGGGCGCTCGTAGGCGGAGCTGGACCGCATCATGACGCCGCTATCGGCATCCACGTACTCGTGTCCCTGGGCGGGGCCGGTGAGGCCGTAGGCCCAGTGCAGGCCCGTGTTGAACCACTGCGGCGAGTTGGGCGCGGCGATCTGCATCGCGAGCATGTGGCAGAGCTCGTCATAGAACGCGGCGGCGTCGCCGGGCATGTCGAAGTAGCCGTAGCGCTGGCCCCAGTGCGTCCAGCACCCGGCCAGGCGGTGGAAGACCTGCCGGGCGTCCCGCTCGCCTCCCAGCACGGGACGTCCCTCCTGATCGACGAGGGGCTTCCCGTCCGGGCCGACCTGCGGCACCCCGGACTTGCGGAAGTATTTCTGGGCCAGGATGTCGGTGGCGACGGCCGACCACGCCGCCGGCACCGCGATGCCCTCCTGGCGAAAGACCGTCGACCCATCCGGGTTCTTGATCTCCGAGGTCCGGAGCTCGAAATCAACGCCCGTGTAGGGATTCAGGCCTTCCTGGGTGAATCGCCGGAGGATCTTCATGGGCCCCCCCTAGTTCCGAGACAAAGACACCTAGACAGCCAGCTACCGGAGTTTGTTACGCTAACGAACCGAGAGCCGAGTGAGCGAGACGCATGACCAGCGGGCCACAACATATTGTGCCCTGGTGTTCCAAGTCAACCTTTATTTAGTGGGCAAGCATCGCAATGCGTCAATGCCGCCAGATGCCCGGCTGAGGGCACCGGAGGAGCTTGTCGAATGCACGACCTCGTGATCGAAAACGCCGTCCTCGTGGACGGGCTCGGTGGCCCGCGGCGTCCCGGCGGCGTCGCCGTCACGGATGGCCGCATCGCCGTCGTCGGTCAGGACCTCGGCGCCGCGCGCCGGCGCGTGGATGCCCAGGGCCTGGTCCTCGCCCCAATACGGACGAGAACGAGGTCAAGAAGCTCCTGCGTCACCCACACGCGGCGGTCGCGCTGTCGGATGCCGGGGCGCACCTGTCGTTCCTGTGTGACGCGTATTGGCTTCGTCGGCACCGGCAACATGGGGCGACCCATGGCCGAGAACATCCTGAAGGCGGGGCATCAGCTCACGGTCTACGACACGAGCGCCGAGGCGACGGCGCCGCTCGAGCAGCTCGGGGCGCGTCGCGCCAAGGATCTCGCCGCGCTCGCGCGCGAGGTGCGCGTTACCCTGACGAGCCTGCCGGACGCGCCGGTGGTGGAAGCCGTCCTGTTCGGCTCGCCCGCGGCGCCAGGGCTGATGGCCGGCGCCCGCACGGGCGACGTCATCTTCGATCTCTCCACGGTGGGGCCGGACAGCACGCGCGCGTTCGCGGCGCGCGCGGTCGAGCACGGCGTCCGGTTGATCGACGCCCCGGTCAGCGGCAGCGTGAGCGGCGCCCGGGCCGGGACCCTGGCGATCATGATGGGCGCGACGGCCGAGACGATGGCGCCGTTCGAGCCGATCTTCCGCGCCCTCGGCCACAACGTGTTCTGCCTCGGCGAGGTGGGGCGGGGGAACATCCTCAAGCTCTTGAACAACTACGCCGCGCTCTCCAACCAGGCCGTGCTGTGCGAGGTGATGGCGCTCGCGGACCGGCTGGGCGTGCCGCGCCAGACGGTGGGCGAGGTGCTCGCCAAGAGCTCTGGCGCGAGTTTCATCCTCGAGCGCAAGCTCCAGGCGATGACAGCGCGCGACTACAGCCCGGGCTTCTTCGTCGACCTGGCCTGGAAGGACCTGGGGCTCGGTCGCGAGCTCGCCGCGCAGCATGGCGCGGGGACCGAGATGGGCAGGGAAGCGTGGGCGCTGTACGCCCGCGCGCGCACGGCGGGCTTCGGCAAGCTCGACAGCTCGGGGCTCCTCAGACTCCTGGAACCCTAGCGGGGTGGGCTACGGCGTGCCCTTGATCAGCTGCTGGCGCCGCTGCAGATAACCGTTGCGGACGGCGCTGTAGAGGTCGACCGTCGATTCCTCGAAGCCCTGGAAGAGGTCGAGGTTCAGCGAGCGCTCGTTGATCGTGTCGCCGACCTTCATGCCGAGCCGGTCCCAGATGAACGGCAGGAAGTAGCTCAAGGGATCCATGGCGCCGTCCACCCCGTACCCGATGCCATCGCGGACGGTGAGCGGCGGCAGCAAGGGCAAGATCAGGTACGGGCCCGGCCCCCAGCCCCACTTGCCGAGGGTCTGGCCGAAGTCCACCTTGGTCTTCTCGAGCCCGAACTCCTGCTTGGCGATGTCGAAGAGCCCGCCGATCCCGAGCGTGCTGTTGATGAGGAAGCGACCCATCTCGACGCCGAAGCCCTTGAAGTTCAGCTGGAGCAGGTTGTTCACCCACTTCGGCACCGGATTGATGTTGCTGAAGCCGTTGTCGATCATCTGCTGGACGCGGTCGGGCATCACGACGTTGTAGCCCTTGGCGACCGGCTTGACCACGTACTTGTCGAGGTTGTAGTTGAACCAGAACATCTTCTCGTTGAACGGCTCCCACGGGTCGTACTCTTCGAGCGTCGGATCGACCGGAGGCGCCGGCGTTCCGCGTTGACTGATGATCTGCGCGATCACGGGCGCGGCGTACGCCACCAGGTACGAGCGCGAGCGGCCGGGCGTGAGCGGCTCGAGCGTGACTGGCGTGAACGACGGCGTCGCCACCGGCGTCACGACCTCGAGGGTGGGGCGAACGGCGGGCTCGGGGCGCGCCGGCTGCTCGGCCGGCACCGTCGCGATGATCGTGGGCTCGTCGGTGAGGGTGGCGCTCGCGGCTGCGCTCGTCTGGCCCGGCGTGGGGATCGAGGCGGCGCTCGCCAGGAGCATGGAGTCACTCTTCGCCCCGCCGGACAGCGTGCCGCAGCCGCCGAGGACCAGCGCCAGCATACCCACGAGCAGAGCCACAGACCGCATGTTCACTCTCGCGCGCACCGTCTTCTCCTTCCGACTTGGATACCACGTGGTGGGCTGGAACCGACCCACTTTTTGCGGAGCGGACACCGCCCCGCAGGATAGGGCATCCGGCCACTGAATACAAGGCCGAAACGGCCCGGGCGCGACTGAAATCCGCCGGGCCGCTCGGCGTTGACAGCGCGGTTGGACGGTGCTTAGGTTGACAGTCGGAGGCCGGCCGCGCGCCGATTCCTCCGCGGCCCCGGCACATCGAGCCGAGCGAGGTCCATCATGAAACCGTTCGTGATCAACCGCTACGGACGCATCGTCCTCCCGTCCAACTTCTTCCCGGAGCTCGACTTCTCCGTGTTCCAGACACTCGAGCAGTTCGCCGCGGTCATCAAGCGCGACTTCGAGGAGAAGGCCCCCACCGAGACCGACATCGTCGCGCGCGTGGAGTCGCTCGGCTACAAGGGACGCTACGAGCTCCTGCGGGACCTGGCGCTGAACCTGTTCTGGGTGAACCGCTACGCCATGACGATGTACGAGAAGCGGCCGACGCGCTGGCGCGACGTGCCGCGCCACCGGGACGACGTCTTCCTGCCGGTCTTCAAGCCGTGGGACAGCAGCGAGATGACGGCCACCATCGAGGCCGGGTACCGCTCGCTGCCGCCGACCTGGGACGAGGGCACGGAGGACAAGATCTTCCGCATCCTGATCGACGTGTTCCGGCACAAGAAAGGCGCGGGGGCCGAGCTGCCGGCCATCAAGCCGACGGTCGGCGAGATCCTCGCGAATCCGAAGAATCTCACGTATCACGTGCTGTCCTACGATCCCGACTACCCGGGCTATGGCTACGACGACATCATCGAGACCGCCCACAGCGTGCCCGAGCTCGAGGCCACGCTGCGGCAGGCGATGGTGTTGCACAACCAGTACCGCTGGGACCGCGCGAAGACGCGGCTCATCGAGGTGGGCCAGCTCCACGACGACGACTTCGTGGTGGTCTTCCACCCACGCGACGAAGAGGTGCTGCAGTTCCTGCGCCGCATCAAGGGCGTGCGCCGCACGCGGCCGCGTCGGCCGGCCCCGGCCGAGTCCCGCCGCCCGGCGACCCCATACCCGCCGGTCGACGTGCGGGCGCGCTTCCGCGTGCGGCCGCGGCTGGAGGCGATCGCCGTCTACAAGGGGGAGCGGGCCTGCAGCAACGACGACCTGATCCGCAACGCGGCGTACTGCTGGTCGCCCATGACCGCCGAGGAGATCGCGCGCAAGACCGGCATCCAGGAGCGGCTCTACACCGAGCTGGACATGGATCACATGGCGCTCAAGGCCGCCCAGCGCGCGCTCGCGAAATCGGGGCGTCGGCCCGACGAGATCGGCGCGGTGCTGGTCTGCTCGTGCACGAGCGTCAAGATGATGCCGTCCCTGGCCACGTGGCTGTCCGGCCAGCTGGGCCTCTTGCAGACCCACGCCTCGTTCGACCTGGTCGCGGCGTGCGCCGGGCTGCCGTATGGTCTCGGGGAGGCCGTGCGCCAGCTCCAGGAGATCGAGCGGCCGGTGCTGGTGGTCTGCGTGGAGAAGTTCTCGGACAAGATCGGCACCGTGCGAACCTCGCGCATGATCTTCGGCGACGGCGCGGCCGCGCTCGTCGTGGGCCCGGCGCCGGCGGGCGCCGACACCGACATCGATGTGTTCCAGACCTACGCCAGCGGGCCCATGTGCGAGGTGGACTCGATCATCTGGCCCAATCCCGACTTCGACAACAACATCACGGTGTACGGGCCGGAGGTCCGCAACCTGGTCAAGCGCTATCTCACCCAGATGATCGACGAGCTGCGAGCCCTCCCGCGTCCCGACGCCCGGCCGGGCACGCTCCTGGATGCGATCGAGCTCGTGGTGCCGCACCAGGCGAACAAGACCATGGTGGTGAGCCTGGCGAAGGCGGCCGGGATCGCGCCCGAGCAGCTCTACTTCAACATCGACCGCGTCGGCAACACCTCCTCGGCCAGCATCCCGCTCGCGATCCACGATGCGGTGCGCGACGGCGTCATCGACCGGCCCATGCGGATCTTCGCGCCGGGCTTCGGCGCCGGTGCGGTGGGCGGCTACACGGTGATGCGGCTCGACCCGGCGATCGTCGACTAGATGCGGAGGCGGAGGGCCGGGTAGCTGCCGCGCGGACTGCAGGGTGAATGCGGGGGCGGGCGGGGAAACCCCGCCCGCTCGTCCCCCTGGTTGAATGCGTACCGTCACGGTACGCGTCCCGGCAAGAACCGGGATGATGGATACGGCCTGCGCGTCACCGGCTGGGGCTGGGCCGTGAAGCTCGCTCAGCTCGGTTCCGGTGACGCCTCTCGGTGGTCCGGTGGAGTGTCCATCCTCATTCCTCCGTCCGGAGTGTGCCGCGATGCAATGAGCAGTACCACCTCATCGCAAGCCCCAGTAAAGCCCCGCTCCCCGCCCACTGTCAAGCCCCCGCTGAGCACCGGGGTCAGACCCCTACATTCTTACAGCTCACGCGGGAGCAAAGTGTAAGAATGGAAGGCCTGACCCCACATGACGACGGGATCCGGGGGGTGGCTGCCGTCGGTGGTGCGAGGGGCCGGTGTGGGTGGAGGATGGACGCCGTCTGGTGTGGAACACCCGGGGCGTGCCCGGTGGCTGATCGCGCGCAGGAGCGGCGTCCGTCTCGGCCGAGGTCGGGTGCAGGAGGTGACCATGCGAACGTCCCGTGCCGTGCTGCTCGTCGCGCTGAGCGTGTCGCTGCTGTGGCCGGCCGCGGCCGGCGGGGAGTCCACCCTGGACACGGTGAAGAAGCGCGGCAAGCTCGTCGCCGGTGTCCGCTTCACGAACCCGCCCTTCGGCTACATCGACGAGAAGGGGCAGAACGCCGGCTTCGACGTCGACCTCGTCCGCGCGCTGGCCCAGAAGCTCGGCGTGGGGCTCGAGCTGAAGGAGGTGACGGCCCAGACGCGCATCCCCGTGCTCGTCAACGGCGGCGTCGACCTCGCCGCGGCGGCGGTGAATCACTACATCGAGCGCGACCAGGTCGTGGACTTCACCATCCCGTATCTGATGGTCGACGTCGACGGCCTGTTCGTGGTGAAGAAGGGCGGCCCGCTGCGGACGGTGAAGGGCTTCGAGGACCTCGCCGGCAAGACGCTGGCCATCGCCCAGGGCGCCGGCGCCGGCCCGCGCTTTCTCAAGATGCAGCCCACGGGCAAGGTGCTCGAGCTCCAGGACTGGCCCGCCGCCGTGCAGGCGCTGCGCCAGGGCAAGGCCGACTTCATCACCACGGACTCGCCGGTGCTCTACTTCTTCGCCGCGAAGTTCCCCAACGAGCTCGAGCTCGTCGGCCGGGGCGCGCCGCTCAAGCCGATGGGGATCATCGTGCGCGAGAACGACTCCAAGTGGCGCGACTGGCTGAACGTGGCGCTGATCGAGATGTGGGAGGACTGCAGCTACCATCAGATCTACCGCCACACCTTCGGCCGCGGTCCGGATCCCCGCTTCGAGATGCCCGACTGGCGCGTGGTCTCCCAGCGCAAGAAGTGTGACTGAGAGCCTCTGACGGCCGCCTACCAGTTCGACTGGAGCATCCTGCTCCGCTACCACGCGGAGCTGCTGGCCGGGTTGCGCGCCACCGCGCTCCTGACCGTGATCGGTCTGGTCGGCAGCCTCGGGCTGGGCATCCTCGTCGGCGTGGGGCGAACCGCGAGCACGCGCTGGATCCGCTGGCTGTTCGCCGGCTACGTGGAAGTCTTCCGCAACGTGCCGCTCGTGGTGCAGATGTTCTTCTGGTTCTTCGCCGCCGGCCTCGGCTCGCTCCCGGCCGCGGTGATCGGCCTCGTCTGCTACTCCGCCGCGTACGTGGGCGAGGTGGTGCGCGCCGGGCTCCAGTCGATGCCCCGCGGCGTCGGCGACGCCGCGCTCTCGCTCGGGCTCTCGCCGTTGCAGGCCGTGCGCCACGTGAGGCTGCCGTACGCGCTCACGATCACGATCCCGCCGTTGACCAACGAGGCCCTGAACGTGCTGAAGAACACCTCGGTGGCGATGACGGTGGCGGTCGCGGAGCTGACGTTCCGGACGCAGGCCATCAACGCCTACACCTTCCGCGGCTTCGAGGCCGCGACGGCGGTGACGCTTGGCTACCTGGGCCTGAGCCTCGTGCTCGTCCTGACCGCCACGGCGCTCCAGCGGCGTTTCGACGTCGCCCGCCGGGTCGGCTGACGATCGTGAGCGGTGACGTGATCCTCCAGAACCTGCCGTATCTCATGCGTGGGCTCCGGCTCACCGTGCTGATCACCGTGATCTGCATGACGGCGAGCCTCCTCCTCGGTAGCGTGCTGGCGCTGTTGCGCCGCTCGGCGCTCGGCCCCGTGCGCGTCGGGGCGACGCTCTACATCGAGACGCTGCGCTCGACGCCGCTGCTCATGGTGATCTTCTGGTTCTACTTCCTGCTGCCGCTCCTGACCGGCCGCAGCCTGGAGCCTCTCGTGGCCGGGATCGTCGCCATGGTCGCCTTCCAGAGCGCCTACGTGGCCGAGATCGTCCGGGCCGGCATCGGCTCGGTGAAGGCGGGCCAGCTCGAGGCGGCGCTGGCGCTCGGGCTGTCCTACCGAACGGCCATGCGTCTCGTCGTCCTCCCGCAGGCGTTCCGCAACATGCTGCCGGCGTTCGTGGCCCGATTCGTGGCGCTGTTCAAGAGCACCTCGTTGCTGTACGTCATCGGGGTGGTGGAGTTCTTCCGGGCCGCCACGATCGTGAACAGCCGTGAGTTCCGATCCATGGAGATCTTCCTCTTCGTGGCCTTCGTCTATTTCTGCTGTGGCGTGACCGCGTCGGTGGTCGGCGCCTGGCTCGAGCGCACCCTGGCCACCGAGGACCTGCGCCTGCAGGCCTCCGGCGCCGCCTGACCTCGCTCGCGAAGGAGATTGCGACATGACGCAGCCCCGGGACCGGTTCGGCAACCCCATCGATGCCACCGTCGGCTACGCCCGGGGGACCGTGTTGCGCGGCACCGACGAGGAGGTGGCCAAGACCCTCCGGGCCCGCGGTCTCGTGCGCGAGCGTATCGCGGCCCACGGTGTGGACAGCATCTACGACTTGACCGGCATGAACCGGGGGGCCGGACTCAGCGCCGAGGACGTGAAGCACCTCGGCAGCCACGTGCCGTTCTTCGCGCGGTTCGAGGGCGAGACGGAGCCGATCGCGCTGCGCCACATGGGCGCCGATGCCGCCCGCCACGCCGCGCTGATCCTCAATCGCGTGTCCGCCGCGAACTTCGTGGCCCTGACGACGCTGCTCGAGCGAGGCGACCGCGTGCTGGCGCTGGCGCCGGCCGGCGGTGTCACGCATCCCTCGGTGACGCGCCCCATCGCGATGGCGGGCGCGTCGCTGCAGGAAGTCCACGACAGTGAGAGTCTCGAGCACGCGTGGCGAGAGATGCCGGCGCCGCGGCTGCTCGTCGTCACGCCGATCAGCGCGTCCAAGCGGCACCTCGACCTCGCCGCGTTCCGCCGCGCGCTCGCGCTGCCGCGCGGGCCGCGAACCCTGGCCTTCGTCGACGATGCCCACCTGGCGTCGCGGATCGGGTTCTTCGGCGAGCCGCGCACGTTCGAGATCGGCGCCGTCGACCTGGCCGTCTGCTCGGCCGACAAGCACGTCGCCGGCCCGCGCGCCGGGATCCTCGTCGGCCTCCGCGAGCTGCTGATCGCGATCCGCTCGCGCGCGTACGAGCTGGGACTGGAGGCCCAGGCCGCTCAGTACGTCGGCGTGGCCAACGCGCTCCGCGACTTCCATCCCAAGCCGATCGCGCAGGCCGGCGAGCTGGCCAAGGAGCTGCTCGCGCGGCTGCAGGCGCGGTACGGGGCGACCCGTGTCTACCTGGGCGGGCCCGGCGTGTCGATCAGCGGCGAGGACGCGCTGGACATCGCGCGCGAGCTCGGCGGCCGCGCGACCGCTCCGCGGCTGGTGCCGGTGGAGGCGAACACGGTCGTGGCCGCCGAGATGCTCGGGGCCGACGGGATCCTCACGATCTCCGCCGTGGCCATGCCGGGCAGCGCCCCGGTCGTACGCCTGATGATGTATCCCGACGGCGCCCGACTCGGCGCCCCGCGCATCGCGGATGCGCTGCACCGCGCCTTCGAGCGTCTGGCCGCGCTGCTCGACGACCCGCCCGGCGCCCGCCGGCTGATGCTCGGCTAGGCCCGGGTGCGACATGGGACGAAGCTCATGGAGGCGACGATGAGATTCTCTATCCCCTTGTTCCTCGTGGCGCTCCTCGCTGGGTCCGACCAGTCGCTGGCTCAGGCGAAGGTGGACACCAAGGGCATCACGGCCCGGGTCAAGATCGAGGAGGTGCTGTCCGGCCATCTGCCGGAGCTCAACGGCAAGTTCAAGCTACGAGCGACCGAGGTGAGCTTTGCGCCGGATGGAGACCTCGGCGTGCTTCACCACGTCGGCCCCGGGATCCGCTACGTGCTCTGCGGCAAGCTCACGTTCATCCAGGGCGGCAAGACCACGATCTATCAGGCCGGCGACTATTTCTACGAATCGGGGAACATCGCCCACACCGCCCATAACAAAACGAAACTGCCGCTCCGCGTGCTGTTCGTCGAGGTGCTGCCTGCGGAGTGGACGGGTCCGACGGCGATTCCACCCAAAGCCTATTGAAGCGCGGCTGGGCGCCGGCTTTCCTCAGGACTAGTCGAGTCGCATCAGTCGAAAGGCTTCGGCGGCGGGTAGCTTGGGCCGGGCGCCCTGCTGCCGCGCCCAGGCGGTGATCAGCTCGGTGGGATCCCACTCGCCCATCTGGCTGCGGTGCGCCTTGAGCGCGGTGAGCTTGACGTCGAGCGTCTCCGAGATGTCGATGAAGGTGTCGGGGCGCTCCGCGCCGTGGATGAAGACCGCCGAGACCTTGTGCGGGGCCAGCCCCTCGGCGAGCAGCTCGGGAAAGATGAACCGCGTCTCGGCCGAGGGGAACACGGCATCCAGGGTGACATCGGCCGCGACCCGATGGTCGGGATGGTTCATGTAGCGGTTGCCGTAGAAGCGCACGGTCGGGTCTCCGCACACGACCGTGTCGGGGCGCGTCTGCCGGATGATCCGCGTCAGGTCTCGCCGCAGCGCGATCGAGGGCTCCAGGACCCCGTCGTCGTACCCGAGGAAGATCACCTCGGCGATGCCGAGGAGCTGGCAGGCCTCGCGCTGCTCCGCCTGCCGGATCGGCACCAGCGCCGGGCGCGTCATGGTCGGCGGCGTGTACTCGTTGGAGCCCGCGTCCCCGCTGGTGATGCACACGGTGACGATGCTGCTGCCCGCCCGCGCCCACTTGGCCAGCGTCCCCGCCACGCTGAACTCCTGGTCGTCGGGATGCGCGTGCACGCTGAGCACGCGCTTCGGCGCTGCCGGCTCTCCCCTCCTCTTCGCCATTGCGCTGCGTTCCTACAGGGTCCTACGGGGTCAGGCTTTTACTTCTTAACACTTTGCCCCTAACAAGGGCGCCACGCGAATTGTTAAGAAGTAAAAGCCTGACCCCAATTAGAGTCTGGCGAGCGCGTCCAGCACGCTCACGCCGTTGCCGCGGCGGCCGACGAGCACGGGGTTGAGGTCGATCTCTCTCACGCGTCCGGACAGGGCGCGCGCGGCCTCGCCGAGCCGGATCAGCAGGTCGACCGCGGCGGCGAGATCGAGTGGCGCGCTGCCGCGGACGCCGTCCCAGAGCGCACCGGTGCGCAGACCGCGGAGCGCTTCCCCGGCCGCCTCCGCGTCGATCGGCGGCAGGAGCAGCGTGAAGTCGCGCAGGGCCTCGATCAGCATCCCACCGGCGCCGACCAGCACCACCGGGCCGAAGACCGGATCGGTCTTGACCCCCAGCGCGAGCTCCAGCGCGCCGCGCGCGTGGGGCTGCACGATGACGCCGTCCACGTGCGCCCGGGGCGCGTTCCGGGTGACAGCGGCGAGCACGCGCCGGCACGCCTCGGCGACCGAGGCCGCGTCCGTCAGCCCGAGCGCGACGCCGCCCACGTCCGACTTGTGCGGGAGATCGGCGGAGCAGATCTTGACGACGACCGGATAGCCGATCCGCTCCGCGGCGGCCGCCGCCTCGTCGGGGTCGGACGCCAGCACGCTCGGGACGAGCGGCAGGCCGAAGGGCTCGAGCAGCTGCCGGCTGGCCCACTCGCTGAGAAAACCGTCCGCGGATCGCGCGCGCGGCAGGTCGGGCGGCGCTTGGGGAGGCGGCGGCCAGTCGGCCGTGGTGCGCGCCAGCCAGCGGGGGCGCTTGCGCGTGGCGTGGACGAGACAGGCGAGGGAACGGAGCGCCGTGCTGCCGTCGTCGAAGGCGAGCACGCCCGCCGCCCGGAAGGCGTCCACGACCCAGCGCTGCGGGCAGCTCACCGCGACGACCTTCCGGCCGCGCTTCGCCACCGAGGCCACCTCGGACACGAAGCGCTCGGACTGCGTCACCGCGCTCCACAGAGCGATCTGATATAGGATGATGTCGACGCCCGGATCGTCCTCGAGGAGGCGTAGCACGCGGAGCAGCATGCCGGGGTCGGTGAGGAGCTGAGCGGTGAGGTCGACCGGATTCGCGGCGGTGGCGAACTCGGGCAGCGTGGCGCGCAGCCCCGCCGTCGTCTCGGCCGTGAACTCGGCGGGCACCAGGCCGAGGTCGACGCAGAGGTCGACGGAGAGCACGCCGAGGCCGCCCGAGTTGGACAGGATCGCCACGCGCGGGCCGGCCTCGCGGTAGTGCAGAAACGCCTGCGGCAGCCGGAGGAGCTCGGCGGGGTCGGCCACGCGGATGGCGCCCCAGTCGGCGAGCACCGCCTCGTACACCTGGTCCTCGCCGGCGAGGGCGCCGGTGTGGGAGGAGGCCGCCCGCCGCCCCTGGGCGCTGCGTCCCGACTTCAGCACGAACACCGGGACGCCCGCGCGATGCGCGCGTCCGAGCGCCTCGCGGAGCCGCGGCGCGTCCTTCACGTCCTCCATGTAGGAGAGCGCGACGCGTGTCTCCGGATCCTGCACGACCTCACCCAGGATGTCGCCGGCCTGCACGTCTGCCTCGTTGCCCGTGCTCACCCAGTAGTTCATGCCGAGCCCGGCCGCGTGCGCCATCACGTAGAGCATGCCGGCCATGGCGCCGCTCTGGCTCACCATGGCGATCGGGCCCACGTCGAGCTGGTCCGCGATGAACGGCGAGGCGAAGGTCGCTACCAGCCGCGAGGGGAGATGGGCGAAGCCCTGGCAGTTCGGGCCGACCACGCGCAGGCCAGTCCGCGCGGCGAGCTCTCGCATCCGCGTCTGGGCCTCGCGGCCGGCGTCGCCCATCTCGGCGAAGCCGCTCGAGAAGACGATCGCCACCTGCACGCCTTTGCTCGCGCACGCCTGGAGGGTGTCGAGCACGCGCTCGGCCGGCACCACGATGATCGCGAGGTCGACCGGTCCGGGGATGGCGGCAAGCGAGGGAAACGACGGCAGGCCCTGCACGGTGGACCGCGCCGGGTTCACCGGGAAGACGCGCCCGCCATAGCCGTGACGCAGCAGGAAGGCGAGCGGGCGGCCGCCGATCTTGACGGGATCGTCGGAGGCGCCGACGACGGCGATCGAGGTCGGATGGAACAGCGAGCGAAGGCCGGTCACGGGCAGCGAGTATAACGCGCCGGAATCCGGGCGGCGGTTTAGAATTGCCCGAGGGCCCGGCGCCGCCGAACGCCCCCCATGATCAGCCAGCGCGCCACGATTCGCCGCGACCCGCGCATGACGCTGCTCGTGGCCGTCACCGGGGCGGCCATGCTGGGGGTCCTCGCCTCGCTGCTCGGCCAGGTGAATCGGCCCTATCCGGGCTTCTTCTTCTCGGTCGACTACCGCGTGTTCCCCGTGGACGCGGCCGCGCGCGAGGCCCTCGCCTGGGGAGACCGGATCGTGGCGGTGGACGGCCGCTCGCCCCTCGAGCTGATGCGGCGCGTGGAGTCCGGCGCCGGTCCGATCCGCTACGAGGTGGAGCGCGGCGGCCGGCGGTTCACGACCGCGCTGTCGCCGGAGCCGTTCACCTGGTCGCTCCTGATCACGCATTTCGCCACGTACTTCCTCGTGTCCACCGTGATGCTCGCGGTCGGCGTGCTCGTGTTCGTGCAGAATCCGGCGGCCGCCCCGAACCGGAACTTCCTCATCTATATGTGCCTGTGGGCCGTCTCCAACGTCGCGGTGCCCGAGGCGGTGCTCGGCGCCCGGAAGTACGCCGCGATCCTGGTGAGCTTCGTCCCGCCGCTCCTGTCCGTGCACGGCTGGATCTTCTTCCTGACGTATCCGGTGAATCCCGCGCGCCAGGCCTGGCTCGAGCGGCGCCGTGTCGTCCCGCGGCTCTACCGCGCTGCCTTCACCGCGGGCATCGCCATGTCGATCGTTTTCGTCGGCATCTACGTCGCCGCGCCGGAGTTCCTGGTGTCCGGCTGGCTCTACCCGGCGTCGGTCGGGTTCCAGTTCACGCTGGCGTCCGTGTCGTTCCCGATCAAGATCGCCGCGCTGCTCGACACGCGTCGCCGCGCGGACTCGCCGCTGGTCAACCAGCAGACGACGGTGTTGATGCTCGGGATCGGGCTCGGGCTGGGCTGCTGGGTCACCCTGATGCTGGCGCCGCTCATCCACTACTACCGCGGGCCGGTGGACCCCCAGGTGGGGTCGGCGCTGGTGCTGCTGTATCCCCTCGCGATCGCCTACGCCACCGTGCGCTACCGGCTGTTCGATGCCACGGTGGTGATCCGGCGCTCCGTCGTCTACACGATGCTGGCGGCGTTGATCACGGGCGCGTACGCGCTCCTGCTCGCCGCCGCCAACGCGCTGCTCGCGCACACCGAGCTCACGCGCTCCCCGTGGTTCTCGGCGGGGTTCATGTTCGCGGTCGCGCTCGCGTTCAACCCGCTCCGCGAGTGGGTCCGCCGCGCGGTGGACCGGACGTTCTTCCGCGAGCGCTACGACTACGGGCGCACGATCCAGGCCCTGGCCCGCTCGATGCGCAGCCTGCTCGACCTGGAAGAGATCACGCGGCGGCTCACGACCACCATCGAGTCCGCGATGCATGTGCGCTCCGTGCGGCTCCTGGTCGAGGGCACGCCACGCGAGCTGCTGCCGGTGCTGGACGCCGAGCCGGGGGCGCTCTCGCGCTACCAGCTCGCGGCGGACCCGCGCTTCGTCGGACTCAGCACCCCGGCCCTGCGCGCGTTCGAGGCGCTCGAGGCCGAGGTGATCGTGCCGCTCCGCTTCCAGGACGCGCTGCAGGGGGTGCTGGCGCTCGGCCCCAAGCGCTCGGAGGCGGCCTACACCGCCGAGGATCTCGGGCTCCTGGAGACGGTGGCGGATCAGGCGGCGGTCGCCGTCGCCAACGCCGAGGCCCACCGCCGGGTCCTCGACTACACGCGCGAGCTCGAGCGCAGCGTGATGATCCGGAGCAGTCTCGTCAAGTTCGTGCCGCAGCGGGTGCGCGAGCTGATCGAGGCCGCGCCGGAGGCGCCGCTGCTCGACAAGCGCGAGGCGGACGTGACCGTCCTCTTCGCGGATATCGCGGGCTACACGCGGCTCACCTCCCAGCTCGCCCCCGACGAGCTGGAGACGCTCGTGCAGCGGCACTTCGGCGCCTTCCTCGACGAGATCGTCAAGCACGGCGGCGACGTGAACGAGACCGCCGGCGACGGACTCATGGTGATCTTCCACGAGGGCGATCACGCGCGGGCGGCGGCCGATGCCGCGCGGGCGATCCATCGGCGCGCGGCCGAGATCGGGACCGAGCTGCGCGACCGCTTCGAGCCGCTCACCATGCACATCGGCGTCAACACGGGACCGGCGCTCCTCGGCGCGACCAAGATCGAGGGGCGCGCCGGCACCCGCTGGACGTACACCGCCTCCGGCATGACGACCAACATCGCCGCGCGCCTGGCCGCGGTGGCGCAGGGCGGGGAGATCGTGGTCAGCGAGCCCACGCTCCGGCGCCTCGGCGACGACGCGGCGGTCGAGGATCTGGGCCTGCGCGAGCTGAAGAACGTCGAGAAGCCGATGCGGTTGTATCGGCTGCGCTAGCCGGGCCCGCCCCCTCACCCAGCCCTCTCCCCCCAGGGGAGAGGGACCGTCACATTCAGGGGCCGATACGGCGCCAGACCTGCAGGATGGTGCCGCTGCCGGGAGGCCCGAAGGCGGTGCGCTGATTGTCGCCCGAGACCTCGTAGAGGCCTCGCGAGACCCGGCCCGCGTTCGGGCCATCGGTCGCGGTGGAGTCGACCTGCTTGGGAGTGGTGTCGGGGTTGACCGTGAACGTGCCGCGGGCGCTGGTGCCGACTCCGGCCGCGTTCGGGAACACGAACGTGTTGCCGCGCGTGACGATCTGCGTGCGCCTGACCTCGTCGTCGGGGAGCGCCCGGCCATCCACCGTCCCCGACACGAGCTGCCAGGTGCCCTGCAGCTTGTCCAGCTCGGTGCGACTGCTCACGCTTGCCTTGGACGACTCGCAGCCAGCCACGAACAGACCCCCGACGGTGACCGCGAGGACGAGTGACATGCGCCACATGTGGTGCCTCCTTGGCCCGACGTACCAGCGCCATACTGCGCCGGGCCTCACCACGCGTCAAGGCCGAGGCGTGCCGGCGCGCCGGGATAGAATGCGGCGATGGATCGCGTGCTCACGGTCATGGCCGAGGCCGCGCGCGCGGCGGGTGAGGTCGCGCTCGCTCACTTCCGGCGTGGCGTCGAGCCGACGATGAAACCCGACCGCTCGCCCGTGACCGTCGCGGATCGCGAAGCCGAGGAGGCCATCGTGCGCATCCTCCGCCGCGCGTTCCCGGAGTACGGCTCGCTCGGCGAGGAGTCCGGCGCGCGGGGACCGACGGCGCGCCGCTTCATCGTCGACCCGATCGACGGCACGCGGAACTTCGTGCGCCGCATTCCGTTCTGGGCCACGCTGATCGCGCTCGAGCAAGAGGGCGAGGTCACGGCGGGGCTGGTGTATCAGCCGGTCAGCGGCGACCTGCACCTCGCGCGGCGCGGTCAGGGGGCCACCCTCAATGGCCGCCCGATCCGTGTCAGCGGGATCGGCGAGCTGGGGCAGGGCACGCTCGTGCATCCCACGCTCACGCTGCTGCGGGCCGGAGGCTGGGACGGCTTCGTCCGGCTCGTCGACGCCACCGAGCGCCAGCGCGGGTTCGGCGATTATCTCTGCTACACGATGGTGGCCGAGGGCAAGGTCGAGCTCGGGATCGGCGTGAACGTCAAGGTGTGGGACCTCGCCCCGTTGAAGCTGCTGGTCGAGGAGGCCGGCGGGCGCTTCACCGATCTCGACGGCGGGTCAAGCCTCACCAGCGGCGCCGCACTGGCGAGCAACGGGCTCGTCCACGACGAGGCGCTCGCGCTGCTGAACGTGAGGTGAGCGCGCCGTAGATCTCTTCGGTCCCGAGCGCGTCGCGATCGCGAGCCACACGACCGCGTCCGCGGCCGCCATGAAGACCGGCCCGCGCACGACGTCGCCCGGCCGCAGGAACTCTTCGTGGAACGGGACCTCGAGCGTGCACGTCCCGCCGGTCGTCGCGGTCACATGCCGACGCCGCTCAAGGCGGCGCGAGTGTCGGGGATCTCTACGAGACGATGAGCGCGATCGATAAGGCAAGGAGCGTCCCCATCACGATGTTGAATGTTCTCAATCTGCGCCTGCTATGGAGGAGGCGCTGGACAGTGGCGCCGAATGCCAGCCATACGAAGCAGCTCGGCAATGACGCGAGGACGAAGAGCGCGCCGAGGGAGACGGACTGCACGATGGGGCTTCCCGCCTCTGCACTCAGAAAGGTTCCAGCGGCGCTCGCACTCACAAGCCACGATTTCGGGTTGACCCATTGGTCCAAGGAAGCCAGATCGGGCGGTGAAGGTCTTGAACGATCGTGCAGCCGGGCGATCGCGGGCTGGATAGCCAGCGCCAGGCCGGTCGGTGGCGTAGAGCTATTGCGTGCCTGGTTCGCCGGCGAGGCTTACGAAAAGCATCGTCACGACACCTACGCGATCGGCTTGACCGACTGCGGAGTTCAGGTATTCGACTACCGGGGGTCGGTACGGACCAGCGCACGCGGACAAGTCGTCGTGCTCTATCCGGATGAGGTCCACGACGGGCGCGCGGGCACCGAAGAGGGCTTCGGCTATCGAATCGTCTATGTCGAGCCGTCTCAGCTGGTCGAGGCTCTCCGGGTGCTCCGCAGAAGACCCTATCCGTTGCCGTTCGTGAGCGAACCGGTGTCGACCAACGCGCGGTTGTCGCAGGCCGTCGAGGGCGCGTTTCGGGCCCCATTGGAACCGCTGGCGGTGGATAGCCTCATCGTCGACCTGGCGGAGGGATTGATAGCCGCCGAGCAGGGTGGTGGGCGCCCGGTAGTCTCACCACGCGTCGACGTCGGCGTCATCGAACGGGCTCGACAGTTTCTCGACGTCGAGAAGACCCGTGTCGTGCATTCGACGGAGCTGGAGTCGATCACGGGATTGACGCGATATGATCTGGCCCGCCAATTCAAGGCCATGTTCGGCACGAGCCCATACCGCTATCTGCTCATGCGCCGTCTTGACTTCACCCGGGAGCGGACTCACCACGGGCGTCCACTGGTCGAGGTGGCATGTGACGCGGGATTCGCCGATCAAGCGCACTTCACCCGCGCGTTCAAATCGGCGTTCGGCCTGACTCCCGCGCGTTACCGTGCGTTGAGGGCCGGTCCCTCTCCCTCCCGAGGGAGGAGAGGGCAGGGTGAGGGGGGGTCAGCGTGAAATCGTCAAACGCTCATGGCCGTAGTTGTCCTCGTCGACCCAGGGCTGGCCCTCGGCGAAGCGCGTGGAGCGGAAGGGCGTGAGGTCGGCGGTGCGCGGCTTGCCGTGCACGATCCACTCGGCCAGGCACTTGCCGATG
>Ga0187892_10004751_pt1 | contig 22341 bp, 15 predicted proteins | sample MA1701073metaG_FD_139345 | JGI IMG/M metagenome (GOLD analysis project Ga0187892, IMG submission 139345) | Bio-ooze microbial communities from a basaltic lava cave in the Kipuka Kanohina Cave System on the Island of Hawaii, USA - MA170107-3 metaG ... | reverse complement strand
TCCCCAAGGTTCATGGCTGACTCCCTTCTCAAAGGCCGTCAGCCACAGGTTTCTATTGCCCGGAACACTACGCCCAGAGAAATCTCAGCGGCCTTTCAGAATTTCGGGACTGCTTCTAGTAAGCTCCGTCGTTTCCCGGATGCGTCGTAGCACCTCGTCTGGCGTCAGATCAGTTGAGACTACTTCGCTGTTAGGCACCTTCGTTCCTATTTCGGCGACCTACTTCCGTCTGCGGTCGCTTGAGCTTGACCGGACTGGTCAGTTCAAATCGTTCCGGGGACATTCGCCTAATCCGGCGTGCCCCCGGCCAGCAGACCGCCGTCCACAAGTATCGTTTCGCCGTTGACGTAGCTCGAGAGGTCTGAGGCCAGGAACAGCGCCATGTTGGCGATGTCCCGCGGCACACCGCCGCGGCGCATGGGTATCCAGGGGATGGCGTGGTCGGCGTAGCCCTTGCCGCCGCGGTTCTTCTCCTGCGCCGCGGGCAGCACACGGCTGTCAATGTACCCCGGCGCAATGCAGTTCGAAGTTATGCCCGTGCCTGCCAGGTCCACGGCCATGCTCGTGGCCATGCGGTTCAGGCCGGCCTTCACGATGCCGTAGATCGTGTCACGGGGCCACGCCCGGAAGCTGTGCACGCTTGAGACCGAGATGATGCGCCCGCCGCCGCCCTGCTTGACCATCTCGTTCGCGGCTCGCTTCGAACAGAAGACGTAGCCCTTGAGCGCGTGCCCGACCTGGAAGTCCCAGTCGTCCTCCTCCAGTTCCAGGAAGGGCGTCCACTTCGTCTTGACGGCGTTGTTGACCAGGATGTCTATGCGGCCGTGGGCCTTCAGGAAGTCGTCGAACATGCGCTCGCGCTGCCTGGGGTCGCCGATGTCCGCCTTGTGCCACGACGCTTTGCGGCCCAGCTTCTTGACCGCGGCGAGCGCCTTCTCCGCCTCGGCATCTTTCTCCACGTCGTTGATGCCCACGTCTGCGCCGTTCTCGGCGAAGGCGATGGCGACCTCGCGGCCGATGCCGCGGCGGGAGCCGGTAATGAGCGCCTTCTTGCCCTTGAGCAGGTCCATAGTCTCCTCCCTGGATTGACGATGCCTCACACGGCGGTCGGAACGACAACTGGATTCTTCGGCCCTGCGGGCCTCAGAATGACATCAAGCGGACGGCCCATCACATGTCCCCGCCGCTTGCGATCATGCCGCCGTCAACGAGGATGGTCTCGCCGTTGACGTAGTCGCCCATCTCCGAGCACAGGTACACCACGGTATTCGCGATGTCGCTCGGCAGGCCGCCGCGCTGGGATGGCACCGCGCTCTTCAGCCCCGGGTTCTTGCTCAGGTCATATGGCGCTGGGTCTATGCCCTTCTCGGTCAGCGCGTTGTTGATGGCGCCCGGCGCAATACAGTTGACCGTAATGCCTGTGCCTGCCAGGTCCACTGCCATGCCCTTCGCCATTCGCTTGAGGCCAGCCTTGGCGACGCCGTAAGCCGTCCAGTTCTTCCATGCCCGGTAGGCATGGACGCTCGACAGGCTGACGATCCGCCCGCCGCGGCCCTGCTTCACCATGTGCCGAGCCGCCGCCTGCGCCGCGAAGAAATAGCCCTTGAGCGACAGGTCCATCATGCGGTCCCAGTACGCTTCGTCGGTGTCGAAGAAGGGGCGCGACTGGTCAGGGAATATGGCGTTGTTCACGAGGATGTCTATCCCGCCGTGCTGCTTTGCGAAGGCGTCCACGATGCGGTTGATCTCTGACAGCTTCGACACATCGGCCACGTGGACCGACGATTTGCGCCCGAGGTCAGACACCATCTTGGCCGTCTGGCGTGTGGCGGCGTCGTCCACGATGTCGTTCACGCCCACGTCTGCACCTTCCCGCGCCAGCGTCACGGCAATGCCGCGCCCGATGCCCTTTCTCGCCCCTGTTACGAGCGCCTTTTTGCCATCAAGTAGGCCCATGCAAAGAATCTCCTCAAACTGCGGCTGCGCTCGGTACGCAATGCCTTCAGGCTTCCGGCGTTACCCGGTCCTCAGAAACCACGCTCTCCCCGGCCCTCCCCCATCGAGGGGGAGGGGCTTCTGGCTGTCGCAGATGTTACGCCAGGGCTTCCTGGCGGGCGAGGGCCAACGCCTCCGACGCCGCGGCCGAGATGTCCAGGACGCGGTATTCGGCCTCAAGTCCGGCCTCGGCGCGGGAAGCGAATATGACCCAGGCCTCCGAGACCTTGCGGCCAGTCGTGCGCTCCACAGCCCACGCGTATGCGCCGAGCTGGGCCTGATATGGCGCGCCGACTTCTGCGAGTGACTCCCCTGACATGGCCCGGTCAGTCTTGTAATCAATGAGAACCAGTTTCCCAGCGGCATCCTCGAAGAGGAGGTCGATCGCGCCGTCCAGCGTGGCAGGGCCACCGTCCGAAAGCGGGGCGACGACCCTTACTTCCCGCCAGCAGCGGCCGCGTACATCTGCCTCGGCGGCCCGCACCATGAGTGGCGCGTCGAGAATGGCGAGGGCCAGCCTGGTGATGGCATCGGCTTCGCCGGGGATACGGTTGCGTGCGGCGTGCGCACGAGCAAGCGATTCGAGTCGCTGGCGCCCTCTGAGGTCTATTTCTTGCAGCACTGCGTGGACGGCCCGGCCGAGGTCTGTGGCCGCCCGGCCAGTACGCCACGGCTCGTCATCAGTCTCGGGCGAGCGGTCTTTGGGCGCCGGCGCGCTGGCCTGCAGCTGAGCCTTCAGCGACGAAGGCGAAACGGCGACTTTTCGCGCCGCTGCTTTGATGGCGGCGAGCCGCTTGGCGTCCCATTCAACCGAGGCGAAAGGCGCCAGCGGCACATCCGGCCGTACGTGCTCCCGGCCAGCAGGAGCTACTGGCCGGGGCAGGACTTCATCCCAGACGCCTGGCGCCCCCTCCGCATACGAAACAATCTTCGCTGCCCTGCTGGCAGCGTCTCCCTGTTTCCTGAACACGCTCACAACCAGGTGGTCACGCGCACGTGTTGCCGCCACGTACATCAGTCGCACGTCTTCAGCCTCGTCAGCCTGCCTGTCCCAAGCCTCCAGCTCGGCATAGTCCAGCGTCTCGAATGCCGCATTGGCGGTGCCTATACGAACCGCCACCTTGCGGAGCCGCCAAGCGTCTTCACCTTGAAGCCGCGGGCCAAAGATGACTGAAGGGCGTCTGTATCTGTCGCCGGAGAGTCCGCCAAGCAGGACGATAGGAAACTCTAAGCCCTTTGCTGCATGGACGGTCATCACCCTGACCGCGCTTGCACCACCTGTCTCAAGGGCAGTCTCTGCCATCCTGGCCTGGCTTTGTTCTCGCTCTTCCGCCCACCGCAGGAACTCACGAAGCGATATGTGACCTGAATTGCTGAGCTGCCTCGACAGTTCAACTATGAGTTGCAACCGGCGCAGGCGGCCTTCCGGTCGTCCGGAGGCCACGGCCAATTCTCTGAGCCTGCGTTCACGGATGAACTCTTCGATTAGTTCTGAGACCGGCAACTGGCCACGATGTTTGTGGAACTCTTCGAGGACAGTGAACGCCTCAGCGACCCGACGGCTTGCGCCGGGTTGCGCATCAGGACTTCTGGGCCCGTAATCGAACTTGCCGCCCGCGTCCACCCAGTCGTGAAGGTCCGCATCGGTACACCCGAAGGCAGGCGACCTGAGCGCAGCCACTATCGCAACCTGGTCCGTGGGGTCGTCTATGGCGGCAAGGCAGTTCAGCAGGTCTCGTACGTCCTGAGTAGCGAAGACCAGCGACTGTCCCTCAAGGGAATACGGCACATCCAGCGCGTCCAGCGCGTCTTGCAGGTGGTCCAGGCTGGAGCGGGCAGGCAGGAGGACCGCCAGGTCGCCATAAGCCGACCCGCGCCATGCCCCGTCCGCGCCGCGCACCTGCCATTTTCCACTGCCGATTTCATGTGCCAACTGCGCGATAGCCAGCGCCTCAGTCCTCCTAACCTTGTCCACGTCGTCCGCGTTGACCTCATCGCCAAGACGGTGCGCTCCGGGCGGCGGAGCGGCGTCTAGGGGCGCAAGGACAGGCACTTCGGGACCTAGTCCTGGTTGCAATGGCACATAGCTGGCCTGGTCGAGGCCATTTCCTGCCGCCATCCATTTCGCGAAGACCCGGTTTACCCAGTCGAGGACAGGGGGCACCGACCTGAAGTTGCAGGTGAGGAATTCGCGCCCGCCGGGCGCTTCAGCCATGATGCTCTGGTATGCCCGGATGTCCGCCCGGCGGAAGCGGTATATGGACTGCTTGGGGTCCCCGACGACAAACAGCGCGCCTGCGTCTGGCCGATCGGGTGAACGACGATGCGTCAGCAGGCGCGCGATTTCCACTTGCAGCGGGTCGGTGTCTTGGAACTCGTCTATCAACACGCGCTCGTAGCGCTCGCGGAAGTGCTCCCGCGCCTCGGCGCTGTCGCGCAGCATGTCGCGGGCCCACACAAGCGCGTCGTGAAACTCAACGGCGCCTTCCACCTTGCGCTGCTTCGCATAATCGCGGACGAAGGTGACGATGTCACGGAGCAAGACACCTAGCACAGCCTGGCGGTGCGCGGCGAGCTCGCGGTCGACTACGTCCTGCATGCCGTCCAGGATGGCCCGAACTTCCCGCAGTGGCGACGGCCCGCCATCCTTCGGCGGCCAGTTCTTCTGGCTGCCTGCTTTTCCCACAGCCAGCTTGCCCGCTTCGGCGACCAGCTCCAGAGCGTCGTCGCTGTCGGCGCCCGCGGCCTCTATAAAAGCTGCCAATGGCAGCACCAGCGACTTCAGGTGGCGCGCCATGCGGTCTTCGCCGTCCGTACAGAGCTCAAGGAGCGCCTTCAGCCTGGGGCCGCTCTTGACTATTTCGGCTGCCGCGAGCCGTTCTGGCTGCGCGGTGTCCGGCGGTTGCAATGAGTCGAGGAGCTCGTAGTTCTCATGAAACTCGAGGGCAACCTCGCGGAGCCGTCTGAGCGGCGCGGCAAGGCCCAGGCTTATGGCGCGGCTTATCGCGCCGCCGAAGTCCGGTGATTCAAGAGATTCACGCAGCCACGCATCCCAGGCCCGGCTGAAGCGGAGGCCCGATTCAATCTCGTCCTGTGGTCCCAGGACCGGTGGCAGGCCCGCCTCGAGTGGACGTTCACGGAGCATGCTGAGCGCAAAGCTGTCTATCGTCTGTATTGCGGCATCGTCAAGTTTGGCCAGTGCGGCAGCAGCACGGGCGCGTTCGTGCTCTGCGTCCGCGGTGTCACTGGCACGCGCTTCAAGGGACTTCCGCACGCGTGACCGCAGTTCGAACGCGGCGGCCCTGGTGAATGTAATGACGGCGATGCGGTCTACTGAGGCCCCAGACATCCCAGACATGAGGAGCGCCGTCATACGGGCGATTAGCTCGGTTGTCTTGCCAGTGCCTGCGCCGGCCTCGACGAGCACTGTTTCTTTGATGGCATTCGCGATACGACTACGGGCCATGCTGTCGCTTGCAGAAAGCTCGCGTCCGTTCATGGCAGGGGCCCGCCGCTTTCTGCCATGGCGCGGTAGCGCGCTAGGTCCGGGTGGCCGCGCTTGTGTTCCCAGAGCCAGGCTTTGCCAGACGGACACACACGCTTGAAATCGCAGGTGTTGCAGTTCTCGTGGCCCGTGACGCCGGTCTGGGGGTCGTATTTGCGCCGGCCGGGCCGGGCCGGGTACAGCCCCAGCGAAATCCCCTGGCCTATTACGGCCGCCGCCCTACGGAGGGACTCGACTGCGCGGGCGTGGTCATACATGGTCGGCTGCGGGAGAAACTCATCCGCGCCGGGCCGCATAACGAACCAGTAAGCTGCGGTTATGGATTGAACTGGCCCGCCGCCAGGCCATTGCGAGGCCGCCAGCCCGTAGACAGGCAGTTGCAGCAGTTTGCCTCCTGCCACCTCATCGCCGCCCGGGGCCTTGTAGCGGCCAGGGTCACCCGTCTTGTAGTCGTACACGGCAACCCGGCTGCCCCCTGCGTGCACATCCAGCCGGTCCATCACGCCGCGGAAGGAAAGCGTCTGTCCGGGCGCCATTTCGAACGACACGGCAGGCAGCCTGCTGTCCGGGAACCCGAAGCTGACTTCGGCGTGGGTCGATTCAGGCTGTGCGGCCTCCGGTGAGTTCGCCCTGGCGAGCCAGCCGAGCAGGCCTCTGAGTATGCGGCGCTTCTCTGCCTGCCAGAGCACCGCGCTCCCCGTAAGCGCTTCCCCCTCAAATGCGTCGAACGCCTCATCTGCGGTCTTAGTGAGCAACCACCGCAGAGTGGCGAGATCCGCCGGGCCGCGAGCGGCGCGGGTGTTGACAAATTTTTCAAGGACCGTGTGTACGAGCCGCCCTCGGTCTTGCGCAGAAATTTCGAGCGGTTCTTCGGGGCTGGGCTGCGGTTCAGCCTTTAGGACGTGTCCCAAGAAGTAACGGAACGGGCAGGCGGCCCACTCCTGGTAGCTCGTCGGCGAAGCGGGCGCAAACTCTGCCGGAGGCCGCCGCGACGCCCTCTCAGACAGGTTGCCGTCATACTCGGTCCAATTTGCGCTGTAGCGCCTTTTCTCCAGTGCGATAGCGTCGGCCAGCAGCCCCGCGCCATTGGCTGCGAGCGGGTGGGCCTCGGCCGAACCCCCCGACTCCACGAAGCGCGCGAAGCCGATGAGTTCGTATTCGTGCCGGTCACCGGGCGCCTCAACTGTGTGTAGCGACCGCTCGGCCCTATCGAGCCGCTCCCACCACCGCTTGCCCCTCCCCGCGGATGCGAGCCCGCCCGCCTGGAGCGTGTTGTCGCCGCTGAGCTGGCGCGCCGCTTCGAGGAACCAAGCCGACGGCGCGGACTCCCGGTATGCGCCTGCCTCTGACCGCGGCCACGATAGGAACCGCCTGCGGCCTGCGCCAACGGCAGATTCAAACATGCCCCGCTGCTGAGCGCGGCGGTGCTCCCTGCGGGGCAGGAACCTGCCCGAGTCATCAAGAAGCTTGCGGGCTGAGTCTGGCAATAGCGGGTCAGGGGTGTCCGGGAACGGGTAGGACCCTTCTGCCATGCCCACGATGTGGACAACGTCGAAAACGGTCCCTGCCGCCTCCCGGCAGTGCGCCAAAAACACGCCCTGACCAAGGGGGCGCAGCCGGCCCACTGGCCGTGACAATTCCTCTGCGACCGTTGCCTCGAAGCGCTCCAACCCAGCATCGGTGATGCCGATGATGTCGAGCGTCGCTATGCGGTCAACGAGGCTATCTACCCGTTCGCGGCGTTCCCGGGCAGCCGGACCGACAGGCGGAGCAAGATACTTCGACTGTAATTCGTGAAGCCAGTTGACGTGGCTGGCCCAGGAGCCAGCAGGCGGCGTGACACCTGCCGCGAACTGACGTATGAAGTCAAGGAGGGCCTGGGCCTCTTGCGCTTCTGCTTGCGCAGCGCGCCCGGCGGCGCCACCCTCCTCTTCATCTTCAGCACCGCGGTCGGCACGCAACGCTTCAGCCGTCTTGCGCTTGATGTATGTAGCCATCCTGTGCTCCCAGCTATCGCGGCCCTTCGTAACCCCTGCACTGCGCGAGACGGCATCCCAGCGGCTGCCCGGCGTCAGGCTGCCAGTGGCAGGAGAAAGGACTGGCGACGATGTGAGCCATGCGGCCACCTCGTCCCTCGAAAGTTCCCGGCGGGATTCGAGGAGGCCTGTAATGAACTCACCTTCAGGCCATCCCGCAGGCGCTTGCCGGTCCGGGCCTGACACCGGCACGCCCGCGGTACGGAACGCCTCATCGAAACGGCCGGCGTACTCGTTGTCTGAGTAAAAGACCGCTATGTCGCCCAGGCGCACTCCCTCGCGCGCGGACCTGACCACGTTCCGCACAACCCGCCTCACCTCTTCCGCCCTATCTGGCGCGCTTATGAGGTAGGTATTATCCGGCCCGATGACCGGTGAGCCCGTATGGGCGTCCAGGTCCGGCAGGGCTTCAATAACCCTGGTCGAGGGCAAAGAACGAAGCGCCTCTATGAAGTCCCGGTATTGCGGGGGAGGCTCCTCAGCCAGTAACACGACCAGCGACCCCGGTTTGCGCAGCCGCTCGGGGCCTTCGCGCACAGTCTTGGCAGCAGCGTGGCTTACCTCAGCGCGGTCGAAGAATCCGTCAGAAAGGCGTTTGTATTCCCTGGCCAGCGCAGCAACGCCTGCCAGGCGGCCTCCCAGTCTTTCGAGCCGCTCAATGGCGTCCGGTCCAGCCGCGTCTAGCTCGGACAGCGTCCTGTGCAGCGCCGTGTGGAAGGCTGCGTGAGCCCCACCTGGCGCAAGCCCGGTCTGCGGCGCGGTGTGAGTTGTGGCTTCGACGACGAACTGGGCCGCCGTGAAGCGGTCCAGTGGCTTCCGCTGACCAAGATACGGCGCGGCGAGCTGGTCTGCCAGGTCATCCACGCGTTCGAACTCAACATTGAATAGGCCGACGGGAGCGTTTGTGCCCGTTCCCGGCTCCCCCGCACGGGTGGCCATGGCGACCGCGCGCCGCAGGAAGAAGCTCGAGTAGTGAGAGGGGGTGATTACCGTGACCGGGGCGAGCGGGTCCGCTTTCTGCGCACCGTCAATCAGTTGCCGCAGCCGCCGGACGAGCGCGTCCCCGGACTGGACGGTTTCAACGATGTGCAGGGCGCCGTTCATCCAACGCTATCTCGAGGCGACAGCTGTGGGGCCCGCAGGAGTGGTCAATCAAGATGGGGGTGGCGCCCCCGGAGAGACTCGAACTCTCGCCACCGGCTTCGGAGGCCGATACTCTATCCACTGAGCTACGGGGGCCCAGTCGCAATATACCACCGGCCTGGCAGGACTCGTGGCAACGCGGCGGTTGCGTCCCTGGCGCCGCACTTGTGGCGCCAGGGGTCAGGTCATTTCTTGAGACTTGGGCCGCCGAGGGCCTGGACGAGGAGCGAGCAGCGGTCAAGCGATTGGTTGGCGTCCGCGCCCTGGCAGAGCATTACCAGGTTGCCGTAGATTGCGAAGTCCTGGTATCTGGGGCCGGGCGCCTGTTTGGAGCCCGGGCTCGAAACGTCTGTCACACCACCTGCGAACCAGCGGTCTTTGGCTCCAGACGGCCACGACTGGGTCTCCTTATGCCGCACCATGCCTTCGCCGGTGCCCTCCTCGGCGAGCGGGGTCCCGTCGGTGACCGCGCTTGCGTGCGTCGCATAGATGCGCAGCTCGACATCAAAGCGGTTCGACGAGTCGGGCCCGAAGAAGACCTGCCAGGCCTCCTTGCCGGCAGACAGGCCGGTTACGTCGTACTGCTTGCCTTTCTTGGCACCAGCCGCGACCACGTCATCAACGGTGAAGACGCGGTCTGATGGCACGACTTTCTGATAGTTGGATGTCGCGGGTTGTGCGGCCCCTCCGTCGCCCGTGCTGTCACCACCGCCACAGGCGGCGGCGAGCGCCAACGTGGCGGTCATGGCGAGCATGGTCAATACGCGGACGTAACGGCTCGCTGAGGTTCCAGATGCCATGTGGTTACCCTCGCATTTCACCATTCAGCAAGTCCAAAGTGAACGGCCTGTCCCCCGCTATTTTGCGACAAGGCCCATCAGGCTCGGCCCACCGTCTTCATGAAGTGTTTGCCGTAGAAGCTCATGAACGTTGGGATATGAGTGTAGTGATAAAGCACCCCATTGGCGGCGTTCTTGGCACAGGCTTCGGCGTTGCCCGGAGTGCCTGAGGCCTTGCCTACAGCGTGGATGCGACGGAACACGTCCGTCACGACCTCCTGCACGTCAGGGTGGTTGTTTTCGCCCGGGTGGCCGAGCGACTGCGCCAGGTCTGTGGGGCCCACGAAGAATATGTCCACGCCCTTGACCGTAAGGATGTTGTCCAGGTCTTTGACAGCCTCCTTGTCCTCGATCTGGACGCAGACCAGCACTTCGTCGTTCGACCGCTTGACGTACTCGGAAGTGCTTGCGCCGTAGCCAAAGTCCGCCATGCGGCCGCCAGCGAGGCCGCGTTCGCCGTCGGGCCAGTAGCGGCAGGCGCGTACGGCGGTAAGGGCCTCTGCCCTGCTGTTCACGTGCGGCACCTGCACTCCCATGGCCCCGCGGTCCAAGTAGCGGTTGATGAGCGCGGCGTCGTTTCGCTCTGGCCGGACGATGGGCGTAATACCACGGGCTTCGCAGGCGTAGACCATTGGGGTGACGTTGTCGGGCGTGATGGACCCATGCTCGCCGTCGAGCATGACCCAGTCGAAGCCAAGTCCGGCGACCATTTCGACCAGTTCCGGCGCGGGGAACATGACCGAGACGCCATAGGCTGGCTTGCCAGACTTGATCAGGGCCTTCATGCGGTTGGGGTGCATGTGTTCAGTCCTTTCTGGTTGACGCCCGTGTCAATCGCCATTGACACAAGGTAGGCGTAGCTTGAGACTTCTGCGATAACGCATGAAGCCCGGCACGGCTGCGCCATTAGGACTTGCAGCCGGGGCTCAGGAGGCCGGACACACATTGAAACAGCTTGCAAAGCGGCTGGGCCGCCTCGGCACAGAGACGGCGTTTGAAACGCTAGCCAAGGCCAGGGCCCTTGAGCGCCAGGGCCGCGACATTGTGCACCTCGAAATCGGCGAGCCAGATTTCGATACGCCTGAGCACATCCGCCAGGCGGCCAAGGAGGCACTGGACAAAGGCTACACCCACTACGGGCCTTCGCCGGGGCTGCCGGAGGCGCGCGAGGCGGTGGCCCGGCACCAGACGCAGAGGCAGGGCTACCCGGTCGAGGCGCAGCGCATCGTCATCACGCCGGGCGGCAAGCCGATCATGTTCTTCGCCATCCTGGCGCTGGTGGACGAGGGCGACGAGGTCATTTACCCGAACCCTGGCTTCCCAATCTACGAGTCCATGATCAACTTCGTAGGCGGGAAAGCCGTGCCTCTGCAGTTGAACGAGGAGTCGGGCTTCAACGCGAATATCGAAGAACTACGGCGCAAGGTCACAAAGAAGACCAAGCTCATAATCGTCAACTCGCCCAACAACCCGTGCGGCAGCGTGGTCCCCGACGCGGACCTGAAGAAGATCGCCGAAATTGCGGTTGAGAACGACTGCTATGTAATGTCGGACGAGATCTACAAGGACTTCTACTACGAGGGCCAGCACACTTCGGTCAGCCGCTTCCCAGGCATGAAGGAGCGGACGGTCATACTGGACGGCTTCTCGAAGTCGTATGCGATGACCGGGTGGCGCCTGGGGTACGGCGTGCTCCCTGAGCAGCTTGTTGAGCCGGTGTCGAGGCTGATGACGAACAGCGTGTCATGCACGGCGTCTTTTTCACAGATCGCGGCGATCAAGGCGCTGGAGGCGCCACAGGACTCGGTAAAGAAGATGGTGGCGGAGTTCAAGAAGCGGCGCGAGGTGGTGGTGAAGGAACTGAACTCTATCCCGGGTGTGAGCTGCCCGGTGCCGAAGGGCGCTTTCTACGCCTTCCCGAACATACGCGGCACCGGGATGTCGAGCAGGGAATTCGCCAATGCGGCGCTGGAGAAGGCGGGCGTGGCGCTGCTGTCGGGCACGGCGTTCGGTGAGTTTGGCGACGGGTACATCAGGATCTCGTTCGCCAACTCCATCGCCAACCTGCAGGAGGCGACCAAGCGGTTGCGGGAGTTCCTGGCGAAGAGGTAGGAAACTCGCGCAGCGGGCCTGACCCCACCCCAGATTCCTCGCCCTCGGGCTCGGAATGACGGTGGTGGGCAAGAGGCAACGAAGCGCTTGCGGGAGTTCTTGGCAAAGAAGTAAGGGGCGGGATGGCTGCACGCCGGTCATGGGAGTTGCTGGCCGGGGGCCTGGCCCCGACGTTCGTGCTCGTCGCCTCTGCCGCATGCGGCGGTGATGCGCCACAGGCGGCCGCGACCTCCGCCTCAAGCGCCTCGCCCAGCGTGGTGGCGCAGCTGGGAGCGCGGGTTACGCCGTCGAGCCGAGTCTTCACGTCCGAGGACTTTAAGGCCGCAGGCCTGAAGGCCGGGAAGTCATACGACGTAACGGGCCTGCCGGGCGCGACAGCCGCTGCCCTGATGTTCTTTCAGCAGAAGGACGTCGAGCTCAGGTTCTTTCCGTCGCATGAGGTCGCGGTCAGCCAGGGCGTCCCGGTAGCGAGGGAGGTCGTCGGGCCCGATGTCATCCTCACCGGGGAGAGCCTGACCTGGGACAGCGCGATCAACGACCAGCGTGCCTGTCAGCCAGGCAACCTGGGCGGCGGACGGGACTGCACAAGGCAGCCGAAGTACGCTGATTTCGTGACCTACGGCAACTTCATCATGTTTTGCGAGGGCCGCGCGCAGGATACGGCACTAGCGCACTGCCAGGCGGTGTTAGACGTGGTGACAAAGTAACCGTTGCATGGCTTGCGGTATCAGTGACTATCTCAGAAAGAGAGCAAGGTTAATTGGTGACGACTCCCGAACGCTTCTCTGAACTGAATGACCCCTCACCCTAACCCTCTCCCGCAAGGGGAGAGGGGATGCTGAGATAGTCACTCAGTCTGCCGTTCAAGCGTCCGCCGTGGCCATCTGGAAACAGGTGCGGCTGCCTAATGTTGTGCTGGCGTCTCCGGCGGCTTCCGCAGCCCGCTGCCGCCGTGCCTGAAGGCGGGTACCAGCAGGACGGGCGCAAGGACAGTCGTGACGACGGTCATGACGACGGCGACGCCGAACTCCTGCCTCGTGACGACGTCTGCGCTGAGGCCGATGCCAGCGATGATGAGGGCGACTTCGCCCCTCGGGACCATGCCGATGCCGATACGGGTCGCGCCGGCGCGGTTGAAGCCCAGGCCCAGCGCGGGCAGGCCGGCGCCAAACAGCTTGGCGGCGACGGCGAGGACGCAAATGACGGCGGTGAACACGATGACCTTGGACAGCGAGCCACCGCTGTCAGAGTCGCCAAATGCGCCGAAGTCCACCTGCATGCCGATCACGGTGAAGAAGAGCGGGACGATGAGCCAGTTGGCGTGGCGGAGCGGCTCTTCAATTCGGGCCCTGAGCGGCGTGGCGGAGAGGGCAAGGCCCGCCGAGTATGAGCCGATGATCATCGCCAGACCGAAGTAGGTCTCGGCCACTGCGGCGGCCAGGAGCGCAAGGGCGAGCGCGATGACCAGGGTGCCGCCTGCCCCCTTGAACCACAAGACGGCGAGTGAGATGCGCGGCGCCAGCAACGTGCCGAGCGCGGTGAGGCCGAGCCAGAAGCCGACAGCTTTGGCGAAAATGATGCCGAGCGAGCCTGCGGAGACGGCCCCCTCGTTGCTGATGCCCACTACGACGGCAAGCACCAGGATGCCCAGCACGTCGTCGACCACCGCGGCGCCGAGGATGGTGACGCCCTCGGGCGTGTCGAGCCGGCGGATGTCGGCGAGCACGCGAGCGGTTATGCCCACCGATGTAGCGGTCATCACCGCGCCTACGAAGAGCGCAGGCACGAGGGCGTTGATGCTGTCGAAGCTGGCGTAGCCGAACCAGACGGTGGCGAACATGCCGAGCAGGAACGGGGCCGTCACGCCGCCGATGGCGACGATTGTTGCAGGTCCGGCGTACCGGAAGAACTGCTTGCGGTCTGTCTCCAGGCCGGCTTCAAAGAGGAGGAGGACTGCGGCGAACTGCGCGACGAAGAAGATTTCGCTCGACACGGGGAGCGTTGACTCAATGGTCTGGGCGATGCCGTTGACGAGGCGGGTTTCGGTGGGGGTTTCAAAGAGCGGTCCCAGGCTGCCGATATGCAGCCCGCCGAGCGCGAAGGGGCTGATGAGGACTCCGGCTGCCAGCTCTCCCAGTACCACGGGCTGCTTGAAGGCGCGGCTAACTAACTCGCCGCCGAGCTTGGCTGCGATGAGGATGACGGCGAGGTCGAAAACCGCCTCGGCCATGTGTTCGAGAGGGGTTGCGTCCACGGGGAGCTGCCTGCACCGCAAAGTGGCCGCGGCGCACAAGCCACGATGTTAGCGCGGCCCAGACCGCGTGCCGAGAACGCATGGCAGACGTGTTTCGTCGAGCCACGACCCTTATCCCCAGCGATGGCCACAATGGGCGGTTGGCGCGCCGTCACGCTGTCGGGAGCACCCTGTCTGGCCGCCAGCCTTGACGCGCGGGCTCGTAAACGAGCACCGCCACGAGGAGGCCTTCACGGCTGTAGGCGCGTAACTGTTCGCCGGGAACGAAGTCGCCGGGTCGTTCGCCAAACTCGCCCAGTGGCAGTGGCCGTCCGTTCTGGACCGCCTCTTCCCGCAGCGGGTCAAGGACAACTGCGCGGAGGTGCTGGAGCGTCCAGTCAAGCGGGAACAACAGCGCCTGCCAGTCCGCTGCCTTCGACCGGGCCTCAAGCTCGGTCAGTGTCGCCGAGTCTTTCAGGTCAAACCGCCCGGTCCGAGTGCGGAGGAGGGCAGACATGTGCGCCGCCGACCCCAGTGCGACGCCGATGTCGTTGGCGAGCGACCGCGCATAGAAGCCGTGGCCGCATTCGATTGCCAGGTCGAGCTCGGGCCAGGCCCAGCGGGCCAGGGCGAGGGAGTGGACAACAACCTCGCGCGGCTCCGTCTTTACTTCGACTCCGGCGCGGGCCAGGTCATACAGACGCTTGCCGTCACGCTTCAACGCGCTGTAGGCAGGGGGCGCCTGGCTGATATTGCCTGTGAACTGCGGCAGCACGGCCTGCACGCGGTCCTCAGTGACCGCGCGGGCGTCCACCTCTCGCACGATGCTGCCCGTAGAGTCGAAGGTGTCTGTAGCGGCGCCAAGGCGGACTGTAACCGTGTACGCCTTCGTGCCCAGCAGGATTGACTCAGCGAACCTGGTCGCCGCGCCAAGGCATACGGGGAGCACGCCGCCGCCAATGGGGTCCAGTGTGCCCCCGTGGCCCACTTTCTTGACTCCGGTCAACCGCTTGACGCGGCGTACGACGTCTGTCGAAGTCCAGCCGGGCTCCTTTCTGATGTTCAGGAAGCCCCCTGTGAAAGGCGGCGCGCCCTCGGCCAACGTGCTAGGCCTCGCTGGACTTGCGGCGCGCCTGGCCTGCGATGCGGTCCATGAGTTTTAAGACGTCTGCGGCCTCCTGGATGGTGGTATCGAGGCGGAACTCAAGTTTTGGGATGACCCGCATGCGCATACGCAGGGCGAGTTCGCGTCTCAGCATCCCGGAAGCGGACCCGAGTGCGGCGAGGGCCGCGGCGCGTTTTTCCTGTGGCCCGAGGACGCTGATGAAGACCCTGGCCTCTTTCAGGTCCGGGCTGCACTCCACTCTCGTTACAGAGGTGAGCGGTGGCAGGCGCGGGTCCCGGACCTCATCGGTGATGAGGAGGCCCAGCTCGCGCTGGATGGTATGGCCGACGCGTTCTGTCCTGTGTGGCATAGGAACCGTGAGTGGCAAGCCAGTGGCCAGCCAGGCGCCCATCAAACGCTGACGGCGAGGTCAAGTCAATGTGATGAGCCGTTGATACCGGGCGTCAGGCAGGCCGGACCTCGAAGGCCTCAAACACGTCGCCTTCCTGGTAGTCGGTGAAGCCTTCCATCACGAGACCGCCCTCGAAGTTCGTCGCAAGCTCGCGCACGGACTCGGTCAGGTGCCTCATGGAGGCCAGTTTGCCGGTGAACATGACCTGCCCCTTGCGCTGCACCCTGACCTGAGCGTTGCGGCGCACTGTGCCGTCTGTCACGCGGACGCCGGCGATCTGGCCGCGCTTGCCATGCGGGAAGACTTTTTGCACGACTGCGTGACCTGCAACAACTTCCCTCATCTGCGGCTGGACGAGGCCCTTGGCGGCGGCAGTAACGTGGTCCACCAATTCGTAGATGACCTTGTAGTGGCGTATTTCGACGCCTTGCTGAGCAGCCTGCCGCGAGGCGCCAGCCTCAATATCGGTGTCGAAGGCGAGCACGATGGCCTGCGAAGCCGCGGCAAGCAGGACGTCTGATTCGGCCACTCCGCCAGCGGCAACATGGACGATGTTGACCTTTACCTCCGGGGTGGATGCCTGTTCGACGGCGCGCCGGACAGCGTCGACGCCGCCTGAGGTGCCAGTCTTAATGACAAGGTTGAGTTGCTTTGTTTCTCCGGTCTGGACGCGGCGCATGACTTCTGCCAGAGTCGGCGCGGCGCGTGATTCGCCACGCTGGGCGGCAAGGCGTTCCCGGGTTTCGACCAGCGTCCTGGCAGTGCGTTCGTCGTCCACGGCATCGAACTGGTCGCCCACCCGGGGCAGTGCGCTGAGGCCGAGGACCTGGACTGGAGTTGATGGACCAGCCTCGGCTACTTCTTTCCCGAAGCCGTCAATCATCTGGCGGACGCGCCCGCGCTGCGTGCCTGCGACCACGTTGTCGCCGCGACGCAGCGTGCCGGAGCGGACGAGCACAGTGGCGATCGGGCCCTTGGCCCGTTCAAGGTGGGACTCAATGACGACGCCCAGACCTGGCCGGCCTGGGTCGCCCTTCAACTCGGAAACTTCTGCGACGAGGAGGATAGCCTCCAGCAGGTCGTCTATGCCCATTTTTTTGAGTGCGGACACTTCGACCGAGACGACATCGCCGCCGTAGCTTTCGACGACGACTCCAGCTGTCGCGAGTTGGCCCTTCACCCGCTCCACATCTGCGCCTAGCGCGTCCACCTTATTGATGGCGACAATCAGGGGCACCTTGGCAGCCCTGGCGTGGTCGATGGCTTCCAGAGTCTGCGGCTGCACACCGTCGTTCGCCGCCACCACAAGGACAGCCAGGTCAGTGACCTGCGCTCCGCTGGCGCGCATGGCAGTGAACGCGGCATGGCCTGGCGTGTCGATGAAGGTGATCTTCTTGCCGTCCTTCTCGGCCTGGTATGCGCCGATGGACTGAGTAATGCCGCCGGCCTCGCCCTCGGCCACGTTCGTCCCGCGTATGGCGTCCAGCAGCGTGGTCTTGCCGTGGTCCACGTGGCCCATCACGGTAACTACCGGGGGTCGGAGCACTGCTTCGGCGCCGCCTTCCTCCAGGGTGACGCGCTGTCCGGCGGTGCTCTCCAGCTTTTCCTTTGGCTTGCGGACAGGGATGCCAAAGCTGGTGGCGATGCGCGCAGCTGTGTCGAACGGGACGCTCTGGTTGACGCTAGCCATAACTCCGGCGCGCATTAGGGCTTTGATGACTTCTACTGGGCTCTTCTTGATGATCGCGGACAGCTCGCCGACCGTCAGTTGCCCCGGCAGTTCTACCGGGGCTGCGGCTGGCGCGTGGGCTGCGGCCGGGCCCAGGCCGCCGGTCCTTGCTGGCCCAGGGGGCGCGCTGGAGCGGCCTGGGCGTGCCGCAGCGACCGGACCTGGAGCCCTCGGCCTGTTAGTCGGGGGACCTGCTTGCCTGGATACCATCGGCGTTAGCCAGCCTTTCGCGGCTGACTCAGTAGCGCCGGGGCAATAGCGCCCGCAGCGTAATCCAGCAGCCGTTTCTTTACGTCTTCAGAAAGCGTCACGCCCAGAGATTCGGCGAGCCTTCCCCTGGTGACTCCCGCCGCCCAGCACTCGGGAGCATGACAGAGGTATGCGCCTCTGCCGTTCATCCTGCCAGCCGGGTCTCCCTGCACGTCGCCTTCAGGAGTGCGAACAATCCTGACGAGTTCTCGTTTCGGCTTTTTAGTCCTGCATACGGCGCAGGAGCGCTCCGGCACATGCCTGGGGCGTAGCGCCTCTGGGTTAACGTGTGGCGCCGTCACCGGTTTGTCTGTGCCCAGAGCGCGGGTCAACCGCCACTCCGGCCTGCGGGGCCCGGCCCGGCAGGACGCGGCCGCCGGGGCTTGGGCCCGGGCCGTTTGCCCCGGCCTCCGCGGCGGCTTTCAGACATCTCGCGCTCTCCCATAATATCCTCTGCGAAGCGCAAGACCCCGGCCTCTTGAGGCGCGTCAAGGTCCGGCACCTGCCAGAGGTCATCTGATGAAACGTCAATGCTGGCGGCTGCAGCTTCAGTCTCACGTCGCTGCGCCTCGTCCTTCTCAAGAGCCGCAAGCTCACTCTCGAGTTGCCTGAGGGCGAGGTCATCAGCGGCTTTGGTCGCAGCAGTCTCCAGCTTCGCCGCAGGCCTCAGGACCGCAGGAGCAGGTTTCTCAGGAGCAGGGCGCTCCACTATCGCCGGAGGCGCTGCGACCTCCGGTGGAGTGGCAGGGGCTTGGACGTCTGCGGCGGCGGGGGCAACCGGGGCAGCCGCGACGGTGACAGCCTCGGCATGCTGCGTGGCGCCCTGGATGTCTATCCGCCAGTTGGTGAGCTTAGCGGCCAGCCTGGCATTCTGCCCTTCCCTGCCAATGGCAAGGGAAAGTTGCCGGTCTGGCACGACAACCGTTGCGGTGTGCGTGGCCTCATCAAGGGTCACACGTTCGCTCACAGCGGGGCTAAGTGAGTTGGAGATGAACCGCGCCGGGTCGTTGTTCCATTCAATGACGTCGATTTTTTCGCCGAGCAGTTCGTTGACAACGTTCTGGATGCGGATGCCGCGCAGCCCCACGCAGGCGCCCACGGCGTCTACGCCGGGCTGCAGCGAGTGCACGGCGACTTTACTTCGCGAGCCAGGCTCTCTCGCGATGGCTTTGATCTCGACTGCACCGTTGAATATTTCGGGGACTTCAGTTTCAAAGAGGCGTTTCAGCAGGTCCGGGTGTGTGCGGGAGACGATAATCTCAGGCCCGCGAGCTGTGCGCGCCACTTCCACAACATAGAACTTGAGTTGCTGCCCGGGCCTGTAACGTTCGAACTGCGACTGCTCTTGTGGCGGTAGAGTGGCCTCTGCTTTGCCCAGGTCGACAGTTATATACCGCGACTCTATGCGCTGGATGGTGGCTGTCAGCACCTCGCCTTTCTTGTCAGCGTACTGGTCGAAGACAAGGTCTCGCTCTGCTTCACGCAGGCGCTGCATTACCACTTGCTTGGCCGTCTGCGCGGCGATGCGCCCGGGCTTATGCGGAATGGAGCCGGTGATGATGAACTCGCCGACCTGGGCGTCGGGCTTGATTTTTTTCGCTTCCTCTACGGTCAGCTGGCTCAGCGGGTCTTCGACGGTCTCTACGATGTTCCGTATCGTCTTAACAGTGACATCGCCACTGTCAGCGTTGATGGTGACCTGGACGTCCTGGCCGCCTGCCGCTGGATCGCGTTTATAGGCCGAGGCCAGTGCGGCCTCGACCGCCTGTACCACCAGCCTGTGGGGCAGGTTGCGTTCTGCCGCCAGGTGCGTCACAGCCAAGAGGAGTTCGTTCTTCACGCCAGGCCACCCCGCGGGGTTTTGAATATGCCCCTATGAACAAAGAAGTGGGCACCGCCCACTTCTCAAAACCATCACATGCATGGAAATACCATCTGTAATCCTAGCAGATTTCCCTCGTGAGTGGGCATCTCGCCGGGCATTTAGAGCGTTTGGCCTTATACTCGGCGCTGGCACCAAGCCAAGAGGAAGCAGGCGCGGACCGATGACAGCCTTGGCAATTGTCCTTGACTTCGACGGTACAGTCACTGAGCACGACGTTGGGGACGCCGTTGTCAAGCGTTTCGGCCTCCCTGGTTGGGATGCGCTTGAAGACGGGTTCATAAGGGGTGAAGTAACCATCCGCCGGCTCTGGGTCCAGGAGATCAGCCACCTGCCGGGCGACCGCGCTGCTGAGATGGCTGCGTTCTCGCTAGAGGTGGCGGAGGTGCGCCCGGGCCTGCGTGAGCTTGTGGACTATTGCCAGCGCAACGGCATCCCGGTGGAGATCGCATCCAACGGCATCGAGTTCTATATCAGCCGCATCCTCCATTCTAACGGCCTGGGCGACTTACCATATGTGTGCATGGGGGCGAAGTTCGGGCCCGGTACAAGGTCAAGCCTCGTCGTCCCGGAAGACATCGTGCAGTGCGCCCGCAACGGGCTGTGCAAGTGCGCCCGCGTCTGGCGGATGCAAAAGCAGGGCCGGCGCGTGGTGTTCGCAGGTGATGGTGCGTCAGACGCGTGCGTGGCCTATCAGCCGGACGTGCTGATGGCGCGCTCCTCGCTGGCGAAGATGGCCGAGCGCGATGGCCGCCACTTCGTCCCGTTTGAGGATTTCCACGATGTGCTGGCCGAGGTGAAGCGGCAGGGCGGCTAAGCCTCGGCCGTCATGAGCCTTAGCCCAATACTGGATTTCCGCTTTCGGGGGAATGACGCCTCGCAGGGCTAGGCTTGCGATGGTGGTACAGGCGTTTCAGGCTGTCAGCGCGTCTTTGACCGCCGACATGGCACCGGCGAGGGGTCTGAGGTCGCCGCGACCGGGGTCAGTGCGGCGTTTGATTTCGATGTTGCCCGCAGCCAAAGTGCGTTTACTGATGACGACGCGGACCGGCAGGCCCAGGAGGTCAGCATCGTTGAACTTGACGCCGGGGGGTTCGTCGCGGTCGTCATAGAGGACTTCGATGCCTGATGCGGCGAGGTCGTCGTGGAGTTTGTCCGCGGCGGTCTTAACAGCGGGGTCTTCGAGGTTCAGGCCGGCCAGATAGACCTCGAAAGGCGCGATGGCGGCGGGCAACGTCATGCCTTTGTCATCGTGGTTGGCCTCGACGGCTGCGCCAAGAAGCCGCCCCACGCCGATGCCGTAGCAGCCCATCAGAGCTGGCTTTTGCGCTCCGCCTTCGTCAGTGAAGAGAGCACCCATTTTGACGCTGTACACAGTGCCCAGCTTGAAGATGTGGCCGACCTCTATGCCGCGCTGGGCGCGCAGTGTGCCGTCGCAGTTGGGGCAGCGGTCGCCGTCCCTAGCAGCGGCGATGTCCGCAACAAGGTCAGCTTCGAAGTCACGCGGGAAGTTCACGTTGCGGAGGTGGAACCCCACCTCATTGGCGCCCGCGATGAAGTTGTTGCCGAGGAGGAGCGAGTCGTCCGCGATGACGCGGCGGATGCTCTGGCCCACCGCCGAGGCTGAGCCTGGCACGAGGCCGGCCTCCGCCACCTGGTCCGGAGTGGCAACCTTTGGCTCCGCTCCGCCGAGCGCGTTTCGCAGCTTGATCTCGTTCACGTCGAGGTCGCCGCGGATGCAGACGATGGCTACCTGGCCGTCAACCGCATAGAAGACGGCCTTGATCGTCTTCGATTCAGGCACCTTCGCGAATTGCGCCAGCGCTTTGATGGTCTTAACGCCGGGGGTGGCAAACTTTTCAACCTTGAGCGGTCCTTCTGGGAGGAGCCGCGGCTTCTTGAACTGCGCCTTCTCAAGGTTGGCGGCGTAACTGCATTTGTCGCACAACAAGACCGTATCTTCGCCAGAGGGGGCGAGGAGGATGAACTCGTTCGAGTCTTTGCCCCCTATCGCACCAGAGTCGGCCTCGACCATCACTGCGCGCAGGCCGCAGCGGGAGAAGATGCGGCGGTATGCGCCGACCATGGCCTGGAAGCTCTTGTCTAGGCCTGACTCGTCAGCATCGAAGGAGTAGGCGTCTTTCATTTCGAACTCGCGGACGCGCAGCAGGCCGGCGCGGGGGCGCGCTTCGTCTCGGAATTTGGTCTGGATTTGATAGAGCGTAAATGGCAGGTCGCGGTAGCTGGACATGCCAGCCCGGACCATCATCGTGACCGCTTCTTCGTGAGTCGGCGCAAGGACCATCTTGCGCTCGCGGCGGTCGACGAACGTGGCGAGCGGGGGGGTGAACGTATCTGCCCTGCCAGACTCTTCCCAGAGCTCCCGAGGCTGGACGACGGGCATGTTGACTTCAAGCGCACCGGCGCGGTCCATTTCTTCCCTGATGATGGCCTTGATCTTGCTGATGCTGCGCCAGCCGACGGGCATGTAGTTGAAGATGCCGGCGGCCAACTGCTGCACCATGCCCGAGCGGAGGAGCAGTTTGTGGCTCACGGTCTCGGCGTCGGCGGGGGCGTCGCGCAGGGTCTTGATGAAAAAGCGTGTGTAGCGCATGTCACTCTTCACTGGTATTGGGAGATGTCGCCTGGCGGTCCGGCATTTGAGGTCTTAGCCAGGCAGAAGGCAAGAGACTCAGGGTACCGTTTCCGGCGGCGCCGTGCGCGCGGTGGCTGTGTGTATCATGCCGGACGATGCAAGTCCGTCCGTACTTACTAGAAGCAGTCCCGAAATTCTGAAAGGCCGCTGAGATTTCTCTGGGCGTAGTGTTCCGGGCAATAGAAACCTGTGGCTGAGAGGAGTCAGCCATGAGCGCAACAGAAGTGGCAGGCGGAAGGCGTGTGGGAGCGGATATGGATGGCGTTCGTGAGCGCTTTGGATGAAGGTGGGAGGGTGGACTGGAGCCGGGCCTTTCTCGACAGCACGTTCGTGCCGGCAAAAAGGGGGGAGCCGCAATAGGGCTCACGCGGAAAGGCAAGGGGACCAAGATCATGATGGTGGCGGACGGCAATGGACGGCCCCTGGCAGTGCTCATCGACAGCGC
>Ga0187892_10004750_pt1 | contig 22345 bp, 17 predicted proteins | sample MA1701073metaG_FD_139345 | JGI IMG/M metagenome (GOLD analysis project Ga0187892, IMG submission 139345) | Bio-ooze microbial communities from a basaltic lava cave in the Kipuka Kanohina Cave System on the Island of Hawaii, USA - MA170107-3 metaG ... | reverse complement strand
ATCAAGCTGCTCGAAGGGACGCAGGGCATCGGCGTGGTGCTTGGCGAGACTCACAAATCGGCACGCTCGGTGATCGAGGCTTTTCATGGCGCCGATATCGCCATTCTCGTCCAGTCCTTCATCAAGGAGGCGGAGGGCAAGGACATCCGCGCCTTTGTGGTTGGACGGCGCATCGTCGCCACAATGGAGCGGTCCGGCGCGGAGGGGGATTTCCGCTCCAATCTGCATCGCGGCGGCAGCGCGAAAGCGGTGGCGCTTACTCCGCTGGAAAAATCCACAGCTCTCAAGGCGGCCCGCTCCATGGGCCTTAACGTCGCGGGCGTCGACATGCTGCGCTCGGATAGCGGACCCGTCGTCATGGAAGTGAACTCATCGCCTGGCCTTGAAGGCATCGAGAAAACGACAAGCGTCGATGTGGCGAAAGCCATCATCGTCTTCCTTGAAAAGAACGCCAAGCCCGGCCACACCCGCACGCGGGGCAAGGGATGAAGCCCTTTCACATCGGGAAGCACAGCATCGATCCGGGAAGCCGCGTCACCGTCGATCTTCCCGTGAGCGTGCTTTCCAACGACACGCCGATGAACTTGCCGGTGCACGTGCTGCATGGCGCTAAACCGGGACCGGTGCTGTTCCTTTCCGGCGTGGTCCATGGCGATGAAATCCAGGGCGTGGAAATCATCCGCCGGGTGCTGCGGCACGGCTCGCTGGAAATACTTGCGGGTACGCTGCTGGCCATCCCGATCGTCAACGCCTTCGGCTTTCTCAATCACTCGCGCTACATGCCGGACCGGCGCGACCTCAACCGCTCGTTTCCCGGTTCCGACAAGGGATCGCTCGCCAGCCTGCTCGCCGATCTTTTCATGCGCGAGGTGGTGCTCCGTTCGCAATATGGCATCGACCTCCATACGGCGGCTCTCCACCGCAGCAACCTGCCGCAAATTCGTATTTCTCCCGGCGAGCCGGAACTGCTCGAGCTGGCGCAGACCTTCGGGCCGCCGGTCGTGCTGGTATCGAAACTCCGCGAAGGCACGCTCCGGCAATGCGCCCGCGATGCCGGGGTAAAAATGCTGCTCTATGAGGGTGGCGAGGCGCTTCGCTTTGATGAGGTCGCTATTCGCGCTAGAACGCTCGGCATCCTCCGGGTGATGAAATCCTTTGGCATGATTGGTGCGCCCGCCGTGAGCCGTGGCAAGGTGCCGCCGGCACTATCGCATTCAAGCACATGGCTCAGGGCTGTCGAAGGCGGCATCCTTCGCGCCCGATGCGGCATCGGCGACCGCGTCATCAAGGGAGAAACCGTGGCCGAAATTTCCGATCCCTTGGGCGAGCGTCCGGCACGAATCATATGCGAGGGCGACGGCATCGTCATCGGCCGCACCAATCTGCCCGTGGTCAACCGCGGCGATGCGCTCTACCATGTGGCACTGATGAAAGACCCCGGCACCAGCCGGGCCCGCGTTGCTCACATAGAGGGCGAACTGGCGCAAGCGCCGCTGTTCGACGAGGACGAGATTATTTAACGCTCCCTCTCCATGCAAAGCATGGGGAGGGTGGCGCGCAGCGCCGGGTGGGGTGGCACAGCGCGGGTGGTCTAAGGGCACCACCCGCTGGAAGGACCCCACCCGTCAGTTGCTTCGCAACCGCCACCCTCCCCGCGCTGACGCGCGAGGAGGGAGGTCAGCGCCGCATAAGGCTTCCCAGTATGCCGCGGATGAGCGCGTTGCCGAGTTGGCGGCCGACGCTTGAGGCGGCGTTCTTGATGAAGCGGTCGGTGGCGGACTCGCGCTCGCGGGGGGCGGCGTGCCCGGCTTTCGCCTGGGCCTTTTCCTCAGCCACCTGTTTTTGCTCCACGGCGCGGGCGTTGGCTTTGGTCAGCAGTTTTTCGTAAGCCGACTCGCGATCTTCAACCTGTTCATATTGTCCGTACACGGGTGAATTCTTCACGATCCTCTGGCGCTCTTCCGGGGTGATCGGACCCAGTCGGCTGGAGGGCGGTCGAATGAGCGTTCGCTGCACGATGGTTGGCACACCTTTCCCGTCGAGCACCGAAACAAGCGCCTCGCCCTTGCCGAGCTCCGTGATAGCCTCTTCAGTGTTGAGCTTGGGGTTTGGCCGGAACGTCGAGGCGGCTACCTGCACGGCCTTCTGTTCGCGCGGCGTATAGGCGCGAAGCGCATGCTGCACGCGGTTGCCCATCTGGGCGAGCACGCTTTCGGGAACATCGAGGGGATTCTGGGTGACAAAATAAATGCCGACACCCTTGGAGCGGATGAGCTTCACCGTCTGCTCGATCTTCTGGAGGAGGCCTGGAGGCGCATCGGCGAATAGCAGATGGGCCTCGTCGAAGAAGAAGACTAGTTTCGGCTTTTCGGGATCGCCAACTTCGGGCAACTCCTCGAACAATTCCGACATGAGCCAGAGGAGGAAGGTTGCGTAGAGCTGCGGGGATTCCGCCAGCTTGTCCGCGGCCAGCACATTCATGTAGCCCTTGCCGTCGCGGGTGGTGCGCATCAGATCCTGGATGTCGAGGGCGGGTTCACCGAAGAATTTCGTGCCGCCCTGCTCCTCGATGACCACGAGGCGGCGCTGGATGGCGCCGATCGTCTGATCGTTGATATTACCGTATTCGGTGGTGATTTCCCGGCCGCGATCGCCCAGGTCCTTGAGCAGCGCCCGCAAATCCTTGAGATCGAGAAGGGCAAGCCCCTCCTCATCGGCGATCTTGAAGGCAATGTTCATGGCGCCTTCCTGCGCATCGCTGAGGCCCATAAGGCGCGACAGCAGCAGCGGCCCCATCTCGGTAATGGTGGTGCGGATGGGATGGCCCTGATCGCCGAACAGATCCCAGAAAATGACCGGCGTTGCCTCAAAGCCATAATCGGCAAAGCCGATTTTTTTGGCGCGTTCAATCAGAGCAGCAATGGGCTCCCCCGTCTGACTGATGCCCGAGAGATCGCCCTTCACGTCGGCGGCGAACACCGGAACGCCGGCATTGCAGAAACCCTCCGCCATGATCTGGAGGGTCACCGTCTTGCCGGTGCCGGTGGCTCCCGTGATCAAGCCATGGCGATTGGCAAGGGCCAGGAGCAGCTCTTCGCGCTTTTCGCTTTGGCCGAGGAAAATGGCGGTATCGGACATGTTTTCCGTTCTCTCTATCTGCTATGGGAAAAGCAAATAAAGTACGGACGGGTGAATGCAAGACTTGATTGAGGATATCGTGGCCGGCACGGGCCTTGACGCGGCGACCGCCGAGCGCTCGCTCGGCATGATATTGGGTCTGGTGAAAAGCCATGGCGATGAGGCGAAGGCCGGCGAACTCCTGGCGAAGCTTCCAGGCGCCGCCGAGCTTGCGGAAAAATACGGAAACACCGGTTTCATGAATGGACCGCTTGCGACATTGTCCAAGCTTTCAGCAGCCGGCCTTTCCATGGAGCAGATCAAACGGGTGGGAACGCTGACGCTCAATTTTGCTAGGAAGAAGGCCGGGGCGGCGCTGGTGCGCGAGGCCGCGGGTTCCATTCCCGGACTCGGCGGCTACGTCCGATGAGCGGCTTTCCTTTTGCCGCGGATTTTCCGCCTGCCACTGGCGAAGAGTGGTTGCGGCGGGTGAACGTTGTTTTAAAGGGAGCGGATTTCGAGGAGTCGCTGGTCACTAAAACCGGTGACGGCATTTCGACCAAGCCGCTTTATGGGCGGGAGGCTGCCCATCGAGCGGCGCGTGCCGTTGTGGCACCGTGGATCGTGCACGCCCGCGCCGATCATCCCGACGCCGCGACGGCCAACGCGCAAGCCCTCGACGATCTTCGGAACGGAGTGACTGGCCTGACACTGGTGTTCGAGGGCCATGCGGCGGCACGGGGCTTTGGCATCAAGGCCAAGGATTTGCCGCGCGTCCTGGAAGACGTGCAGCTGCATGCCATAGCATTGCGCGTGGAGGGCGATGCGAAATCCGCGAAGGCTCTGGCGCAATTGGTGGCCCGGCAACCCATCGACCCGGAACGGCTCGATGTCAGTTTTTGCCTTTCGGATTCAGCGCTGGTGAAGGACTTGGCGGCACAGGGTTTCAAGGGGCCCTTCCTCGAAGCCGATGGCCGCGCCTGGCACGAGCAAGGGGCAACGGAGGCTCAAGAACTTGGCGCGGTTCTGGCGGAGGCCGCCGCTTTTCTTCGCGGCGGTGAACCATCCCGCATCGGCGTCACATTGGCCGCGGATCAGGATATGTTCCTGATGCTCGCGAAATTCCGCGCCATGCGCCTGTTATGGCGGCGCATCAGCGATTCTCACTTGCGCATTCACGCCGAAACCAGCTGGCGCATGATGGCGCCGCTCGATCCCCACACCAATATTCTCCGGTGTTGCGCTGGAGTGTTCGGCGCGGGACTGGGGGGTGCGGATTCAATCTGTGTACTGCCTTTCTCGGCGGGGCAAGGGTTGCCTAACGGTTTCGCGCGGCGGGTTGCGCGCAATGTGCAGACGGTACTGCAGGAGGAATGCAATCTCTGGCGCGTCGCCGATCCCGCTTCCGGGGCCGGCTATGTGGAGCATCTGACGCGGGAGCTCTGTAAAAAAGCGTGGGGGGTGTTCGCAAAGGCCAAGCGGGGCCATTGGCCGGTGACTGACATCAAGAATGCCAAAAGCCTGCCGGTGATCGGGACGACCGCCTATCGTTTGCCCAAGGAATATCCGCCGCAAGTGGACATCCCACCAAGTTCGTCATCCCGGCGACCAGGCTACACCGAAGCGAAGCTTCAGCTTCGCTCTAGTCGCCGGGATGACGGAGCTCCATGGGAAAGTGCTGAGGGCATACCGATAAAATTTGCCTACGCAGCGGAAGATACACCCGCCTTCACTGAAACTTATCCCGGCATCGCGCCCTATCTGCGGGGGCCATACCCCACCATGTATGCAACGCAGCCCTGGACGATCCGGCAATATGCCGGCTTCTCCACGGCGGAAGATTCCAACGCCTTCTACCGGCGCAATCTCCATGGCGGCCAGATGGGGCTTTCCATCGCTTTCGATCTGGCGACGCACCGCGGCTATGATTCCGATCACCCGCGTGTGGCTGGCGATGTGGGCATGGCGGGGGTCGCCATCGATTCGATCTATGACATGCGCACGCTGTTCGATGGCATTCCGCTCGACAAGATGACCGTGTCCATGACCATGAACGGCGCGGTCCTGCCGATCATGGCGCTCTATATCGCGGCGGCCGAGGAACAGGGCGTTCCGCCGGAGAAACTCGGCGGCACCATCCAGAATGACATTCTGAAAGAGTTCATGGTGCGGAATACTTATATCTATCCGCCCGGGCCTTCGATGAAGATCGTTTCGGATATTTTCAAATACACATCCGAGCGCATGCCGAAATTCAATTCGATCTCGATCTCCGGCTATCACATGCAGGAAGCGGGCGCCACGGCCGACCTCGAGCTCGCCTATACGCTGGCCGACGGATTGGAATATGCGCGCGCCGGCGTGGCCGCCGGGCTCGATATCGACAGGTTTGCGCCGCGGCTTTCTTTCTTCTGGGCCATCGGCATGAACTTTTTTATGGAAGTGGCGAAGATGCGCGCCGCCCGCGTTCTGTGGGCGAAGCTGATGAAAGGTTTCGATCCGAAGGACGAGCGCTCGCTGCTGCTCCGCGCCCATTGCCAGACGAGCGGCTGGAGCCTGGCGGCGCAGGATGTTTTCAACAATGTAACGCGCACCTGCATCGAGGCCATGGCGGCAACCCAGGGGGGTACGCAATCGCTGCACACGAATTCGCTGGACGAGGCCCTGGCCCTGCCCACGGATTTCTCCGCCCGCATCGCACGCAATACGCAATTGTTCCTGCAACAAGAGGCGGGCACATGCCGGGTTATCGATCCATGGGGCGGCAGTTATTTCATGGAAAAGCTCACGGCCGATCTCACGGCCAAGGCCTGGGCCCATATTGAGGAAATCGAAAAGATGGGAGGCATGGCCAAGGCCATCGAGGCGGGCGTGCCGAAGCTGCGCATCGAGGAAGCGGCGGCGCGCACCCAGGCCCGAATCGATACGGGCGAGCAGACCGTCGTCGGGGTCAATAAATATGTGGCCGGAAGCGATGCGGAGATCGACATTCTGAAGGTGGACAATTCGGCGGTGCGGGCAAAGCAGATCGAAAAACTGGCGCGGCTCCGTGCCGAGCGCGATCCGGTCCAATGCCAGGCCATGCTCGACAAGCTTACGCGTGTGGCGCGTACGGGCGAGGGCAATCTTCTTGCCGCCGCCGTGGATGCGGCGCGCGCCAAGGCGACGGTTGGCGAAATTTCAGCGGCGCTGGAAAAGGTATGGAGCCGGCACCAGCCGATGACGCGGGTGGTCAAGGGCATCTATGCGGCGACGCCACGTGATCAGCACAAGATCGATGCGGCAAAGCGTTCGGTTGCGGCCTTCAAGGAGGCCGACGGGCGGGCGCCGCGCATTCTTGTGGCCAAGATCGGCCAGGATGGCCACGACCGGGGCCAGAAGGTGATCGCTTCGGCTTTCGCCGATATCGGCTTCGACGTGAAGATCGGCGTGCTGTTTGCAACGCCTGAGGAAGTGGCGGAGCTGGCCGTGAAAGAATCGGTGCATGTGGTGGGCGTGTCGTCGCTCACGGCCGGCCATCTCGCCCATATTCCGCCGCTCAAGGCGGCGCTTGAACGGGCGGGGCGGGGCGACATCATGATCGTGGTCGGTGGCGTGATCCCGCCCGCGGATGTGGCAGCGCTTGATGAAATGGGAGTTGCGGCGGTATTTCCGCCGGGCACCGTGATACCGGAAGCAGCGCAGGCCTTGCTCGACCGCCTCAACCGGCGGCTGGGGTACGCGCAGAAAGCCGCGGAGTGACCATGTTTTCAGCATTTCGATTCCTTGCGGCGGTATTTTTATGCTTCGCATTGAGCGGCTGCATTCTGCAATCGAAAGAGCCGCTGTTTTCCGATGCCGAGGGCGAACTGCTGCTCGCCCCCTATGGCGGCCGCTTTGCGACCTATTCACTGGAGGGCGATAATTGGGAACGGGATGAAGGCACGATCGGCCTCATTCCTACGGCGAAACATTACGTAATTACCGAGGGCAAAACTGCAGTTTCCATCACCTTCGCCGCACTCTCCGGGTCCTGGTTTGTGATGCAGGCGGAGGAGACGGGCAAACCCGCGTCCTATACGCTGGTAGATGCACAGAAAGGCGAATTGCTGCTCCATCCTCTGAATTGCGAACCGCTGCGCAAGTCAGGCAAGCATGGGGACGCCATTACGTTTGACGGAGAGGATTGCACCATCAAACCCGGCGCGGATACTGCCGCCATGTTCAAATCCCTGGCCGCAGAAATGGGCCCGGCACGCATGAAGCTCGTGCCACTTCCCTGATACATTTCACGGCACCGGGCTTGCATCGCTCTCGTCGGAGTGTGCCAATATGAACTTTGCGCGCCGATCCGTGCTGGCCGGGTTACCGCTGCTTGCGGCGGTTGGTTCAAGCCTCGCAAAAACGAATCAAATCATGGATTTGCAGGCAAGCCTTGAGAAAGCGATTCAGGGCGATGGCGTGTTGCGCCTGCCCGCGGAATCGTTCAATGTTTCGGCGCTGCGGATCAACGGCGCGCTCCGGCTCGAAGGTGTGGCGGGCCTGACAAAACTTGTCTCTTCGGATGGCGGTCCGCTCTTAATGATCGAGGCGGCGGCAAATGTCACGATCTCCGGAATCATCTTTGACGGCGGCGAGGTGGCAGCTCAAAATGTCACCGGATTGCAGATCGACGGATGTGGTTTCACCAATTCAGAGGCGAGCGGCTTGCGGTTGGAAGCCTGCTCCGGGCGCGTAACGGGCAATAATTTTTCGGAGATCGCACAGACAGCGCTGTTCGCCCGGGATTCGAAGGGGCTCGAGATCTCCGGCAATCATGCCCACGACATCGGCAACAATGGCATCCAGGTTTGGGCTTCGGAGCAGGCGCAAGACGGCACCATCGTCTGCAACAACCGGGTGGAGCGTGTGACCGCCAGAGATGGCGGCACCGGCCAGAACGGCAACGGCATCAATATCTACAAGGCGGGGAATGTGATCGTTTCCGGCAACCGGGTCAGCGATTGCGCCTTCTCCGCCATCCGCAACAATTCCGGGTCCAACTGCCAGATCATGGGTAACTCGATCTCGCGCACGGGTGAAGTGGCGATCTATTGCGAATTCGCCTTCGAGGGCGCGGTGGTCTCAAACAATCTGATCGAAGACGTGGCCTTCGGCATCTCGATCACCAATTTCAACGAAGGCGGCAGGCTTGCGGCCGTGGCGAATAATCTGGTCCGCAAGGTGAAGGGCGGTGGCAGCTTGCCGCAGACATCAGCGGTGGGCATCGCCGCCGAGGCGGATGCGCAAGTTACCGGCAATGTCATCGAGGAGGCTGCCGAGGCCGGGATAAATCTTGGCTGGGGCCAATACTGCCGCAATCTCTCGGCCACGGGCAATACGATCCGTAATTGCGGACGCGGCATCGCGTTCTCGGTGAGCGAAGGGGCAGAACCGGTGATGATCACCGGCAACCGCATCATTGGCGCGCGGATAGCAAGCGTCCAGGGGATGAACCATGACGAGCCGGTGACCGGCGACCTTGGCCTGGCCGACTCTGCAATACCAGCAGGAAGCATGATCGCAGGCAATCTGGTCGGTTGAAACAGTTTTTAGATCAAAATCGCAAATTGCTCATCACGGCCATGCTCGACACGCTGCTGTCCGGTTAAGGAGGCGGCGAGCAGGTACGAATAGACTCGAAAATTTTTCCCCTTCCCCCCTCGCGGGGGAAGGTGGATCGCGCCACTTGGGCCGCGAGACGGTGGCAAATCCGCAAGTTGTTATTTGCATAACCGGATAGCAGTACTTCAAGTGCAGGCATGTTGAGAGATTGGTTATACTGTGCGTCCTCTATCGCAACCCATCCTCACCCTTGATCTCGCTCACCTTGAGGCCGCCGACGCGGGGGAGCGGACGGCCACCGGAGGTAACGGCAACGGCCACCATGATTTCGTTGGCACGCGGCGCATCGTTGATGCGCACCTCCATGCCGTCGAAATGGCTGCGCACGAAGGCCGCGTCCTTGTGGCCAAGCGGAACATCCAGCACCACGCCAAGGCCGCCGCGTTTCTTCGATGATGGAATGAGGGCCGCGCCCTTGCCCAGCACCTTGCGAAAGGGCGTGCCTAGTTTTGGATGCAGAATTGCGGCGGCGTGTTCGAGTTCGCCGTTCTCGCCGACTGCGGCGGCCTTGCCGTAACTCTGAACATCGCCGCCGGCGATGCCGAGCGCCGCCACGGCCCGCTCTGCAAGCAAGCCTCCCAGTTCCTCGCCGATATCGATCAACGGTGACAGGTCTTCCTGATAGATTCCTGCAAAAGGATTTTCGATGACGGCGACCGCCGCAGCGCGGCGCAAGGGCGGTGAGATCGCCTTCCCCTGCTCCGTCAAGGTTTCATCAACGAAGGTGACGATCTTGCGGATTTTCGCTTTCATCGGAGCCCATCCTCTCCCTTGACGGCTGCTGCTTCAAGGCCGCCAGCGCGGGCGTGAACGCGGGCGCCTGTCGTCATGACGAGAGCCAGCACGATCTCGCGGGCACGGGGCGCATCCGGCACACCCACTTCCATTGCATCCAGGTGGCTGCGCACGTAGGACGCGTTGATGTGGGTGACGGGAATATCAAGCCGCGTACCGGGGCCGCCCACTTTCTTGGTTGAGGCGACGATGGCCTTGGCGCCGCCCAGCGCGTCGCGCATGGCGTAGCCGCCGGGCGCATGCCAGAGCGCGCCATGCTCGATCTCGCCGGCTTCGCCGACGATGGCGCCCTTGCCATAACCTTCGACGATTTTTGCATCGCCGCCAAACGCCGCGATGAGACGGCGCGCCATGTCGAGGCCCAGTGGCTTCAAATCGTCCATAAAGGAGGCGATTTCAGCGTAATATTTTCCGGCGAAGGGATTTTCAATGACGGCGAGGATGCAGGCGCGGCGCGGCGGGATCGATGCGATGGGTCCGCCCTCGTGCAGGATGTCCTCGACGATCGTTACGAATTTCCGGATCTTGACATCAGGCATGGGCAAGCCGCCGGTTCGCGGTGTGCATCTCGCCGATCGTTCTGGTCACGCCCGCAAGATGAAGTGCAGCGGCCGCAATAATTTCCTTTTCGATCATCGCCTCGGCGGATGACTGACCGGGATCGAGCGCGGTTGCAATTTCGCCTGGCGACAGAACACCGACGCCACGCGTCACAGGGCGGGCGCCAAGGTCATTGTCCGGCTGAATCTCCTCGGCGGGAATGCGCGTGATGGCCGGATGGCCCGGCAGATCGACGGCATTGGCGATGATGGTCGCCGCCGCATCGGCAACGCTGGCGGTCGCTGCCAGCACAGTGACGGCATCGGCGATGCCAAGAGAGAAACTGCGGCCGCGCCAGCCGCTGGTGGCGATGCCGCGTATGCGATCGGACCAGCGAATGCGCGTATGCGCGAAGAGCGAGGGTTGGTCGGGACGGTCAATCAGCCCGATCCGAAATTCGCTCGCTGGTGAGAGATGAAAAGCAATATCGCCGCCATTGTTCACATAGGCGCGTTCAAGATTCGCGGCGGCGGTCATGGCACCCAGAACTTCCTCGGCGACAGCGCCGGCAACAGCAGCCATGGGCGTGATGAAAATGCGCTCGGAATGCACGCGAGTGGCGCGCCACATGCGCCGCGCAACGACGCCACGGGGCGGAGGACCAGTGGCCTGACGCAGCAAACTCAGTTCCTCACACAATTCATCGAGGATGGTGGCGAACCTGTCACGCGCGGCGTCATAGGCCCGCGCCACGTCCCCCGTCGCGCCATCCGCGCCGATGACGAGATCGATAGGTCCATCGTGAAGATGAAGCCTGCGGCCATCGGGCAGCAAATGAGCCTGGCTGCGAGTCATGTTTTGCGCGCCGCCAAAATCTCGCTCAGCGGCCGCACATGCTCCATATGGCCGCCGAGCGCCGCATAGTCCTCGCGGCGCATGGTGAATTCGATGGGGGCCACCAGCGCGGGGGTGGGCACATAGCCGAAGGCATTGGCGGGAAGCCGTGTGACATCGACCATGAAAGTGATGCCGCCGCCGGGCCAGACATAGACCGGGGCGCCACCCGCGGTGACCCTGGTCAATGCATTCTTCACGGACATGGTGAGGCGCACGGGATTTTCCGTGACTCCGGCACGGAGCGAGCCGCCGGCTCCGCCCATGAACAGCACCGTCGACAGGGCGGGTTCGCAATTCTCGGCAATGCGTTCGACCGATTGTTTCAAGACGGTGGGCATATCCTTTTCAATCGGCACACAGGCGGCATCAAGTTCGAAATAGGCGTAATGCTCCCCGGTCGTGGACACCATGAGGAGCCTGAGGCCCGGCCAGGCTTCCCTGGTATCGAAGGGCTTGAGGATGGTCAGGGGATCGGTGAGATCGGTGCCGCCCCAACCCGCGCCCGGCTCCGCGACCTTGAAATAGCGGCCGGGCGTCGAGCGATGGCCTTTCATTTTTATGCCGGTTTCACGGAGGCCAAGGAATTTTCCGGCCTGGTGCTCGGAGAGAACTCCGGTGATGTGATCGTCGACCACCACGACCTCGTCGACATGGCCCTGCAATTGCCTGGCAAACATGCCGATGGTGGCCGAGCCGCAGCCCACGCGCATGCGCTCTTCGGTGATACCGTTGACAATCGGCGCCTTGCCTGCCTCAATCACAACGCGCGCACCATCATCGATGAGAGCCTCAACCGGCTTGCAATTGCAGAGATCGAGCAGCGCTTCGCAGGTGACGCGGCCTTCCTTCTTCGAACCGCCGGTCAGATGCCTGACGCCGCCCAGCGACAGCATCTGAGAGCCATATTCGGCGGTGGTGACGTGGCCCACCTGTTCGCCATTGACCCGCACCGCGGCGCTTTCCGGGCCCAGATGCCGGTCCGTATCGATCTTCACCTTGACGCCGCAATAACTGAAGATGCCTTCAGTGACGACAGTGACCGTATCGACGCCGCCGGCGTCGTAGGAGACGATGAAAGGTGCCGGCTTGTAGTCGGGATAGGTGGTGCCGGCACCGATGGCGGTGACAAAGGTATTGCCGGGGGCGATCACGTCTCCATCCCAAGGCTTGCTCCGATCGCGGAAGGATACAACCGGGGCGCCGCCATCGATGGCGCGCTCCAGCAGCACATGGGGATCGACGCGAACCAATTGCCCGCCGCGATTGCCGTAGCGGTCGCACGCGCCGAGCCCGCCATCGCGAATGTAGCAAAGCACCGGGCAGGCATCGCAGCGGATCTTGTTGTCCAAGGGCGCGTTCATGGCGGGCCTCGCATTCTACACCCGCAGTTGGGTGTTAAACCATCCTTGTCTGGCGATTGGGTTCTTTCTTCCTTCCCCCCTCGCGGGGGAAGGTGGATCGCGCCCTTAGGCGCGATACGGATGAGGGGGCTGGTTCAGTGAGTCCATCTCTTGGGCACCTGACTCGCTGAACCACCCCCTCATCCGGCGCTTCGCGCCACCTTCCCCCGCGAGGGGGGAAGGGGAAGTTGGGACTTGGCGAGGATGGCGGCGCGGACCCGGTCCGGCGTCGCCGGCGTTCGCATGATGCGGGCGCCGGTCGCATCAGCAATGGCGTTGAGGATGGCGGGTGCCGTCGGGATGAGGGCCTGTTCGCCGATGCCCTTGGCGCCATAGGGGCCAACCGATGCAGCGCATTCCACCAGGATCGATTCAATGGGCGGCACATCGCCAATGGTCGGGATCAGGTAATCGTGCAGGTTTTCGCCGCGGCCCGGCGTGAACTCCTCCATCAGCGCCATGCCGATTCCCTGTGCGACGCCGCCCTCGATCTGGCCCTCGATGAGGACTGGGTTGATGGCGCGGCCAACGTCGTGGGCCGCCGTGACCTTCAGCACTTTCACCGTGCCGAGATGCGGATCGACCTCAACCTCCGCCATGTGGGCGCCAAAGCCATAGACGGCATAGGGCGAACCCTGCCCATCGGCATCGAGTGGGCTTGTTGGCGGATCGAAGGTTTCTTCCGCAGACAAAACGTAGCCATGCTTTCCGGTTGGCAACCCGTTCAATGCAACAGCGCGAATGACCGAGGAGTCTTTGATGGCGATTTTTCCATCTGCGATTTCGATGCTCGCTGAATCCCCCGCGTTGGCGAGGCGCAGGATCTGGCGGCGGAGTGCCCGCCCCGCAAGTTCGGCCGCCTTGCCGGTGACGAAAGTTTGCCGCGAGGCCGATGTCTTGCCGCAATCGGGGGTCAAATCCGTGTCGGCGGATATCAGATCGACGAGCGTCAACGGCAAGCCCACCGCATCGGCGGCGATCTGGGCGATCACGGTGTTGGAGCCCTGGCCGATATCAACCGCCCCCTGATGCAGCGAGAGGCGGCCATTCGGCTTGAGACCCAAACGGATCGTCGAGGGATTGGGCAGCGCGGTGTTGCCGCAGCCGTAGAACATCCCGGCGACGCCAGCACCTCGGCGTTTTGCCTGTGTTCGCCGATTGAAATCGTGCGCTTCTCCCCTCGCTCTTTTCCAATGGGGCCGCAGGGCCGCCAGGCAGTCGCGAAAGCCCACGCCATCGCCCATGATCTGACCCGTAACCGTCGGTGCCGTGTTGGTAAGCGCGTTGCGGATACGGAATTCGAGCGGGTCGAGATTAAGTTTCTCGGCCAGCATGTCGAGCATCTGTTCCTGGGCGATCACCGTTTGCGGCACGCCGAAGCCGCGAAAGGCTCCCGACGGCACGCAGTTGGTGTGAATCGCTCGCGCGCGTGCCCGGTAGTTCGGCACCAAATAGGGGCCCGAGGCATGGACCGGCACGCGGTTGGCGACGGTCGGCCCCCAGGAGGCATAGGCCCCGGTGTTGAAATCGCCCTCGAAGTCCATGGCGGTGATACGGCCATCGCGGCTTGCTCCCATGCGCGAGCGCATGCGGGCCGGGTGGCGCTTGGTGGTGGCCATGATGGATTCGGGCCGGCTGTAAACCATGGCGGCAGGCCGGCCCGTCACCCAGGCCGCAATCGCCACGAAGGGCTGTACCGAAAGATCAAGCTTCGAACCGAAACCGCCGCCGCAGGCGGAGGGAATGATACGGACGCTTTCGGGGGCGATGCCCAGGATTGCCGCTGTGCTGTCGCGGTCGAGATAGGGCGATTGCGTGGAGACCGTGACTTCCATGCGGTCGCCGACGCGCCGCGCCCAGCCGGCCTCCGGTTCCACATAGGCATGCTCGACAAAACCGGTTTCGAATTCGGCTTTCACAGTGCAAGCGGCAGAAGCAAGGGCAAATTCAACATCACCCCGCATTACGCGGCCCTCAACCAACATATTGCCGGGCCGATTGGCATGGAGCAGCGCCGCCGCGGGGGACAAAGCCTCATCCATCGTCAGAACCGGCGGAAGCTCAGTCCAGTGAACCGGAAAGGCGGAAAGATCGAGAGCTTCGATCGCTTCACGCTCGCCAACCACGGCAGCGACCGCTTCGCCGCGGTGGAAGGTTTCATTGACGGCGAAGACGGGCTGATCAGCGAAGGCCGCGATGACGCCAAAAAGATTGCGGCCCGGAACGTCTCGATACGTTAGCACACGGACAATTCCTGGATGGGAGATGCCGTAACTTTCGAGATCGCCAAGAACAAAGGTCCCATGATGGTGCGGTGAACGTACGACGCGGACGAGGAGCGCATCGCCGGGGATATTGTCGGCACCATAACTTTCGAGGCCGGAGATTTTTTGCTCACCGTCCAGGCGCGTGACGTGAGCGCCAACGGCCCGGCCCGCAGCGGGCTCAAACCTATAACCATTCCGTCCGGCGGCAGCGTCGACCACGGCGTGAATGATTTTGCGATAGCCGGTGCAGCGGCAAAGCACGCCGCCTAGGCCATCGGCGATTGCCGCTTCATCGGGCGTTCCATTGCCATCCAGCAGCCGCGCCGCTGAAACCAGCATGCCCGGCGTGCAGATGCCGCATTGGGCGGCACCGCGGGCGAGAAAAGCCTGCTGCAATGCTCTCCCTGACTTTGTGGCTCGCAGACCTTCAATAGTCAGGACTTGCGCATCCTTAACCTGCGCCACGGCGACGAGACAGGCGCAGGCAAGTTCGCCGTCGATCAACACCGTGCACGCGCCGCAATCACCGGCATCACAGCCAACTTTCGTGCCCGTAAGGCCGAGGTCGTCGCGCAACACCTGCGTGAGGCGGCGCGACGGCTCGGCGTGAGTGTCCACGGCGCGTCCATTCAGCAGGAATGAGATTGCGTCCGTCACCGGCTTGCCTCTCCTGCCGCTTCGTCCAACGCGCCGCCGATCAAATGAAACGCCGCATCGCTGCGATAGGCCGCCGTCGCCCTAACATCATCAATGGGCGAGAGGCCCAAGAGGTGGCGCTTCGCAACGATGGAAGATGGACGTACATCCGGCGGCGAATTCCTGAGATCGGTTTCCAGGGCGTGAAGGCGCTGGGCCACGGCCGACGCCGCACCCACCGCAACGCGCGCATCGGCGATACGGCCGTTCTCCCCACGCCGGACCAACGCCGCAACCATGATGATCGAGATCACGAGATAACGGCGCGCGCCCAGCTTAACGAAAGATGAATGCGCATCGCCAAATGTTTTCGGCACCAGCACGGCGGAGAGGATTTCATCCTTGGCAAGCGCTGTCTTGCGGTAGCCGGTGATGAAGGCCGCGAGCGGCATGCGGCGGACTTGCTCAACGCTTGCAAGTTCGACCTCCGCATCAAGGGCCAAGAGAGGCGGAATGCCATCCGCCGCGGGAGAAGCATTGCACAAATTGCCGGCAATGGTGCCGCGATTCTGAATCTGAATCGAGCCCACCTCGCGCGCCGCCAGCTTCAGGCAATCGAAGGCGGGCGGCAGAGGGCTATGGAGAATATCGGTCCAGCTCGTGGCGCCGCCGATGCGATAGTGATCCCGCTCCTCCGAAATGCCGCGCAATTCGGCCAGCCTCGAAAGATCGACGATATTCCTTGTCAGCGGCTTGCCCACATGGGCCGGAAAAATATCGGTGCCGCCGGCCAATATGAGAGCTTCGCCGCCGGCGAGCGCTGCGACCGCCTCACGAAGCGTTCGAGGCTGCGCATAGGTCAAATTATGCTCCTTTTTCCATGCACCTCATTGTAGGATCGCTTGGCATCCCAAGGCAAATCATGACCCCGGCAGTTCCCGATCTTCCCACCTTTGCCCAGAACACCCTCAATCTGGCTTCCCCTCGCCTTGGAGCGAAGGCGATCTATGCCACCGACGATTTCTTTGCCGACAAATCGCGCCTGCTGGCTGACGCGACGCCCACCTTCGATCCCGATAAGTACGATGCCAACGGCAAATATATGGATGGTTGGGAATCGCGGCGGCGGCGCGGCGGCGGGCATGATTTCTGCATCGTGAAGCTCGGCGCACGCGGCGTGATTCACGGCGTCGATATCGATACCAGTTTTTTCACCGGTAATTATCCGCCCACAGCATCGCTCGATGCTTGTGTGAGCGAGAGGGAGCCGGACCAGAAGAGCGTATGGACCGAGATTCTCCCCACCGTTTCGCTCGGACCTTCGGCGCATCATTTTCATAGGATCAGCAACGCCAAGGCCTGGACGCATCTCCGGCTGAACATTTATCCCGATGGCGGGGTGGCGCGGCTTCGCGTTTATGGAGAGCCGGTTCCCGCCTGGGACACCAAAGACCGCAGTGCCGTGTACGAACTCTCGCTCGCCAGCAACGGCGGGCGCATCGTCGCCTACAACAACGCCCACTATGGGACGGTGTGGACACTTCTTACGTTGGGGCGCGGCGTCAATATGGGTGACGGCTGGGAAACGCGGCGGCGCAGAGAACCCGGCCACGACTGGATCATCGTGAAGCTGGGGGCCGCCGGCATCGTGGAAAAGGTCGAAGTCGATACCTGTCACTATAAGGGCAACTATCCGGACCGCTGTTCGCTCCAGGCGGCGCATGTCCTCTCCGCCATCGGCGAAGAGGCCGCCTCATGGCCCGGGCTGATGGCGGAGCAAAAATTGCAGGCGGATCACATCCACACATTTTCCGGTGACGTGATTGCCAAGCCTGGGCCAGTCAATCACGTGAGGCTCAATATCTTTCCGGACGGCGGGGTTTCGCGTCTCAGGATTTTCGGAAGGCTGGCCTGATGCAACTCCGCCCGGTTCCGCTCGGCAAAGCCGGGTTCGCACCCTTTGGCGAAGTGGTGGAGATGGAGGGCGGTGAGCGAAGCTCCATCAATCAGGGCTTCGCCGAACGCTTCAACGATCTCGCCCGCGTCGATGTGGCAACGGAGGGCGGTTCGATGAATGTGAGCATCGTCACCGCCAAGCCGCGGCCCACGCCGATTGCAATCAAGCTGATGGAGCGCCATCCGCTGGGCAGCCAGATTTTCTATCCCCTGCAAGACCGTCCATGGCTGGTGCTGGTGTGCGCCAACCCGCTGGATGCCGCGAGTTTTCACGCCTTCACAGCAACCGGGCGGCAAGGAGTCAACTATGGGCGCAACACCTGGCACCATCCGCTGCTGGTGTTCGATGCGGCGAGCCGATTCCTGGTGATCGACCGCAAGGGGCCGGGGGATAATATGGAGGAAGTGTGGTTGGAAACGATGATGGAGTTGTCCATTTCCTCACCCTGAGGTGCCCGGCGCAGCCGGGCCTCGAAGGGTCCCTTCCAAGCCCTTGTCCATGCTTCGAGGCTCGCCTTCGGCGAGCACCTCAGCATGAGGATCGTTGCAATGCACTTTCTTCCCTGCAATGTAAGTGGCATGGACGGCGCGGTCGTCGCCGAGGAGGGCAAGGGAAAACAGAATATCCTCGAGCGATTGGGAAATCTCATGGCGGCTGGCGAGCACCGGAGTTGCAGCGGGATCGAGCACCACGAGATCAGCGAACTTGCCAGTTTCCAGCGAACCTGTTTCATGAGCGATGTGCAGGCGTTCCGCATTGCCGCGAGTCGACATATGGAAGAGCTCGAAGGCGATTGGACGATGGCCCTGAAGCATCTGAACCTTGTAGGCTTCTCCCATGGTCGCCAGCATGGAGTAACTGGTGCCGCCGCCGATGTCGGTGGCAATGCCCAGATGCACCTGGCGTAACCGCTCCATGCTCATGAGGCCGGAGCCCAGGAAAGTGTTGGAGGTGGGGCAATGGATCACCGCCGAGCCCGACTCGGATAATCTTTGGCACTCGCGTTGAGATAAATGGATGCCATGAGCGAAAAGGCTGCGCGGCCCGAGCAGGCCGTGGCGCTCATAGACATCGGTATAATCCCTGGCATTCGGGAAAAGCTGTTTCATCAAGGCGACTTCGGCGAGGCTTTCGGAAAGGTGAGTCTGCATCAGCGCGCCGTTGAGGGATTTCACCAATTCACCGGCGAGATCTAGCTGCGCCGCGCTGGAAGTGACGGCAAAGCGCGGCGTTATCGCGTAGCGCAGCCGTCCCTTGCCATGCCATTGGCGATACAGTTCTTCCGAATGGCGCGCACCCGTTTCAGGATCGTCCTGCAATGTGGGAGTGGCATTGCGGTCCATCATGGTCTTGCCGGTGATGAGCGCCATGTTGCGGCGCTCCGCTGCAACAAATAGCGCATCGGCGCATGATTTGTGCACGGAGCAAAAGGCCAGTGCCGAAGTTGTGCCGTGCCGGGCGAGGCGGTCAAGGAAGATTTCCGCGGCGCGCGCCGCGTAGCCCTGGTCGCCATAACGGCTTTCTTCCGGAAAAGCGAAGCGGTTGAGCCAGTCGAGCAGGTCCTTTCCAGGCGCCGCCAGCATGCGGTACTGCGGAAAATGGATATGGGCGTCGATCAGGCCCGGCATGACGATCTTTGAGCCATAATCATCCACGGCGGCCTGCCGGAAGGATTGCGGAAGAAGGGATCGCGGGCCCGTCCACAGGATCGTTCCATCATCGCCCACCGCGATGGCGCCGTTCATTTCATGGCGGATATCCCGGGGTGTTTCGCCGAATGACACGGTTTGCCCCATGATCACGCGCGTCATGGCGACACCCTGTCCTCGATGCGGAAGCGGAGGATGCGGTTCACTTGCGCAATAGCGGTGGCAAACTCGACTTCGGAGGGGTTGTTCACCCGTTCCTCGAAACTTTCGAGTATTTGCAGCTTCGTGGCCCCCTTCACCGCAAGAATGAAGGGAAATCCGAATTTCGAATTATAAAGCGTGTTGAGCTGAGTGAAACGGGCCAGTTCCTCCACCGTCAGAGTGTCGAGACCGGCGTTCGACTGCTCGCGCGAGGAATCATCGGATAATTTTGCCTTCGCGGCGAGATTGGGGTGGGCGCGGATAAACGCCAGCTGCATTTTGTGAGATACGGCAGCTACCGCGCCCGTGAAGGCCTGGACCATATCGTCACGGGTGGCGAAAGGGCGCGCCGCGGCCGCGCGGCGCGCGACCCAGGGCGAATGCTCGGCCACATCGCCGAAAGTCGCCACGAAAATCTTCGCCGGCATGGTGTTGACCTGTGCCAGTTCCATCATTGGGCCCCGATCCAGGCGCCGAGCTTGGCGCGCTCTTCCATCGTCATGCCGGTGCGGTTGCCAAGCGGCATGGCCTTGCTCTTCACCGCCTGTGTTTCGATCTGCGCGGCATAGCGTTTAAGATTTTCGAGGGTCGCGAGTTCAACGCCCTTGGGCGCCACCCTGATTGTGGCATCGGTGGGCTGGCTTGCGTGGCAGGTGGCGCACCGCGCCTGCACGATCGACAGGGCTTCCATGTCGGTGACGTTTCCCTCATAGGCGGGAAGCCGCGACGGCTCCGTGACGATCAATGCAAACGCCAGCGCCGCGCCGATGAGCGGCAGCGTCCAGGCGATCTCGGTTTGCGGGTCACCCACTTCGGTGCGTACGAGATAGTGGCGGAGCAATGCGCCGGCCACGACGATGAGGCCGGCGAGGAGCCAGGCGTGAGCATTTTCGGTGATCATTGGATAATGGTTGCTGACCATCATCAGCAAAACCGGAAGCGTCAGATAAGTGTTATGCAGCGAGCGCTGCTTGCCAATGGAGCCAAAACGGGGATCGGGAGCTTCACCGCGCAGGAGCGACGCCGTTATGCGCCGCTGGTTGGGGATGATGATCAGGAAAACATTGGCGGCCATGAGGGTGCCGATGAAGCTCCCCACATGGATGAAAGCGCCACGGCCGGAGAAGACGTGGGTGAAGCCATAGGCCGCTGTCACTCGAAGTTCCACGGACCGCCCGTTTCGAGCGCCGCGCGGAACAGACGGTCAACCTCCTCGCGGTCCTCCGGCACGACGTGGCGCAGGAAAATCTCATAGCCCCACTCGGGCAGCAGCGTGTCATAGCCGAAAATCTGATCGTGGCGGAGCGAGCGTATGGCGGTGTCGTTCTTAAGGTTCAGCTCCCAACTGCCGAGTTCGCCTGCCTCGAGCGCCAGCCGCAGCCGCTCCTCGTTGAGGAACACCTCCTCCTCGCCGCGCTTGCGCTCGGTCATGTCGCGGGCGATTCCCGAGGCGCCGACGATCTTGCCTTCGGGATTCTTGATGGGAAATACGGTGAGCGAAATCCACACCAGGCCGCCATCGGCGCGCCGCCGCATGGTTTCATAATTCTCGGTGCTTTCGCCCCGCCGCAGGCGTTCAAGAATGGGAGAGATGTCGCCCGGCCGGTCTTCCGGAACCAGCCGCTCCAGCGACTCGCCGATCATCTCCTCGGCGCTATAGCCGTAAAGCTTTTCCGCACCGCTGTTCCAACTGGTGATCGTGCCATCGAGATCGATGCTGGTGATCGCATCCTGGGAGAACTCGACGATGGCGGCAAGCCTGCGCGATGCCTTTTCGGCCCTTCTGCGCTCGCTGATGTCTTCCATGGCGAGAAGGATCAGCGCATCGTGGCCGCCGCCGCGGGCCAGCATGCGCCCGTTGAGCAGCATGCAGCGCTCGCCCAGCCCGCGGAACTCATGCAGGAACTCGACATCGCTGAAGTGGCGGCGCGTGGCCAGAAGCTCGTCGAGCTGCGCCCGTAGGCGGGGAGTGTCCCATTCGCCGTTCCTGATTTCAGCAAAGGGCTGGCCCTGAATCTCCGCCGGCGAAACCTGGAACAGCACATGGAATGCGGTGTTGGCCGATACCACGCGGAGCGCCCCGTCAAGCACCACCAAGGGCTGGCGAATCGTCTCGACAATGGCTTCGGCATAGACGCGGGCCTCGTCCACGGCATCGCTCGCAAGCTTGGTCTCGGTCACATCGAAGAAGGCGATGACGACGCCGTCAATGCGGTTGTCCTGGGTGCGGTAAGGCAGCATGCGCCGCGCATACCAGCGGCCTTTCTCGCCTCGCACCTCGGCCTCGATGGTGGTTAGGTTGCGCAGCACGGTTTCGGCATCGGGCAGCAGATTCTCGTCGGCAAACTTGCGGGCGAAATGGCCGATGGGACGCCCGATATCCGAGGGCACGAAGTCGAACACGGCCCGGGTGGCCGGCGAAAACCATTTGACGCACAGGTTCAAGTCGAGAAACAGCGTCGCCGCCTCGGTGCCCTCCAGCAAATTGTTCTGGTCGTTGCTGAGGTCTTCCAGCTCACGCACCTTGTGCTGAAGCTGGTTGTTGACGGTGTGCAGCTCCTCGTTGAACGATTGCAGTTCTTCCTTCGAAGTTTCCAGCTCTTCGTTCGTTGATTGCAGCTCCTCGTTCATCGAGGTGATTTCTTCGTTGGACGCTTTCAGTTCCTCGTTGGCGCTCTCCATCAATTCCGTGGTGCTCTGCAATTCCCGGCGGGCGGCGTTCAGCTCGTCTTGCAAGGCGGGTTCATCGGCCAACGCCTCGGGGGTTTCATGGCGGGCGGCGGAAGCGGCCGCCTCCGGCTCGAAACTGACAAGAAAACTCTCGCCGCCTTGCGAGCCAGCCAGCAGTGGCGTCACCGTCACCGTAACCGCGCGGGTTTTTTTATTGTGGCGGATGCGGGCAACGGCGGTGACAGTGCGGTTGCCGGCGATGGCATCGCGCACCGCCACGCGGAGTTTGGGCCCAAGCCCTTCGCGGGCCATGGCGAACAGGTCCTTGGAGGGCTCTCCGGTCGGCTGTTCCAGATAATCGCCGGTGGGGCCGTGGAAATAGAGAACGCGGCTATTGCGGTCGATGAGCACGGAGGCGGGCACGAAGCGTTCCAGCAGCGCCCGCCTGGCCAATTCGGCGGCCTGTAGTGCTGGCGGGGCGGGCTTTGGTGCGCCTTCCATCGCCTTGCGGGACTGTGTCCGGTCGCCCAGCACCGGAAAACTCACGATGTCGTGGCGGGTCGGCCCCAGCCT
>Ga0187892_10004747_pt1 | contig 22361 bp, 19 predicted proteins | sample MA1701073metaG_FD_139345 | JGI IMG/M metagenome (GOLD analysis project Ga0187892, IMG submission 139345) | Bio-ooze microbial communities from a basaltic lava cave in the Kipuka Kanohina Cave System on the Island of Hawaii, USA - MA170107-3 metaG ... | reverse complement strand
GAGATGGCCGACGCGGCACGGCGAGTCTGCCGCCTTACACAGCGTCCCGTCCTGGTCGACGCCGATACCGGATACGGCAACGCCCTCAACGTCATCCGCACCGTCGAGCTCTACCACAACGCCGGCGCCGCCGGTTTGTTCCTCGAGGATCAGGTGTGGCCGAAACGCTGCGGCCACATGCGCGGCAAACGCGTCGTCGAACGCAAGGAGTGGTTGTCCAAGCTTCGCGCCGTCGTCGAGTCGCGGCGCGAGCGCGACCTGTTCCTCGTCGCGCGCACCGATGCCCGCAGCGCCGTCAACCTCGACGAAGCGATCGCCCGCGGCCAGGCCGCTCGCGATCTTGGCGCAGACGCCGTCTTCATCGAAGCGCCTGAATCGATTCCCGAGCTCGAGCAGATCGCTCGCGCAATACCGGGGCCGAAAGTCGCCAACATGGTCGAGCATGGCCGCACACCTTTGTTGTCGCCCGACGAGCTGCACCAGCTCGGCTTCGACCTCATCGTCACGCCGCTGGCCGGTCTGCTCGCCAGCGCGAAAGCTCTCACGGACATCTATGCCCTGCTGCGGCGCGAAGGGACGCTGCGGGCGCACCTGGACAAGTTGATGCCCTTCGATGATTTCAACGATCTGGTGGAGCTCGACCGTCACTACGACCTCGACGCGCGCTTCTCCAGTTGAGTGAATCCGTAGTCCGGAGGAAACGGAATGGCAGGTTTCGAGCCCAGCGAAGAGCAGAAGCTCATTCGCCACACGATCGCGGAGTTTGCCCAGGAGCAGATTCGGCCACTGGCACACGATGCGGACGAAAACGGCGAGGTTCCGGCTGATCTCATCCAGCAGGGCTGGGAGATCGGTCTGGTCCAGAGCGCCATCCCGCAGGAGTACAACGGCTTCGGGGAGCAGCGCTCGATCGTCACCGAGACACTGATCGCGGAAGAGCTTGCATGGGGCGATCTGTCGATCGCGCTTCATCTGCTGGCACCGCGTCTGATTGCCTTCCCGGTGCTGGAGATGGGTACGGCCGAGCAGAAGCAGTCGGTCCTGCCGGCGTACACCGGTGAGAAGTTTTGCGCCGGCTCGTCAGCCCTCACCGAGCCACGTTTTGACTTCGATGCGACGGAGCTCAAGACGACGGCGCGCAGCAATGGCGGGTCGTACGTTCTCAGCGGGCGCAAGTGCTTCGTTCCACTGGGCGATCAATCGGAGCACATCCTGGTCTACGCCCAGACTTCGGATGGACCGGCAGCTTTCATCGTCGATCGCAACACGCCTGGATTCAAGGTCGTTGAGCGCGAACAGAACATGGGCATCAAAGCGCTTGCGACGCACGAGATCGCTTTGGAGGACTGCCATGTTCCGGCCAGCGCTCGTCTCGGCGGCGAAGGGCAGCTCGACTACCACAAGCTCCTCAACTACTCGCGCATCGGTCTGGCCGCGCTTGCCGTCGGTGTGGCTCGCGCCGCCTTCGAATACGCCCGCGACTACGCCAAGGATCGTCAGGCCTTCGGCGTCGCCATCGCGCGCAAACAGGCGATCGCCTTCATGCTCGCCGAGATGGCGATCGAAATCGACGCTTCGCGCTTGCTCGCATGGGAGGCGGCGTGGAAGCTCGACCGCGGCGAAGATGCGACGCGCGAGGCGTACCTGGCGAAGAACTATGCAGCCAACATGGCCCTCAAGGTGACCGACAACGCTCTGCAGGTTCTCGGCGGCCACGGCTACATCCGCGAGCATCCCGTAGAGCTATGGGTCCGCAACGCCCGCGGGTTCGCGACCTTCGACGGCCTGGTGATGGTGTAGCGGGCAACCAAAGGAATTCAAAGAAAGGCCCTCACGATGATCGACTTTGAGCTCTCGCAGGAAATTCAAAACACACGCCTGCTGATCCATTCGGTGGCCGAAGGCATGATGCGCCCGATCTCGCGCGAGTTCGACGAACGCGAGCACGAGAAGCCTTGGGACTTCCTCAACACGATGTGGGAAGCCTCGCGTTCCGCTGGCGGCACGATGCTCGCCGGCAGCTCCGGCGGTTCGAAGAAGGAAAAGGACAAACCCTCCGAACGCAACCTCGCCGCCGCGGTGACGATCGAAGAGCTCTCGTGGGGTGACGCCGGTCTCTATCTGTCGATCCCCAACGCCGCCCTCGGCGGCGCCGCGGTCGCCGCTGCCGGTACACCGGAGCAGAAGAAGCGATTTCTGGCGCGCTTCGGTGAAGGCGAACCGAAGTGGGGAGCCATGGCGATCACCGAACCGGGTTGCGGCTCAGACTCAGCCGCGATCACGACGACGGTTCGTCGCGACGGCGACCAGTGGGTCATCAACGGCACCAAGATCTTCGTCACCAGCGGCTTGATGGCCGCCGAAAAGTCCGATGGCTTCGTCGTCGTCTGGGCTACCCTCGACCGCTCCGTCGGCCGCGCCGGCATCAAGGCCTTCGTCGTCGAACGCGGAACACCGGGGATGACAGTGACCAAGATCGAGAAAAAGATGGGCATCCGCGCCTCCGACACGGCGATGATCGCCTTCGAAGACTGCCGCATTCCGCTCGACAACATCCTGGGCGACGCCGAGATTCGGCAAACCACCGAGGGCTTCAAGGGTGTCATGGCGACCTTCGACGCCACGCGCCCGGCCGTGGCTGCGAGTGCAATTGGCATTGGGCGTGCCGCCGTCGACTTCGTTCGCGACGCACTTGCCAAGGAAGGCGTTCAGATCCGATACGGCGTTGCCCCAACGCGTCTGACGACACTGGAACGCGATTTCATGGAGATGGAAGCGAACCTGCAGGCAGCTCGGCTGCTTACCTGGCGGGCGTCGTGGATGATGGACCACGGCATGCGCAATAACCTCGAGGCCTCCATGGCGAAGGCCAAGGCCGGTCTCGCGGTGACCCACGTGACGCAGAAGGCCGTCGAGCTTCTCGGTCCGCTCGGCTACTCGCGCAAGCTGCTGCTCGAGAAGTGGATGCGGGACGCGAAGATCAACGATATTTTCGAGGGCACGCAACAGATCAACCTGTTGATCGTTGCCCGCCGAATCCTCGATTACTCGAGCAGAGAGCTCAACTGAAAAGGGGCTGTTTGTATCACAGACGAACCCTGGGCGTGGCACATGCAGAAAGTCCGTATCGGCATGATCGGTGCCGGAATCATCGGCGGCACGCACTCCGCCGTCCTGCACCAGATCTGCACGGCGCTGCCCGAGCGCGCCGAGCTAGTCGCGATCGCCGACCCTCTCGAAGAGCCACGCGAGATGTTCCGCAGCCTCTACGGCTATCGCGAAGCGTTCGCGGACGCGCGCGCGGTACTCGAACACCGTGACATCAATACCCTGTTCGTCTGCGTGCCGACCAACTGTCACGCCGAGATCGTCCATGCCGCGGTTGCGCGCGGCCTGCACCTGTTCTGCGAAAAACCGCTGGCGATGTCATATGCCGAAGGCGCCGAGATGCTCGCCGCCGTCGAACGTGCCGGCGTCAAAGCCCAAATCGGCCTGGTGTTGCGCTACTCCGCCGTCTACACCGTCATGCGATCGCTTTTGCTCGACCCACAATCGGGACCGCCGGTGGCGGTCGTGTTCCGCGACGACCAGTGCTTTCCGATCCGCGGGCTACACTTCAGTGCGTGGCGGGCGGACCGCAAGCAGACCGCCGGCGGTACACTGATCGAGCACGGTGTCCACGACCTCGACCTGCTCACCTGGTTTTTCGGCCAACCGCGGCGACTGCGAGCATGGGAACAGAACCGTGCCGGCCATCCGGGCGTCGAGGACTATGTCGCCATCGAGCTCGAGTTCGAGAACGGCTTGCGGGCTCAGCTAATCAACCTGTGGCACGATGTCCTGCAACGCCACTCGAATCGGCGTCTCGAGATTTTCTGTCAGAAGGCCTTCATCGCGAGCAGTCACGACATGTCGGGCACCGTGACCTGGCAGTGTGGCGACGGTGACGAAAAGCGCCTCGCCGAGGACGATGTGCTGCGCCGCTATCGCGAGATTGCCGGCACGATCCCAGAAGCGTTGAGTCCCTTGGCGGGCGTGGCGTATCTGATGCAGGACCTGGCGTTTGTCGATGCCTTGCTGAGCGGTCGCGATCCGCATCCCGGGATGCGTGTCGGTCTCGAGGCGCAGCGGCTCGCGGAAGCGGTCTACCACGCGGCGCTCAGCCGTGACGAAGTTGAGTTGGCGGCGTTTCGTCCCGCAACCTAATGCCGCCGATCGCAAAGCTCACGTCCTTTCGCGACAAGACCGCTGTCATCACCGGCGCGTCGAGCGGAATCGGCCGTGCGCTGGCGCTTCGTTTCGCACGCGAGGGTGTACGGGTGGGGCTGGTCGCCCGCCGCGAAGACGCCCTGCACCAGGTTGCCGCCGAGATCGGCGACGGCAGCGCCGTTGTGCTCCCCTGTGACGTCGCCGACCGCGACCAGAGCTTGGCTTGCGCCGCACGCGCTGTCGGCGAGCTCGGCCGGGTCGACATTCTCGTCAACAACGCTGGCTACGGTCATCACCGTCGGTTCCTGGAGTGGAGCCTCGACGACATGGAGCGCATCATGCGGGTCAACTACTTCGGCGCGCTCTACTGGACCAAGGCGCTGTTGCCACAGATGGTCGAGCGCGGCAGCGGTTGGGTCGTTTTCATGGCATCGGTCGCCGGCAAGCTCGGTGTTCCCGAGGAGAGCGCCTACGCCGCGACGAAGTTCGCCATGGTGGGGATGGCGGAAGCATTGTCGATGGAAGTCGACGACGCCGGCGTGCATGTCCTGACCGTTTGCCCCGGCACCATCGACACTCCCTTCTTTGACGAGGAGGCCCAGCGCCGTATGCCACCGGTGTCGCGCCGGATGATGATCGCGCCTGAAGAAGTGGTCGACGCCACCGTCCACGCCCTCAAGCGAGGCAAACGGGAAATCACTGTCCCCAGGTTCATCGCCGCCAGCTACGTGGTTCGGACGCTGGCTCCGGGGTTCATGAGGCGGAACACGAAGAAGACCGTTCTGGGCAGCTAGGGCACGCAGCGGGCAAGCGAAACCCACCAGCGTTCTGAACGCAACCTTGACCGGTCGTTGGACGCTCCATATAACTTTGTAAATTCTGTCTATGCAGAAGGGAACGGCCAGCGCGTTGACGGTCATTCGGGTCTCCCGAGGCGCACCTGCGCCTGGGCAGGAGGACGTCCGCACCGCGATCGCGAAGGACCGCGCCAGGCAGCACCTTGACGACGGCAAGTACTTCGCCGAGGTCAGCATCGCTGGTCCCTACCAGATCACTGTCGACGGGCAGGAGCTGGACGAATACGTGGTCTGGGAGCACTGACCGCCCGGCTTCAGCGGCTCGCCGCTCAGGAGGCGTCGATGGATCTCGAGTACACACCGGAAGAGCAAGATTTCCGCCGTCAGGTTGCCGCCTGGGTTGCCGCCAACGCGCCCGCGCCTGAGAAACGCAAGGACCTCGAAGAGTTGCGCGCTTGGCAGCGACGACTGCACGCCGCCGGATACCTCGGCGCCGGCTGGCCCACCGAGCTTGGTGGTGCGGCGCTGTCACCGATGCAGCAGGCAATCCTCAACGAGGAACTCGCCCGCGCGAATGCGCCGGGGCCGATCAACGCCATGGCGATCTGGTGGGTCGGGCCGGCGATCATGAAGTACGGCACCGAGGAACAGAAAAAGCGGTTCCTCGGACCGATCCTCAACGCAGAGGAAATCTGGGCCACCGGGTACTCCGAACCGGGATCGGGCAGCGACATGGCTGCGGCACGCTGCCGCGCCGAACGCGATGGCGATGACTATGTCGTCAGCGGCCAGAAGGTCTGGACGACGATCGCCCACTTCTCAGACTGGTATTTCATCCTCGTCCGCACGTCGACGGAAGGTCCGAAGTGGGCCGGGCTGAGCCTCCTGCTGATCGACATGAAGTCGCCCGGCGTCGAAGTGCGGCCGATCCGACAGATCACGGGCGACAGCGAGTTCAACGAAGTTTTCTTGCACGACGTCCGCGTCCCGGTGGCCAACCTGCTCGGCCGCGAAGGGCAAGGTTGGGAGATCGTCACCAGTGCCTTGATCAACGAGCGCACCGGCATCGCCGGCTCGGTGCGTTTCGATCAAAGCTTCGAGCGGCTGGTGGCGGCTGCGCGTCAGCACGGCCGGACCGCGGATCCGCTCTGGCGACAGCGGCTGGCCGACCTGGCGGTGAAGGCGCGCGTCACCAAGTCGTTCGGCTTGCGCGCCATGTCCGACAGCCTGCACGGACGCTTCAATCCACACTCGTCCGCGGCGATGAAGCTGTTCACGACCGAGCTTTCGCAACGTTTCTCGGAAACCGGCATCGATCTTCTGGGGAACTACGGGATTCTGTGGGAAGGTTCGAAGCGGACGCCCGATGACGGTCGGTCGGCATACTTCTATCTCTACGACCGGGCGATGACGATTGCCGGCGGCACCAGCGAGGTGCAGCGCAACATCGTCGCGCAGCGCGTCCTCGGCCTGCCGCGCGGAAGCTGAGACGCGCAGGTTGCTGACGGCGACCCGCTAGATTCCGCGCCCGCCCATCATTTCGCCGTTGCCCGTTGGCGGCGGCTGCTCTACCATACGCACCGATGGCGAGGAGGAGTCGGGTGGGTCGCGAAGGCGCGGCGATCGGCGAGTTACCGATGGGCGAACGCAAGGCTGGCTTCGCCCGAACCTCATCCAGGAAGAAATCCAAAGTAGCCGCACTTCGGCGCGCGTGGCGGGCGCACTGGCGTGCCGGCCTGCGGATTGCCGTCGAGTTCCTCGGTCTTTTCTGCGCAGCGCTCGTCGTCATGATCTTCGCTCTCGGACAACTGGCGAGCCGGTTCTCGGGTGACTCCCTGGTTTCGAATCTTCTGCCCTTCGCCGGAGCGATGCTGGCGCTATCGGTATTCATCGGTGTGCTGTTGTGGCTGTGGGTGCGTGCCCGCTCGTGGCTGCGGACGAAGTTGAGTCTGCTGCCGGCAGCCACGGCCATCGGACTGGCTGCGGCTGCGGTATGGGCCGCGACACGTCCGGGCTTCTACGAGGAAGTGTCGAACTTGCAGACAATGATCGGCGGCACGGTCGAAGCCGAACGTCAGGCTATTGCACACCAGGTCTTCGCCGCGTACCGACGTGCCAACCTGGGCGATGTCGAAAAAATCCTCGAGCGCGCCCGCGTCTACGAGCCGACGGTTCACGAGGCCGCCGCGGCGTTTCGGGTTGATCCGGAAGTGCTCATCGGCGTAGGTGCGACCGAATCGTCGTTCGCGCCACGCTCGAGCAAAGACGGCGGACAGGGCTTGTTTCAGATCACCAATATTCCAGCGTCGGCCGAGAAGACAGTGATACGGCAGCTGGGAATCAAGCAGCTCGACCCCTGGAATCAGCGCCACAATGCCTACCTGGGTGCGGCGACGCTGCGACTGTACCTCGATCAGATGGGGGACGACTTGTTCCTCGGTCTGCTGGCCTACAACATCGGCCCGCAGAATGGCGGCTTGAAGGCGGTCATGACGCAGTACGGCGCCAAGGATTTCGTGACGATCCAGCCCTACCTGAAGAACCTGCCGCGGGATTACCCGATCCGCGTGCTCTCCGCGGCGCTCGCCTACCGTGTGTGGCGCACCGAAGGAAAGCTGCCGCGCTACGAGGAAGGCAGCAACGCCAAGCGCATCCAACTGCTCGGGGTTCCCGGCCTAGAGAACCGCCGCCTACCGGTGCTGGTGAAGGCCGCCGGTTAGGTCTCGGCCGGGGCACTCGGCTCGTTGTCTTCTTCTTCCATCTCGGCAAGCCTCGCAACACCGACAACCTTCTCGCCCTCGTTGAGATCGAACAGGCGCACACCTTGTGTCGCCCGTCCCATCACGGAGATCCCGGTGACCGGTGTGCGGATGACCTTGCCGCCGTTGGTGATCAACATGATGTCCTCATCGTCGGCGACGCGCCGGACGCCGACCACCGGACCGTTCTTCTCGGTGATGCGCATGGTGATGATGCCTTTGCCGCCGCGCCGCGTGAGGCGGTATTCGTCGACGTGCGTGCGTTTGCCGTAACCGAGCTCGGAGACCGCCAGCAGGGTCGCACCGGGTTCTGCCATATCGAGTGACACGACTTCATCGCCTTCATCGAGGCGCATGCCGACGACACCGTACGTCGATCGTCCCATCGGCCGCGCATCGGTTTCCTTGAAGCGGATCGATTGGCCGTTGCGCGTCGACAAAATCACTTGTCCCTGGCCGTCGGTGAGTCGCACCCCGATGACGGAGTCGTTGTCCTCGAGGGCGATGGCGATGATACCGGACGGGCGCGGGTTGGCGTACTGCATCAGCTCGGTCTTCTTCACCAGGCCACGCCGTGTGGCGAACAAGATGTTGCGGTCGGACTGAAACTCACGGACGGGCAGGAACGCGGACAGTCGCTCTTCGGGCTCGAGGTTGAGGACATTGGTGACACTGCGGCCGCGCGCCGCTCTGCCGGCTTGCGGGATCTCGTGCACCTTGCGCCAGTAGACGCGGCCGCTGGTCGTGAAGAAGAGAATGTAGGCGTGTGTCGAGGCGACGAAGAGGTGCTCGACAAAGTCTTCTTCCTTCGTCGTCGCGCCGATCTTGCCGCGGCCACCGCGCCGCTGGGCACGGTACTGAGTGACGGCGTTGCGCTTGATGTAGCCCTCGTGCGAGAGGGTCACGACCATGTCTTCTTCGACGATGAGATCCTCGATCGAGAGCTCGGTGCTGGCATCGACGATCTGCGTACGGCGTTCGTTTGCGTGTAGCTTTCTTATCTCGAGTGATTCCTCGACGATGATCTTGTAGACCTCGGTCTCGTCCCCGAGGATTTCCCTGAAGCGCGCGATCTTCTTTAGCGTCTCGTCACGTTCCTCGAGGATCTTTTCGCGCTCGAGGCCGGTCAATCGCTGCAACCGCATCTCGAGGATCGCTTGCGCCTGGATCTCGGAAAGCCCAAATCGCTGGACGAGCTGCTCCTTGGCGGTCGACGGGTCTTTGGCCTGACGAATGAGAGCGATTACGGCGTCGATATTGTCGAGAGCGATTTTGAGGCCGTCGAGGATGTGCAGCCGTTCTTCGGCTTTGCGCAGCTCGAAGATCGTCCGCTTGGTGATGACATCCTTGCGGTGCGCGATGAAGACCTGCACCGCTTCCTTCAGATCCAGCAGCTTCGGCTGGCCGTTGACGATCGCCAGCATGATGACCCCGAAGGACTCCTGCATCGGCGTCTGCTTGTAGAGCTGGTTGAGGACGATGTCGGGGTTGCCGTCCTTCTTGAGCTCGATGACGATGCGCATGCCGTCGCGGTCCGATTCGTCGCGTAGGTCGGCGATGCCGTCGATCTTCTTCTCGTTGGCCAGCTCGGCGATGCGCTCGATCAGGCGCGTCTTGTTCACCTGATAGGGAATCTCCGTAACGATGATCGACGTCCGCCCGCGTTTGTCGTCATCCTCGGTCGTGGCGCGCGCGCGCAGCGTCAGGATTCCCTTTCCGGTGGTGTACGCCTGGCGGATCGCTTCTCTGCCATGAATGAAGCCGGCGGTCGGGAAGTCCGGCCCCGGCACGATCTCCATCAGCTCTTCGAGGGTGATATCCGGTCTCTGGATGACCGCGATGACAGCGTCGACGATCTCGCCGAGGTTGTGTGGTGGTACGTTGGTGGCCATGCCGACGGCGATTCCAGCAGAGCCGTTGACCAAGAGGTTTGGCAATCGTGCCGGCAGCACTGCCGGCTCGTGCGTCGTTTCGTCGTAGTTGGCGAGGAAATTGACGGTCTCTTTGTCGATGTCGGCGAGCATCTCGACGGCGATGCGCGCCATACGCACCTCGGTGTAGCGCATGGCTGCGGGCGGATCGCCGTCGATCGAGCCGAAGTTTCCCTGCCCGTCAACCAGCGGGTGGCGCAGAGAGAAGTCCTGCGCCATGCGCACGATGGTATCGTAGATCGCGGTGTCACCATGCGGGTGGTACTTGCCCATGACGTCGCCGACGACGCGGGCGGATTTCTTGTAGGCTCGGTTCCACTCGTTGCCGAGCTCGTGCATGCCGTAGAGCACGCGGCGATGTACCGGCTTGAGACCGTCGCGCGCATCCGGCAACGCCCGGCTGATGATGACGGACATGGCGTAGTCCATGAAGGACTGACGCACTTCGTCTTCGATATTGATCGGTATGGCTTTGCGGGCGCCTTCCATTGTGACCTCAATGCTGGCGGTGACGGTCGCCGCGTTGGCACGCGGCGGGATTCATTCTGCCAGTCTTGCGATGCGCTCTTCGGGTGCGAGTCTCAGATGTCCAGATTGCGCACGTTGAGTGCGTTGTCCTGGATGAACTTACGCCGCGGTTCCACCTCGTCACCCATCAGCGTCGAGAAAATCAGATCTGCCTCGACGACATCCTCGATCTTGACCTGCAGCAGCGTGCGTTTCTCCGGATCCATGGTCGTTTCCCAGAGCTGGCCCGGGTTCATTTCGCCGAGACCTTTGTAGCGTTGGATATCCAAGCTCTTGCGGGCCTCGCCAATGACCTGGGAGACGACCTCGCGCAGACTGGCGCTCTCGAACCGCTTCTCGTCTTCGACCAGCACGAACGGTGGCTCGCCGAGTCCACGCAGCTCTTCCGCCATTCGCCGTAGCTCGGCGAATTCGGGCGTGTTGCAGAGTTTGTAGTCGACGATCGTCTCCTGCGCCCCGCCGTTCATCCGCGTGCGTGCACGCAGCTTGAAGCAAGCGTGTTCCGGGTCTTCGACGACATCGATCGACAACGGGGCCAGGTCAGGAGCCGCCTGCGCCAGACGCGCCGTTGCTGTCTCCGCGATCTGCGTCAGCGTCTCCTTGCTGGAGAGCGTTTGAACGCTCAGGCGCGGGTCGCGCACGATCGCTGCGACCACGTGACGGTTGCGGTGATGCCGCTCGATGACATCGAGCAGTTTCTCGAGCCGCAAGACTTTCTTGACTACCGTCTTGAGCGATTCGCCAGTGATACCGACGCCGTTGCCCGATGCCTTCACTGTGACATTCTCGGTGCCGATTTCGATCAGGTGTGTTTCGAGGCTCGCGTCGTCTTTCAGGTAGCGTTCGGTCTTGCCCTTCTTCACTTTGTAGAGAGGCGGCTGCGCGATGTAGACGTAGCCGTTCTCGATGAGCTCCTGGAATTGCCGGTACATCAACGTCAACAGCAGCGTCCGGATGTGCGATCCGTCAACGTCGGCGTCGGTCATGATGATGATGCGATGGTAGCGCAGCTTGGAGATGTCCCGATCCTCGGCCTTACCGATGCCTGTACCCAGAGCTGTGATCAGGAGCCGGATCTCTTGCGACGATAGCATCTTGTCGAAGCGCGCCTTTTCGACGTTGAGGATTTTGCCGCGCAACGGCAGGATCGCTTGATTGCGGCGATCGCGGCCCTGTTTCGCCGAACCGCCGGCGGAATCTCCCTCGACGATGAACAGTTCCGACTGTGCCGGGTCGCGCTCCTGACAGTCGGCGAGCTTGCCGGGCAGTGAACCCGAATCGAGCGCACCCTTGCGCCGGGCGAGGTCCTTCGCCTTGCGCGTCGCTTCGCGTACGCGCGCCGCATCGAGTCCCTTCAAAACGATGCGCTTGGCATCCTGCGGATGCTCCTCGAGATACTCGCCCAGCTTCTCGTTGACCAGCGTCTCGACCAGCCCCTTCACCTCGCTGTTGCCGAGCTTTGTCTTGGTCTGCCCTTCGAATTGCGGCTCGGGCACCTTCACGCTGACGACAGCCGCCAGGCCTTCGCGCACGTCGTCGCCTTGCAGCGCTTCGTTCTCCTTCTTCAGCAGGCCGTTGGCCGCGGCGTAGTTGTTGAGCGTTCGCGTCAGTGCAGCCTTGAAGCCGATGAGATGCGTGCCGCCTTCGATGGTGTTGATGTTGTTGGCAAAGCAGAAGACCGTTTCGGCATAGCCCTCGTTCCATTGCAGAGCGACTTCAATCTCGACCGACTCGCGGGCGCCGCCAAAGTAGACGACGTCGAGGTGAATCGGTGTCTTCGCCCGGTTGAGATGGCGGACAAACTCCGCGATGCCGCCTTCGTACAAGAATTCATGCTGTTTCTGGGTGCGCTGATCCTCGATGAAGATGCGAACACCACGATTTAGAAAGGCGAGCTCGCGTAGTCGTTGTGACAGGATGTCGAAACTGAAATCGAGTGTCTCGAACACCAGGGCGTCGGGTTTGAACGTCACCTTAGTGCCGCGTTCTTCGGTGGTCCCGACGTCTTTCAGCGGAGCGAGCGCCTTGCCGCGCACGTAGCTCTGTACCCACACCTTGCCGTCACGCTTGATCTCGACCTCGAGAGTTTCGCAGAGCGCGTTGACGACAGAGACGCCAACGCCATGCAGGCCGCCGGAGACTTTGTATGCGCCGTGGTCGAACTTGCCGCCGGCGTGCAGCTTGGTCAGGACGACCTCCGTGGCGGAGATGCCTTCTTGTTCGTGGATGTCGACGGGTATGCCTCGGCCGTTATCCTCGACCGTAACGGAGCCGTCGATATGTACGGTTACGCGGCACTCGGTGCAGTAGCCCGCCAGCGCTTCGTCGATTGAATTGTCGACGACCTCGAACACGAGGTGGTGTAACCCGCGTTCGCTGGTGTCACCGATGTACATGCCCGGACGCTTTCGGACTGCGTCCAGACCTTCCAAAACTTTGATTTTGTCTGCTCTGTAATCTGAGGTTTCCGGCACTGGATTTCACCTGCGTTGCGGCCGAATTTCGGCCGCCGTTCCGACCCGAGTATGATGGCCTGATCGTAGCAGAACGAGGCCTCAGCGTAAAGCTGCCTCGGACAAAGATTCTCCTTACAATTCAATATGTTAAAACTTAAACCGCGAGGATGAAAGAGGGCCTCGCGCAAGCGGAATCAAAACGGTCTTTTGAATCACTGAAACGGAGCTACAGACGCATCGGCATGACCACGTACAGGTAGTCCTTGTCGCCCTCGCAGCGCAGCACTCCAGGGCTGACCTCGTCGTTGAATCCCACTTCGATCTGCGTCTCCGGTTTCACTACCGACAAAGCGTCGATGATGTACTTGGCATTGAATCCGATCTTGAAGGGATCACCGTCGTATTCGACACCGATCTCTTCGCTCGCCTCACCGAGGTCCGGGTTCATGGACGACACCTCGAGCTTGCCGCTCTCCAATTCCAGCTTGACCCCTCGCGTTCGCTCGCTCGAGACGACCGAGACTCGGCGGAGCGCTGCCAGGAAGTCTTCCGCCTTGATCGACATGCGTTTCTCGGACTTCTGCGGGACCACCTGGTTGTAGTCAGGAAACTCCCCTTCGACGAGACGCATGGATAGCTCGACGCTACCTTGTGTTGCGTGCGCCACTCCCCCATCGAGGGCCAACTTCACGGGGTCGTGGGAGGTCTCCAGCACTTTGGAGATCTCTGCGATCCCCTTGCGCGGTATGATGACTGCTCCGGCCGCGGCTACCCCGTCGACGGGTCGCGTGATCATGCTCAGACGGTGCCCATCGGTCGCGATCAACCGCAGCTTTCCGGCATCGGGTCGTTCGACGCTCACACCGCTCAGGTTCAGCCGCGTTTCGTCGGTCGACACGGAGAAGATCGTACGCTGAATCATCTCCTGCAGCAGACCGCCGGGAATTTCCGATGCCCTCGCGTTTTTGTCCTGGACGGCTGTTGGCATCGCCGGGAATTCGCGCGGATCCAGACCGACGATCTTGAACTTGGACTTTCCCGACAGGATGCCGATCCAGTTGTTCTCCAGCGAGCGCAACGTCAACGCGCCGTCTGGACATTCACGGACGATCTCGTACAGCTTGCGTGCGCCGGTAGTCACCGCGCCCTTTCTCTTCACCTTCGCTTCACACGCACGCCGGACACCGACTTCCTGGTCGGTTGCTGCGATCTTGATCCCATCGTCGGTAGCTTCGAGCAGGACATGGGCCAGAATCGGAATCGTCGTCCGACGTTCGACGATTCCCTGGGTCAGGTACAATCCCTGCAACAGCTCTTCGCGTGATATCGTGAACTCCATATTCCCTCTTTCTTTGTCCTGGTGTTCCTTCTTCTATTCTTTATTCAATTAAAAATAGTCGTAGCAGTAGGGGCTGTGGATATGTGGAAAGCGGCAGCAGGCGCGGCGTAGAAGGGCGCGCGACTGGGGAGACCCAGGGGGAGATAGCGGGTCGTCTCCATCCTTTGGCCGAACGCTTCACAGTCTCTCCACATTCTCTCCATAGGTTATCCACCTTTTTCCAACGTTCGGGCGAGGCGCTCCACCGTCGCTCGGAAGGTCGCGTCCTCTTTCAACCGCTGCTCGACAACCTGGGTTGCGTGAATCACGGTTGAATGATCGCGGCCACCGAAGCGCTCACCGATCGACGGGAACGAGGCGTTGCTATAGCGCCGGCAGAGATACATCGCGACTTGACGGGGGACGGTAATGTTGCGTGTTCGTTTCTTCGACCGGAGGTCCGAGGATTTTATGCTGAAGAACTGCGATACAGCCGTCTGAATGGATTCGATTGTGATCGTCGAGTTCCGCTCCCGGAGGATGTTGTGGAGCACCTCGCGGGCGAAATCGACTGTGATCTCGCTCTTGTTGAGAGAGGCAAACGCGCCCAGGCGCGTCAGGGAGCCTTCCAGCTCACGTACGTTCGAATCGATATTCGACGCCAAGAACATCGCCACGTCGGGTGGCAGGTCGAGGCTTTCCGATTCCGCTTTTTTCTGAAGGATGGCTACACGCGTCTCGACATCGGGCGGTTGAATATCGGCGATCAGTCCCCATTCGAAACGGTTTCGCAGCCGTTCCTCGAGCTCCGGGATGTCCTTCGGGAATTTGTCGGAGGTCAGGACAATTTGCCGGTGCGCTTCGTAGAGGGAGTTGAAGGTGTGGAAGAATTCTTCTTGCGTGCGCTCGCGTCCGGCCAGGAACTGAATGTCGTCGACGATCAGAACATCGATGCGACGGAAGCGGCTCTTGAAATCTTCCATACGATCGCGTCGCAGCGCGTTGATCAGCTCGTTCATGAAGGATTCCGAAGAGATGTAGAGAACGCGCTTTTCGGACTGGTTGTCGAGGATCTGATGGCCAATGGCATTGACCAGATGCGTTTTACCCAATCCTACGCCGCCGTAGATGAACAGCGGGTTGTAGTGATCACCAGGTAAGCTGGCGACGGCTTTGCACGCAGCGTGGGCGAACTGGTTGCTGCCGCCGACGACGAAATTGTCGAAGGTGTACTCCGGTATGAGACTGGATGCACCCGAACGCCGCGCCGGCGGTTTCTGAGGGGACGGGACGGAGAGAGGAAAAAGTTCTTGTTGAACCGCAGCCGGTGGCTGAAGGAGGACACGAATCGGAGATCCGACTGCCTGTGAAACGACTTCTTCGATCAGCTTTAGATAACGACTATTGACCAGATCGACTTCAAGGCGGCTAGGGGCTTCGACCAGCAGACTGCGGTCGCGTGCGGCGACCGGGCGCAGCCGCCGGATGTGTGCTTCGTAGTCGTCGGCGTCAACGCGGCTGCGCAAGATATCAAGAGACTGCTTCCAGGCTCGTTCCATCGACCCGCATCCACAGAAGTTTCAACATGTGGAAGAAGAACAAAAATCCCCCTACTACAGAGCACTTACGCGAACAGCTGGCGTTTCCTTACGAGCTCATCCACGGATCGCCCCCAGGCGACGTCTGCATGCTCCGATACGACGACCCGGGGACCTCCTTCCGCTGCTGTTGAAAACGGGTTCGACTGAAACCCGAAGTGACGACCGTTTAGCCCGTTTCGAGCACCTGCGCAAGTTGAAAAAAACGCTTTCCTGACGTTACCTTGACTACCTAGAATTGCGGTGGTAGCGACAGCCCCGTCATTCCCGCCGAGCTGTTGAAAATGTCGCTCTCCGAAAGTCTCTACGGACGTGCCGTTGGGTTGATTCCCGGGGGCGTCAATAGCCCCGTTCGGGCGTGGGGCGCCGTCGGCGGCCAGCCGCTTTTCGTCCAGCGGGCCAAGGGCTGTCAGATCTGGGATGTCGACGGCAATTCGTACATCGACTACGTCGGGTCGTGGGGCCCGATGATCCTCGGGCACGCGCATCCCAAAGTCCTGGGAGCGATCCAAGAAACCATGCGCGACGGAACCAGCTTCGGCGCCCCGACGGCGCGCGAGGTCGAAATGGCTGCGCGCCTCGTCGCCGCAATTCCGAGCATGGAGATGGTTCGGCTGGTGAGCTCCGGAAGCGAAGCAACAATGACCGCCATCCGTCTAGCCCGCGGCTTCACCGGCAGATCGAAGATCATCAAGCTCGATGGTTGCTATCACGGACATGGCGATGCCTTGCTCGTCCGCGCCGGGTCCGGAGCTGCGACGTTCGGCGTGCCGGACAGCGCCGGTGTTCCGGAGGCGACGTCGAGCCAGACGTTGGTGGCGCCGATGAACGACCTGGCGGCACTCGAGCGCTTTTTCGGCGCCGAGGGCGCAAACGTCGCCGCTGTCATTGTCGAACCGATCGTCGGTAACATGGGCGTGATCCCGTTGAACGAAGCGTTCGTTCGTGGGCTCCGGCGGATCACGGAAGCAGCAGGCGCACTATTGATCTTCGACGAAGTGATCACAGGCTTCCGGCTCGAGTACGGTGGTGTACAGCACCGTTTCGGCATCAAGCCCGATCTCACATGTCTCGGAAAGATTGTCGGCGGCGGGTTACCTCTCGCGGCGTTCGGTGGCCGGCGGGAAATCATGGAACAGCTCGCGCCGTTGGGGCCGGTGTACCAGGCCGGCACGCTGTCAGGGAACCCGCTGGCAGTGGCGGCTGGACTGACGACGTTGGCGCAGTTGGCAGCCGGCGGTGTTTACGAGCGACTCGAGCAACGCGGCGCCGATCTCGAGGCGGGATTGCGCGACGCGCTGGCTCGAATGAAAGTTCCATGGTGCTTGAATCGGGTCGGGTCCATGTGGACCGTATTCTTCGGCGTCGCCGAGGTTTTTGACGCTGGCACCGCACGGCGCTGCGATACGACGCTCTACGCACGCTGGTTCCGTGGCATGCTGGAACGAAGCATTTACCTGCCGCCGTCGCAGTTCGAGGCGGCGTTCATTTCGTTGGCGCACAGCGACGTCGAGATCGAGGACACGATCGGCGCGGCGCAGGCCGTCGCTGCAACGCTGAGCTGAGGAGAAAATAGTACGGCCGACGATCAACGCGAATCGAGTATGGTCCGCGCGGGACGCTTCATGGGTGTCGGCTTCGAGTTCGCCGGCACCGTGGTCGCGGGAGTCATTGCCGGATCGTACTTGGACGACTACCTGGGCAGCGATCCGTGGATGACGCTGGTCTTGACGGTCGGAGCGATGGCGGGAGCCATCTATCGGCTGCTCTGGATGTTGAAGCGGTTCGGGCCGTCGGACAGCCATGGCGGCAGTTGACCTGACCCGCATCGCCAAGATACACGTTGCGCTTGTCGCGGGAGGGGGAGCGGTAGCTTACGCCACCCGCTGGATGGAGCCGGCGAGCTTGTTGCTCGGCGGCGCCGTCATGGGCGCCAGTTTTTGGTTGCTTCGAGTCATCGCCCGCGCCATGGCAGCTGCAGCAGCTGAACCGGAACGGCAAGGACGGCTCGGGGTAGCGTTGGGCGCCATGCTGCTGAAGTTCGGCCTCTTCCTCGGGCTGATCGCCGGGCTCTTCTGGCGGTTGCCGATCGAGGCGAAGAGCTTCGCAGCCGGAGTGACGTTGCTGCTGGTCGCCTGTGTTCTGGAGGTAGCACAGGGGGCCGCCTGGGGAGCGAAAGGAGCGAGGTAGGTGGATCATTTCACGTGGTTTTCATGGCTGACGAATCACCAGGTTCCGGATCACACGGCGACCGCGACGCTGGTCGCTGCCGCGCTCCTGGTTTGGGGATTCGTCGCCATGCGTCAGTTGCGGGCAGCGGCCGATCCGGTCGTTCCCGACGCAACCTTGACGGCGCGCAACAGCGCCGAAATCTTCCTCGAGTGGTTCATCGATTTCGCTCAAGGCATTCTGGGACCGAAAGCCAGAAAATATCTCTCGGTCTACGCGACGTTCTTCCTGTTCATCCTGGTGGCGAACCTGACCGGACTGATTCCAGGGTTCTCGCCGCCGACGAGCAACTTCAACATCACATTCGCCTTGGGGGCGATGTCATTCTTCCTCTACAACTTCTTCGCCTTTCAGCAGAAGGGCGTGTCGTATCTGAAACATTTCCTCGGCCCGATCTGGTGGCTGGCCTTCCTGATGCTGCCGCTCGAGCTGATCGACAACTTCGTGCGCCCGGTTTCACTGGCCTTACGTCTCTTCGGCAACATGACCGGCGACCATCTCGTCATCGGCATCTTCACCGACCTGACCAAACTGGTCATTCCTGTTCTCTTTCTGATGCTCGGGTCGTTCGTATCACTGATTCAAGCGTTCGTTTTCACGATTCTGAGCCTGGTCTATCTGGCGTTGGCGCTCGAAGAACACGACGCGCACGAGGAACACGGCGAGCATCATCACTGAGCTATCCAACGAATTCGAAAAGCTTACGAGACAAACCGCAGCCGAGGAGCGGCGAGGAGGATAGAGAGGCGTGGCGGCGGACATCTCGAATCACAGGAAAGGAGGAAGTAGCATGCGCAAGTCTTGGTTAGTGCCGCTTCTGTCAGTACTGGCAGTTTTCATGGCGCAGGCGGCGTTTGCGCAGGAGCAGGCAGCGGTTGACGGAGGTTGGGGCAACGGCCTCATCGCTCTGGGTGCCGGGCTCGGTCTCGGCATCGCCGCCGCGGGCGCAGGTGTCGGACAGGGACGCGCGGTCGCGTCAGCCATGGAATCGATCGGCCGCAATCCGAACTCGGCCGACCGGATCCAGACGCCGATGATCATCGGTATCGCCTTCATGGAAGCTCTCGCGATCTACGCTCTGGTGATCGCCTTCCAGCTGGCGGGCAAGATCCCGGGCTGATCCGGGAGTTTCTCTACAGCAAGAAACAGCGCAAAAGGGCGGGCTCTCCCGCCCTTTTGTTTTTTGTGCCGCAATGCGTTCGATCATCATCGCTCTGGCCAGCGCCGGCTACGTCGGCTACATCCCGGTTGCCTCGGGGACTTTCGGGTCCGCCGTCGCGATCCCGTTGTTCTGGGGACTCCATCATCTTCTGTCGAGCTCACCCGTCGCCTGCGTTCTGGTGCTTGTCGGCGCGGTTGTTGCCGCTTGCTGGATCGCCGGCCAGGCCGAGGGTCTGTTCGACGAGCACGACAGCAGCAAGATCGTCATCGACGAGGTCGTCGGCTTTCTCGCGGCCACGTTGTTCATAGCTCCGACATGGCCCAACACCATCGCGGCGTTCTTCATCTTCCGCGCGCTCGATGTGATCAAACCTTTCCCCGCGGGCTATATCGACAAGAACCTCGAAGGTGGCGCGGGAGTCGTGCTCGACGACGTCGTCTCCGGCTTGTACTCCAACGTGATCCTGCAGATACTTCTGCTCGCGCACATCTTATGATCGAGAGGGTCGCGATTCTGAGCACCGGTGACGAGCTCACTACCGGGCGCACCATCGATACCAACGCCAGCTACATCGCCGACAAGATGGTCGGTATCGGTCTCGACGTCGTTGCCCTGATCGTCGTCGGCGACTATCCCGACCGCATCACCTGGGCCTGGCAACAGGCCTTGCGCATGGCGGATGTCGTCATCTCGACGGGTGGGATCGGGCCGACGGCGGACGACCTGACCACGGAGACCGTGGCGGGGTTGACGGGACGGCGGCTCATCCTCGATCAGGGTGTCGCCGACCGAATCCGGCAGATGTTCGAGGCCATGGGCCGAGTGATGCCGGAGAATAATCTCAAGCAGGCACGCTTTCCCGAGGGCGCGACGATCGTTCCCAACGCGATGGGAACAGCGCCGGGATTCAGAATCGGCATGGACGTCGAAAGCCGCGAGCGAACGATCATGGTCCTGCCCGGCGTACCACGCGAAATGAAGGCGATGCTCGAGGCGGAAGTCCTGCCCTGGATCGTGGCTAATCGCGGCAGCGACGACGTGTACCTGAGTCACGTCTTCCAAACGTTCGGGATCAGCGAGTCGGCGCTCGACGAGCTGGTCGCCGGAGCGGTGGCGGAAGATGAAGGCCGGGTCGCCTTCCGCGCGGCTTTTCCACAGATCTCGTTGCGCCTGACGGTGCAGGGCAAGCCTGACGCCGTGGCTTCGCGCCTCGAGCATCTCACCGGCCGTCTACGCCAGCGTCTGGGTAACTTCGCCTACGGCGAGGGCGACACATCGATGGAAGCCGTGGTCGGTAGCTTGCTCAAGGAAAGAGAGCTGACCATCGGTCTGGCCGAATCGTGCACTGGCGGGTTGGTCGGCCATCGGCTGACGAACGTCGCCGGCAGCTCGACCTACCTGAAGGGCGGGATTGTCGCCTACTCAAACGAGATCAAGGAGCAGCAGCTCGGAGTCCGTGGCGAGACCTTGCGCCAGCACGGTGCCGTCAGTGAAGAGACCGCAGTCGAGATGGCGGAAGGCGCGCGCCGGCTGCTCAACACCGACCTCGGCCTCGCCGTCACCGGAATCGCGGGACCCGACGGCGGCACGGCCGAGAAGCCGGTCGGTACCGTTTGTTTCGCGCTCGCCGCCGCCAACGTGTCGTACAAGCGGCGCTATCAACTGTGGGGCAACCGCGACTGGGTGAAGCTCCTCTCCTCGCAGGTCGCGCTCGACTGGGTGAGGCGCTACCTGCTCAATCTCGACCCAACCGATTCGGGGATCTTGAAACGCTGAAGACGGGCGTTCCCCCTGTTGCTCCGGCAACGGAGGGTCAGGGGCGTCGTTCGCCGTCACCTCCTCTAACTCCCCCGTCGCCGGAGTTGGCGACAGGGGGAGAACCGACGAGGGGTACATAGACTCACCATCGGCGCCGTACTACGGTGCGAACCTGCAACGAGCGTGGCGAAGGTCGAACGAATCCGCAGTTTCATTGCCATCGATATTGGTCCCGAAGTGCGCGCCGCGCTGGTTGCGATCTCACGCGAGTTGGCACGTGCCGGTGCTGATGCTCGTTGGGTTCGGCCGGAGGGGATGCATGCGACACTCAAGTTTCTCGGCGGGGTCGAGCCGACGCGGTTGCAGGCAGTGCGTCACGCCGTCGACCAGGTCGCAACCCGGCACGCAGCGATGAAGATGTCGGTTCGAGGACTCGGTACGTTCCCCTCGCCGCGACGCCCGCGCGTCGTCTGGGCGGGCCTGCATTGCGCCGGCGTTGCCGACCTCGCACGTGACATCGAAGCGGCGCTCGAGCCACTAGGGTTCCCGGCCGAGGAACGCGACTTCGATCCGCACATCACGTTCGCTCGCATCCGCAGCCCGCGTGGAGTGGGCCCTCTCAGATCCGCCCTCGAGCGGCAGGCGGGTACGGAGTTCGGCTCCGTCGACGTGAAGGCGATCACTCTGTATCGCAGTACGTTGCATCGCGACGGCGCCGTCTACGAAGCTCTATGGACAATTCCACTAGCCCAACATAAATGAGGAGCCACTTATGGCTATCGACACTGATCGCGAACGTGCGTTGGACCTTGCGGTTGGACAAATCGAGAAACAGTTTGGCAAAGGCGCGATCATGCGTCTCGGCGAACAGGGAGCGCACGTACGCGACATCGACGTCATCCCGACGGGTTCGCTGGGTCTCGACCTCGCGCTCGGTGTCGGCGGCGTGCCGCGCGGGCGTGTCATTGAAATCTACGGGCCTGAGTCCTCGGGCAAGACCACTCTGGCGCTGCAGATCGTAGCGCAGGCGCAGAAGCGCGGCGGCGTCGGCGCCTTCGTCGACGCCGAGCACGCGCTCGACGTCAACTACGCCCTCAAGCTCGGCGTCAAAACCGAGGATCTGCTGATCTCGCAACCCGACCACGGTGAACAGGCCCTCGAGATTGCCGAGACGCTGGTGCGCAGTGGCGCTCTGGACGTCCTGGTGATCGACTCGGTCGCAGCGCTAGTGCCACGCGCCGAGATCGAAGGAGAGATGGGGGAGCCGCAGATGGGGTTGCAAGCGCGCCTGATGTCGCAAGCGCTGCGCAAGCTAACGGCGACCATCTCGCGCTCCAGAACAATCGTCGTCTTCATCAACCAGATCCGTATGAAGATCGGCGTGATGTTCGGCAACCCGGAAACCACGACAGGCGGCAACGCGCTCAAATTCTACTCCTCGGTGCGGCTCGACATCCGCCGCATCGGTTCGATCAAGCAGGGCGAAGAAGTTCTCGGCAACCGCACTCGCGTGCGCGTCGTGAAGAACAAGGTTGCCGCACCGTTCAAGGAAGCCGAGTTCGACATTCTGTACGGCTCGGGGATCTCGCGCGAAGGCGAGCTCGTCGACCTCGGAT
>Ga0187892_10004746_pt1 | contig 22366 bp, 15 predicted proteins | sample MA1701073metaG_FD_139345 | JGI IMG/M metagenome (GOLD analysis project Ga0187892, IMG submission 139345) | Bio-ooze microbial communities from a basaltic lava cave in the Kipuka Kanohina Cave System on the Island of Hawaii, USA - MA170107-3 metaG ... | reverse complement strand
GCCGCGGCGGGTTCCGCCCCGCGACCGGAGCGCCGCGCGCTTCAGCGGCCTCGAGACCCTGGCCATCCGCCCGGACTCGAACTTCCTCATGGTCGGCGAGCGCACCAACGTCACCGGCTCGCGGCGCTTCGCCGAGCTGATCAAGAAGGGCGACTACGGCGCGGCCGCCCTGGTGGCCCTCGACCAGGTGCGGGGCGGCGCCAACCTGCTCGACGTCAACATGGACGAGGGCATGCTCGACTCCGAGCAGGCCATGACCACCTTCCTCAACTGGATCGCCACGGAGCCGGAGGTGGCGCGCATCCCGGTGGTCGTCGACAGCTCCAAGTGGAGCGTGATCGAGGCGGGCCTCAAGTGCCTCCAGGGCAAGGGCATCGTCAACTCGATCAGCCTGAAGGAGGGGGAGGTGGAGTTCCTGGCCCGGGCGCGCACCATCCAGCGCTACGGCGCCGGCGTGGTGGTGATGGCCTTCGACGAGCGGGGCCAGGCCGACAGCGTGGAGCGCAAGGTGGAGATCTGCCAGCGGGCCTGGCGGCTGCTCACCGAGCAGGCGGGCTTCGAGCCCGACGACATCGTATTCGACCCGAACATCCTGGCCATCGCCACGGGGATCGAGGAGCACAACGAGTACGCCCGGAACTTCATCGAGGCGACCCGCATCCTCAAGGAGACCTGCCCCGGCGCGAAGGTGAGCGGCGGCGTCAGCAACCTCTCCTTCTCCTTCCGCGGCAACGACGCGGTGCGCGAGGCCATCCACACGGCCTTCCTCTACCACGCCATCCGCGCCGGGCTGGACATGGGGATCGTGAACGCCGGACAGCTCGGCGTCTACGAGGAGATCCCCCCGGAGCTCCTGGAGCGGGTCGAGGACCTCCTCTTCAACCGCCGGCCGGATGCCACCGAGCGCATGGTCGAGTACGCCGAGTCGGTGAAGGGACGCGGGCGCAAGAGGGAGCTCGACCTCTCCTGGCGCGAGGGCAGCGTGGAGGAGCGCCTGTCCCACGCCCTCGTACACGGCATCGTCGACTGGATCGACGCCGACACGGAGGAGGCGCGGCAGAAGTACCCCCGGCCCCTGCACGTGATCGAGGGCCCGCTGATGGACGGGATGCGGATCGTGGGGGATCTCTTCGGCGCGGGAAAGATGTTCCTGCCCCAGGTCGTGAAGAGCGCCCGGGCGATGAAGCGCGCCGTGGCCGTCCTCACCCCCTACCTGGAGGCGGAGAAGGGCGAGGAGAAGGGCTCCCAGGGCAAGATCGTGATGGCCACCGTGAAGGGAGACGTCCACGACATCGGCAAGAACATCGTGGGCGTGGTGCTGGGCTGCAACCGCTACGAGGTCGTCGACCTCGGCGTGATGGTGCCCTGCGACCGGATCCTGCAGACCGCCCTCGACGAGGGAGCCGACCTGATCGGGCTCTCGGGCCTCATCACGCCCTCCCTGGACGAGATGGTGAGCGTGGCCCGGGAGATGGAGCGGCGCGGCTTCGAGAAGCCGCTGCTGATCGGCGGCGCCACCACGAGCCGCCAGCACACGGCCGTCAAGATCGCGCCGCAGTACCGCGGCAGCGTGGTCCACGTGAACGACGCCTCCCGGGCGGTGAACGTGGTGGCGAGCCTGCTCGACCGGAAGCAGAGGCCCGAGTTCGACGCCAGGAACCGCGAGCGCCAGGAGCAGCTCCGCGCCCTCCACGCCCAGCGGCAGGAGCGGCCGCTGCTCTCCCTGGAGCAGGCGCGCGCCAGGCGGCTGCGGATCGAGTGGCGGGCGGAGGACCTCCCGGCGCCGACCTTCCGCGGCCGCCGCGTCGTGGAGGACGTCGGGGTCGGGGACCTCGTGCCCTACATCGACTGGACCTTCTTCTTCTCGGCCTGGGAGCTCAAGGGCCGCTTCCCCAGGATCCTCGACCACCCGGAGATGGGCGCGGCGGCGCGCGAGGTCTACGCGCACGGGCAGGCGCTCCTGCGGCGCCTGGGGGACGAGAAGCTCCTGACGCCGCGCGGCGTCTACGGCCTCTGGCCGGCCGCCAGCGAGGGGGACGACCTCGTGCTCTACGCCGACGCCGGGCGCAGCCGCGAGCTCGCGCGCTTCCCGATGCTGCGCCAGCAGGCCGTCCAGCCGGAGGGGAAGCCCCACCTCTCGCTGGCCGACTTCGTGGCCCCCGCCGGGAGCGGCTTCGCCGACCACGTGGGGGCCTTCGCCGTCACCTCGGGCGGGGAGGCCCTGGAGCTGGCCCGGGGCTTCGAGGCGGCCCACGACGACTACTCCTCCATCCTGGTGAAGGCCCTGGCGGACCGCCTGGCGGAGGCCTTCGCCGAGCTCCTCCACGCCCGCGCGCGGCGCGACTGGGGCTATGGGCAGGGCGAGGCGCTCACCAACGAGGACCTGATCGCCGAGCGCTACCGGGGCATCCGGCCCGCCCACGGCTACCCGGCCTGCCCGGACCACTCGGAGAAGCACACGCTCTTCGCGCTGCTCGAGGCCTCCGCGGTCGGGATCCGCCTGACCGAGAGCTGCGCCATGGAGCCGGCGGCCAGCGTGAGCGGCCTCTACCTGGCGCACCCGCAGGCGCGCTACTTCACGGTGGGCCGCCTGGGCCGGGACCAGGTCGAGGACTACGCGCGGCGAAAGGGGATGGAGCGCGCGGAGGCCGAGCGCTGGCTCGCGCCGAACCTGGGCTACGACCCGGAGGGCTAGTCCCCCATCCCCCTTTCGCGCCCCGGGGTGATAGGCTTCGCCCTCTCGGGCCCGCCGGGCCCCAAGGAGGAGGACAGCATGAACCGCAGATCCCTGACCCTCGCCTCGGCCGCCGCCGCGCTCTTCGTCGCGGGCGGGACCGGAATCGCCGGGGCCGACCACCACGAGGGGGGCGAGGCGAAGGTCAAGTGCGAGGGCGTGAACAAGTGCAAGGGCCACAGCGAATGCTCCGGCGAGCACAACCAGTGCAAGGGCAAGAACAGCTGTGAGGGGAAGGGCTTCCTGAAGCTCAGCGCGGCGGAGTGCGAGAAGGCCAAGGCCGAGATGGAAGAGGGCGACGAGGAAGGCGAAGAGGAAGAGGAGGGGGAGGAGGAGTAGGGGCACCCCTGAGTCCGCCTCGGGATGCGATCCGGGGTGGGCGCCCGGGGCGCCCACCCCGGGCCGCCGCCGCGGCCCGGGCGCCGGCGCGCGCTCCGAAGCGCCCCGCCGACGCTCCCTTCCTCGGCGTGGGGGTGGGGCTGCGCCCGGTCCACTACCCCGAGGTCCTCGCGCGGGCCCCGGCGGGCCTGCTGCGCGTCGACTGGTTCGAGGCCCTGAGCGAGAACTACCTGGTCCCCGGCGGCCGCCCGCCCCGCGCGCTGGCGCAGCTGCGCTCCTCCGCCCCCATCGCCCTCCACGGCGTCTCCCTCAACGTGGGATCTGCGGATCCCCTGGACGAGGCCTACCTGGCCGCGCTCCAGGAGCTCGTCGATCGGATCGAGCCCGCCTGGATCTCCGACCACCTGTGCTGGACCGGCGCGGGCGGGCACAACCTGCACGACCTCCTCCCGCTCCCCTACACCGAAGAGGCCATCGCCCACGTGGTGGAGCGGGTGCGCCGCGTCCAGGAGCGGCTCCGGCGCCGCATCGCCCTCGAGAACGTCTCCTCCTACCTGAGCTTCACCGCGGACCTCGTCCCGGAGTGGGAGTTCCTCGCGGCGGTGGCGGAGGCGGCGGACTGCGGGATCCTGCTCGACGTGAACAACGTCTTCGTCAGCGCCCACAACCACGGCTTCGACCCCGTGAAGTACCTGGACGCGATCCCGGCCGACCGCGTGTTCCAGATCCACCTGGCCGGCCACTGCGAGCAGGGCCCGCTCCTCCTCGACACCCACGACCACCCGGTGCGCGACGAGGTGTGGGCCCTCTTCGAGCACGCCGTGCGCCGGCTGGGACCGGTCTCGACCCTGATCGAGTGGGACGACCGCATCCCGGAGTACGACCGCCTCGAGGCGGAGGCCCTGCGGGCGCGGGAGCTCCTCGCGGGCGCGTGCGGGGGGCCGACGTGAGCCCGCGAGGCCGCGCAGCGGACGCGCAGCGAGGCGGAGCCGAGCGGAGACCGGGGGCGACCCTGGCCGAGACCCAGCGCTGGCTCGTGCGGCTGATCGCCGCGCCCGCAGGGGTTCGGCGCGGCCTCGAGGAGCTCGGCGACCCGCGCGGCGAGGCCCTGGCCGGGATGGTGCGCGGCGACCCCGAGCTCTCCGCCGAGCGGCGCCTCGAGGTCTACGCAGACGCCTACTTCCGGCGCCTGCGCGACGTGCTGGCCCAGGACTACGGCGCGCTCCGCGCGGCTCTCGGCGGGGAGTGGTTCCACGACCTCGCGACGGCGTACCTCTGGGCCCGCCCGCCGCGCCATCCCTCCCTGCGCTACGCCGGGGCCCGGCTGCCGGCCTGGCTGGGCGCCGACCCGCGGGCGCTCCCCTTCCGGCGGCGCTTCCCCTGGGCCGCGGATCTCGCGCGCCTCGAGTGGGCGCTCGTCGACGCCTTCGACGCGGCCGACGCGCCCGAGCTCCCGCGCGAGGCCCTGGCCGCGCTCCCGCTGGAGCGCTGGCCGGAGCTCCGCCTCGAGCTCCCGCCGTCCCTCCAGCTCCTCGAGCTCGACTGGGACGTCCTGCCGCTGCGCCGGGCCTTCGACGCCGGGGCGCCGCCCGAACCCACGCCGCCCGGGCCCGCCGCGAGCCGGGTCTGCGTCTGGCGCTCCGGGGAGCGCGTGCTGCACCGCGGCGTCGATCGGGTCGAGGCCCGCGCCCTGGCCGGCGCCCTGCGCGGCGAGCCCTTCGGCTCCCTCTGCGAGGCGATCGCCGCCGAGCTCGGCGAGGCGCTGGCCCCCGCCCGCGCGGCGGCGCTGCTCGAGGCCTGGTGCCGCGACGGCTGGATCGCGCGCCTGGGCTGAGCGCGCGGGGAGGCTACCCGCGCGCGCTCCCGGGCGGCGGGCCTGCGTAGCCGATGCCGAGGATGGCGAAGCGGTGGCGCCCGGCGGGACGCTCGACCACGACCTCGTCCCCGACCTCCCGCCCCACGAGCGCGCCGCCCAGGGGGGACTCGATGCTGATCAGGCCCTGGGCCGCGTCGGTCTCGTCGGGACCCACGAGCCGGTAGCAGACCCGGGAGCCGTCCTCGCCCTCCAGGGCGACCCAGGCCCCGAAGTAGATGCGATCCTCGGCGACCTCCCCGGGCCCGACCACCGTGAGCTCGTCCAGGCGCTTCGAGAGCAGGCGCAGGCGCGCGTCGATCTCGCGCAGGCGGCGCTTGCCGTAGATGTACTCGGCGTTCTCGGAGCGGTCGCCCAGGGCCGCGGCGCGCGCGACCTCCTCGGTCACCCGGGGCCGCTCGGTCTTCCAGAGCCGCTCGAGCTCCTCGCGCAGGCGGGCGAAGCCCTCCGGCGTGATGCAGTGCTTGCGGACCCGCGTCGCCACGTCCCCAGCATGGCGCGGGCGCCGGGGCCTGTCACGGGGCGGCGGGGCGCCCGGAGGCCGCGGACGCCGGCGCGAGGAAGCGCGCGAACTCCTCCGCCGGGAGCGCGCCGCTCATCAGGAAGCCCTGCGCCTCGTGGCAGCCGAACTCGCGCAGGAGCGCCAGCTGCTCCTGGCAGTCCACCCCCTCCGCCACGGCCCGCACGCCAAGGCTCCGGGACATCCCGATCACGGCCTGCGCGATCCCCGCCGCCGCCGGATTGGTGTGCATGTCCCGCACGAAGAAGCGGTCGATCTTGAGCGCGTCGAGCGGGAGCCGCGTCAGGTAGGCGAGGGAGGAGTAGCCGGTGCCGAAGTCGTCGAGGGCCACGGTCACGCCGATCGCGCGCAGGTCGCGGAGCGCGGCCGGGAGGCCCCCGTCCTCGCGCAGGAGCGAGCTCTCGGTGATCTCGATCTCGAGGTAGTGGGGGTCGAGCCCGGTCTCCCGCAGCGCGCTCGCGACCAGCGCGCCGAGGTTGCCCGCCGCGAGCTGGCGAGCCGAGAGGTTCACGGAGACCCGCAGGGCGGCGCGCCCGGACTCCTGCCAGGCCCGGTTCTGCCGGCAGGCCGCGCGCAGCGCCCACTCCCCGATCGCGCAGATCAGGGTCGTCTCCTCGGCGATCGGGACGAACTCCTTGGGCGAGATCACCCCGAGCTCGGGATGGCGCCAGCGCAGGAGCGCCTCCATCCCCACGACGCGCCCGCCGTGGACCTCGACGCGCGGCTGGTAGTGGAGCCGCAGCTCCTCGCGGGCCAGGGCCTCCCGCAGCCCGCTCTCCAGGGCGAGCTTGCGCAGCGAGGCCTGGTTCAGGGATTGCGAGAAGAACTGGAAGCCGTTCCGGCCCATGGCCTTGGCGTGGTAGAGGGCGCGGTCCGCGTGCTTGAGCAGGGTCTCGGCGTCCTCGCCGTCGCCGGGGAAGACCGCGATCCCGAGGCTGGCCGTGGGGGAGACCTCGCGACCGCCCACCGGGATCGGCTCCCGCAGGGCGCGCAGGATGCGGCGCGCGACGTCTCCGGCGGCGTCGGCGCCCGCGATGCGCGGCAGCAGCACCGTGAACTCGTCGCCGCCCAGGCGCGAGACCGCCGAGGACGGGCGCTGCTCGGCGCGCCCCACCAGGTCCACGGCGCGCACGTGGTCCCGCAGGCGCCGGGCCACCGTGCGCAGCAGCTGGTCGCCGGCCTCGTGGCCCAGGGAGTCGTTGACCCGCTTGAAGCCGTCCAGGTCCAGGTAGAGGAGCGCCAGGGTGCCTTCGCTGGCGCGCGCGCTCTCGAGGGCGCGCTCCAGGCGCTCGCGGAAGAAGCGGCGGTTCGCGAGCCCGGTCAGGCTGTCGTAGTCGGCGAGGTAGCGGATCCGATCCTGGGCGTGCCGCTGCTCGGTCACGTCCTGGAGGATGCCGGCCAGGCGGGTGCCTCCCCGGCGCGGGTCGAGGGCGACCTCGCCCTGGAGCAGGGCGAAGCGAACCGCCCCGTCGGGCCGCCTCAAGCGGAGCTCGATCTGGAAGGGGCTGGCCAGCGCCAGGGCGCGCTCGAGGGCGAGCCGCGTCGGATCCCGGTCCTCCGGGTGGAGCCCCCCGAAGAAGCGCTCCGGATCCGGCTCGATCTCGCGCGGGTCGAGCCCGAGGATGCGGAAGAGCTCGTCGGACCAGCGCATGGCGCCGCCCGGCGAGTCCCACTCGAGGCTCCCCAGGCGGGCGATGCGCTGGGCCTCCGAGAGGGACGCGCGGTGGATCTGGAGCTCGACCAGGTTCTGGCTGGAGCGCAGCAGGAAGCGGATGCGGTGGCGCAGGAGGCTCCCCTGGAAGGGCTTCGGCAGGATGTCCGTGGCGCCCATCTGGTAGGCGCGCTCGATGGCCCCCGCGTCCTCGAGGGCCGTCATCACCAGGATGGGGACCGGCCGCTCCGGGTAGCGCGCGCGCAGCTCGCGGCAGACCAGGAACCCGTCGAGCTTCGGCATGACCACGTCGACCAGCACGAGGTCCGGCTGGCGGCTCTCGAAGCAGTCCAGCGCCTCGACCCCGTCCGCGGCCTCGCAGACCGCGCAGCCGTCGGCCTCGAGGGCCTCGCGCGCCAGCCCGCGGATCAGGCGCTCGTCGTCGGCGACCAGGACGAGCGGCGGAGCCGGAGCAGCGCTGGGAGGAGCCTGGCCGCGCATCAGGCCGGTATCGACCGGTCCCGGGCGCCGGGTGAGGCCGGTCACCCTGCCCCACGGGGGAGGCCCGGCTCCCGCCCGGCCGGATCGCCGCGGTGCGTTGAGTTTCCGGCCCGTTTGGGCAACGTTTGCGCGCGCCGGGGGGGAGAGGTCGCCGAGATGGAGCGCAGGAAGGCAAAGCGCAGCCGCCGCCCGCGGCGCCGCCTGGCCACGCGGGCGGATCCCTTCGACCTCTACCAGAAGGCGGTCCAGGAGCCGGAGCCGGATCTCCACCTGGTGAGCCGCATCTTCCGCAGCCACTACGGGCGCCCCCCGCGGCTCCTGCGCGAGGACTTCTGCGGCACGGGCCTCACGGCCTGCACCTGGGTCCGGCTGCACCGGGAGAACCGCGCCTTCGGCGTCGATCTCGACCCGGCGCCGCTCGCCTGGGGCCGGCGGCACAACGTCGCGGCTCTCGCGCCCGAGGCGCGCGCCCGCGTGTCGCTCCTGCGCGGCGACGTGCGCGAGAGCAGCCCCGAACGGGCCGAGGTCACGATCGCCTTCAACTTCTCCTACTTCGTCTTCAAGACCCGCCGGGAGCTGCGCGCCTACTTCGAGAGCGCGCGCCGCGGCCTGCGGCGCCAGGGTATCCTGGTGCTCGACGCCTACGGCGGGGCCGACGCGCAGCGCACCGGCGAGGAGCGGCGCGAGGTCGACGGCTTCGACTACGTCTGGGACCAGCACGGCTTCGACCCCATCAGCCACACCGTGAGCAACTACATCCATTTCCAGTTCCGCGACGGGAGCCGCCTGCGCCGCGCCTTCCACTACGACTGGCGGCTGTGGTCGCTGCCGGAGATCCAGGAGCTGCTCCTGGAGGCGGGCTTCCGGACGGTCGGGTGCTACTGGGAGGGGACGGACCGCGCCACCGGTGAGGGCAACAGCATCTTCACCCTCCGACGCCGCGCCGAGGACGACCCGGCCTGGGTCGCCTACCTGGCGGCCCGCGTCTAGCCCCGGCTTGGCCCGCCGACCCCACCTGCTCGGCATCGACGACGGACCCTTCCAGAAGCACGCGAGCCGCCGGGCGCCCGTGGTGGGCGTGATGATGGAGGGAGCCGACCTCGTCGAGGCCGTGGCCGTGACCGAGTTCCCGGTGGATGGGGAGGACGCGAGCGCCTTCCTCGCCGCGTGGATCGCGGGGCTGCGCTTCCGCCCGGCGCTCCAGGGGATTCTCCTGGGCGGCATCACCATCGCCGGCCTCGGGGTGGTGGACGCGGACTGGCTGGCCGCGCGCCTGGCACTCCCGGTGGTGGTGGTGAACCGGCGCCGCCCCTCCAACGCGCGGCTGCGCGCGGCGCTCGAGGCGGCGGGCCTCGCCCACCGCTTCGCGCTGGTGGAGCGCGCCCCGGCCCCCTTCCGCGTGGAGCGGGGCCTCTACGCCGCCGCCGCCGGGATCGAGGCGGCCGCGGCCGCCGGGTGGGTGCGCGCGGCGCGCCGCAAGTCCGGCCTGCCGGAGCCCCTGCGCCTGGCGCACCTGGTCGCCCGCGCCCTCGCCACCGGCGAGTCGCGCGGGCGGGCCTGAAGGCACCCGCCTGGCCGTCCCCTGCCCCGGCTGCGGGCGCGCCTACGACGCGGCCCTCTTCGCCCGGGCCTACGGGGCCTCGACGCGCGCCGGCGTGTTCTTGTGCCAGGGCGTTCCGGCCAGCCAGTCGCGGTCCTCGCTGGGGGGTGAGCTCCTTCGCTGCGACACCCGTGGCCGCGCGGCTCCCGCCTTCGTCCGGGTAGTCGACCCCGAGCCCGTTGGGCAGCGAGACGTGCCCCGACTGCATGCGCTCCGAGAGCTCGACCTCCGCGCTCGCGCGCTTCGTGGTGAGTCGCGCGCGGCCCCCGTCCTCGATTCCCAGCCGCGCGGCGTCCTCGGGGTTCATGCGCAGCGCGCCGCTGCGGTCCTTCCGGCGCCAGTCCGGATCGCGGACGATCGTGTTGGCCGTGAACGAACGCCGCTCCCCCGCCGGGAGGACGAAGGGGAACTCGGGGCTCGCGCCGGGCGCCTGCGGATAGGGCGTTCAAGCGGCGTTTCTACGTCCGAGAACCCCCGTTATGTCAAGTCAGCCGGGGATGGGAGTGCCCTCGGTGACCGTATTGGCGGGCGGGCGCCGCGGAGCTTGCCCATGCTGGACCTTGGTCCAGTACCCCACCCCTGGGCGCGGCACCTTGAGCCGCTTGCACACCTTGGCCAGCCCAACATCCGAGAGGCCAAACTTGGGCGCGAGCTTCGAGATGGGCTGCGACCAGACAAGCTCGAAGAGAGTCACGCGGTTCAACTGGAGGGGCTGCGGTCGCTCATTCATGGTGGTGACCTCCTACGCGGGACCGGCGCAGGGCCAAGGTGGACAAAGCCCCAAGTGCATCCGCGCGAGCTTTCGCCGCTTGGCCCTTCCCAGGTGAGCAACCCCGCCCTTCAGGATCTCCTCCTCCGCGTCCATCGCTTGAGCTTGATCCACGGCTCGGCGCCCTTCCTCGGCCTTCAGCGCAGCCGCGCGGTGCCAGAGCCCTGACGACGTCGGCATCGCAAGACGATCGAGGATAGGTGGGCCTCGTAGCGAGCGAGCTCGTGGCCCGCGACGCCGCCCAGCGGATCCTCGTGGGGTGCCACCGGCGCTCCGCGATCGGGGACACGAGGCGCTCGCGCGCCTATTCCATCTCGATGCAGTCCTCATGCCGGGCCCCACGCGTCCGGCCCCGAGCCGCATCGCCTATTCGTAGTAGGGATCAGTCCTCGACCTTTGTGAGCGTCTTTACGATCGACAGCGCGATGGCCTTACCGAGAAGCGGTGGCACAGCGTTTCCAGCTTGGCGGTACCGAGAGTGCACCGCACCGCCGAAAATTCGCCCCGGAAGTTCACCTCGTCGATCGTCAGTGGTGAAGCAGAAGCTGTCCGGGAACGATTGGATACGAGCGAACTCCCGAACTGTCAGGGCCCGCCCGCGATCATAGTGATACACGGAGTCCGCCTTGGTGTTGAGAGTCCACGACCAGAAGCCCGGATAGAGTTTCCTGTACGCGTAGTAATGCCGGCGAGTGAGCCTGCCGGTTCCGTTGTGCGGTCCCCAGCGATTGCCCGTGAGGTAGCGCTTCGTGAGCGGGTAGCAGAGATCGCCATGATTTCCGCCCTTGGGAATGCCCCTCAATCGGATCTTCGTATCGGCATTGATGCGTGGAACGCTCACGTTCGACAAGGCATTTCGCCTACGACCTCGCGCCTTGAGCTGGTACGCAGAGCTTGGGTCGGGGAGGTCGGAGTAGGACAGCTCGTCGTTCTTGGTTCCGGCTCGGAGCCCGGCAAGATCACCGATCGCCTGCTCGACCGTTACAACACCATCATCCATGGGATCGCGTAGGCGCTCCAGCAGAGATCTTGCTTCTTCATCGCGCGGCTTAATGGCGTAACGAATCCTGGATCCATTCCGTCGAATGAGGAAGAGCCTCCTGCTCGCCTGGGTTCCGGATAGCTCCGGGGGATCAAACGAGAGAGACCTGCGGATTCCAATGAAGAGGATTCGCTTGCGCGATTGTGGAACACCAAAATCCACCGCATCAACTACCTGAGATAGGACTCTGTACTCTCCCTCGAGGCACAGATCTGCCAGGACTTGATCGCGGACGCCAAGTTGGTCGAGACCAGGAACGTTCTCCATTAGGAAGGCAGACGGGGTTGATACTCGAACGATCCGAACGAACTCTCGGTACAATGAGTTCCGCGGATCATCAATCAGCCGGTCATGATTCCTTACCTGGGAAAACGCCTGACACGGCGGCCCGCCGATGACGATTTCTACATTGCGGGCGAGGTCAAGAACCCGCTCGCGAATTCGCGGACGGCGGAGATCCCCGACAATATTCGTCGCTTCGGGAAAGTTCGCGGCGAAGGTGGCGCACGCATCGGGGTCGCTATCGACCCCACCCACTATGCGGCACCCAGCTTGCCGAAAGCCCTCTGCGAGCCCGCCAGCTCCGCAGAACAGGTCCAACACCGTGAACACTTGGCGGGCTCCCAGCCGAGGATTTCGTGAGATGCTAGGGGGGCGGGGCGGATTATATGCAACATGAGCTTCAATCGGCGGTGCTGCGGTGACTTTTCCCCCCTATCGTCGGCCCCTATACGCGTCACAGGCGGCTGCACCGGCACCTATCCCCCGCGGGGAGAGGCCGGGCCACATGGCCCTGTTGCAACCTCCCCGCTTGCACGTCTCGCAGGTTCGCCTCAAGGACGTTGCCTCTCGCCTTCAGCGTGCGCATCGCGGCGATGAAAGCGAGCTAGGGAACCAGCCGGACCCCCTGGACGAAGCCGTCTACATCATCCTCAGCTTTCAGACCGACGTTCCACGGCTCCGACTCACCTGGTCGAACCTGCGTCAGGCGTATCCCGATTGGGGTTCCGCTCTCACCTCGGGCGTGACCGGACTAGAACACGTACTCAAGCCGGCCGGCCTTCACCGGCAAAAGGCAACAACGATCGTCCGCCTCTTGGAATCTGTGCGAGACCTGACGGGGTCGCTCTCGCTCGAATGCTTGAGAGCAATGCGAGATGAAGACGCAGAGCATTTCCTACTACGTCTTCCCGGCCTGGGATGGAAGGGAGCGCGGTGCGTGCTGCTCTACAGCTTGGACCGCAAGGTCCTTCCGGTGGACACAAATACGTTTCGGATTTTGAAACGGAACGCCATCATTCCAATCGATACCGTCTACCGGAAGAAAACCGTGCACGACGCTATACAGGCGGCCGTGAACCATCGCGCGAGGCGACGGACTCACGTCAATTTCGTCCTTCACGGGCGACGAGTCTGCTTGCCCCGCGGGCCCCTTTGCGATCGCTGCGTACTATCAAGACTCTGCCCGAAGGCAGGCGTCAGCCGGGAGGCCTGAGACTAATGAAGGAGGACAGCCCGTACTATGGATTCGTGCTGGTAACCACGGATCCCATGATGAAAGACGGCGAGATCGGCTCCGCGTTCGAACTGATCGAAGCGCGACTTGAGAAAGCACAATGGCCACTTTACGAGCGCACAAGGTACCGCTCTTCCATTATCGAGGGCGCTCGCGTGTCGTTCTACGTTGCTGGCACCCGCCAGGTAAAAGGCCACATCGTTGCGACGGCCCGAGTATCTCAAGTCAAGGGCTTTCGCTATGGGCAAAATCTGGTCGATCCCGAGTCATTCCTAACAGACCGCCCGCATACAGTTCTAGAGTTGGGCACGATCGCACGCCTGCGCGAGCCAATTGATCTTCGCAACCGAATCCAAGAGCTGACGATCTGCCCTGAGAACCCGAAGAACTGGGGCTCGGTCCTGCAGGGTGGCGTTACCGCACTAGGCGAAGCCGATTGGAAGCAGCTGTTTCGGAATGCGAAGCCGATTGAAATTAAAGGGGGCGCGCGCCACAGCGAGAAGGCTCCACGGGGGGCAGGGCCTGCCTCGGCGAAGATCGGTGGCGTTTAAGAACGTAGGTGCGAAGTGACCGGAGCCCTGACCTTTCTAATCGTCATGGGCCTTCTCGGAGCGTCTGTTCTTGGCGTGGCGATCCTCCGCAGGGTCCGCGGATCCGGGCGGCGAACTCATCGGGATGGAGCGCGTTCGCAGCAGTGCGGCTCGGACAAGTCGCTTCAGGTTGCCGACGACGGGGTGGCCCTCGTTCCTACTAAACCGACCGCGACATCAGTCGCGGCAACCGTGGACACCACGTTGCCACCGGCATCACAGGGATGCGAACTGCCATCTTGTGAGGAGGTGTCCGTTGCGGATTCCCCTGAGACCGAACAAGACCAACCAGAGGGAAGCCCTGACCGCGCACACGCCCACGTAGCTGTGGCGACCGGATCGACGACCCGGGCCGAGGAGTTCGGTGCCGAGGATGCGCAGCCGGCGGCGACTGATCATTTGCGAGTGCAGGGATCGGAGGCCGGTGACGATGCGAACGGTGAAAAGACTTGGGATGACCGGCTAGATTCAGGAGGTATCCCGGCGATCAGCAGAAGAGGAGCTTCCCCGGAGGAACTGGAATCGGAGACGCCTCGGGACGCAGTAACTACCACCGACGCCGTTCCGCTACCGCAGAAGCTATCGGTGCCGAAGCCGAGAAAGTACGAGGGCCTTGCACGCCGGCCGCCGCGACCCGCGGGAAGTGATCGTCACGGACCACGCGTCACGGCCGACGCTCCGGTCAAGCAGGAACATGCATTGCCAATCGAAGTCCGACTCCGCTTTGACAGAGGCGGATTCTGCTCCGTCTCGCTAATTGCTAGTCGGTCGCCAGGGCTGCCAGAGGACGTGACCGTTGCGGCGGCCTCGGGCCGGCTGGACCTTTGTGCCATGCAGGACGAGTGGTACCAAGATGTGGTCCCCGAGGAGATTCCGCAGCTCCTTCGGGAAGGAGTGGTGTGGAGTCAGGAGGGAGAGACCGGGACGCGGAGATGGTCGCTCAGTGGTCGTGAGCTCTTTGTGCTCGCGGAGCGTCCGGATCTGTCCGGCTGGGTGTCCCAGCCCTGCCTCAAGCTGGGACGGAAGCACGCCGTTCTGTGCACCGAACAGCTTCGCCCGGCGGCCGAAGAGGTGCTGCGGGCTACCGGCGTAGAATCGGCGGTGGTTCTCGACGCTTCCCTTGGAGTTCCCACTGGGTGGGTCATCATCCAGGATGTCGTTCCGATACGCCCCGTTGCGCCTGCCGGCGACGCGGAGATTCTGAATGCTCTGCGGCCACGGCCGGAGGTTGAGATCGGCCTTGAAGGTGGGATTCGCCTAGAGTACGCAACGTGGCTCGAAGGATACCCGCCGCTCGTTCGTGTCTACGGCGACGCGGGAGATACGACCGAGGTGCGGATCGACGGTTGCACCGCGCCACGCAGCGGAGATGGTGCCTATCGACTGCCGGGTTGGGACGCCGCCGGGAAGCATACGGTCTGGTGCGAGGGAATTAGCAAGTCGTACTCCATCGTTCCATTCGCAGCGCGCTGGGAATCGTGGGACGCCTACTCGTTTCCGGTTGCCAGTGGATCCAGCCGCCGCCTGTCCATCTGTGGGCCCTTGGTACATGAGGCGTCCACGAGCCAGCAGGGCTGGACGCCCGCGATCCAGCTTCCCGAGACGAATACCGTGGTCTTGGGTGCGGCGCCTGGGGAGCATGCGGTCGCGACGCGGGCGTCGGGAATCCGCGGGACCCCCTACCTCGCATCACCGCCATTCCACCCGGTGTGGGCCCTCCCACCCGATCCGATGCACTGCAGCAAGATGACCGCCCGGATCCTGCTCCTTGCAGAGCATGCCAAGCCGGCCATCCGGGCCGCCGTCCCCCGGGCTACGAGGGGCCGCGCCGATGTCGACACCTGGTGCAGACTGATCTTGGATGTAAGCCGGAAGGGACTCGCCACTGAACCCGACACGGAGCGCGTTCGGGCGCTGTGGTTGCTTCAAAAGCGCGCCGCCCGGCGCATTTGGAGATCTGTCAGGAAGTGAGCGTAAACGAGCTCCTGGTTTGGATGTCCGCGCGCGTTGAAGGCTCGTGGCAGCAGTTTCGATCGGCTGTCGAAGCGTTCCATGTTGAGGAAGGCGGTACCGAGGATGGCGAAAGCGGTGAGGACTCAACGGCCGGCGATCTTCCGCTGTATCAGGCCATTCGGCATGGACTGGAACGACTCGCGCACGTGGAGTTCGCCCTGGGGGGCACCGAGAGGCGCTGGCGCGTCGTCCCTCCAGCTTTGGCAGTCAACCAGGACGGCGGTCAGCGGGTGGGGATCCTATGTGGCGCACGTTCTCCGAACCTGAGCGCTGCTCTGCGGCAGCTTCCGGGGACAGTCTCGCTGGATTCACAGGCGGTCTCGGGAATGCCCGATCGGATCCGGCTGATTGCCCCAGACCTTGAGGAATTGTCTAGCGCCGGAACAGGGATGGGCCTGCTGGTGCAGCCGAGCACTTCCACGGCGCTGCTCGCCGCGATACCCCCGGTGGACGATCCGCGAAGCCGGTTCCCCGCCGAGCCGCCCTCGGGTCCAGGGTGGACGATCCATCAGTTTTCGGCCACCAGTCTCCGATGGGAGGGAGCCGACCTCCGAGGATTGCGCCGCGCAGACACGGGGTTGTTCCGATTCCAACTACGCTACCAGCGGTTCCACTTCCTTCGCTGGCTGGGACGGACGTTTCGAGTACCCGTTCAGGTGGGGAAGTACCTGGTCTTGCGACACCGGCGGATCCGGTGGCTCGTCAGGTATGATCGAGAACTTGCCGTGCTTTCGGTGCCCGTTACCTGCAGGCCTCCGCTCTTGATCGAGCGGTCGCTTGTGCTCTGCTCGGGGCTGCTCGCGCAACTGGGTCAATCGACCGGTCGCCTTGAGTACCGTCAGGTGCCCCCGGACGTCGCGCGACTGTCCGCCGCGCTGCTTTGTCAGGAGCTTGAGATCCGATGAACAATCCCGTGCGGCTGTTTGAAGACCTGCGGGACATGTACCTCCGGTACCTCGAGAGCCCGTTCGATCTCCGCTATGACGACCTCAAGGTGGAACGGCGGCAACTGCTCGACCAAGACGGGCGCATCTACCGGCACCCGCTTATCGAGCCGGTCCCGGCCTACCGCTCCTCAGCGCAGTCATTTGGCCAGGCGGCGCACTCCATTCTGGGTGCTAGTTGGCGCCCAAACACCGTCAACGACGTCGTGGAGTTCGTGTCCCAGGGATTGTTCCCGACAACCTACACTCTTCACCAGCACCAGCGCGACGTTTTCGAAGAGGTCGTGGTCAACGGCCGAGACGCGGTCGTGACGACGGGGACGGGCTCCGGAAAGACGGAGTGCTTCTTGTTGCCTGTCGTGGCCGCCATCGTCCGTGAGTCGGCCACGTGGCCAGCGCCCGGCGCGCAACCGGCGCCGTGGGATTGGTGGAATCACTTTTCGATGCAGGGAACACGCCGCCGCTGGGCACTACGTGTCGCGCAGCGCGCACATGAGACCCGCCCCCCCGCCATTCGGGCACTCATTCTCTACCCGTTGAACGCGCTTGTGGAGGATCAACTCGCCCGACTTCGAAGAGCGCTTGACAGCGCGGGGGCCCGCGGGTGGTTGAAGGCAAACCGCCAGGGAAACCTGATCTACTTCGGAAGGTACACGGGCCGGACACCCGTGTCGGGCGAGCGCACCGCGCCGAACACGGGGCGGCTTCGGGATGAGCTGCGCAGCATTCAGCAGGATGCCCGAGCGGTAGCTGGCAGCGCGGCCGAGGAGTTCTTCCAGAGCATGAACGGCGCGGAAATGTGGTCCCGCTGGGACATGCAGGATGCGCCGCCTGACGTGCTCATCACCAACTACTCGATGCTGAACATCATGCTGATGCGGGCCATCGAGACTTCGATCTTCGACCAGACACGGCAGTGGCTCGCCGGTGCCCCGGACCGAGTCTTCCATCTCGTTGTGGATGAGCTCCACACCTACCGGGGCACGCCGGGCACCGAAGTCGCCTACCTCCTCCGCGTCTTGCTAGACCGCTTGGGCCTGCCTCCCGATTCGGACCAGCTCCGGATCATTGCCTCGAGCGCTTCGCTGGAGAGCGGAACCACCGGCTTGCAGTACCTAGAGCAGTTCTTTGGGCGAAGCCGCGCGCGATTCCGCGTAATCGGGGGGCCTACGTACATCGTGCCGCCCAACCCAAATGCGCTCGGTCCCCTCGCGGCGCACGCGGCGGTCTTTGCGCACTTTGGCCAGAGCATGCGTGCCGGAGGAGAGGGCGCTCTATCGCCGGCTGCGATGGCACTTCACGCGGCCGTTGGTGCTCCGGCGTCGACACCAGGGGCAACGCCCCAGGAGACCCTCGAGATAGCGTTGCAACAGGCCGGAGCCCCGGACGCGTTGCGGCTCGCCTGCTCGTCGAATCAGGAGATCGTGCCGCGCCCTCCCTCGGATCTAGTTCCCCTATTGTTTCCGAGCACGCCGTCCCAGTTGGGCGCCGATGCCGTAGATGGGCTGCTGACGGCACTGTCCCATGCCCGGAACGCGGCGGGCCAAGCCCCGCTTCCTATGCGCGTGCATCTCATGCTGCGCAACCTGCAGGGCCTGTGGGTGTGCACGAACCCTAGGTGCAGTCGGACTCCGTCTCGCTCAGGCCCGTGCCCGGCCGGAGCTCTTCATTACGTGCCGGCTCTGACGTGTCAGTGCGGATCGCGGATCCTTGAATTGCTCTACTGCGAGGCGTGCGGCGAGATCTTCTTCGGTGGATATCGCCGCGCGACCAGCAACCCGAACGAATGGTACCTCAGTCCCGATCACCCGAATCTGGAAGCATCACCCGATCTGGCGTCATTCGATCGCGACTATGACCGCTACGCGGTGTTCTGGCCTACCACTGGGAATCTGACGCCGGCCACTCAACAGTGGACGCAGGATGCGATTGGCCGCCGATGGCGGCAGGCGAGCTTTGATCCCGCCGACGGGCGCGTTGGTCTTGGGGGGCAACCGGGTGCCACGCGACCCGGATACCTATACTACGTTCCTGCGGTTCATGCGGCCAACCCACCGGAGCCGCCCGGGGGCCGAGAGGCCTATCCAGCCATTTGCCCGCGATGTGATTCGGATTGGCGAGGACGCGACGTAATTCGCTCCCCAATCCGTACTCAGCGGACTGGCTTCCAGAAGATCGCCCAAGTCCTGTCCGATGCCCTGCTTCGCGACTTGTCACAGCCACCTCTCTCCACGCACCGCAAGCTCGTAGTGTTCTCAGACAGCCGCCAGGATGCCGCGAAGTTGTCGGCAGGGATGCGTTTTTCGCACTTCCGCGACTCTCTGCGCCAGGCTTTGGTGCGAGCGCTCAGCCAGCAGTCGGCTGGTCCACAGGCATTCGCGGTTCAGTGCCAGGGACAGCCACTGTCGCCGCAGCAGCAGGCAGTCGCAGCGGCCTTCGCGAACGGGCATCCCGCTGATGCCACGGCGCTGGCGATGGCCGCCAATCCAGCGACCGCCACGCTCCCATGCGCATCCTATCCGGGCCTGACCAATCAGCAGGCGGCGCAGCGGATTCTCCAGCGCGCCGCAGCGGGTCCGTTCCGGCTGACCCAGCTGGCCGCCGATACCGGAGCGCACCTCTTGGCCAACGGCATGAACCCGGCCGGATACACCCAGGACGTACTGTGGACCGACCCGGAGACTCGCACCGGGAGCTGGCGAGACTTGTACGATTGGCCTGCGGGTTCGGACCCCATACCCAAGTTCCCGGCGCAGCTCACCCAGCAGCAGCAGTTCCACTTGATTCGGATTCAGGACCGGTCACTCGTCGAGCTGATGGATATCGCCTTCGCGTCGGGCCGGCGAAGCACCGAATCCTTGCTGCTCGCGCTGCCGACGGCCGACCGGGTCTCGACCCCGCCGCCATCGCAACTTGTTCAAGAAGGTGCCGACGGAGCCATCTTCCTGTTTGGCTCGCGGAAGCGCCTATCTACCCACTCGAGCTTTTCGCTGAATACGCCCCCAGGCTATGTGGCCGCCTACCTTCGCGCCGTCGCTCAGCGACACGGGGTCGATCCAAACGATTTCACCGCCGACGTCCTCAACTACCTGGCAGCTAACGGCTGCCTCAACACAGCGCACTACTATCTCAACGTCCCTGCCCTCTGTTTACTCGGTGCGCCCACCTCGTATTTCGAGTGCACGCAGTGCCGAAGAATCCACCTGAATCCGTCGGGTGGCATTTGTGCAGACTGTTTGTCACCGCTGGGATCTTCCCAGCCAACCGCCACCGCGCAGGCGTCAGCAGACTACTACTCTTACCTGGCAACCCAGGCGGAGGTGTTCCGCCTCAACTGCGAGGAGCTCACGGGGCAGACGAACAAGTCTGATGCGCGAAAAAGGCAGCGCCTCTTCCAGGACATCTGCCTACCGGCACCGCAGGAGAACCCGCTCGTTGATCCTGTCGATCTGCTAAGCGTCACGACCACGATGGAGGCGGGTGTTGACATCGGATCGCTCGCCGCGGTCATGATGGCAAATATGCCCCCGATGCGCTTCAACTACCAGCAGCGTGTGGGACGTGCCGGAAGGCGAGGAGCTGGGATGTCGGTGGCGCTCACTTTGTGCCGGGGTCGGAGCCACGACGACTACTATTTTCACCGACCGCAGCGAATCACGTCTGATCCGCCTCCGCAGCCGTATGTCGACATGCGGAGGGAGAGCATCGTTCGGAGAGTGCTTGTCAAGGAGGTCTTGCGGCAAGCCTTTGCGGCGCTGAACCTCTTTCCGGGTAGCGGCGGCGAGAGCGTCCACGGTGAGTTCGGGCAAGCGGCGGATTGGAACCAAGCGCCCGCTCAGCCTCCGGCCGGGACCCCCACCGGAACAAGCACCGCACAGCTTGTAGCCGGTTGGATCCAACAGAACGCCGTTGAGGTCGGGCGGGTGTGCGACGTTCTCCTTACCTACAGTGACCCCGAGCTTCAGGCCCAGCGAGCCGCCCTCATTCACTACTGCGTGAACCAGCTTGTAGCGGATGTCACTTCGGTTTCGATGGACCTCCGATATACGCAAGACGCCTTGAGTGAGCGGTTAGCGAACGCAGGAATCCTTCCGATGTTCGGATTCCCAACGCGTATCCGCTACCTCTTCCATGAACGGCCCCGCCGGGCCTATCCATGGCCACCGGATGACGTCATCGATCGAGACCTCGACATCGCGATCAGCCAGTTCGCGCCGGCGGCGGAGACGGTGAAGGATGGGCTGATTCATACGGCGGTTGGAGTCGTCGACTACCGGCCCCACGGCGGCACCATCGTGGAGGCGCCCAATCCACTAGGGCCCTCGATCGCCATCGGTGTTTGCTCGGCGTGCCAGGCCGTCGACGGCACGCAGCCGCCGCCGGCTAGCTGCCCCGTGTGTGGTGCCACACCCCAGCAAGATCCAGGTTACGCGATCACCAATCTCTCGCAGCCCGCCGGGTTCCGGACCTGGTACGGGCGCAGCCGCGACTTCGACGGAGTGTTCGAATGGACCCCGCGTGCCTCCCGCCCGAAGGTGGGCGTGACGCCGCATCCGGCCAGCCAGCGGGCAAACTTCGAGGTATGGGCGGATCCTGAAACCGTCTACGTCATCAACGACAACGACGGCCACTTGTTCGCCTTCGAGAAGTTGGCACGGGGCGAGACGTGGGTCACGCGGCGGGCGCTAAAAAACGTCGATGTCCTCAACCCCAGAATCGACACGGGCGCCGGAATCGAAGCGCGTGCGCTCGGTTCTGCGAAGACCACGGACGTGATGGTTCTCGGGATCCAGACTTGGCCTACTGGGATTCGGAAGTCGCCGGCCACCGATGACGGTCTTTGTGTGCGCGCCGCCCTCTACTCGTTCGGCTTCCTCGTCCGGCGGGCGGCGGCCGATCTGCTTGACGTCCAAGAGGAGCGGGAACTCAAGGTAGGACTTCGAGTCCTCCGGGATGCGGCCGGCGACGTGGTTGGCCAGATCTTCGTCTCTGATACTCTAGAGAATGGCGCTGGGTATGCCTCGCTCCTTGGTCAACCGGCCTTCACGGAAACGCTGCTCCAATATGTCGTCGGACAGTCGAGTCCGACCTTTTACGGCTTCCTCGTGAGCCCGCAGCACGCCGGACCTGGGCTGAATTCGTGCACAACGTCTTGCCCTGACTGCCTACGCGATTTCAGCAACCTGCCCTATCACAACATCCTCGATTGGCGGCTGGGACTGGACCTGGCACGACTGGCACTGGACCCGGGCGCAGTAATTGACTTTTCTGTGTCCTACTGGCAGGGACTCGACGCGGCTGCAGCCGGTCCGTATTTCGCCGTCATGCCAGGGTGGCGGAATGTGACGTTCGCCGGCGTGCAGGCAGGACAACGGGGCAACGTCGTCGAGCTTGTCACGCATCCGCTGTGGGACTGCGACCCAAATCGTTTCGGGCCGCAGCTGGCGGCTGCATATGCGCAGGCCGCCGCGGCAGGGAACCAGGTGCGCTTTAGGTCCATTTTCGAGTTGCTTCGAAGACCGTTCTAGTGGTATGGAAATTTCCCATCTTCGCGCGACGAGCCCGACGCTGGCTGAGATCATGCGCTCCTGCCAGCTCCGCGCTGGTCTCTCGAGGGCTCCGGGAAGCTCCGACTTTGTCCTTGGAAACCCGAAGGGCTGGCTCGGCACTGCCTACCATGAAGTACTTGAGCGGATTGGAGAGATCGATTTCACGAAGGAAGAGCTCGACGCTGCCGTCGAGCGCCTCTGGCTAGATGCCGTCGCAGGACGATACCAACGTGCCTTCGGACACTCACTCGATCATCGTTTTGGCACGCCGTCCTCGTGGCCCGGCTATCACCTAGCGCGCGCGAGCGTACTACTGCGAGCACGGGACTTAGTCGCGAGACGGGGGGCTGTGCGAGCGGTAGTATCGGACGCCCGTCCCGAGAACTTCGTCCCAGCGGTCGGCGACCTTCGTGAGCATGAATTCACTGCATGCGGTGGAAAGCTTATCGGGCGTCCTGATGTTGTCCGAGACGGAGAGGTCGTCGATTACAAGAGTGGGCTTATCTCCGAACAGGATGAGGGTGTGCAGACGGAAGTCGTCAAGGCAGAGTACGTACGACAAATCCACATCTACGCGTATCTCGTGAAGGAGACGCTCGGATGAGGTCTCGTCAAGAGGTGTGTAAAGAGGATCAGGCGGCGACCTTCCTCTCCTTCCTCACCACGGGCTTTCCGTCTTCGAACCTCCTTCCCTCGTACACATCCGCGAGCAGCTCCGGCGCGTT